>Ga0172382_10007267_pt1 | contig 15790 bp, 11 predicted proteins | sample Leawel138RmetaG_FD_122245 | JGI IMG/M metagenome (GOLD analysis project Ga0172382, IMG submission 122245) | Leachate microbial communities from a municipal landfill in Southern Ontario, Canada - Leachate well 138R metaG | ecosystem: Engineered > Solid waste > Landfill > Unclassified | place...
AGCTCGTCGCCCTTCTTGTACTTGTGCACGGCTTCTTCGCCGGTCTCGTTCCAGGAGATGTCGGACAGGTGCACCAGACCGTCGATGCCGCCGTCGAGACCGATGAAGATGCCGAAGTCAGTGATGGACTTGATCTTGCCGGAGACCTTGTCGCCCTTGTTGTGGGTGGCGGCGAACACTTCCCAGGGGTTGGACTGGGTCTGCTTGATACCCAGGGAGATGCGACGGCGCTCGGCATCGATGTCGAGCACCATGACCTCCACCTCGTCGCCCATCTGCACGACCTTGGACGGATGGATGTTCTTGTTGGTCCAGTCCATCTCGGAGACGTGCACCAGGCCTTCGACGCCTTCTTCGATTTCCACGAAGCAGCCGTAATCGGTGAGGTTGGTGACCTTGCCGAACAGGCGGGTGCCCACCGGGTAACGGCGGGTGATGTCTTCCCATGGATCCTCGCCCAGCTGCTTGAGGCCGAGGGACACGCGCTGACGCTCGCGGTCGAACTTGAGCACCTTCACATCGATTTCGTCACCGACGTTCACCACCTCGGAGGGGTGCTTGACGCGCTTCCACGCCATGTCGGTGATGTGCAGCAGACCGTCGATGCCGCCCAGGTCCACGAAGGCGCCGTAGTCGGTGAGGTTCTTGACGATACCCTTGACCTGCTGGCCTTCCTGCAGGTTTTCCAGCAGCGCTTCGCGCTCGCCGCTGCTCTCCTGCTCCACGACAGCACGGCGGGAGACCACCACGTTGTTGCGCTTGCGGTCGAGCTTGATGACCTTGAATTCGAGGTCCTTGCCTTCCAGGTAAGACGGGTCGCGCACGGGGCGCACATCCACCAGGGAACCGGGAAGGAAGGCGCGGATGTTGTTGAGGTCGACGGTGAAGCCACCCTTGACCTTGTCCACGATACGGCCGATGACCGTCTCGCTGGCGGTCTGAGCGCGTTCCAGACGCGTCCAGGCCTCTGCCCGCTTGGCCTTTTCGCGCGACAAGCGTGTTGCGCCGAAGCCGTCTTCAAGGGACTCGAGCGCCACGTCGATCTCATCGCCCACCTGGACTTCGATCTCGCCGTTTTCGTTACGGAACTGCTCGAGGGGAATGACGCCTTCGGACTTCAGACCTGCGTTGACCACCACCACTTCGGGACCGACTTCGAGGACGGTACCCTTGACGATGGCGCCGGGGCGCATCTGAATGGTATTCAGGCTCTGTTCAAAAAGTTCTGCAAAGCTTTCGCTCATCGCTGCGTAACCAAGTAGGTAAAAACCGAACGTCGGGGCGGAACCCCTTCATCCGGGTCTGATGTTGACACCCGCCCGGCACAGGCCGGGCACCTTTATTGGCCAGGCTCAGGAAGCCTGCTCCAAAAATACTTAGACACTTCCGGGCAAGCGTGTTCGGACCAATGCCATAACGCGATCAAACACCTCCTGGATGGTCAGATCCGAGGTGTCGATCACCTGGGCATCGTCCGCCGGACGCAGGGGAGAAGCACTGCGGCTCCTGTCCCGTTCGTCGCGGGCGACAATCTCGCTCAAAAGGGCCGTTACGTTAACATCCAAGCCCTTTTCCTTCAACTGCTTATATCGCCTCTCCGCCCGTGCCTCGGCGCTGGCAGTGAGAAAGACCTTCACAGGGGCCGCTGGAAAGACGGTGGTACCCATGTCGCGACCATCCGCGACCAGGCCGGGGGACTGGCGGTAATCACGCTGGCGCTGGAGCAGGGCCTGCCGTACCTGGAGTATAGCGGCCACGCGGGAGGCATCGCCGCCCGCCTCCTCGGTACGGGTGGCGTCCGTAACTTCCTCACCATCCAGGAAAATCAGCGGCGTGGCACCGGCACGGACCTGGAACTCGGCACGGAGGCCGCGGGCGAGCGCCCCCAAGGCCTCGGCATCGGGCTCCTCCAGGTTCAGGCCACGGCGCCGGGCGGCCAGACCGACCAGGCGGTAGAGCGCACCACTGTCCAGGAAGTGCCAACCCAGGCGGTCCGCCAGCAACTGGCTGATGGTACCTTTCCCAACCCCGCTGGGGCCGTCGACAGTGATCACGGGGATGTCGTGCATTTCAGAAACCTTCGGTGGCATGGGCGCAGACCGGATTCCCTTCTGGCCCGCGCGGGCAAATGTGCTTGCTGCGGATCTCGCTCCGTTCGGTCCCTGTAACCCGGGCCTCGCATCCTGCTGATACAAGGGATGCGCGCTGGCCTGCTTCGTTCGTTTCAGATGCGCCCCCGGATGGTCGCCATGAACTGCGCGGTGAATGCTGCAAAGACACCCAGGAATATGCCCAAGGCGACGGCGAGCACCAGAATCATCCCGGCCTTGGGGCGCACCGGCTTGGCGGGAAGTGCCGGTTCCTTCAGGACTTCGGTTTGCACCGCCACCAGGCTGTCTTGCTCAAGTGTCAGGGCGCGGTCCTGGAGCACCGCCATGTGGCTGGTCAGGTTCATCCTGGCCGTGAGCAGCGCAACCTGGGCTTCCGGCGACACGCTCGTGTCTTCCGCCCGGGCCAATTGCGACTGCCCCTCCGCCAGCAGGCGCTTCAGTGCCTCCTGTGCGGTGTGGCGCCGCTCGACGAGTTCCTGATACTTCGCGCCATGCTGTTCCCGGAGTTCGCTCACGATCCTTACAGCCAGGGCGTAGGCATCATCGGGCGTGTTCGAGCGCACCTTTACCGTGACGAGGCGTGCGTCCTTCCGGTCGGACGACGCCTTCAAGGCAACATGCTGCGTAGCGGCATCCGCATGGCGTTGGAGCCGGTTCACCATCGTGGCCGGGTTTTCCAGCGGCCTCCCCTCCTCGGACTGACCGATGTAAAGGGCGGCCTCAGATTCGTAGACCGGCTGTGCGGCCAGCAGGTAGGCCACCGCCCCCCCGAGTGTCAGCAGGAAGGTGGTGACGACCAGCCACTTCCAACACAGGATGATCCGCCACATCTCGAAGAGGCTGATGTCATCACTGCCGGGAACCCGCGCACTTTCCGCCATGTTTTTCCTCCTTGAATCCAGGGGGCGCGCCCCATGCCATCAGCTCATTGCCAATCGGACCCGGCGCTATACCGTTTGCAATCGGATTCCCACGGCCCCAACCAGATTCGCGAACCCGGGAAACGAGGTGTTCACGTTGGCGCAATCACGGATGGTGATGGGTCCGGATGCACGCAGGCCAGCCATGGCGAAGGACATGGCGATGCGGTGGTCATCGTGGCTGTGGACCTCGCCGCTGCCGAGCTGGCCGCCACGGATAACGATGCCGTCCGGCGTGCTCTGGGCAGCGATGCCGAGGGTGGTGAGGCCGTCGGCCATGACCTGAATGCGATCGCTTTCCTTCACGCGCAGTTCCTCGGCACCGGTGAGTACAGTCTCGCCTTCGGCGCAGGCCGCAGCGATGAAAATGGCCGGGAATTCATCGATGGCCAGCGGCACCTGGTCCTCGGGAATGCGGATGCCCTTCAGCCGTGCCGCACGCACATGGATGTCGGCCACGGGTTCGCCCCCCACGTCACGTTCGTTCATCAGCGTGATGTCCGCACCCATGAGCCGCAGGATGTTGATGACCCCGATGCGGGTAGGATTGATGCCCACGTGTTCGAGTACCACATCCGAGCCCGGTGCGATGCTGGCGCCCACCATGAAGAAGGCAGCCGAGGAGATGTCGGCCGGTACGTCGATGGGCATGCCACGCAGGGTGCCGCCCGGCTCCACGCATGCCGTGCTGCCGTTGCGGTACACGGGATAGCCGAAGCCGGCGAGCATGCGTTCGGTGTGATCGCGGGTGGGTGCGGGCTCGGTGACACAGGTACGGCCTTCTGCATACAGGCCGGCAAGCAGCAAGCAGGATTTTACCTGGGCACTGGCCACGGGCATGGTGTAGTCGATGCCCTTGAGTTTGCAGCCCCCCTTCACCTTGAGCGGGGGCGTGCCGTTGTCGGTGGTTTCCACTTGCGCACCCATCTGTGCCAGGGGCACGGTGACGCGGCGCATGGGGCGCTTGGAAAGTGAGGGGTCGCCGCTCATCTCCACGTCGAAGGCCTGGCCAGACAGCAGGCCCGTGAGCAGGCGCATGGAGGTGCCGGAATTGCCGAGGTAGAGGGGCTTTTCGGGCTTGCGCAGGCCGTGCAGACCTACACCGTGTACCACCACGCGGCCGTCGGCCGGGCCTTCGATCTGAACGCCCATGGCGCGGAAGGCATTCAGCGTGGCCAGGTTGTCTTCACCCTCCAGGAAGCCCGTGATCTCCGTCGTACCCTCGGCGATGGCGCCGAGCATGATGGAGCGGTGGGAAATGGACTTGTCGCCTGGCACACGAATGCGGCCGTTCAGCTTGCCGCCCGGTTGGACGATGTAGGTGAGCGAATCGGTCATGGCTGTGGTTCGTTATTCAAGTTCTTTTAGTCCTGCAGGTCACGTTGCGCAGCTACGTGACATCTTCCTGCGGCGTCCGTCACGTAGCCGCTGCGCGCCAACGTGACCTACGGGCCGGCCTTCAGCGGCCATTTTCCGTAAAACGATCGCGCGCGGCCTTGGCGCGGCGGAAGGTCTCCAGCAACACCTCGCCTTTGCCCTCGCGCACGGCGTTCGCGAGGCGGTCAAGGTCGGCCTGGTAATTGGCGAGCACATCCAGCAAGGCGTCGCGGTTGGCCAGACAGATGTCGTGCCACATCTGCGGATCGCTGGAGGCGATGCGTGTGAAATCGCGAAAGCCGCCCGCGGCAAACCGGAAGATTTCGCGGTGCTCCTCCATGCGGGCCAGGGTATCCACCAAGGCAAAGGCCAACAGGTGCGGCAAATGGCTGGTGGCCGCCAGCACTTCATCGTGGTGCTGTACGTCCATTTCCACCACCTCGGCACCGGCCAATTCCCAGAGCCGACGCACGGTGGCCGTAGCAGCGGGTTGCGTCTCCGGAAGCGGCGTCAGAATCACGCGCCGCTGCCGGAACAGCTCAGCAAACGAGGCTTCGACGCCGCTCTTCTCGGTGCCTGCAATGGGATGACCCGGGACAAAACCCGCCGGGCGCCTCCCGAGGGCACGCTCCACGGCCTGCACCACGGAGCCCTTGGTACTGCCCACGTCGGTGAGAATGGTGTCGGCGGTGAGTGCCGGGGCGAGTTGGCGTACGGTCGATTCCGTGCTGCCCACCGGCACCGCCAGCACCACCACGTCGGCACCCTCCGCGGCCACGGCCGGATCCAGGGAGTAACCGTCAATGACGCCCAGTTCACGCGCACGGATCAGTTGGGCCTCATTACGGCCGCTGCCGACGATTTCGCGACAGGCATGCGCGGCCTTCAAGGCGCGCGCCCACGAGCCACCGATGAGGCCGACACCGATGATGCAGATCCGGCCCAGCACGCCTTATAGATCGCGACCGATGGCCTGGGCGACAGTGCGCAGCGAACCCACGAGTTCTGTCAGCTCTTCGGGGCTGAGTGCCTGGTCCGCGTCGCACCACGCCTCGCAGGGGCGTGGATGTACCTCCACCAGCAGGCCGTCGGCACCGGCAGCGATGGCCGCGCGCGACAGCGCCGGCACCATCCAGGCCTTGCCGCCCGCATGGCTGGGGTCGACGATGACCGGCAGGTGGGTTTCCTTCTTGAGCACCGGGATGGCGGTCACGTCCAGCACGTTGCGATAGGCGGTCTCGAAGGTGCGGATACCACGCTCGCAGAAGATGATGTTGTGATTGCCGCCGGCGGCGATGTATTCGGCCGCCATGAGCCATTCGGAAATGGTGGCCGACATGCCGCGCTTGAGGATGACCGGCTTGCGCATGCGACCCACTTCCTTCAACAGGTCGAAATTCTGCATGTTGCGCGTGCCGATCTGGATGACGTCGACGTCGTATTCCGCAAACGCCTCCACCTGACGTACATCCATGAGTTCGGTGACGATGGGCAGGTTGTGGCTGTCGGCGGCCTTGCGGAACATGTCCAGGCCTTCCACGCCCGCGCCCTGGAAGGCGTACGGGCTGGTGCGCGGCTTGAAGGCGCCGCCGCGCATGAGGCGGCAGCCGGCAGCAGCCACCGCCGCCGCGGCCTCGTCCATCTGGGCCTGGGTTTCCACCGAGCACGGGCCGCCGATGACCTGGATTTGCTTGCCGCCCAGCTTCACGCCCTTGATATCGATGACCGTGTCGGCGCTGTGATAGGAGCGAGCCACGATCTTGTACGGCTTCATCACGCGGATGACTTCCTCGACGCCGGGCAGCGCCTGCAGCGCTTCCTTGTCGATCTTGGATTCGTCACCCAGCGCACCGATGACGGTGCGTTCCACGCCGCGCGAGACGTTGACGCCCGCGCCCATGCCTTTCAGGCGGTCGACGACCCGGGCGATCTGCTCCTCGGTGACGTCGTTGTTCATGATGATGATCATGGTCAGGCTCTTCTTCGGTCAGTAAACGAAAGCGGGCGGCAGTACCCCGCCCGAAGATCTCTTTATGCCGGTTCCCGTAGGTCCGAAGCTACGTGACACTCTTCCGACCCTGCCAGGTAGCGCTGCGCGCAACCTGACCTACGGGTGGGTCTTCCCGTCGGACGTCGCAACCTTACGCCAGGACGCGTTCCAAGGCTGCCAGAAACCGCTCGTTTTCCTCCGGCCGGCCCACGGTCACCCGCAGGTGATTGGGCAGGCCGTAATTGGCCACGGGGCGCACGATGACGCCCTCGCGAAGCAGCGCATCATACACCGGGGCCGCGGGACGGCCTACGTCCACGCAGACGAAATTGCCCACGGATGGGATGAAACCGAGGCCCATGGCCTTGAAACCCGCCTCCAACTGGCGCATGCCCGCGGTGTTGGTCTCCTGAGTACGGGCAAGGTGATCAGTATCGGCCAGGGCCGCGGTGGCGGCAGCAAGGGCGGCATTGTTCACATTGAACGGCGGACGGACCCGATTCATCAGGTCGGCCACGTCTGGGTGCGACACGCCGTACCCCACCCGCAAGCCGGCAATGCCGTAGGCCTTGGAGAAGGTGCGGGCCACGACGAGATTGGGGTACTTCTGCACCCAGCGCAGGGCGTCGGGATAATCCTGCGCCCCCATGGCGGGATGGCTGGCGTATTCGAAATAGGCCTCGTCTACCAGCGCTAAGGTGCGCCGGGGCAGGTCGCGGATGAAGGCCTCCAGCGCCTCACCGGGCAGCCAGGTGCCGGTGGGGTTGTTGGGATTGGCGATGAACACCAGGCGCGTGTGGTCGGTGATGCGCGCCTTCATTGCCGCCAGGTCATTACCCCAGTCCTTGGCCGGGACCACCGTGGCCTTGGCGCCTGCCGCCTGGGTGAGGATGGGATAGACCGCGAAGGAATGCTCGGAAAACATCACCTCGTCAGCCGGGGTGACGAAGGCCCGCACGGCAAAATCGAGGATGTCGCTGGAACCGTTGCCCAGCGTGATGCTGTCCATGGGCACGTCGAGCTTTTCCGACAGCGCCTGCTTGAGTGCAAAGCCGTTGCCGTCCGGATAGAGCCAACAGTCCGCGAGGGCCTGCTGCGCCGCGGCGATTGCCTTGGGGCTGGGGCCCAGCGGGTTTTCGTTGGAGGCCAGCTTGATGATGTCCTGGATGCCCAGTTCACGCTCCAGTTCATTGATGGGCTTGCCGGGCTGGTAGGGCCTGAGGCCGCGCACGCCGGGCGCGGCGAGTTCGAGGAAACGGTTCATCGGTCGGTCTTCGTTTCTATGGGAGCGGCCTCAGGCCGCGATAACCTTCACATGTCGCGGGCTTTGCCCGCTGCTACAGCACACCCTTGGGGTAAGAACCAAGGACTTTGAACAATAGTGCGTGCTGCTCCAGTTCTTCCAGGGCCGCGGCTACCTGCGGGTCCTTGGCATGGCCTTCCACGTCCACGAAGAACACGTACTCCCACATGGCCTGGCGCGAAGGGCGCGATTCGATGCGCGTCATGGATACGCCGTTACGTGCCAGCGGCTCCAGCAGCTTGAAAAGCATGCCGGGCTTGTTGCGCGAGGCCACCAGCAGCGAGGTCTTGTCGTTGCCGCTGGGCGCAGCGCGGCCACGGCCCAGCACCAAAAAGCGCGTGGTGTTGTCGGGCTGGTCCTCGATGTTGCTCGCCAGCAGGGTCAGACCGTACAGACCAGCGGCGGCCTCGGGGCCGATGGCGGCGGCATGTGTCTCACCCGCGGCGAGGCGCGCGGCCTCGGCATTGCTTGCCACGTCCACGCGCTCGACACCGGACAGGTGCGTATCCAGCCACCGGCGGCACTGGGCGAGGGACTGGCGATGGGAATAGATGCGCCGGATGTCGGCGGTGCTGTCCACCTTGCCCATGAGGTGCTGGTGAATACGCAGGGCCACCTCGCCGCTGATGGCGAGTGGTGAGTTCATCATGCGATCCAGTGTGTGGGTCACCACGCCTTCGGTGGAGTTCTCCACGGGCACCACACCGTAGTCGGCCTCACCCGCCTCGACCTCCCGGAACACCTCATCGATGGTCGCCAGCGGCATGGTCTTCACGGAATGACCAAAGTGCTTCAGGGCCGCCGCCTGGGTGAAGGTGCCTTCAGGGCCGAGGAACGCGATGCGCATGGGCTGTTCCAGGGCCAGGCAGGCCGACATGATCTCACGGAAAAGGCGCGCCATTTCCTCGTTGCTGAGTGGACCCGGGTTACGGGCCATGACCGCAGAGAGCACCTGCGCCTCACGCTCGGGCCGGTAGAAAACGGGCTCGCCGCCATCGGCGCGCTTGACCTCGGCAACCTCCTGGGCAAGGCGGGCACGCTCGTTGATGAGGTCCTGGATTTGCCGGTCCAGTGCATCGATGCGCACGCGGATGGCCTGGAGTCTGTCATTCATCTGGGAACCGTCAGGTTGGAGGCGTCTGAGCAGGTGATCTTAATCGTTTAGGCGCAGGAGGGGCAGGGCATATGCGCCGGCCCTGGCCGATCTGCCAGTGACGGGCTGGTGGTGTGCGCGTCGTGGGATATTCGCAAGGGGCCGCTACGGGAGCCGGCCCGTGCGGCGCCGGGCCGGGGGTTGCGTGCCGCGGGACAAGCGCCCGGGGGCGCCCGTCGGGCTGCCCCCAGCGATGGTTGGTTGGTGGTTTGCGGGCCGTGGATCACCCGCGGCGGTATCAGTCGAGTACGCGCACTGCCAGCACGCCCTTCGTCGCCGCGATCTCGGCGATGGCCTGTTCGGGGACGGCCTTGTCCACGTCCACCACGGTGTAGGCCAGGTTGCCCCTGGACTTGTTCAGCATGTCCACGATGTTCAAACCTGCCTTGGCCAGATCAGACGAAATCTGGCCCAGCATGTTGGGCACGTTGGCGTTCACCACGGTCAGCCGGTAGGTGCCTTCGGCGCGTGCCATCACCACCTCGGGGAAGTTCACCGAGTTGCACACATTGCCATTTTCCAGGTATTCGCGGACCTGCTCGGCCACCATGATGGCGCAGTTGTCCTCCGCCTCAGCCGTGGAGGCGCCCAAGTGCGGCAGGGTGATGACGCGCGGATGGTTCTTCAGCAGATTGGTGGGGAAATCGCAGACGTACCCATACAGTTTGCCCGCATCCAGGGCCGCGACCACGGCCTCGTCGTCCACGATGCCCTTGCGTGAGAAGTTGAGGATGACGGCTGATTTCTTCATGCGCTGGAGGCGCTCGGCATTGATCATGTGCCGTGTGGCATCGATGAGCGGCACATGGAAGGTGACGAAATCTACCTGCGGAAGCATCTCGTCGATGGTACCGGCCTTCTCCACCTGGTGCGACAGACGCCACGCGCCTTCGACCGTGATGCCCGGATCGAAACCGATGACTTTCATGCCCAACGCCAGCGCGGCGTTGGCCACTTCGCGGCCGATGGCGCCGAGCCCCACCACACCCAGGGTGCGGCCCGGCAATTCGAAACCTGCGAAGTTTTTCTTGCCGTCCTCGGTCTGTTTGTCGATGGCCGCATCCTCGCCCTGCAGGTTGCGGGCGAAATCCCAGGCCTGACAGATGTTGCGACAGGCCAGCAACATGCCGGCGATCACCAGTTCCTTGACAGCATTGGCGTTTGCCCCCGGCGCGTTGAACACCGGGATGCCGTGCGCGCTCATCTTGTCCACCGGGATGTTATTCACCCCGGCACCGGCGCGGCCCACTGCCTTGAGCGAAGAAGGGATCTCCATGTCATGCATCTTGAACGAACGTACCAGGATGGCATCCGGATGCTGAATTTCGGAAGCCACTTCGTACTTGTCACGCGCCAGGCGCTCCAACCCGGCCACGGAAATGTTGTTCAACGTCAGAACCTTGTACATTCCTCCTCCCTTCTCAGAGAAAAACCATTTCACGCAGGGACGCAGAGTACACGCAGGACGTGATCTTCACGCCCTTGGTGTCCCTGCGCCTCTGCGTTGCACCTTTCAGCCGTTGCGCTTGGCGAAGTCCGCCATGAAGGCGATCAGCGTGTCGATGCCCTCTTCCGGCATGGCGTTGTAGATGCTGGCACGCATGCCACCCACCGAGCGGTGGCCCTTGAGCGTGGTGAGGCCCTGGGCCTTGGCTTCCTTGAGAAAGGTTTCGTCCAGTTCGGGCTTGGCTAAGGTGAAGGGCACGTTCATCCAGGAGCGGCAGTGCGTGGCCACCGGGTTGGCATAGAAGCCACCCGAGTTGTCGATGGCTGCGTAGAGCTTGCCTGCCTTGCGCTGATTGATCTCGGCCATGCCTTTGAGGCCGCCCAGGTTCTTCAACCACTCGAACACCAGCCCCGCCAGGTACCAGGCATAGGTGGGCGGGGTGTTGTACATGGAGCCGTTGTCGGCGTGGGTCTTGTAGTCGAGCATGGTGGGCGTGCCGGCAACGGTCTCGCCGAGCAGGTCTTCACGCACGATGACCACGGTGAGGCCGGCCGGGCCGATATTCTTCTGCGCACCGGCATAAATCATGCCGTAGCGGCTCACGTCGATGGGACGGGACAACAGCGTAGAGGACATATCCGCCACCAGCGGCACGCCGCCGGTCTCGGGCACGTAGTCGAATTCGACGCCACGGATGGTCTCGTTGGGGCAGTAGTGCACATAAGCCGCGTCGGCGGAAAGCTTCAGTTCCGCCTGCGTCGGCACGGTGGTGAAATTGCCCGCCTCGGTGGTGGCGGCGAGGTTCACGTTGCAGAACTTCTTGGCTTCGGAAATGGCCTTCTTGGACCAGTCACCCGTCAGCATATAGTCGGCGCCCTGCTTGCCGCGCAGCAGGTTCATGGGAATCATGGCGAACTGCTGAGAGGCACCGCCTTGCAGGAACAGCACCTTGTAATTGGCAGGGATGGCAAGCAGCTCACGCAGGTCCGCCTCAGCCTTGGCCGCAATGGACATGAACTCCTTGCCGCGATGACTCATCTCCATCACGGACATCCCGCTGCCGTTCCAGTCCAACATCTCCTCACGGGCTTTTTCGATCACGGCCTGCGGCAACATCGCCGGACCAGCACTGAAGTTGAATACACGCGCCATTGCGGTTTTCCTTAAGTTATTAAGAAAAAAGCTCGAACCACGGGGAACACGGGGGGAATTCATGTTCGCTGTTCTGAAGCCGTGCGCGCGAACCATGCTCCCGGGTGCCCCTGAAAGAACTCATCATGCTTCCCCGTGTTCCCCGTGGTTATTCTCTTCCTCTTCCTCGTCGTCCCCATTCTCGGCAATGCTGTCGAGGCCGGTGAGTTTTTCTTCCGCGCCCAGGCTGATGAGCTTGACGCCCTGGGTGTTGCGGCTGGTGATGGACACCTCGGTGGCGCGGGTGCGCACCAGGGTACCCGCATTGGTGATGAGCATGATTTCACTGCTCTCCTCCACCAATACGGCACCGACCACCTTGCCGTTGCGTTCACTGGTCTGGATGGAGATCACGCCCTGGCCGCCGCGACCATGGCGCGGATACTCGGACATGGGGGTGCGCTTGCCGTAACCGTTCTCGGTGGCGGTGAGCACATAGCCTTCGGCCGCAACGATGAGTGAAATCACCTTCTGATCACCGCTGAGACGGATGCCACGCACACCGCGCGAGACGCGGCCCATGGGACGTACGTCCTGTTCGTTGAAACGGATCACCTTGCCTGCATCATTGAACAACAGGATGTCGCGGTTGCCCTCGGTGATGGCCACGTCCACCAAGATGTCGTCGTCCACCAGGTCGATGGCGATGATGCCGCTGGTACGCGGACGGGAGAAGTCCACCAGCGGCGTTTTCTTCACCGTGCCGCTGGCAGTGGCCATGAACACGTACTTGCCTTCCTCGTATTCCCGCACGGGCAGGACGGCGTTGATGCGCTCGTCGGACTCCAGCGGCAGCAGGTTGACGATGGGCTTGCCGCGCGCACCACGGCCCGCCTGCGGCAGCTCGTACACCTTCAGCCAGTACACCCGGCCACGGCTGGAGAAACAGAGGATGGTGTCGTGGGTGTTGGCCACGAACATCTTGTCGATGAAGTCCTCTTCCTTCATGGCCGTTGCCGACTTGCCGCGCCCGCCGCGGCGCTGGGCACGGTAATCATCGAGTGGCTGTGCCTTGGCATAACCCTCGTGGGAGAGCGTAACCACCACCGGCTCGTCGGTGATGAGGTCCTCCAGGGAGAGATCTTCGTGGGTCGCATTGATCTCGGTGCGGCGCTTGTCGCCATATTGGTCGCGTACCGCTACCAGCTCGTCGCGTATCACCTGCATGAGGCGGTCGGCGCTGCCCAGGATGTCCAGCAGGTCGGCAATGGTGTCCAGGATCTGCCGGTATTCATCGATGATCTTGTCCTGCTCCAGGCCGGTGAGGCGGTGCAGGCGCAGGTCCAGAATGGCCTGGGCCTGGGCCTCGGACAGCCGGTAGCGGCCCTCGACCAGGCCGAACTCCCGGGACAAGCCGTCGGGGCGTGAGTTCTCGGCACCCGCGCGCGACAGCATGTCCAGCACGATGCCCGGCTCCCAGGCGCCGGCGAGCAGGCCCGCCTTGGCCTCCGCCGGGCTCGGGGAGGCCTTTATGAGGGCGATGATGGGGTCGATGTTCGCCAGGGCGATCGCCAGACCCTCCAACACATGGGCGCGTTCACGGGCCTTACGCAGTTCGAAGAGGGTGCGGCGGGTGACCACTTCGCGGCGGTGGCGCAGGAAGGCCTCCAACACCTGCTTGAGGTTGCGCAGGCGCGGCTGGCCGTCCACCAGTGCCACCATGTTGATGCCGAACACGTTCTGCATGGCGGTGTGCTGGTACAGGTTGTTCAGCAACACCTCGGGCACCTCGCCGCGCTTGAGCTCGATGACCATGCGCATGCCGTCCTTGTCGGACTCGTCGCGCAGTTCGGAAATGCCCTCGATCTTCTTTTCCTTGACCAGCTCGGCGATACGCTCCAGCAGCCGTGCCTTGTTCACCTGGTAGGGAAGTTCAGTGACCACGATGCGCTGGCGGCCGTTTTCCTCTTCCACCTCGGCCCGGGCGCGTACATAGATACGTCCACGGCCGGTGTGGTAAGCCTCGCGGATGCCGCGGGCACCGTTGATGATGCCCCCGGTGGGGAAGTCGGGCCCGGGGATGTGCTCCAGGAGCTGCTCGACCGTAAGGGCCGGGTCTTCGATGAGGGACAGGCAGCCGTTCACCACTTCGGTGAGGTTGTGCGGTGGGATGTTTGTTGCCATACCCACGGCAATGCCCGCGGAGCCGTTCACCAGCAGGTTCGGCACACGCGTGGGCAGGACCTCCGGTTCCATTACGGAGCCGTCATAATTGGGGACGAAGTCGACTGTGTCCTTCTCGATGTCGGCGAGAAGCTCGTGGGAGATGCGTGCCATGCGCACCTCGGTGTAACGCATGGCAGCGGCGGCGTCGCCGTCGATGGAACCGAAGTTGCCCTGCCCGTCCACCAGCATGTAGCGGAGGGAGAACGGCTGGGCCATGCGGACGATGGTGTCGTAGATGGCGGAGTCGCCGTGGGGGTGGTACTTACCCATGACGTCGCCGACGATGCGGGCCGACTTCTTGTAGGCCTTGTTCCAGTCGTAGCCGCCTTCCTGCATACCGAAGAGCACGCGGCGGTGCACCGGCTTGAGGCCGTCGCGCACGTCGGGGAGCGCTCGGCCCACGATTACGCTCATGGCGTAATCGAGATACGACTGCCTCATCTCCTCCTCGATATTGACCGGGAGGACCTCCTTCGCAAACTCAGCCATGGATTACGACGTTTCCTTTCCAACCGGGACGGCACCGAGCCCCCGGCCCAGCACGCAAAATGAAGCCGACATGATACCACGATGTAGGGGTCCGGCGCAGGCTCCCGGAAGCCTGTCAGCGGGCGTTTGCGGGGGTTTGGGAGGGGGTTGAACGGGTGCGCGTCGGGCCTTTACTCGGTTGCGAGCGGTTGGTGAGCCCTGCCTGGATTCGCATGTCGACGCGCGGGATATTCCTCCGGGCCGAATACACCTCGTGATGGACCTCGACGCACCTTCTGTTCATTGGAGACACTCACACTACCATTCATCGAGGCGGAAGAGACGCCGGGCGTCCAGGTAACCGTGGCCTTCGCGAGGCCTACTGCGTGGTGACGCAGAAGCCCATGCTGAACGAGCCCCAGGAGGGATGTCGGCTCCCGTGGGCAGGCTCATGTCAATGGTCGAGGTGGGTGCCAGTATGTCGCATTCACGGCCATGCTGTAGGTGCCGAACTTGTTGGCGGTGTCGCCGGTGGCGGGTGCGCCGCACACCACCGTGTCGCGGATGGCACCGGCCACGGCAGTGGCATCGCCGTAGGCTGTTGTAGCAGGCTTCCTGCGGGAGCAGGCGCTGGTGGATGAGGCGGAGCTGGCCGTCGTTCCACTCGACGGCGTGCGGATGCTTCGGTGTTTTTCAACAGCCTGCTAGGCCGCCCTTGTGCCGCCGCTTCGGCGGAAGCGCCGAGAGTGCCGGACCAATGCAGCGCAGAAAAGCACCTTACTCATTAGAGATTTCGTCACGCGCGTAGTGCTCCCGACAACACCGGCTCTTCTTTCAGCAGCCTGCTAGCGCGAAAACTTGAAATCATTTACATGCATGTCGCTTTTCCTGACTACGACTTTGGTACTACCACCACCCAATGTCGGCTGCTTGGTTGGTTTCGTAAAGTACACAATATAAGAATAGTTATCTTCATCGAACGTGACCAAATAGTCTCTGAGATCAATCGAGTATCTGTGTTCGCGCATGTATTGCATAATCTGATCCCAGACGAGAAGATACTGCCCAGCAACAGTCATTGCTCCTGAATTGCTCCACATCAAGCCCGAAGTCCGAGCGCAGGGTCGTTTTCTTAAATTCTTCTTAATATCGAGACAGCGGAAGATTCATCAAATGAAGTCGGGGAATATGTATACACAGCTAGTGCTCGCTTGTCACCAATAGGCGATGACTTATCGGGCGATACATGAGCTGCGCTCCAGTGTCGTGAGAGCATGCCTCCGGGAAATTGGACCCGGAGTCTGAGGGATCCCCACGAATTTCTCCTTTAGTCGGGCAAAAAGCATGGGCGTCTCGCAGCGATATTCGCGCCTGACGAAGGTCCTCAGTGGTGACGTTCAAGCCTCCTCCGCGTGCGATGCGCATGCCGAGGTAAACGAAGGAGAGCACGAGTCGATCGGTAACGGTGTTGGCTTGGTAGCGCAGGTGCAGACCGCGCCCGTGGGCGATTTTTCCAAACAGCCAGGCCACAAAGCTCGCGAGAGCTGCGATGACAAGCAAGGCCGCAAACCGCTCTTTACTGCGCGACACGGCGAGATTCAATCCCAGTCCAAATCGCTCGCTCTTTGTATCTCGAAACCCTTCCTCGATCTGCATGCGCTTGC
>Ga0172382_10007268_pt1 | contig 15788 bp, 14 predicted proteins | sample Leawel138RmetaG_FD_122245 | JGI IMG/M metagenome (GOLD analysis project Ga0172382, IMG submission 122245) | Leachate microbial communities from a municipal landfill in Southern Ontario, Canada - Leachate well 138R metaG | ecosystem: Engineered > Solid waste > Landfill > Unclassified | place...
AGGATTTTAAACTCTATCGGTGACGAGGTATGGGTTCGGGAGAGTGGAAGAACTAGCATAAATGAAGATGGATTAAAGATAATAGAGGGAATTATCACAGATATAACACACCAAAAAAACAGTATGAATATGCTTCGTAAATTTATAGATATACAAGATAGTATCGTTATTTTGACAGATTCGACAAAGATACTCTTTGCAAATAAGAAGTTTTACGACTTTTTTGGATATGAGAATCTAGAGGAGTTTTCACAAGAACATCCATGCATAAACAATCTATTTATAGAAGATAGCACTTTCTTTCATGTCGGAAAAATGATGCCAAAAGAGGAGCATTGGATAAGAAGTTTATTAAACCTTCCCGGCAGAGAGAGAATAGTATCTATGCTAAATAAAAACAATAGACCCCATGCATTCTCAGTCTCCATTAACAGCTATGATCCTCAATCGTATGTGATAAACTTTAGTGATATTAGCGATACGATGTTTGAGAAACTTCAACTAGAGATAAAAGCAATCAAAGACCCTCTCACAAACGCTTATAACAGAACATACTTTGACTCATCTATAGAGAGTATACTTAAAAATAATGAGAAGCGAAACGGTAAAACCGGAATCATACTCTTTGACATTGACCACTTTAAAGATGTAAATGACAACTATGGACATGATATTGGGGATAAGGTTTTAAAAAATCTAGTAACTACTACAAAGCGCTTTATAAGAAAAGATGACAAGCTAATTAGATGGGGTGGAGAGGAGTTTATTGTTGTTATGTACACTAAAACTATAGATGATATTATACGGCAAGCAGAGCACCTTAGATTTGTGATACAAAACGAGAAAGTTGAAAATATACCGGCTATTACTTGTAGTTTTGGTGTAGCCTTGCATGATGAGAGAGACGCAATTGAAGATACGATTAAAAAGGCAGATGAAAAGATGTATGAAGCAAAAAGAGGCGGCAGAAACCAAGTGAAGTCATAAAACTTTAAGAGTTTTAAGTAACAACTCTATTCCTTCCTTGCTTCTTAGCTCTATATAGAGCATCATCAGCAGTTTTTATAAAGTTGTCTCTGCTCTCATTTTCTTTATAAAAAGCCATTCCAAAACTACATGTCAAAGTCAATTTTTGAACAAACAAAAAGCTCTCTATCGCTTTTCTTAACTTTTGAGCTAGAGCAATTGCGCTCTCTCTTTTAGTCTGAGGAGACAAGATAACAAACTCCTCCCCTCCCCATCTTGCAAAGATATCAGTATCTCTGATATTACTCTTTACAATATCCGTTATTGCTTGTAAAACTTCATCACCGACATTGTGTCCATAGTTGTCATTTACATCTTTAAAGTGGTCAATATCAAACATTATAAGTACTAGTGGAGTTTTATATCTTAAGGCACGCCCTATTTCAGCCTTGAATATCTCATCAAATTTATGACGGTTATATATTCCTGTTAGCTTATCAGTCGTTGCAAGTTTTTCAAGATTTTTCTCCATCTCTATTCTTTTTGTTATATCAAGACAAGTTCCTGAAATAATATTTCCCTCAATATGTGCACTGATTTGTATAACTCTCTGCTCTTTGTTTTTTGTCAAAAGATTCATCTCAATATTGTCAACTCTGCCATGCTCTTTAAGCTGAGATACGAAGCTAGCTCTTTGCGCCGGCTCTTTATATGCATTAATTATATTTTTATTCTTCAACTCATCAAGCGATTCGTAGCCCATAATCTTAATTAAAGAGTCATTTACGTAAAGCACCTCTCCATCTATGGTTGTAGTAAAAATCCCGACTTGTGAATTTTCTACTAAACTTCTATACTCTTTTTGTGATATTTCAAACTCTTTAATTTCACTGCTATCCTCTTTAATATATTCAATACTTTTTCTCTTTTGAAAAGATTTTGTTATTAAAAAATATGTAGCTATAGAAGCTATTGGCACAATTATTACAGCGTAAAGAAGTAGAGAGTTTTCAGTTGATGTGTAGCATATGTAGAAAAGTATTACTGCAAAAAGAGTGATAAACATAGCTGCTAATATTTTTTTTAACAACATAGTAGGCTCCTTTTATTGCAGGTATTGTTAAAAACGGTAAACTACTATCTTATTGTTAATAATGTTAAAAAAGACTTCATCTAAACAATTAACTTGCTAAACTCTATCTGTATAGTTACATGTCCTATATTAAATTTATCTTCTAAAAACTTGCCGACATCAACAATAGTATCGTTATATAATTTAGCCTCTTTAGAGTCTAAAACTATGTGACATGTAAGATAGTAGTAGTTATGCGAAATCTCCCAACAATGTATATCATGTACATCAACCACATGTTCAAACTCCTCTAAAATTGCACTTTTTATCTCTTGGGTATTGTGCGGAGAGCCCTCTAAGAGAACATGTATGGAGTTGCTAAGCAGATCTTTTGCCCATTTTGCTATCACGATAGCTACAAGCAGAGCCAATATGGTATCTAGTATATAAAATTGTGTGTAGTAGATAACTATAGCACCCAAGATAATAGCCGCGGAGGAGATTGTATCTGCTAGCATATGCAAAAACGCGGATTTTATGTTGATGTTGTCATGATTTGCTCTTAGGAGTATAAGCCCCGTAATCACGTTTACAACCAACCCTAAAGTAGCTATCCAAATAGTCGCAGTTACGAGTATCTCCTCTGGATGCAAGAGTCTCATTATCGCCTCATAAACTATCCACAAAACTGAGAGTGCTATGGTAAGACCGTTTATAAATGCCGCTAAAACCTCAGCCCTATGGTAGCCAAACGACTTCTCATCATCAATCTCTTTTGTAGAGATTATAAGTGCAAAGAGTGAAAGCCCGAGTGCAAAAGCATGAGTAAACATATGAATTGCATCACTAATAAGTGCTAGTGAGTTTACATAGATACCCCCTACTATCTCAACTATCATAACTACAAATGTTATAGCAAAAGAGAGTTTTAGTAGTTTTTTATCTTTTAGTGTGCCGTGGTCATGATTGTGTCCGTTTTTATCTTTGCTTGGCTTGATTGGAAGAGGATGGTGGTGATTGTCGTTATATTTACATGTCATATCTCTTAATTCCTATTTTAAAAAGTATATAATCTTAATTCAAAGTATACTCTATCGGTAGACTCAATGTAACTACTTGCTCCGGCTTTGGAAATTTTCCATCTAGCTCTTGAATAGTTTTAATAGCTGCTCGGCTTAATATATTGCTGTTTGAATCAACTATCTCAATGTTACTGATTTTTGCATCACAGTCTAGCGTGAATTTTATGCTGACTCTGCCCATTATATTTCTTTTTCGTGCCGCTAGGGGATAGTACAGATTCTCTCTTATAAGCTCAATAATTTTAGATGTATTTACCTTCATGTACTCATCCCTGCTGTACTTTTCTTCTAAAATACTCTTTTTGGCTTTCTTTGGCTCTGTCTTTAAAACTTCTTTTTTTTCTTTACTCTCTTTTTCTACTCTAACTTCTTTATCTATTTTAACCTCTTTCATTACATTCTCTTGGCTCTCTTTTTTTATGCCAACATCAGGGACAAGAGGCTTTGGGGCTTTAAGTTCAAGCTTCTTATGCACTACCTCAGGAACTGTTTTTTCTACTTTGGGTTCTATTTTAGGCTCCGGTTTTTTCTCTATTTGTGGCTTTGGTTCCTCTTTGGGTTTTGGCTTTTGAACTCTCTTAGCCTCTTTTATCTCTTTTTGAAAACTCATTTTGTTTAATTGCAAACATACTCTATCCTCTTGATAGGTTTTTTGCGTCTGCATATAATTACTCCATGTAAAGTATGCACCAAGGAGTAAAAGGAGATGAACTACTATAGAGATAAGGAGGGAGTTGCTATGTCTAATCATAAAGAAGATAGTAACAAAAAGATTGTTACTACTTCGTTAAATGCAGATATAAATATTTATATAGCTTCGCTATCAGTCTCACCCGTACGAATACGTATAATTTTTTCAATATCGGTTACAAATATTTTGCCATCGCCTATCTTGCCTGTTTTGGCAGCTTCTACAATAGTATCTATAACCTGCTCTACACTTTCATCATTAACTACCATCTCTAGTTTTATCTTTGGCAAAAAATCCACAACATACTCAGCACCGCGATAAAGTTCACTATGCCCTTTTTGACGACCATAGCCCTTCACTTCGCTTACCGTCATGCCTGTAATTCCTATCTCAGCCAAAGCATCTTTTACATCTTCTAATTTAAATGGCTTTATAACCGCTTCTACTTTTTTCATCATAATATCTCCAAATTAAGTTTAAAATTGTAACTGTTTTTATATTTTTACACAACTGCTATTTAATCTAAGCTGCTATTACAGATTTAGCGCTTTTTCTCCGTGAAGAGTCTCATCAAGACCTCTATGTTCACTCTCATCATCAACTCGCCCTCCACCCGTAAGTATAGAAGCTACAAAATAAACAATTGCAGTTGCCACGGCACTATATATAATAGTCAAAGCAATAGCTTTTAGCTGATTTGCAAGCTGTAAAATCATGTTGTATTCTTGCGGCTTTGCATAATCTGCAATAAAGAGTGCAGTAGCTACAGATCCCCAAATGCCGACTAAACCGTGAATCCAAAAAGCATCTAACGCGTCATCAACTTTAAACATATTTTTAAGCTTAGAAACACCGTAAAAGCCTAAAGCACCACCGATAAAACCAATTATAATTGCACCCTCAACACCCGTACTACCTGAAGCAGGAGTAATTGCAACAAGACCTGCAACAGCACCGGAAGCAGCACCAACTAAAGTAGCTTTTTTGTAAACTAGCCACTCAAAAGTTATCCACCCAATAACACCAAGAGAGGCAGAAACATTTGTCACTAAAAATGCAGAGGCAGCAACACCGTCAGCTGCTAACTGAGAGCCCGCGTTAAAACCAAACCATCCAAACCATAATAGTGCGGCACCTAGTGCCGCCAAAACAGGCGAAAATGGCTTGATTGCAACTTTACCGTAATCTTCTCTTCTCCCAAGGATTATTGCAACAACCAAACCTGCTACACCGGCATTTAGATGAACAACCGTTCCGCCTGCAAAGTCCATCTCATCAAAATGAAGTGTTTTACCACCACCCCAAGCCCAGTGTGTAATAGGTGCGTAAACGGCAACTATCCACAATGCGGCAAAGAGAATAAATGTAGAGAACTTAATTCTCTCTATCATAGAACCACTAGCAATTGCAACTGCAATAGCTGCAAAAGTTCCTTGAAATGCGACAAATAGCAGCTCAGGAACAGTGCCGCTTAGAGTACCTGAAGTGATTCCCGACAACATAACCTTGCCGGTACCGATAAAATCGCCCTCACCAAATGCGATAGAGTAACCAACCAGTACCCATACTAAAGAACCGACTGCAAAAGCGCCTAAGCTCATACTAATAGTATTTATAACACTCTTATAACGAGTAAGTCCGCCATAAAACAGCGCAAGCCCGGCAGGTGTCATCAACATAACAAAAGCCGTAGCAACTAACATCCAAGCAGTGTCACCACTACTTAAAGAATCTTTAGCAAACAGCAGAGTCGGCAACACTAACAAAGCAAGCAAATATCTCTTCATAAACTATCCTTATCATTAAGATGTGCAAATTATACATATTAAATACAATAAAATAATCAAAAAAATGATTAAATATTAATCAATATGCCATTATTATGCCATTATTTTGTTTTTGTCCTCAAAAAACAAGGATTTAAGCTTCTATTAAGCTTAGTATTCCTATAGTTTTTACTTATGAATATTATTGTTTTATTCATAAGATTTTTTAATACAAAAGGATTTGCAATGAAAAGATTTTCAACAAAGAAAATCATATCTATTGTTAGTTTATCTATAATGTGTGCCACGGCAGTTGAGGCTAATCCTGCTTTTGCAAGACAGATGGGGATGGATTGTACAGGGTGCCACTTTCAAGCAATGCCAAAACTTAACTCCTTTGGTAGAGAGTTTAAGATGTCCGGTTTTACTATGACAGGTGGGCAACAAGAGCTTAAAAGCGAATCAAACTCAGGTTTGTCTCTTCCTCAACACTTAGGTATTAGTGTTGTAATTAAAGCTCGTCATGTCGATAGAAATAGTGATACTCCTGGGAATGATGATTCACTCTCAGAAATTTTTGATGAATCTGCTCTTTTAATTGGCGGAAAAATTGCCGACAATGTCGGGGGTTCATTTGAGGTGGCTAACGGCTCTAACGATGTAGTTCAAGAAGTGGATGCAAATGGTGCTCCTATTGCCAACAGTTATGTTAGTGAAGGTTCAGGATTAGGGTTTAGCGGTAAACTGACTTTTACAGACACTTTTAGTCTTGGTCGTCTTGGCGTAACTCTGTTTAACACAGATGCTTTAGGTGTGTTTTCAGGAACAGAAATTTACTCATCAGGTCTATTTAGACCCATTCGTCAGTTTGAAAATCGCAATAAAACAAACATCTTGCAAAAAGCTGGGGTAGGTAACGGATCTGCTTCAGGTGCTCAAGCTTACTATTATGGGCATGGCTTATACGCAACTATAGGTCAATATGTACCGGGGTATGGTCAATCTATTAGCGTAGAGACAGAAGGGTATAAAACTTTTGCAAGAGCGGCTTATGAGTTTAATTTAGCTGACTTTACTATTGCTGCCGGTGGATATTATATAGGTGGAGATATAATAGACCCTGCTGCTCAAGGTCAGTTAACCGGTATAGTTTGGGCTTCTGATGCTAATGCATTAGATAGAGAATCTAGCGGTATAGATATGCAGATAGAGACTGCTGTCGGTGGGATGCCGCTTATGCTTACAGGAGCTGCGGTAATTAAAAATAAGTATACGGCAGGCGGAATAATAGGAGCTTCAAAAATGGAAGACACAGGTTTCTCATTTGATGCTCAGATAAATCCTATTGACAACATAGGCTTAAAAATAGCTTACTTATCTAGTGAGTTTAAAGATAAAACTCTCAATCTTACTGATGATCAATCAATCATCTCTGGTGGTGTCGAATATTATGGAGCACAAAATGTGCGCTTTGTTTTAGAGTACTCGCACACTAAATATAGTGGTAGCAAAAATGCTCCTGCTAACTCAAATAGAGACACAGATGGTGATATTCTATTGATGGCAATGGTTGCATTTTAAATGAAATGTTGTCTTAAGATGACTGAAATGTTATCAAGATATTAAACATATCACTGCAAAGGCACCACCTTTGCAGTGACTCATCTATTTTCCTCTCCTAAAGTTCTCATCAAGTTGCAACACATTTTTACACCATCTCAAACTTGATGAGAAACTTTAATCCTTTTACGTAACTCTTAAGCGACAATAAGGTATCATCCATAGAATTAATTTTTCAATTTATAAAGAGTAGGTGTTATACATGGGAAACTTGCTAAACAATGACAATATACAGAGCATAAATATTGAGGAGACTCTTCAGAGTAGTTATCTTGACTACTCCATGAGCGTAATTGTAGGTCGTGCGCTCCCTGATGTGCGTGATGGGCTTAAGCCTGTTCATAGAAGAATCCTTTATGCTATGGATAAACTTAATCTTTCATACGGTGCAAAATATAAAAAATCTGCACGTATCGTCGGTGACGTTATAGGTCAATATCACCCACATGGAGATACAGCGGTATATGATGCGCTGGTACGTATGGCTCAAGACTTCTCTATGAGAATGGAACTAGTTGACGGTCAAGGAAACTTCGGCTCGGTTGATGGCGATAATGCTGCTGCTATGCGTTATACGGAAGCTAGGATGACAAGATATGCAGGTGAACTTCTAAAAGATTTGGAAAAAAATACCGTAAATATGATTGACAACTATGACGGTACTACCGTTGAGCCTGATGTTATGCCGACACGTGTACCAAATTTACTTATAAACGGTTCCTCTGGAATTGCCGTCGGTATGGCAACAAATATACCTCCGCACAATCCTAGAGAGGTTATGACGGGACTAAAAGCACTTTTGGCAAATCCCGATATCGAACTCCCTGAACTAATGGAGCATATCAAAGCTCCGGACTTTCCAACGGGCGGAACGATATTTGGCAAAAAAGGGATTATGGATGCATATGAGACAGGTCGTGGACGCATAAAAGTCCGTGCAAAGACTCATATTGAGAAAAAAGGTAACAGAGACGTTATCGTAATAGATGAGCTTCCTTATCAGGTAAATAAGGCTCGCTTAATTGAAAATATTGCCAACTTAGTAAAAGATAAAATGATTGATGGTGTCTCAGAGATTCGTGACGAGTCAGACCGTGAGGGTATCCGCATTGTAATTGAGCTTAAAAAAGATGCAATGAGTGAAATAGTTCTAAACAACCTCTTTAAGCAGACAAGCATGCAGACAACTTTCGGTATCATCATGCTCTCTATCTTAAATCAAGAACCTAGAATATTCGGTATTATCGACATACTAAAACACTTTATAAATCACCGTAAAACTATTATTATCCGCCGCACTATCTTTGACCTTGAAAAGGCAAAGGCAAGAGCACACATCTTAGAGGGTCTTAAAAAAGCCATTGATATTATCGAAGATGTAATTAGAGTTATTCGTGCTTCAGGAAATGAAGAGGATGCAAAAAACAACTTAGTTAACGAGTTTGACTTTAGTGAGATTCAAGCTTCGAGCATCGTCGCAATGAGACTTGGTCGCTTAACCGGTCTAGAGATTGAAAAAATTGAAAATGAACTAACTGAACTAATGAAGCTTATTGAGTATTTAGAGTCGATTTTAAGAAGCGAAGAAGTACTTCATGGAATTATAGATGAAGAGTTTGATGAAGTAATGGCTACTTATGGCTCAAATGAGAGACGAACAGATATTGAAGATGATTATGACGATATTGATATCGAAGATTTAATCCCAAATGAGCCTATGGTTGTAACTATCACTCATAGAGGTTACATCAAAAGAGTTCCTCTAGCTCAGTATGAGAAACAAAAAAGAGGCGGTAAAGGCAAAATCGCAGTTACCACCTATGAAGATGATTTTATAGAGAGATTCTTTACATGTAATACGCATGACACTCTTCTTTTCGTAACAGACCGAGGACAACTACACTGGTTAAAAGTGTATAAAATCCCTGAGGGGAGTAGAACTGCAAAAGGTAAGGCAGTTGTAAACCTGCTTAACCTAGTTGCAGATGAACAGATTCAGTCTATCAACCCTACAACAGACTTTAGTGAAGAGAAATCTCTTGTATTTTTTACTAAAAAAGGTGTTGTAAAGAGAACAAACTTAAGCGAATTCTCAAATATCAGAAGTAACGGTGTTAGAGCTATAAGTCTTGATGATGATGACTCTATTATTACAGCTAAAATTGCGGATAAAAGTATAAAATACCTCTTTATTGTAACAAAACTTGCACAGTGTATAAAATTCTCTATAGAGAAGACTCGTGATCAGGGAAGAAACACAAGAGGAGTCAGAGGTATCAAGTTTAAACATGCCTCTGATGAAGTAGTTGATGCTAACATTATCGCAAGTGATGAAGAAGAGATTTTAATAGTTAGTGAAAAAGGTATCGGCAAGCGAACTGATGCCGGAGAGTACCGCTTAACTAACCGTGGCGGAAGTGGTGTTATCGCTATGAAAATGACTCCAAAAACAGGAAAATATGTAGTAGGATGTCTTATGGTTGATGAAAATATGGACATGATGGCACTTACAAAAGCAGGGAAAATGATAAGAGTAGATATGCAAACTATCTCCAAGTCAAGTAGAAATACAAGTGGCGTATATATAGTAAAAGGTGATGATGTAGCAAATGTTTCGCGTTGCCCAAAACAGCCAATCGAAGAAGAGGAAGATGATGACTCTCTTGTTACCTAAAAAATTGGAATAATAATTGCTAACATAGCACTATAAAAACCATGCCAAGGGACAAACAATGAAATATTCCATCTTAATTACACTGATGTTAAGTGCTTCGGCACTTTTAGCAACAGATAAAGCTCAGAGTGTAGATACTGCTGCTATAGAGCAGACAAATGCTGAACTATCAAGAGTCAAAGCTGAAGTAGCGCAGGCAAAAGCAGAGGCAGCATTAGCTACTACTAAAGCAAATGAAGCAAAAAAAGAGAGCGCAAAAATTGCTCAAGAGTTAGCTTTTGCTAAAGCAGAAAAAGAGGAAGAGTTAGCAGCCGCAGCAGCAGCGGAAGAGGTTTTAAGAAAAAATAAAACCATACATATCTCTGTTGTCGGTCAGGGTGTTGCGCCTATGAATACATCCTCTCCCGCTCAAGCATATGCGCTTGCAAAAAGAGCGGCTATCGCTGATGCGTACAGAGCTATTGCAGAAAAAGTAAAAGGTGTTCGTATTGACGGACAAGATACTATCAAAAATATGATGGTTCAAAGATCTACAATACGTACATATGTTCAAGCCATGGTTAAGAATGCTGATATTGTTGAGACAACCTTTAAAGAGGGATTATGCGAAGTAGAGATGGAAATCTTAATTTCTCACTCAGACTTTGCTCAATAGTTATCTTTAGCTCGCTTGCACTCTGTGCAGACGAGTATCTCATCTCTTACAAATATATAGTAAAAGATGCCACTCTTTACAATGAAAATCTATTTATCTCAAAAGCCATGACAAAATGTCAAGGTAATCCCCAAGAAGAGTTTATTTTACAAAATAGCGGTGAAGATAGTTTAAAAAAACTTATATCTAAAAATTCTGAAGAGTTTATAGAGTATATTCATAAGCTAGGGCTCAACGTCTCTCATGACGAAAAAACAACAAACCTGCAAAATAGTTACACAACTGTGTTGACGCTTAAAACAACTTGTTTCAAAGTCGATTTTAATGATAATTTCGCTATAATTGCCCCTTTAAAATAAGGGTATTTATATAACCCAAACTCCAAGGCTTTTAGTGAAAATTGCAATAGTTGAAGATGATATCAATATGAGAAAATCTCTTGAAATCGCTATGAGCGACTATAAAGAGTTTGAAATTCAAACATTTAAAAATGCAAAAGATGCACTAAAAGGTATTGATGAGAGTTTTAATCTCGTTATTACAGATATCAATATGCCGGGAATGGACGGTATCGAGTTTATAAAAACACTTGGCGGCAGATTTGAAGTTATAATAATGACCGGAAATGCAACTCTTCAAAGAGCCATTGAGTCTATTCACCTCGGGGTAAAAGACTTTTTGCTAAAACCTTTTGATGTGGATACCCTTGTTGATGCAATCAAAAGGGAAGATAAGATACAAAAAGTTAAAAAAGCTACCCACAAAAAGAGCAACAATAAAGCAAATAACGGTTTTTTTGGCTCTTCAAAAGAGCTAGAGTCTGTTATGAAGTTTGCAGATAAAGCTTCTAAAACTGATGCTAGCATTCTGCTTTTAGGTGAGAGCGGTGTCGGAAAAGAGGTATTTGCTTCTTATATCCACAACAACTCTCCAAGAGCAAAAAAGCCATTTGTTGCAATCAACATGGCAGCAATTCCTGATAATCTCATAGAGAGCGAACTCTTTGGCTTTGAAAAAGGGGCGTTTACCGATGCAAGCCAAGCAAAAGCAGGACAGTTTGAGCTAGCTAACGGCGGAACACTCTTTTTGGATGAGATTGGCGAGATGCCATATGACGTTCAGGCCAAGCTGCTTCGTGCACTTCAAGAGAAAGAGGTAAGAAGGCTTGGCTCATCAAAAGATATTAAAGTCGACATTAGAGTAATTTCAGCGACAAATGCAAATTTAGGCGAGAAGATAAGAGACGGTAAGTTTAGAAATGATCTATATTTTCGTCTAAATACCATTCCTCTTCATATTCCTCCTCTTAGAGAGAGAAGGGATGAGATATTAGAGATAGCGCAAGAGGTTTTGGAGCAAAATTGTATAAAATATGAGTTTGAGTTAAAAGTATTTTCAGACGAAGCTAAAAAGCAGCTCTTAGCTTACAGTTGGCCGGGGAATATAAGAGAGCTAATATCCGTAGTTGAGAGAGCCGTTATATTAAGTGAGGGCAATGAGATAACACCTCAAGAGCTATTTTTAGAACATAGAGGATTAGAAAAAAAGAGAGAGATTACAGAGATGGAAAAAGAGCTGATTCAAGAAGTTCTATCCTCAACAGACGGAGATATTGACAAAGCATCTAAAACGCTTGGTCTTAGCAAGACAAATCTAGAGAAAAAAATAAGAAGTTATGAACTATAAGGAGTGGAGATGTCAAAAAAATATAATGTAGCGGTAGTAGGAGCAAACGGAGCAGTCGGGGAGGAGATATTAGCAGTTTTGCATGAAGTATCTTTTCCAATCAACAAACTTGTACCGCTAGCAAGTTCTAGAAGTTTAGGCAAATATGTAGAGTATGGTAACAAAGAGATAGCAATCAAAGAGTTGACTAATTCTGTTTTTGAAGAGGAGGATATCGAAATCGCTCTCTTTTCGGCAGGTGGGAGTATTAGCGCACAATTTGCTTCTTTTGCAGTAAAAGCGGGAGCAGTTGTAATAGATAACACTTCCCACTTTAGGATGGATGAAGATATCCCCCTTGTTGTTCCTGAAGTAAATCCCGAGGATATTGCAAAGTGGAAAAAATCAGGAATTATTGCAAATCCAAACTGCTCAACAATTCAGATGGTTCAAGCTCTAAAGCCCCTTGATGATGCATACACTCTTACAAGAGTTGACGTTAGCACATATCAAGCGACTTCCGGTGCCGGAAAAAATGCTATGGAGGAGTTGGTTAATCAGATGAAAGATTTCTTCTCATTTAAATTAGAAGATAGCCAGCATAAAGCATTTAAGCACCAAATTGCTCTAAACGTAATTCCGCAGATAGATGTTTTTTTAGAAAATGGCTACACAAAAGAGGAGATGAAGATGGTAAATGAAACTACTAAAATCATGAATAGAGAGATTCCTCTAAGTGCTACTTGTGTCCGCGTTCCGACTCTTCGCGGTCATGCAGAGGCTCTTACTCTTACCTTTGAGACTGAAGTTAATGCAGATGAAGCAAGAGATACTCTTAAAAAAGCTTCAAATATTGTTGTTCTAGACGATACTAAGAACTCTATATACCCGATGCCTGTGACATCTTTAGGAAAGAATGAGACATTTGTTGGGCGTATTAGAGGCGATATCTTCTCAAAAAATATGCTTCACCTCTTTATAGTTGCCGATAATCTAAGAGTAGGTGCTGCTACAAATGCAGTTAGAATTGCACAAAAATGGGTAGAGATGGAAGAGAAAAAATAAAATGTTAGAGAAACTTTTTGAAAAGGCACTGTGGAACTCAAGATTTATAGTTATTTTAGCCGTTGTATTTGGTTTGATAGGTGCTATTTTACTTTTTATAGTCGCAAGCTTTGATATATATGACACGGCAAAATATATTTTTAAAACATATGCAAATCATGAGCACCCTGAACATTTTCATGGAGATATCGTAGGCGGTATTATAGGTGCAGTCGATCTCTACCTGATAGGCGTAGTTATGCTACTTTTTGCTTTTGGTCTGTATGAGCTCTTCATCTCAGAGATAGATACTGCAAAAAAGTCAAAGCATGATGAGTCACAACTTTTAGCAATTCATTCACTAGATCAACTAAAAGATAAAATCTCAAAAGTCATAGTTATGGTTTTAGTTGTGGGCTTTTTTCAAAAAGTTGGTCATACGCAATATAATGGAGCGCTAGATATGTTATACTTAGCGCTATCCATAACTGCTGTTGCAGTTGGGCTTTACTTTTTAAGTAAAGTCGGAAAGAAGTATTAATAATATAAAAATAAGTTATTTAAAGGCAATCAATGAGTAAAATATTTGTAGACGCATGTTTTGGGAAAGAGACTCCATACACTCCTGTTTGGATGATGAGGCAAGCTGGTCGTTATCTTCCAGAGTATATGAAAGTTCGTGCAGAAGCAGGGAACTTCTTAAACCTTTGTCATGATCCAAAAAAAGCATGCGAAGTAACGCTTCAACCTGTTGATATTGTTGGTGTTGATGCGGCTATACTTTTTAGCGATATATTGGTTATTCCTGATGAGATGGGAATGGATTTAGAGTTTGTAAAAGGGGAAGGACCGAAATTCAAAGACCCTATAAAAACAGAAGCTGATATAGATAGGCTAATAGGTGGGGAAGAAGCTGCATCAAAATTAACTTATGTTTATGATACGATTAAGCTTATAAAAGAACAACTTGCTGATGATAAGGCCCTAATAGGCTTTGCCGGTGCACCATGGACGCTTGCAACTTACATGATAGAGGGAGAAGGTACAAAAACTTACAATATCTGTAAAAAGATGATGTACTCAGATCCTGAGCTTTTGCACAAGATTTTAGCAAAAATAACAGAAGTCGTAAAACTCTACATGGAGAAACAGATTGAAGCCGGCATTGATGTTGTACAGATATTTGACTCATGGGCCGCAGCAATAGAGCCTTCAAAGTATGATGAGTTCTCTTGGAAATACATGGTAGAGATTGCCGATTATCTAAAAGAGAGATATCCACATATTCCAATCATCATGTTCCCTAAAGGCATACCTGCATTTTTAGATAAAATTTATGGAAATTTTGAAGTATTTGGCGTTGACTGGTCAACTCCAATGGAACTAGCACGCGAAAAGCTAGGAGACAAATATGTTCTTCAAGGGAACATGGAGCCATGCAGACTCTACTCAAAAGAGGCAACAACAGAGTCTGTAGAAGCACTACAGAGTGTTATGGGCGGCAAAAGACACATCTTTAACCTCGGTCACGGAATTCTTCCGGACGTCCCCGTAGAAAATGCAAAACACTTTATATCTGAGTGTCATAGAGTTAGTAAAAAGTAATTGAAAACAATTTTTGGCCCAGTAAACTCAAGAAGATTTGGTTCTTCTTTGGGCATAGACCTCTCCCCTGCTCTAAAACAGTGTAATTTTGACTGCCTCTACTGCGAGCTTGCTCCAAGTGCAACTACCGATACACAAAAAAACATAGTAGAAGTATCCACAATAATAGCTGAACTAAAAGAGCATTTAAATGAAAAAATAGATGTAATAACTATAACAGCAAACGGCGAACCCACCCTCTATCCACACCTTGATGAGCTGATCGATGAGATAAACAAGATAAAGAAGAGTACCAAAACGCTAATACTAACAAATAGTGCCACACTTATAGATGAAAATATTTTTGCCTCACTTCTAAAACTAGACCAAGTAAAGCTCTCACTTGATGCGATAAGTGAGAGTGTTTTTAAGAGAATTGACAGACCGCACGTCGGCATCGTGATAGACAATATAGTTCAAAAAGTGATAGATTTTAGCAAAGCCTTTAAGGGAAAGCTCTTTATTGAGATACTTTTTGTACATGGGCTAAACGATACAGAAGATGAGATACAAAAGCTAAATGACGTTTTATTGAAACTAGATGTCAGTAGAGTTGATTTAGGCACGATAGATAGACCTCCTGCCTATGAGGTAAGCGGTCTAAGCTACAAAGAGTTACATGACGTATCGCTTCTTTTTGATGCTTCTTTGCCTATACACATAGCCTCAAGAGTACATGCAGAACCAAATAATAAATACTACAGTAGTGAAGATATTTTAAACACACTAGACAAAAGACCGCTGACTATAGATGACATCAATCTGCTCTTTGATGAAGATAGCAAAAAAGAGTTAGATAACCTATTGGGCTCTTCAAAAATAGTTATTAAAAAAACTGGAAATTTAGAGTTTTTCATCCTGCATGAAAATGAGAAGAGAAAACGCGCTAAGTAGCGCGCAGAGCCTTGA
>Ga0172382_10007272_pt1 | contig 15779 bp, 10 predicted proteins | sample Leawel138RmetaG_FD_122245 | JGI IMG/M metagenome (GOLD analysis project Ga0172382, IMG submission 122245) | Leachate microbial communities from a municipal landfill in Southern Ontario, Canada - Leachate well 138R metaG | ecosystem: Engineered > Solid waste > Landfill > Unclassified | place...
GTCGTCGTCACGGTCCGCGAGCCGGCCCCGCCGACCCCGCCGATCGACGACTTCGAGCGGCTGCCGCCGGGGACACTCGACCCGGTCTGGCGTGACCCGGTCTGGCGTGACCCGGTCTGGCGTGACCCGGTCTGGCGTGACCCGGTCTGGCGCGACCCGGTCTGGCGCGACCCGGTCTGGCCCGACCGGGTCTGGCCAACCGGGTTCCTCCCGCCGCATCGCGCCATCGACCAGGGCATGACACCCGCGGTCTATGTCCAGCGGGCCGTGGCCGAGTCGCGCGAACTGAGCCACAACCTGATGGCCCGGATCGGCAGCCGGGCTGCCGGGGGCGCCGGCGACTTCCTGACGGACGGCCAGGCGGCCGACCTCGGCCAGATCGACCAGTCGATGGCACCGGCCGAGCATGTCGGCCGCGACGGAGTCGCCTTCTCCCGCCAGCTGATCCGCGACATCCAGCGCACGCTGGCCGCCCGCGGACTGGGCGCCGACCTGCCTGCCGACCGGGGGCCACTGTCCGGCGAACCCGGCAGCCTCGCGCTGCCGCAGACTGGCGCGGCCGAAACGCCGGCCGAAACGCCGGCCGAGCCGCACGCCGGGGCCCCGGGCAGGGGCGAGGCGCCGACGCAGGCCCCGGCAAGCGCCCGCTCGTTCTCCGAGCGCCTGGCCGCCAGCGCCGGGCAGCGCGGCAGCGCCCGCACCATCGCCGATACTCCTGTCCGCATCCGGGTCGCAGCGGGGCCGTCCGCATGAACGGCATCCGCTTCGCTCGTTCCGGCGCCCTGATGCGACCCGATTCCGATCCTGCCGAGTCACCGACCATGACCCCACCTGTTCCGATGAAGCTCCGCAACCCTGTACGACCGACCTGGGCGGCGGCCGCCGCCGCGCTGCTGCTGGCCGGCTGCAGCGTCACCCCCGTCGCGGTGACCCCCGACGAAGTGGCCGAACGGGTCCGCGACGATCGTGCCCGGATGTACCAGGATCAGGCGCCGGTCTCCGGGCCGATCACCTACTCGGAAGCGCTGGCCCGGGCCCTCAAGTACAACCTCGACTACCGGCTGCGGATGATGGAGAGCGCGCTGGCGCGCGGCCTGGCCGATGTCTCGGCGGCCGACATGCTGCCGCGGCTGGTCGCCGAAGCCGGCTACAACGACCGCAACAATGATTCGGGCGGCGTGAGCCTGGGCATCGAGGACCGGCAGATCAGCCTGCGGCCGTCGACTTCGGAGGAACGGTCGCACTACTACGGCCGCGCCACCCTGTCGTGGAACGTGCTCGATTTCGGGATCAGCTACTACCGCGCCAAGCAGGCTGCCGACGAGGTCAACATCGCCGAGGAACGCCGCCGCAAGATCCTGCAGAACATCGCCCAGGATGTGCGCGACGCCTACTGGCGGGCACTCGGCGCGCAGCGCCTGCTGGCCGATGCCGATGAACTGGCCGGGCGGATCGAGCAGGCGCTGGCCAGCTCGCGCGAGGCCGAGCGGGCCGGCGTGTTGCCGCCCGCCCAGGGGCTGGCCTACCAGCGGGCATTGCTCGACACGATGTCGCTGGTCAACGCCAAGCGCCAGGAGATGCAGTTCGCCAAGCACGAACTGGCGGCGCTGATGAGCCTGCCGCCCAACACCGCGTTCACGCTGGCCGACAACGGTGAGGACGCCGGCACCGCACCCGTGCTGCTCGACATCGGGCAGCTCGAGGAAGCCGCGCTGACCCACCGGCCGGAGCTGCGTGAGGAAGACTACAAGGCGCGCATCGGGGTGCACGAGGCCAGGAAGCAGATCACGGCGCTGTTCCCGAGCCTGAATCTCTATGCAGGCGTGCGCTACGACTCCAACGACTACCTGTACAACAACAACTGGAACGAGGCCGGGGTGGGCCTGTCCCTGAACCTGTTCCGCCTGGCTGCGCTGCCTGCGATCAAACGCACCAACCAGGCCCGCCAGAGCACCGACGAGGCCCGCCGGATGGCCCTGTCGATGGCCGTCCTGACCCAGGTGCGGGTGGCCGCCGAGCGCTACCGGCTCGCCCTGGTCGACCAGGAACTGGCCGCCGAATCCAGTCGCGTCGACCAGCGCCTGTCGAGCATCCAGCGCGCCAGCGTGGGCAAGCGGCTCGAAAGCGAACTCGAGGCGCTGCGCACCGAGTCGCGTGCGCTGGTTTCGCGCTTCCAGCTGGCCACCGCCCAGGCAGCCACCCAGGCATCGTATGCGCGAGTCCTCAACACCGTCGGCATCGACCTGCTCCCGGCCACGGTGACTGGCACCGACATTCCGACGCTGACGAGCGCGATCGAGGCAGGCGCCGCCCGGGCCGAGCAGCATGCCTTCGTGGCCGCAACGATCGAGCCGCAGCACGCGCGCCCGGTTGCCGTGAGCGTGCGCGGCATCCCGCAGGGCGTCAGCGAACTCAAGGTGCGCGAGGCCGTCGAGCGCATCGTTGCCCGCAATGCGCTGCGCACCGACCAGGGCGCCGAAGCGCTGCGCCTGGCCCTGACCTGGCAGCCGGCGACCGCCGAACGCGGCACCACCCGCGTGCAGTGGCAGCTGACGCTCAGCGAGCCTTCGGGCCAGCAGCTGTTCTCCCAGCGCTACACCAGCTACGTTCCCGCCACCGTCACCGAGCGGGCGGTCGGGGCATTCGCCGAAGCCGCCACGCTGTCGGTGATCCCGGATCTGCATCGCCATACCCGCGGCGCGGCACCGGCGGCGTCCGGAAAATGAAGCCGCTGCACGGCCTGCGGGCGACCCTGCTGGCCAGCCTGCTCGGTGCGGCCTGGCTGGGCACGCCGGCCGTTGCGCAGAAGCAGCCGGTGCTGCCGGCCCCGCCACCGCGCACGCTCGACGGCACGACGGTCATCGACCCCGCGGTGCTCGACGCCGCACCGGTGCGCTTCCTGGTCGCGGCAGCCCGTGAAAGCACGCTGGCTGCCGGTACCACCGGGCGCTTCGCGCGGGTGCAGGTGAACCTCGGCGACACGGTGCGGGCGGGCCAGTTGCTGGCTGCTTTCGACTGCGACGAGGTCCGGGCGCGGCGCGACACGGCACGCGCCGAACTGGAAGCTGCCCAGTTGCAGCACGAAAGCAAGCTCACGCTGCAGGGGCTGCAGTCGGCCGCCGAGATCGAAGTCGGCCTGGCCGCGGCCAACGTCAACCGCGCCCAGAGCCAGGTGCGCGTCTTCGACGCGCAGTTGGCTCAGTGCAATTTTCTTGCCCCGTTCGCCGGCCGGATCGCCCGCGTACACGTCAAGGTCGGCCAGGGGGTAAGCCCGGGTGCACCGGTGGTCGACATCGTCGGCACCGGCCCGCTGAAGGCGCGCATGAACGTGCCCTCGCACTGGCTGGCCTGGCTCAGGCGCGGCGCCCACCTGGCCGGCCGGATCGACGAGACCGGCGAAGCCGTCGACCTGAGGGTGGCCCGGATCGCCGCGCGGGTCGACGCCGTCAGCCAGACCGTGGAGATCGAGGCAACGATCGAAGGCGCCGGCAACCAGGTGCTGCCGGGCATGAGCGGCCAGGCACAGCCGTTCACCGGCGGCTGAAGCCGCCGGCCCGCCCCGGCGCAAGGCCGGCATCGCAGCTGCGTTTCCTGCCCCCCCATGACCGACCTCGTCTACCACGCCCTGGCCGCCAAAGTGCACGGCGCCCGGCGCGCTGCCGACCTGGCCTTCATTGCCTGCAACGAGACGCACGCCCTCGTCCCCTATCGGCAGGCCGCGCTGATCGGTTTCTTCGGGCGGCGCCGTACCCGGCTGGCCGGCCATTCCGGGCTGGCCGACGTCGAGACCGACTCCCCCTACGCATTGTGGCTGGCCGAGCTCGCCGACCACCTGCGCCCCCGGCTCGGCCAGCTGCCGGCGCAGGCCCGCGTGCTGCCGCTCGCCCGCGAGCAGTTGCCGCCGACGCTGGCCGCCGGCTGGGCCGAATGGCTGCCCGAGCACGTCTGGCTGCTGCCGCTCACCGACCCGGAGGGTGAGGTACGCGCCGTCCTGCTGCTCGCCCGCGAACAGCCCTGGCCAACCGAGTTCGACCCCCGCAGTCCGGAATACCTGCTGCTGCAGGCGGCCGACATGTACGGCCACGCCTGGTGGGCGCTGACCGCAAGGCGGCGCGCGTTCGCAAGCCTGCTCGCCCGGCTGTGGACCGACCGGCGCGCGCGGCGGCTCATGCTGCTGATCCCGCTGCTGCTCCTCGTTCCGGTGCGCGAGTACGCGCTGCTGCCGGTCGAGATCGTCTCCACCCGCAGTGAGGTGGTGACCTCGCCGCGCGACGGCGTGATCAGGCGGATGACGGTGCCGCCCAATACCGGGGTGCAGGCCGGCCAGACGATCGCAGAGCTCGACGGCACCACGCTGGACAACCGGCTGGCGGTGGCGCGCGCCGCGCTGGCCACGGCGCAACTGGAGCTGCACCAGACTTCCCGGCGGGCCATCGAGACCCAGGCAGCCAAGGCCGAGCTCAGCCTGGCCACCGGCCGGCTGCGCGAGCGCGAGGTCGACGTCGCGGCACTGGAACGCGAACTGGAACAGCTGTCGATCCGGGCCGCGGTGGCCGGGGTGTTCGTCTACTCCGACCCCGACGACTGGGCCGGCCGGCCGGTGCAGACCGGTGAGCGGATCGGCTTGCTCGCCGACCCGGAGCAGCTGGGCGTGCAGGCCTGGGCGCCGGTCAACGAGGCGGTGAACCTGCAGCCTGGCGCGACCATGACCGTCTTCCTGAGCGTGGCGCCGCTGTCACCGCTGAGCGCCCGGCTCGACTACGCCGGCTACCAGGCGGTCGAATCGCCCGGCGGCGTGGCCAGCTACGTGCTGCGCGGCCAGGTGACCGACGAATCGAGCGTGGCACGCATCGGCCTGCGCGGCACGGCGCGGGTGGCCGGCGACTGGACCGTGCTCGGCTACCTGATGTTCCGCCGGCCCCTGGCCGCCCTGCGGGAGTGGTGCGGATGCTGAGCCGTGGCGCAGCGCCGGCGACCGCCGCAGTGCCCGTGGGGGCCGGCGCAGCGCCCGTGGCCGCTGGCGACATGGGCCGGCGCAAGCCCTGGCCGGCGCTGCGCGAGGAGCTCCAGCTCGAACCCGCGAACAACAATCGCGACGGCTCGCCAGCCTGGCATGTCTGCGACCCGGTACGCAACCTGTTCTTCCGGATCGGCTGGCTGGAGTTCGAGATCCTGCAGCGCTGGTCCATGGGCGACGCCCGCCGCATCGCGGCCGACATCGCCGCCCGCACCACGCTGGCCGCCACTCCCGAGCACGTGGAGTCACTGCAGGCCTTCCTGCTGCACCATCAGCTCGTGCGCGCCGCCCGGCCCAAGGCCGCGGTACCCGCGTGGCGCTGGCTGCTCGACAACTACCTGTTCATCCGCATCCCGCTGGTCCGGCCACAGCAGTGGCTCGACCGGCTCCTGCCGCGCGTGCGCTGGCTCTACACCCCCGGCTTCGTCATCGCCACCCTGCTGGCAGCCCTGGCCGGCCTGCTGCTGGCCGCCCGCCAGTGGGACGCGGTACTGGCCCAGCTGCGCGGCGCACTCAGCTGGGAAGGCATCCTCGGCTTTGCCGGGGCACTGATCGTTTCCAAGCTGCTGCACGAGCTGGGCCACGCGCTGACGGCCACCCGCCACGGCGTGCGCGTGGGCCACATGGGCATCGCCTTCCTGGTGCTGTGGCCGATGGCCTACACCGATACCGGCGAGAGCTGGAAGCTCGAACGCTCGAAGCAGCGCTTCGCGATCGCCGCGGCCGGCATCTGCACCGAGCTGGCGCTGGCCGCCTGGTGCACCCTGCTGTGGGCCTTCCTGCCCGATGGCGACGCCCGCAACGCGCTGTTCTTCCTCGCCACGACGGCCTGGGTGCTCACGCTGGCCGTCAACGGCAGCCCGTTCATGCGCTTCGACGGCTACTACATGCTCACCGACGCGCTCGACTTCCCCGGTCTGCACGAACGTGCCGGCCAGCAGGCCCGGCGCGCGCTGCGCCGCTGGCTGCTCGATCTGCACGAGCCAGCCCCCGAAGTCCTGCCCACCGGGCTGCGCCGCTTCCTGATCGGCTTCGCCTTCGCGACCTGGATCTACCGCTTCATCCTGTTCCTGGGCATCGCCCTGCTCGTCTACCATGCCTTCTTCAAGGCGCTGGGCGTGTTTCTGTTCGTGGTCGAGATCGCTGTCTTCATCGGCCGCCCGGTGATGGCCGAACTGCGCGTCTGGCATGCGCGGCGCGCCGAGATTCCCGTACGCCGGCGCCTGCTGCTCATCGCCACGCTGGGCCTGGCCGCCGGACTGCTCCTGCTGCCCTGGCAGAGCCGGATCAGCGCACCCGGTGTGGTGCGGGCCTTCGAGCAGCCGGTGTTCGCACCCTATGGGGCGCAACTGATCGCCCTGGACATCACCGAAGGCAGCACCGTCACTCCAGGCCAGCGCCTGCTCACCCTGGACGCCCCGGCCCAGGGCAGCGCGCGCGACAAGGCGGCGGCGCTGGCCAGCGCCTATGCGGACACCGCCCGGGGTGCCCTCGGTCTGGACCAGGCACAGGCCGCCAGGCTGGCGCTGGCCGAACAGCAGGCCAGTCGCTGGCAGGCCGAGCGCAGCGCCCGCGATGCCGAACTGCAGCGCCTGCAGCTGATCGCCCGGCATGCCGGCGTCGTGCGCGACCTCGATCCCTTGCTGGCGCCCGGCGTCTGGGTTGCCCCGTCACAGCCGATCGCGGTGGTGGTCGACGCGCAGCGCTGGCGCGCCGAAGTCCTGGTTTCCGAACGCCAGCGCCAGCGGCTGCTCGAAGACCAGCCGGCCACGCTGGTGATCGAGGGGCGCCCGCGCAAGCTGCAGGGCCGCATCCTGGCCATCGACGGCTCGGCCGTCAGGCGCCTGCCGCACCTGCTGCTCGCCCAGCCGCACGGTGGGCCGATCCCGCTGAACCCGAGCGCACCGGCTGCGGCGCTGGAACCGGCGGCCGTCTGGTTCCGCGTCATCGTCGAAGGCAGGATCGACGAGGGCCCGCCCCTGCCCGGCGTGCGGGCCGTCAGTGCCCGCCTCGAAGGCCAGCGCGAAAGCCTGGCCAGCCAGTGGCTGGACGCGGCCGTCGCGACGTTGATCCAGCAGGCCGGATTCTGAGCGGCTGCTCACCAGGGCAGCAGCCAGGGCACCAGCCATACGCAGCTCACGCCGGTCAGCACGGCCAGCGGCACCCCGACACGCACGAAGTCGGCAAAGGTATAGCCGCCCGGTCCGACCACCAGGGTATTCACCGGTGAGGACACCGGCGTCATGAAGGCCGAAGACGCGGCGAGCGCCACGGTCATCGCGAACGGATAGGGCGAAACGCCCAGAGCAGCCGCCACCGCGAGCGCCACCGGCGCCATCAGCACGGCCGTGGCCGTGTTCGATATGAACAGGCCGAGCACCGCCGTCACGGCGAAGACCGCGCCCAGGGCGCCGCGCGGACTGGCATCGCCGACCACGGCCAGCAGCCCGGAGACGGCCAGGTCCACCCCGCCGGTACGTTGCAGCGCCAGCGAGAACGGCAGCATGCCGACGATCAGCACCAGGGTCTGCCAGTGGATCGAACGGTAGGCGGCGTTGATGTCGACGCAGCCGAACAGGCCCATCAGCAGGCAGGCGATCAGCGCCGCCTGCACGTTCGGCACCACGCCGCTGACCATCAACCCCACCATCAGGGCGAGCACGGCAAGCGCTGCGCCGGCCCGCGACGATGCCGGGGCCGCTTCGTCGAATTCCACCGGCAGTCCGATCACGACGAGATCGCCGCCCGCCTGGGTCTGCTGGCGGATGGCCCGCCAGGGTCCGACCGCGAGCAGCGTGTCGCCGATCTGCAGTGGCACCTCGGCCAGTTGCTCGGCCAACGGTGCCCGACCGCGCTTGATGCCGATCACGGCCAGATCGTAGATCGAACGGAAACGCAGCTGGGCAAGGCTCTTGCCGGCCAGCGGCGAGTGCGCCGGTACGATCAGCTCGACCATTCCGATGTCCTGCGCCAGATCCGAGAAGTAGGCACCGCTGAACGGCAGCCGCTCGAGCCGGTAGCGTCCGGCGAGCGTGTCGAGATCCTGCTGCATGCCGAAGGCATCGAGCAACAGCACGTCGCCGGCGTGCAGACGGGTATTGGCCGATGGTTCGATGAGTCGCCGCCCGAACCGCTCGTGGCGCTCGATCGCCAGCACATTGATGCCGTCGCGGGCGCGCAGGCTGGCCGCCTGCAGCGTCCGCCCCACCAGCGGCGAAGCCGCGCCCACCCGCAGCCGGTGTTCGCGACCTTCGAGCGCATAGGCCTCGATCCAGCTCGCGAGGCTGGGCCGCGGGCTCGCCGCAGCCGGTGCCGTGCTCGGCAGCGGACGCAGCCAGCGGCGCGCCAGCAGCATGTAGCCGATCGCCAGCGCCAGGACCGGCACGCCGAAAGGCGTGAAGGCGAAGAAGCCGAAGCCTTCCAGATTCCTGCGCATGAGCTCGCCCTGCACCACCAGATTGGGCGGGGTACCGACCAGGGTCATCATGCCGCTGATCAGCCCGGCCACGCTCATCGGCATGAACAACCGCCCGGCGGCGATTCCGGTCTTGCCGGCAATACGCAACACCACCGGAATGAAGATCGCCACGACACCAGTCGAACTCATCACCGAACCGATGGTCGCCACCAGCACCATCAGCAGCGCGATCAAGCGGGTTTCACTGGCGCCGGCGCGGCGCACCAGCCAGTCGCCGGTGCGCTGCGCGATGCCGGTGCGCACCAGCCCTTCGCCGACCACGAACAGCAGCGCGATCAGCACCACGTTCGGATCGGCGAAACCGGCCAGGGCCTGCCCGATGTCGATCGCACCAGTCAGCGGCAATGCGGCGATCATCGTCAGCCCGACCACGTCGCTGCGCGGCCGGTTCAGCGCGAACATGACGATCGCAACGCCCAGCAGTGCCAGAACCAGGAGCAGCTCGAGGTTCATCGCAGGGTGGTCACGCTCGACCGGGCCATCCGAAGTCCGCGCAGGTCCGGTTCACACGGGGCAACCCTAGAGCTGACCGTCGAGCCCGGCCTGCACCAGTTCGGCCGCGCGCAGCAGCGCACGCGCCTTGTTCTCGGTTTCCTGCCATTCGCTCTCGGGCACCGAGTCGGCCACCACGCCGGCAGCCGCCTGCACGAACAGCGTGCCGTCCTTGACGACCCCGGTGCGGATCGCGATCGCCAGGTCGAGATCGCCGAGGAAGGAGATATAGCCGCAGGCACCGCCATAGATGCCGCGCTTGGTCGGCTCCAGCTCGTCGATGATCTCCATCGCGCGGATCTTCGGCGCACCGGTCAGCGTGCCGGCCGGGAAGGTGGCCCGCAGCACGTCGATTGCGCCCATGTCGCGCTTGAGCTTGCCCTCGACGTTCGAGACGATGTGCATGACGTGCGAGTACTTCTCGATGGCAAGCTGCTCGGTCACCCGGACCGTGCCGGTCTCGGCGATCCGGCCGATGTCGTTGCGGGCCAGGTCGATCAGCATCACGTGCTCGGCGATCTCCTTCGGATCGGCCAGCAGTTCATTGGCCAGCGCCTCGTCCTCGGCCGGCGTCCCGCCGCGCTTGCGCGTGCCGGCCAGCGGACGGATCGTGACCCGGTCGCCATCGGGATGACGCTCCTGGCGCACCAGGATCTCGGGCGACGCGCCCACGATGTGGAAACCGCCGAGGTTGTAGAAGTACATGTACGGCGACGGATTGATCGAGCGCAAGGCCCTGTACAGGGTCAGCGGTGAATCCCGGAACGGCTTCTCGATCAGCTGGCCGACCTGGATCTGCATCGCATCGCCGGCCATGATGTAGTCCTTGGCGCGCGCCACCGCCGCCAGATAGTCCTCCTTCCGGAAGCCGCGCCGCGCCGTGGTTTCGTAGCTCGGCTTGAACGACGGCACATCGATCGGCCGCGACAGCTGCACGTACAGTTCGCGCAGGCGCTTGCGGGCCCGCTGGTAGGCCTCGGCCCCGGCCGGATCGGCGTAGACCATCAGATAGATCTTGCCGGTCACGTTGTCGATGATCGCCAGCTCTTCGGTCACCAGCAGGAAGATGTCCGGCACCCCGATGGGGTCCGGTTTCCGGACCCCGGCCAGCTTCGGCTCCACGTAGCGCACCGTGTCGTAGCCGAAGTAGCCGGCCAGCCCGCCGCAGAACCGCGGCAGCCCCGGACGCACCGCTACCTTGAAGCGCTTCTGGTAGGCATCGACGAAATCGAGCGGATTGCCCTCGAAGCGCTCGACCACCTGCCCGTCGCGCACCACCTCGGCACCGGTTTCGGTGGAACGGATGATGGTGCTGGCCGGCAGGCCGATGAACGAGTAGCGCCCGAAACGCTCGCCGCCGACCACCGACTCGAGCAGGAAACTGTAGGGCTTGTGGGCCAGCTTCAGATACAGCGACAGGGGCGTGTCGAGGTCTGCAAAACACTCGAGCAGCAGCGGGATGCGGTTGTAGCCCTGGGCGGCAATCGCCTTGAATTCGAGTTCGGTCATCTCGTCTCTCTGCGCAGGCTCGCCGGATTCCACGGCTGCCGGCCTGGGGCGGACCGCCGGAATGCGGCGCGAAGCCTGGAAATGCTGTTGCGGGGATAGCGGCCGGAATCACGCTGCGCTGTGCCGTGGGACCGGCCCGGCGTGCCGGCTCAAGGCGTCGTCGACGAAGCCGGCGCATGCCGGCCCGCGACGCAGGCGATCAACGCCAACGCCACTCGCGCCATCGCCACCGGCAGGGGGCCAGGGAGGACGGGATCGGTCGGGCCGGAAGGAAAGCCATCGGGACGCGGGGCTCGGAATCGACTGTACGGAACCGCCGCACTATACCATCGCGCTGTACAGGTCAGACGGTTTGGGTCTGCGTACACATCGACACGAGGCGGCCGGCGTCGGCAAGGGTCTCGAGCGCCGCGACCTCGCGGATCAGCACCGCGCCTGCCTGCCAGCCGGGCTTTGCACGCTGCGCGCACGCCAGGAACTTCCGGGCAACCTGCCCGTAGTCCATCGGGCTGCGCGGGTGCCCCGTCACGAAACGCACTTCACGACGCACGGTTCGCCCGTCCCGATCGACGATCGTGACATCGCCTGGCATGGGAAACACCCCACGCCCGTCTCCCTGAGCATCGACTTCAAGCTCGACGCGGACCCGGTCGATCAGCGCCAGTACAGCAGGATCCTGAAGGCGGCCAGGCTCGATGGTGTCGAAATCGACACGGCGATGCAGCGCAGCCGCCGCTACCAGATAAGGCAGGCTGAACTGTGCATCAGCGACGCTGCGGGGCGCACGTTTTCGCTCGGACGGCTCGCAGACCAGGTCACGGGCTTCGCGATTGGTGACCTTGACGCGAATCTCGTCGATCTCATCCGTGGCGATGCCGCTTTCTTCAAGCGCGAGCAACGTGGCCTCGATCGGCCCATGGGTGAACCGGCAGCATGGGTAGAGCGGCTTGATGCTGACCTCGTCAAACAGGAAGCGCTGACCCAGTGCGCGGGTCAGCTCATCAGGTTCGTACAGGTTGCGATGGTGAAGACGATAGTAGCCATAGCGCCCTTCGAGAACATCGTCGCCACCGCTGATGCCCTGCTCGGCCATCAGCGCGCACACCAGTCCGGCCTCGGCGGTCACACCCTGCATGACCCGCACGGCCATCGCCCCCGACAGAAAGCCCTGCTGATTGCCGGCGACCCGCGCATGCGCGAGCCCCGCGGCATCGCGCATCGCCCGCGGGCTCAGGCCCAGCAACCTGCCGGCCGCCAGCGCAACGCCGTATAAGCCGCACTGGTAGCTCATGATGCTGCCCGTCTCGGTGAAACCGATCCGGGGTGCGGCCGACAGCCGGCAGATGATCTCAGCGCCCAGCGCCACCGCCACGATCAGTTCCCGCCCCGAAACCGGCGCCCGCGCCTCGCACGCAGCAAGCAGTGCCGGTACCAGACTGGCGGTGATGTGGCAGGTGTTCGCCTCATGGAGATCGTCGAGATCCCAGGCGCGGGCGGCTGTCGCGTTCACCAAGGCTGCGAGCGGAGCCGGTACCCGCACGCCGCTCGTCAGCAGAGTCGCTTCCGGACGTCCGCCCCAGTGTTCGACCAGACTGCTCAGCCCGGGCAACGCGGGCGCAGTCGACCCAGCAATGGCCACCCCCAGTGTGTCGAGGATCGCGCGTTTCGCGCGATCGACCGTCGATGCGGGAAGATCATCGAAACGGGTGTCGTGGCAGAAATCGAGGAGCTGGTCGAGCGCGGTCAACGGTCTTTACTCCTGGACGAGCAGACCAAGTTCACGGATCAGTTCCTTCGTCTCTCGATCGTACTGTTCGAGCCACTGGACAAATTCGGGAGCGTCCTGATAATCCAGGCTCAGTCCGATCATTGCCAGCTTGTCGCGCAGCTCCGGATCGGTCAGCGCCTGCCGGGACGCGCTGCGCAGCTTGTCCAGAACTTCCGGCGAAACCCCGTTCGGCATGTGCAGGGCCTCGAAGGCAATCGAAACGAAATCGACCCCCTGCTCGACGAGGGTCGGAACATCCGGGAAGAGCGGGCTGCGCTGGGTGTCCGCCACCCCCAGGATGCGCAGCTTGCCAGCATCGAGCAACGACTTGAACGCCGGCATCAGGCCCAGCGAGAACGCCGCCTCACCGCCGGCCAGCCCGACGACAGCAGGCCCCTCGCCCTTGTACGGAACCTGGCTGATCGTGATGCCCAGCTTCTTCGCCATCGCAGCCGAGGCAAGGTGTGTCGAGCTGCCCGTCCCGCTGTTGCCGTGGCTCACCTTGCGAGGATTGGCCCGGGCAAAGTCGACCAGTTCCCTCGCAGTCTGGAACGGTGAATCGACAGGAACCGCGACCACCAGCGGCGTCCAGTAGGTTCGCGCGATCCAGGTGTAATCCTTCAGGCTCGGCGCATTCCTCTTCTGGTACTGAATGCTCGCCAGCGCGATGCCACCCGTCGAAATCGTGTAGCCGTCGGGCGCAGCGTCGCGAACCGCGCTCATGCCGACGATACCGGCTCCTCCAACTCTGTTCTGAACGATGACCGGCTGACCCAGTGCCTTCGCCATATAGGGGGCGATCATCCGGATCGACACGTCGGTGCGGCCACCAGTCGGCCACGGGATGACCATATCGATCGACTTGCTCGGGTAATCGGCGAGTGCCACGCTGCCCGCTCCACCCAGGAGCAGGGCGGCCAGTCCGGCGACCAGACGGGATCGAGTACTGCGTTTCTTGAACATCTATTGCCTCCTAAGAGTTCATCAACTGCCGGTTCGCGCTAGAAGTCCCCTGGCGCACGAACCTTCGTCAGCCGGGCGTTGATCGCCGGCAACAATCCGATCAGGGGAAACAGAACGGCGATGCCGAGAAACGCCAGTGCAATGGGTCGATCGAGGAAGACCGCGAACGAGCCCTCCGAAATGATCAGCGTCCGACGCAGGTTCTCCTCGAGCATCGGCCCGAGCACGAAGGCCAGGATCAGCGGTGCGGCCTCGAGTGCGTTGCGACGCATCCAGTATCCGAGCAGGCCTGCCACCATCATCACGCCCACGTCGAAGAAGGAATTGTTGACGACGTAGGCACCGATGAAGCAGAACAGCAGCAGGATCGGGAACAGATACCGGTACGGAACGTGCAACAACTTGATCCACAGGCCGATGAGCGGAAGGTTCAGAACCAGCAGCATCGCGTTGCCCACCACCATGCTCGCCATCAGGCCCCAGAACACCTCGGCGTGGACGGTGATGAAGGTTGGCCCCGGCGAAACCCCCTGGACCATCAGGCCGGCGAGCATCAGCGCCATCACCGAATTGGTCGGGATTCCCAGTGTGGTGAGCGGCACGAAGGCACTGACTGCCGCCGAGTTGTTGGCCGCCTCGGGGCCGGCCACGCCTTCGATCGCGCCCTTGCCGAACCGCTCCGGCGTCGACGACACCTTGCGCTCGAGCATGTAAGACAACAGCGAGGCGATGATTGCGTTGCCACCCGGAATGATGCCGATCAGGAACCCGAGCACGCTGCCCCGGGTAATCGGAAGCGTCGAGTCGCGAACGTCCTGGCGGGTCGGCATCGGCCGGCCCACCGATTTCGCCAGGGCCGACTGGCGGATATCGTCGTCGATGTTGACCAGCACCTCCGACACACCAAACAGGCCCATCACCAACGGCACCAGACCGATCCCGTCCATCAGATAGGTCGAACCAAAGGTCAGGCGCTCGATGCCGTCGACCGGATCGAGTCCGATGGTCCCCAGCAACAGGCCGAAGGCTGCCATCATGAAGGCGCGGCGCTTGGAGCCGAACGAGACATAGCTCGTCAGGGTCAGGCCGAACAGCAGCAGTGCAACGAATTCTGGCGACTGGAAGCGCAGGGCGATATCGGCCAGCGGCGGAGCGACGAACACGAGGCCAACGATGGCCAGCAGCCCCGCGACGAAGGAGCCCAGCGCCGCGATCGCCAGCGCCGGGCCGGCCCGCCCGGCCTGGGCCATCCGGTACCCGTCGAGCGTGGTGACGATCGATGCCGCCTCGCCGGGAATATTGACCAGGATCGCCGTCGTCGACCCGCCGTACATTGCGCCGTAGTAGATCCCCGCCATGGCGATGATCGCCGTCACCGGCGGCAGCGCCATCGTCGCGGGAATCAGCAGTGCGAGCGCACCGGCAGGGCCGATCCCCGGCAACACACCGATCAGCGTCCCAAGCAGGACGCCGCCAAAGCAGAACAGCAGGTTCTGCCAGGCAAGTGCGACCTCGAATCCGAACAGCAACTCGTTCAGCATGTCAGACGAAGGCGAGACCGAACCAGTAGACAAATACCAGCCATGAGACCGTGGCCACCACCGCCGCGTAAAAGGCGGATACCGACAGGCGCCGGGGTTTGACCGAGGCGTGGAGCGCGAACACGAACAGGAAGACCGCCGGCGCCAGCGACAGGAAACGCACGGCGACCGCCAGGCCGATGGTGGCCAGCACCGCGAATGCCCAGGCCGATGGCGTGTTGAACAGTGGCGGCAGCGCCGCCGCGTCCTCTCTGGACGCCCGCAACGCACGCGGCACCACCAGCCCGTAGCCGCCGAGCAGCACCAGGATGAAACCGACCAGGAACGGCATCAGGCCGGCTTCAGGAGCTCGGATGGCCCCGACACCCAGACGCCAGCCACCGATGCAGGCCACCACACCGGCGGCGACGAGCAGCAGGTCGCTCAGGGTCGTACGCGCGATCAACGATCGAGCCCCAGGTGGCGTGCCGGGTTGGTCTTGAAGATCTTGGTGACTTCCTCCTGAGTGACGCCGTAGGCCAGCAGCACCTTGGCGAACCAGCGCAGCCCGTCGATGTGGGCGAGGTTCTGCACTTGGCCGGAGTCGGTGCCGACCACCATGTGATCGGCGAACTCCTTGATCGACTTGATGTACCAGCGGAAGCCCTCGATGAACCGGATGTTCACCGACGCGACCCCCATCAATCCGATCGCGATCCCTTCGGAGGCCAGTTCGCGGAAGTTGGCCATCGTGTGCTTGCTGTGGATCAACGTCGGATGGACGGACTCCATGCGCTTGACGCCAATCTTCTTGGCCTCTTCGAAGAGGATCTTCAGGTCCTGATAAGGGTAGTGGCCGCAGCACAGCACGAGGTCGTTGTCGGCGATGATGCTGAGGATCTCGCGCATCTCGGGGATCAGCCGGTTCTGGTCGTCGAGGAAGCGCAGGCCTTCGTTCTTGCGGTTGAACACGACGTACTGGTGCCAGTAGGAATCGGCCATCGGCATCCAGACGCAGCGGAAGTTCGGAAA
>Ga0172382_10007273_pt1 | contig 15778 bp, 13 predicted proteins | sample Leawel138RmetaG_FD_122245 | JGI IMG/M metagenome (GOLD analysis project Ga0172382, IMG submission 122245) | Leachate microbial communities from a municipal landfill in Southern Ontario, Canada - Leachate well 138R metaG | ecosystem: Engineered > Solid waste > Landfill > Unclassified | place...
AGCGAAAAATGAATATTTTTGTTCTGTTTGAAGGCTTTTTTGCACTGCATAGCAGCGCTACGGAGTAAGAAAAAGACAAAAAACAGGGCAAAAAGAACATTTTTTTAGCCAATTGAAAAAAGTCAAGATGAGTTCAGTAATCAAAAGAGGCAATACAAAACGTATTGCCTCTTTTTTATGAAATAAAATCAGTAATTTTACCTCATAAAAAAATCAAAGGTATGTGGCGAAAAGCGATTTTCTTTTTACTCCTTATAGTGGCAAGTTCTTGTATCAGCACAAAACTTACCATAAAAAATATTGACAATACGGCTCAAAGCCCTGAGTTTTTAGACAAAGACACCTATAAACTCACCCAAAAAGCAACCGATAAAAAATACGGTTATGACGAAGATTATCCGGTGAATTTAGGGTTTGGACTTTTACATCAACGAGAAGCAAATAAAGAAAAATTCCTCAAAGCACTGTTGGGTCCCAATGGCGAAAAAATAACTTATCAGCAAGAGGGAAGTTGCTGCCCGTTTCCGACCAAAACCAGTGAACTCGGAGGCGGAATGCTCGATGTATATCACATCACCTGGGAGGGCAATCAAAAACCGCTAACGCTTTATCTGAATACCTACGAAAAAGGAAAAGTGCTGATTCCGCTTGGGCTTACAGCCAAAAATTAAAATACTTTAATGGCTTCGTTATAGGCACTTTCGAAATGCAACGGATGAAGATGGGTTTCTATTTTGTTTGAAGTAAAATACGAAAGCATTTTTTCGGTTGGCATATTTCCGGTAAGGTCGTCTTTTGCCATCGGGCAACCTCCATAACCTTTAATAGCTCCGTCAAAACGCCTGCAACCTGCCCGGTAGGCACTGTCAACTTTTTCAAACCACTTGTCGGGAGTAGTGTGCAGATGGGCACCGAATTCTATTTTCGGATATTTCGGAATCAGGTGCGAAAAAAGATAGTCAATCACTTCGGGAGTCGAACTTCCGATAGTGTCTGACAGCGACAGGATTTTCACTCCCATTTTCGATAATTTTTCTGTCCATTCGCCTACAATTTCCACATTCCACGGGTCTCCGTAAGGGTTTCCGAAACCCATCGAAAGATAAGCCACTACTTCTTTATCGGTTTTGGTTGCTATTTCGAGAATTTCGTTTAAAGTAACGATAGATTCCGCTATGGTTTTATGAGTGTTTCGCATCTGAAAGTTCTCCGAAATCGAAAACGGAAAGCCCAGATACTGAATTTCTTTGTATTGGCTTGCTGTTTCTGCCCCTTTGGTGTTGGCAACAATAGCAAGGAGTTTGCTCCGGGTTTGTGATAAATCAAGACCTGCCAGAACTTGGGCTGTATCCTGCATTTGTGGAATGGCTTTGGGAGAAACAAAGCTTCCGAAGTCAATAGTGTCAAACCCAACCCGTAAAAGTGATTGAATATAAGTAATCTTTTTTTCGGTCGGAATGAACGTTTTGATGCCTTGCATAGCATCTCTCGGACATTCTATTATTTTTACGGATTTCATAACTGCAAAAATAACTTTTTTTAGATAAAAATCGAAATGTTTTGAATTAGGTAACTTTTAAAAATAAAAACCCCGTTTTATAAGCTTTAAAACGGGGTTCGAAACAATAAATAACCTAATTATTGCCAACCTCCTCCAAGAGCTTTGTAGGCGTTGACCGTTTCGTTTAACTGCTTCATTTTTATTTCGATAAGTTCGAATTTTGATTCCAAAGCTTCTCTTTGAGTCAAAAGAACTTCCATGTAATCAGCCCTGGTAGATTTGAATAAATTATTTGAAATCTCTACAGATTGAACAAGGGCATCTACCTCAGCTTCTTTGAGTTTAAAGCTACTATCGAGATTTTTAATTTTAGATAAGCTATTCATAATTTCTAAATAGGCATTGAGTATCGTTTTTTGATAGTCATATACTGCCTGAAGTTGTTTAGAATTAGCACTATAATATTCCGCTTTGATAGCATTTCTGTTAATAAGCGGAGCTACCAAATCTCCTGTAAGAGAATACATCAGTGCATGTGGTTTTACTAAATAATCTGGATTAAAAGCCTGATAACCGATTCCTGTTGAAATTCCTATTGAGGGATAGAACCGGGCTTTGGCCGATTTTACATCGAGTTTGCTGGCTGCCAGTTCTAATTCAGCTTGTCTGATATCCGCACGATTTTGTAAAATATCTGAGGGGAAACCGGTAGCTATGACATTTGGTATTAAATCTTGGAAATTTTCGGCATTTCTTTCGATTTTTTGAGGAAACCTTCCGGTTAAGAAATTAATTTGGTTTTCAGTTTCGATTATTTCCTGCTGAATCTCAAATTCCATTCCTTTGGTTTTCAAAACTTGTGCTTCAAATCGCTTTACGACCAATTCATTCGTACGAGCTGATTCTTTCAAAAGCTTTACAATCTCCAATACCTCTGACTGAATTTTGATGTTCTCTTTAATAATCTCTAACTGACAGTCTAAGGCTAACAACTCATAATAAGAATTAGCTATTTCGGCAATAAGGTTAGTAACCATAAAGTTTTTTCCTTCCACCGATGCTAAATAACGATTTACGGCTGCTTTTTTAGCATTTCGAAGCTTCTTCCAAACATCGATCTCCCATGTAGCATAAGCCCCGACCATATAGTCTTGTAAAGGTTCCGGCATTTCTTTTCCGTGGAGAATTTCCGTATTAGCCTCCATAGCTCCAATGTTGGTATAGCGGGAAACTTTATCCACACTGGCTCCTGCTTTTAGTCCGGCAGAAGGCAGGTATTCTCCTTTTCGGGCTCTTACTTCGTTTTTAGAAATTTCTATTTCCTGTAAGATGATATTCAATTCTTGATTGTTCACCAGAGCGGTATCAATCAGTGCTTGTAAATAAGAGTCCGTAAAGTATTCTTTCCAATTGAGTTTTGCCGAGTTCAGAGAATCTTTCTGAAAATTGGAATACTCCTCCGGAAGTGTCATCTTTTCATCTTTTTGGACTAATTGAGGAGTCTTACAAGCATTAAAACTCATAATTACCAATCCAAATACAACCGTATATTTTATAATTCTTAGCTTATTCATTTTCAAAAAATTCTTCTGTGAATGGTTTATCATATTCCTTTTTAATCAACTTTCGTTTGTCTGCAAGTCCTCCGAAAATGTAATACAATCCCGGAATCACGATAACTCCGAATAGGGTTCCGAATAACATTCCGCCTAAAGATGAAGCTCCAATGGTGTGATTTCCAACAGCACCTGCTCCGGTAGCGATAACTAACGGAAACAATCCGGCAATAAAGGCAAAAGAAGTCATCAAAATCGGTCTGAAACGGACTTTGGCAGCTTCGATTGTTGCTTCATATAACGAAGCACCCTGCCTTCGCTTATTGACGGCAAATTCGACTATCAATACGGCATTTTTACCCAGTAACCCGACCACCATAATCAAACCTACCTGAGCATAAATATCATTGGCAAGCCCCATTGTTTTTAGCAAAAACAAAGACCCGAAAACACCTGCAGGAAGTGATAGAATCACAGCAAACGGAATAATAAAACTCTCGTATTGGATGGCTAAAACCATATAAACAAATATCAATACTATGGCAAATACATAGATTGCTTCGTTTCCTCTTCTTGCTTCGTCATATGATAATCCTTCCCAGGCGATGTCATAACCGTGTGGGAGGGTTATTTCGGCTGTCTCTTTGATTGCTGCAATGGCATCAGCCGTAGTATATCCGTTAGCCGGAAGCCCTCGTATGGCAGCCGAATTATACATGTTATATCGGGTAATCTCATTAGGACCTTGTGTCTTTTTAAGTTTCATAAAAGACGAGTAAGGCACCATTTCACCCATATCATTTTTTACATACAGATTCAAAATATCCGATGGCAATCTTCTGAATTCCGGTGAAGATTGTACGTAAACTTTGAAAAACTGACCGAAACGGATAAATCCTTGTTCGTATGTACTTCCGATTAAAATATTCAGCGTTTCCATAGCTTTTCCGATAGAAACACCTTTTTGCATAGCTGCATCATTATCAATTTCTAATTCATATTGCGGATAATCAGCTGCAAAAAAAGTGAAGATTCCGGTTAACTCTTTTCGCTTGCTTAAGTCTTCCATAAATTGTTTGTTGACTTTGTCGAATTCGTGATAATCAGTCGTAGCATTTTTATCCAGCAAACGAAGTGAAAAACCACCTGAAGAACCAAATCCCGGAATAGCAGGTGGCTCGAAAAATTCGATAACAGCTCCCAGTCCGTGAGATTTTTCTTCGAGTTCTTCCATAATTTCATGAACCGAATGCTTTCTGTCTGACCAGTTTTTAAGGTTAATCAAACAGGTTCCGGCATTTGACCCACGACCTTCGGTCATAATTTCATATCCGGCCAATGAAGCTACAGATTCTACTCCCTCAACTTCTTCACATATTTTCTGTAATTTTCTAGAAACTTCATTGGTTTTTTCAAGAGTTGAACCCGGAGGCGTTTGAATGATAGCATAAATGGTTCCTTGGTCTTCTCCCGGAATGAATCCGCCCGGAAGCACTTGATTTTGGATATAAATTCCGATACAAAAAGTAATCAGCATTCCCCAAGTAACCGTTTTTCGAGATACGATTTTTCTAAGTAAGCCAGTGTATTTTCCGGTTACTCGCTCAAAAATAGAGTTGAATCCTTCGATGAGTTTATCGGCAATATTTTTATTTTTGTGTTTTTTGGAATGTTTTTTCAACAATATGGCACACAAAACCGGAGTTAATGTCAAAGCCACCACAGCCGATATGATAATCGAACTTGCCATAGTAATTGAGAATTGACGGTAGAAGGTTCCCACAGGTCCGCTCATGAATGAAATAGGCAAGAATACAGAAACCATGACCATAGTAATGGCTATAATTGCTCCTCCGATTTCCTGCATTACTTCTTTTACGGCTTTGTAGGGCGAAATGTCCTTTTCTTCCATTTTAGCATGGACGGCCTCGACGACGACAATAGCGTTATCTACTACAATACCGATGGATAACACCAAAGCGAATAACGTTACTAAGTTGATAGATAATCCGAAAATATTGATAAAGAAAAAAGCTCCGATGAGCGAAACCGGTACGGCAATAATAGGGATGAGGGTTGAGCGCCAATCTCCTAAAAAGACAAACACTACAAGAGCCACCAGGATAAAAGCATCTCTAAGGGTGTGAATTACTTGGTCTATCGAAGCATCCAGGAATTGAGAAACGTCATAACTTATTTTGTAATCCACTCCCGGAGGGAAGTCTTTTTGCATGATGGCTAGCTGCTCTTTTACTTTAGCAATTACTTCATTGGCATTACTTCCGTAATTCTGTTTCAGCATGATAGAAGCTGAAGGATTACCATCTAAGTTAGAATAAATATCAAAGAATTCACTTCCGAGCTCTATGTTTGCGATATCTTTAAGATGAATGCTTTGTCCTTCGGAATTGGCTCTCAGAATGATATTTTCGTATTCTTCCGGTTTGTTGTATTGTCCTTTATAGGTAAGTACGTACTCCAAAGATTGAGCTTCAATTCCGGAACTTTGTCCGATACGACCCGGACGACCGATAATACTTTGTTCAGCCAAAGCCTCCATCACTTCGTCTGCCGAAATTTTGTAAGCTCTCATACGGTCTGGGTTCAGCCAAACTCTCATCGCATATCTCCGGCTTCCTAGAATTTGTGCCTTGGCAATTCCTTCAACACGGTTAATCTCAGGAATCATACTTACAGTAGCATAGTTGTAAAGGAATTTTTCGTCTATACTTTTATTCTTACTGTAAAGATTCACATACATCAACATACTGGGCTGTATAGGCATCACGACAACTCCTTCTTTCTGGATTAGCTCAGGAAGTAAAGGCATAACCTGGTCAACCCTGGTTTTGACGAGTACCATAGCATCATTCGGGTCTGTGCCGGGTTCGAATACTACGTTAAGTGTCGCTTCACCTGCACTGGTAGCATCTGAAGAAAGGTATCGCATTCCTTGAACTCCGTTGATGGCATTTTCTAAGGTAATCAGTGATGATTTTACCAATACATCTGCACTGGCACCCGGATATGCAATCGAAATGCTAATGGTTGTTGGGGCAATTTGTGGGAATTGTGATGTAGGGAGTTGCTTTACGGCAAGCATACCTACAAAAACGATCAGAACCGATAAGACAATAGCTAATACGGGTCTATGTATGATTTTACTAAACATATTTTTAAGTTTGTTTTATTCTGAATAGAGTTCCAGGTTTGAGATAACAGTTTTCGGGTCAATCAGTTTGATTTCGATTTTGTCGTTATCTTTCACTTTTCGTAATCCTTCCAATAGTATTTTGTCTGATTTTTTGAGTCCTGATTCGACAATGTATAAATGCGGAAGTTCTGCTTGAATTTTTATTTCTTTGGCTTTAACCACATTGTCTTTTGTGATAATATACACATAACGTTTGTCTAGCACTTCAAAAGTTGCTTTTTGAGGAATAAGCATCGCATTCTCAATAGAAGTAGGGATAACTACACTTCCGGTTTGCCCATAACGCAATAATCTGTCAGGATTATCAAATGTGGCTCTAAACGAGATATTTCCGGTTTCGTTATCAAAATCAGCTTCAATGGTTTCTACTTTTCCTTGTAGAGGAAACATTTTTCCGTTTGCTAGTTTTAACCCGACATGTTTCAGGTTTTCTTTATTAGCCTGATTCATATAATCAAGATATTCAGATTCTGTCACATTAAAATATACCCACATTTTGCTGTTATCCGAGAGTTCTGTGATGAGTTCGCCTTCATCAATCAGACTACCCACACGTACTCTTAAACGGTCAATAATTCCGTCAAAAGGAGCTCTGATTTCAGTAAATTGTAAGTGAGTTTTAGCCAGTTCCAGTTCTGCTTTTGCTTTATCCCATTTTGCCTTTTCCATAGCAAGTTCATTAGGAGCAACGACTTTGTTTTCGGTCAAGGCTTTGGTGTTTTTGTATTCAATCTCAGCATAATCGGCTTCTGCCTGAGCTTTCATAACTTCTGCCTGATACATATTAGGCATGATTTTAAAGAGAAGTTGTCCTTTCTTTACGGCTTGCCCTTCATCGATATAGATGTTTTGTAAATATCCTTTTTCGAGAGCACGAACTTCGATATGGTTTATCGAATGAATCTGACACACATAATCTTTATGAACCAGAGTGTCTGTAGCTACAGGGTTTGTTACTAAAAAAGTAGCTTTTTCATGTTTTTCTTTTTTTTCTGATTGACAGCTGGTGTTACATAATATAGCTGCCAACCCTAATACCATAAGGGTTTTCTTCAACATAGTTGATTAAATTTTAATGATTACTTGAATTAAAAAGTAGTAAAACAACAATGAGATTAGTCCGCTACAAAACCGAATAATCTAGAGTGTTACTGCAATATTTTGATAAGAGTTGTAAGAGACTGAACTAGAGAATCACAGTCGATAGACGCAATAAATGATATAAAGCGAATCTAAAATAGGAATAAAGGAATAAAACTTATCGGTAGAAAGTTTTGAACCTTGAAAGATTGTATACGTTATAGATAGAAATGGAGAGGGAAGAAAATATTCGTCGGAGTCTAATTTTTTAACCGGATAAATAGCTCCTTCTATAATTTCACACTGAACAAGTTCAACTTTTTTATCTTGATCTTTTTCTTCGGAGAACTGATTCCTGAAATTATTTGTGGTAAGGGAGAGGCTACTAACTGCTTTTTGTGCATCCATATTGCTATGCACAGCATTAAACCCTATAACTCCCGCAAGAGTTAAGAGTAAAAACATGAAATATTTATAGCCTCTTATTTTCATAATCGGCTACAAATGTAAAGCAAAGCTGTAATTCTGAAAAGTTTTTTGAGTCTAAATAATAGAGTTTCTTTTTTAGAATTCTTTAGAGCTTAGTATTTAAAGGGATTTTCTAAAATATGACCACATTAAAGTTTTGTGCCAGAGGCTCAAGCTGGTCAAATAACTTGTCAAAAAACAACTTGCCATATTCACTGTAATATTCTGCAAAATTGTTTTGTCTTTCTTGCAGACTTTGATTCGGGAAAAGTTCGTTTTGCAAAGCGATAATCTGCTTCAACTGCTCTGCAAAATATTTTTTATGGGCTTTCAGAAGTCGTTTTTCTAAATTTTCCAACCCTTTGATTTGTTTTCTTTCCTGAGCATTTACAGCTCCTGTAAACGATTTATCGGTTTTGGCAACGGCTGCTTTGAGTGTTTCAAATTGTTTTTGCAGTTGTGATTTCAGCTCAGCAAAATCAATATCAATTTCAGAAAATGCTTTGGCTTTTCGGTCAACGAGTTTGGGTTGTTTTTCAAATAAATCAGCAAATGTGAGACTTAGTTTTTCTCGTTTTCGATTCTGTTTTTCACTCACCAAAACTGCCGAATTGCGAAGCAACAACACCGGAAACGGAACTTTTACTTCCTCAAAAAAAGCTTTTAGTTCCAGCCAATAAGCCAATTCACCTCCACCGCCTACATAACATAAATTCGGGAGAATCACCTCCTGATAAAGCGGTCTTAAAATCACATTCGGACTGAATTTTTCGGGCTGTGAGTGTAAAATATCCAAAAGTTCACTTTCAGAGAATTTCAGGTTGGTGTTGTTGATTATATAGGTGTCATTCTCTTTGATAATCCTTTCACGTAGGTTTTTATCCAGATAAAAAAGGTTGATTTCTCTGGGATTTACCTGAACCGAATAAGGAAAATCCCTAAGGGTTTCAGATACTTTCGTGAACGAAACTTGGTTTTGTAGCTCTTGTTGGATATATGGAGCAAAAAGTTTTTTCAGATTTTTGTCGTTGCCGTCTAGAATCACCAATCCGTATTCTGAAAACAGTTCGTTTACCAGAAATCGGGTAGCATCGGCTAAATTGTCGTGTTTCAGATAAGAATCTTCAAACAAATCTTTTAAATATTGGGCATGGGTCGAGATTCCGAGTTCGGTAGAAAGCACTTTAAAAACTTCTGTTAGACCTTCTGTGTCAAATTCCCCTACAGCTCCACCCGAAGGTTTGTTCCAGACAATCTTTTTTTCGTGAAGCAAAAAATGGTTAATTTCTTCAAAATCGTGATCTTCGGTTGCCATCCAATAAATGGGAACAAAATGATTTTCAGGATATTGCTGTTTTAGTTGCTGACAAAGTTTAATCACCGAAATGATTTTATACACAAAATACAGATGCCCCGAAAACAAATTGAGCTGGTGCCCGGTGGTAATAGTAAACGTGTTTTTTTGGTTTAGCAGCTCGATATTTTGTTGAGTAATTCCCGATACCCTCAGCCCTTGATATTGTTTTTGCAGAGCCGACGTCAGGATTTTTCGGTTTTCTGTATTGAAATTTTGCTTTTCTTTAATCTGAAGCCTAAAATTATCAAGTGTAGGAAAATGCTTATAAAACGGTTTGACCTTTTCAGATTGGTTTAAGTAGTCTGTGATGATTTCAGAGAAATATCCCGAATTCTGAAAAGTAATACAATCCGATGGCATAGCTTTTTTGATTTTACAGGCAAAAATAGTGATAAACTTTGTTTTAGCAGTATTTTCTCAAATCTAAATCGGCAAGACAGCTTGTTATACTGAAAAAATAACACAAAAATTAAAAACAGGCTCTTATAAACAAACCAAAAAAACCGAAAATGATAGAGTAATCCCGATGGTTTTTTCTGTTGTTATTTTTTCTTAAAAGGGTTATAAAATGGGAGAAAATACCAAATATAATGATTAAATTTACAGCATCGAAATAAACAATATATGTCGCAAATAAAAAAGATAGCCGTTCTCACCTCCGGAGGCGATGCTCCGGGAATGAATGCTGCTATTCGTGCTGTTGTCAGAGCTGGTGTATATCACCATGTGAAATGTGTGGGGATTTACAGGGGCTATCAGGGAATGATAGAAGGCGATTTTAAAGAAATGGATGCCCGAAGTGTGAAAAACATCATCAACAAAGGCGGTACACTCCTGAAATCTGCACGGTCAAAAGAATTTATCACACCCGAAGGAAGAAAAAAAGCCTACGAAAACCTTAAAAAAGAAGGTGTGGATGCTTTGGTGATTATCGGAGGTGACGGAAGTTTCACAGGAGGATTGATCTTTAGCAAAGAATTTGGCATACCCGTGATGGGAATTCCCGGAACGATTGACAATGATATTTTCGGAACCAGCCACACTTTGGGTTATGACACAGCTTTGAATACGGTGGTCGAAGTGATTGACAAAATCAGAGATACCGCAAATTCGCATAACCGATTGTTTTTTGTCGAAGTAATGGGCAGAGATGCAGGTCACATTGCCCTGAATGCAGGCATCGGAGCAGGAGCGGAAGAAATCCTGATTCCCGAAGAAAACCTTGGGTTGGACAGGCTTTTGGAATCTTTGAAAAAAAGTAAAGAATCGGGGAAAACATCCAGTATCGTAGTGGTGGCAGAAGGTGATAATACAGGTAAAAATGTTTTTGAACTCAAAGAATATGTAGAAAAAAACATGCCCGAATATGACGTAAGGGTTTCGGTTTTAGGACACCTGCAACGAGGTGGAAGTCCGTCTTGTTTTGACAGAGTGCTGGCAAGCCGTTTGGGTGTGAAAGCCGTAGAATCGCTTCTCGAAGGAAAATCGGGCTATATGGTAGGGCTGCTCAATGATAAAATCGAACTTACACCTTTGGAACAAGCCATCAAAGGAACCTGTAAAATAGACCAGGAATTGCTCAGAGTGTCGGATATTGTGAGTATATAAAAAGTGGTCAGTTTTTAGTGTTCAGTAAACAGTCACTATTTAGTAGGCAGACCAATAACCTGAAACCTGAAATCGACAACCGACAACCAACAACAAATAACCAATAACAAATAACTAAATATAATTATGTCAAAAGTAAAAATAGGAATCAACGGATTCGGTAGGATAGGCAGACTGGCTTTACGGGAAATAGTAAAAAGAAATGATGTAGAAGTAGTAGCGGTCAACGATTTATTAGAGGCAGACCATCTGGCTTACCTCCTTAAATATGATTCGGTTCACGGAAGATTTGACGGAACAGTCGCTATCGAAAACGGAAATCTGGTAGTAAACGGACAAAAAATTCGGGTAACTTCTGAAAAAGACCCTGTCAATCTGAGATGGAACGAAGTAGGAGCAGAGATAATTCTGGATTGTAGCGGAATTTTCACCACTCTCGAAAAAGCCGATTCTCATATCAAAGCCGGAGCAAAAAAAGTGATTATTTCGTCTCCGTCTAAAGATGCTCCGATGTTTGTTATGGGGGTCAACCACAAAGATTTAACAGCTCAAAACACGATTATTTCTAATGCTTCCTGCACCACCAATTGTTTGGCGCCTTTGGCAAAAGTACTGCACGATGAATTCGGAATCGAAGAAGCTCTAATGACGACCGTGCATGCGGCTACAGCTTCACAAATGGTCGTTGACGGCCCATCGAAAAAAGATTTCAGAGGTGGTCGTTCTGCCCTGAATAACATTATCCCTGCCAGTACCGGAGCTGCCACAGCAGTTACCAAAGTAATTCCCGAGCTCAAAGGGAAACTCACCGGAATGGCTTTCAGAGTGCCAACGATTGATGTTTCAGCGGTTGACCTGACAGTGAAACTCTCCAGAGAAACCACCTATGACGACATTATAGCTGCTTTGAAAAAAGCCTCAGTAGGCGAGATGGACGGAATTATGTGTGTAACCGAAGACGATGTGGTTTCGCAGGATTTCATTAGCGATACCCACACCTGTGTGGTCGATGCCAAAGCCGGAATCGCTTTGAATGCTACGTTCTATAAAATTGTAGCCTGGTATGACAACGAATATGGCTATGCTGCTAAACTGGTAGATTTAGGGGTGTATGCAGGAAATCTGTGATTTGTCTGTCATTTCGAATAGAAGGAATCTCAAATAAAACAAAACTTCGTCAAGATTTTGGCGAAGTTTTTTGTTTACAAATATGAATTTTGAGTAAATGTAGTGTATTAAATTTTGTTTGAGTCCTGCCTTCCACAGTCAATGAAACTAGTATTCTTAATTTGTTTTAAAAAACTAATATTCATTTCTTCTGTCAGGGTAATTACTTGTATATCTCCTGAATAGTGAAGGTAAAAAATAATTTTTTGTTTTTCATCAGTGAAATTATAAAAGAAAAATCCGCTATCGTGTTTGGTTATTGTATAAAAATTTAAAAGAAAATCCTTTAGCTCAATTTTACATACCAAAACACCTCCGTTAAAGTCGGTCCATATATTTTTTGACTTAAAATAATTTAGTGCTGTTGTCAACTGTTTTGAGTCCTTTCTTTGAGCAGTATATTTTGAAATCCAGGGTAAATTTATTTCGTTGAGAAAAATTAAATCATTAATGTTTAAACTACTAATAAGATTAATTAATTCTTGAATAAGTTTTTCTGAATTGTTTTCTTTCGATTCAGGTGATTTTATCCAATACACACCCTCATGATTTGGGCTATATAAAATATCAGAATTAGTTTCCTTGTCAAAATGCTGCAAAGGCAAACTTCTATATTTAATTAAGCAATAATCTCGTAGTAATTTTTTAACCATAACTATTTAAGAGTTGATAGAAAACCTAAAATACACACAACATTACAAAATATTTTCCACCCTAAAAAATGATTTTTAAATATTCCGTATATTCTTAGTATATTTGCACTTTTAAATTTTTTTTCCAACGTATGATAAAGATTACATTGCCCGACGGTTCGGTTAGGGAGTTTCAGAGCGGAGCAACTCCGATGGAGGTTGCCAAAAGTATAAGCGAAGGATTGGCAAGAAACGTGATTTCTGCTTCTTTTGATGGTACAACTATTGAAACGCAAACACCACTCACGGCCGATGGGTCTTTGGTTCTTTATACCTGGAACGACAAGGAAGGTAAAAAAGCCTTTTGGCATTCGACTTCACACGTTTTGGCTCAGGCGTTGCAGGAACTGTATCCCGGAATCAAACTAACCATAGGGCCTGCTATCGAAAACGGATTCTATTATGATGTAGATTTCGCTGATAATAAAATTTCGGACAACGATTTCAAAAAAATCGAAGACCGGGTGCTCGAAATTTCCCGTGAAAAACACGATTTCAAAATGCGTTCGGCTACAAAAGCAGAGGCGTTGGATTTTTATAAAAAAGAGAATAATCCGTATAAAGTTGAGTTGATTGAGAATCTGGAAGACGGAACCATTACGTTTTGTGACCATTCCAACTTTACCGATTTATGTCGTGGAGGACACATTCCGAACACCGGAATTATCAAAGCGGTTAAGATTTTGAGTGTGGCAGGAGCCTATTGGAGAGGAGACGAAAACAATAAACAGCTCACCAGAGTTTACGGAATTTCATTCCCGAAACAAAAAGATTTAACCGAATATCTGGAGCTTTTGGAAGAAGCCAAAAAACGTGACCACAGAAAATTAGGGAAAGAATTAGAGCTTTTCCATTTTTCGCAAAGAGTGGGTCAGGGCTTGCCGTTGTGGTTACCAAAAGGTGCTGCACTTCGTGACCGTTTGGAGCAATTCTTGAAAAAAGCACAGAAAAAAGCAGGTTACGAACAAGTGGTTTCCCCTCATATCGGGCACAAAGAATTGTATGTAACTTCTGGTCACTATGCCAAATACGGAGCAGATAGTTTCCAACCGATTCACACTCCAAATGAAGGAGAGGAATTTTTGCTAAAACCGATGAATTGCCCGCATCACTGCGAAATTTATAAAGCAAAACCTTGGTCATACAAAGATTTACCGAAACGTTATGCAGAATTCGGAACGGTGTATCGTTATGAGCAATCGGGAGAATTACACGGGCTCACTCGTGTAAGAGGATTTACTCAGGACGATGCTCATATTTTCTGTATGCAGGAGCAGTTGGACGAAGAGTTCAAAAACGTAATTGATTTGGTGCTTTACGTGTTCGGGTCGCTTGGTTTTGAGAACTTTACGGCTCAGGTTTCTGTTCGTGATTTGGATAATCCCGATAAATATATCGGTTCGGTTGAAAACTGGGAAAAAGCAGAACAAGCGATTATTTCGGCTGTAAAAGATAAAGGATTAAATTACGTTATCGAAAGCGGAGAAGCTGCATTTTATGGTCCGAAATTGGATTTTATGGTCAAAGATGCTTTGGGCAGACAATGGCAGTTGGGAACCATTCAGGTAGATTACAATTTGCCGGAACGTTTTGATTTGACGTATGTCGGTTCAGACGACAAATTGCATCGTCCGGTGATGATTCACAGAGCACCGTTTGGCTCGATGGAGCGTTTCGTGGCAATTTTGCTCGAACATACGGCAGGAAATTTCCCGCTTTGGCTGATGCCAACACAGGCTATAATCCTGTCTTTGAGCGAGAAATACGAAAATTATGCGAAAAAAGTTTTGAGTTTGCTGGAAAATCACGAAATTCGCACCCTGATTGACAACCGAAACGAAACCATCGGAAAGAAAATCAGAGAGGCAGAGATGCAAAAAATCCCGTTTTTACTGATTGTAGGAGAGGAAGAAGAGAAAACCAACACGGTTTCGCTTCGTATTCAGGGACAAGACGGAAAAGGAAACACAAAGGTTTCGGTAGAGGATTTTGTGAAAATCGTTAATGATGAAATTGCTAAAACACTAAAACCGTTTTAATATTTGGTTAATAGTCAAAAGGTTATTTGTTATTAGTGAGGAGTCAAACAACAATTAACTAATAACCATTAACCAACAACCAACAACAACATAGAAGTTTAACTTAAATATTCAGAACCATAGCACTAAGAAGTAACAACAGAAGAGGATATCAGCCTCGTGTGGAAAAAAAAGACCCACACAGAATTAACGAATTCATCAGAGTTCCCGAAGTACGTTTGGTAGGGGATAATGTGGAAATGGGAGTTTATAAAACTTCCATAGCCCTGAAAATGGCAGAAGATTTAGAGCTGGATTTGGTGGAGATTTCACCCAATGCAGAGCCGCCTGTCTGCAAAATAATGGACTACAAAAAGTTCCTTTACGAACAAAAGAAAAGAGAAAAGGAACTCAAAGCCAAATCGAGTCAAATCACCGTTAAAGAGATTCGTTTCGGACCTCAAACCGATGAGCACGATTATGAATTCAAAAAGAAAAATGCTGAGAAATTCCTTAAAGAAGGCTCAAAGTTAAAGGCTTTTGTGTTCTTCAAAGGGCGTTCGATTATTTATAAAGAGCAAGGGCAAATTTTGCTTCTTCGTTTGGCTCAGGACTTGGAAGAGTTCGGAAAAGTTGAGGCTATGCCTGTTTTGGAAGGAAAACGGATGACAATGTATATTGCTCCGAAAAAGAAAAAATAATCATAGAGACGGATAATTTCCGTTTGCATAAAAAGTAAGTAAGATTAAGTAATATAAAAACTGGGAAAAGATGCCTAAAATGAAAACAAAATCGGGAGCTAAGAAACGTTTCAAAGTAACCGGTACAGGAAAAATCAAAAGAAAGCACGCTTTTAAAAGTCACATTCTGACTAAAAAATCTAAAAAGCGTAAATTAGCTTTAACTCATTCAGGACTTGTAAACCAAGCTGATGAAAGAAGCGTAAAAGAACAATTGAGATTGGTTTAATCAGTAATCAGTGTTCAGGAGTTAGTGTTCAGAACATTAAACCTTAAACATCGAACTTTAAACAAATCCATTGTTGGTTAAAACAATTTAATAACCCTGTAACAGGCACCTAAGATTTCTTGAAACATAAGAAACGCCTTTTACAAAA
>Ga0172382_10007275_pt1 | contig 15772 bp, 14 predicted proteins | sample Leawel138RmetaG_FD_122245 | JGI IMG/M metagenome (GOLD analysis project Ga0172382, IMG submission 122245) | Leachate microbial communities from a municipal landfill in Southern Ontario, Canada - Leachate well 138R metaG | ecosystem: Engineered > Solid waste > Landfill > Unclassified | place...
GGGCCATTAGCTCAGTTGGCTAGAGCGCTTCCATGGCATGGAAGAGGTCAAGGGTTCAAGTCCCTTATGGTCCACTAACTTCAAAGACCTCACCTGCGTGAGGTCTTTGAAGTTTTACGATATAGCATAAGGGACTTGAAAGCCGGAGGCGATGCGCACTCGTGCGCCGCCGAGGCCGGGTCGGGGCGCTTAGCGAGCGAAGCTTGCGGAGTAAGTAAGCGAGGCTTAGCGACCGTGACCAAGTCCCTTATGGTCCACTAACTTTAAAGACCTCACCTGCGCGAGGTCTTTTAAGTTTTACGATATAGCATAAGGGACTTGAAAGCCGGAGGCGATGCGCGTGCTCGCGCCGCCGAGGCCGGACCTTTAAATTTTTATGGTATAATATAGATGGATTAAAGCCAGATATTATGAGCGCGTGTTTATTATTAAAAAAATATGAAAACAATTTTAGTAGATGCGGTTAATGCCCTTGTTATAAAAGATCAGGGAATTTTTAAGGAGATGCATGAGCTTCTTGATCAATACCCGAATAAAAAAATTATAGTTACCAATGCCGACGATGAACAGATTCTTAAATTTGGCCTGGATAAAGTTCCGTATGAAGTTTTTACTTTAAAGCATAACCCGGAAAAAACAGATCCGGAGTATTTTCGGATATTGATGAAAAAGTATAATTTAGCGCCAGAAGATATTATTTATTTTGAACATAATAATGAGGCGGTAAAAAGCGCGCAATCTTTAAGAATTAATACTTATTATTATAATCCGGAGAAAAAAGATTTAGCGGCTTTAAAAGAATTTTTGAATAATGCTTTAGGTAATTAAAATAAAGTAATAATTAGGATAGGGAAGCAAGCTAACAAATAAATTTATATTTTAGGATCAAGGATAAGTCCACGTAAATATGGACTTATCTTTATAATTTGGCTAATATTAAATAAATATTATTTAAAATAGCCATTTTTTTGTTTCTTAAAATTATTAAATTAAAATACGCCCCAAGAAAAGGATCTGAAGGAGAGGATCTATAAGCATTAAGTTTAAATGATCCAAAGAATGATTAGGCAAGGGATCAGATCGAGACTTGAGTTAGGGAGTTTAGGTTAAAAATACGCATCAAAAGAAGTTAAGAACCAGATTAAGAAAAATTAAAGATTATATAAAAAATTTAAGCGGAGCGTTAAAAATTCCCTAATTTTTCATATTTGCTTTAAGGCAAAAAACCGATTATAATTTAAGTATAATGAAATAAAATTTTAAAAATCCAAGCGGCGTTTAGAGCGGCTCGGATAATATTTGTTTTATGTACGATTTAATTATCATCGGTTCCGGTCCGGCCGGAATGACAGCCGGAATTTATGCGGCGCGGCGGGAAATGAAAGTTTTAATAATTGGCAAAGAGCTTGGCGGGCAATTGATTTGGGCGAGTGAGATTGAAAATTATCCGGGCTTCTTGAATATCAAGAGTTTTGAGCTTATCCAAAAAATGAGAGAGCAGGCCTTGGCTTCCGGAGCGGAAATGCGTGACGGCGAGATTAAAAAAATTGAGCGTCAAAGCGATGGGACCTTTAATCTCTATACGAATAAAGAAACTTTTCAGGCGAAAACCATTATTATCGCGATGGGTTTGTCGCCGCGCCGCTTAGCCGTGCCGGGTGAGGAAGAATTAAACGGCAAAGGTGTTTCTTATTGCGCGAATTGCGACGGGCCGTTTTATAAAGGCAAGACGGTCGCGGTTATCGGCGGCGGAAATTCGGCGTTGGACGCGGCCGAAGTTTTATCAAAGATAGCGGCTAAGGTTTATCTTATTCATCGCAGTGAGGCCTTTCAGGGTTTTGAGGCTTTAGTTGATGAAGTAAAAGCGCGGCCGAACATTGAAATAATTTTGAATGCTGAAACCAAGGAGATTGCCGGAGCCGATAAAGTAGAAAAAATTAAATTACTTGATAAAAATTCCGGCGAAGAAAAGGAAATTTCGCTTGACGGAGTTTTTATTGAAGTCGGCCGGATTGCTAGTACTGATATTGTTTCTGATTTGGTTGAGCGTAATGATCGGGCCCAGATTATCGTTAACACTAAAACCGAAACCAAGACCCCCGGTTTATTCGCGGCCGGTGATGTTACGGATACTGAATATAAGCAGATCACCGTGGCGATTGGCCAGGCCACGACCGCCGCTTTAAGCGCCTATCAGTATTTACAGCTTAAAGAAGGGAAGAAGGTAGTGGTGAAAAATTATTAAATTTAAGTTCGGCGGCAATAGATCCGCTGGTAAAAATATGTCTGAAAAAAAGAGAGCTAAAATAATGAATCTGGTCGCGGCCGATATGGGCTATGGCCATCAGCGGGCCGCTTATCCCTTGCTTGATTTGGGCGGCGGTGAGATTATTACGATCAATGATTACGAAGGAATCCCGGAATGGGAAAAGAAATATTGGGTTGATAGTTTGCGGTCTTATGAGAAATTATCGCGTTTAAAGAAAATTCCTTTGTTAGGCGATTTGGTTTTTGAGATCATGGATGTTTTTCAGAAAATCAAGCCCTTTTATCCTTTTCGGGATTTATCCCGCCCGACGGTCCAGCAAAGATATTTTTATCGTTTTATTAAAAAAGGATTAGGCGAAACTTTAATTAAAAAGCTTAATGAGAGTGGTCTGCCCTTGGTAACGACTTTTTTTGTTGCCGCTTATATCGCTGAATACCATAATTATCAGGGCGACATCTATTGTATTATCTGTGATACGGACGCTTCGCGCGCTTGGGGGCCGCTCAAGCCGAAGAATAGCCGGATAAAATTTTTGTTGCCGAGCGAAAAAGTTAAGGAAAGATTTTTAATGTATGGAGTTAAGCCGGAAAATCTTTTTGTTAGCGGCTTCCCTTTGCCGACCGAAAATATCGGGCCGGATAAAAAAATATTAACGGAGGATTTGGCGCGGCGGATCGTCCGTTTAGATCCGGCCGGGACTTATCGGGAGCGTTATCAGGCTTTATTGGCAGAAAACATTCCGGATTTGGCCGAAGAAGAGGCGAATTTAACTTCGTCCGCGGTTACGATTACTTACGCGGTCGGCGGCGCCGGTGCGCAGAAAGAGACCGGGGTTTTATTGTTGGAAAAATTATCGTCTTTGATTAGAGATAAAAGAATCGCTTTAAATTTAGTCGCCGGAAATCGCTCCGAGGTTAATGATTATTTTCAAGAGGCGCGGCAGACAGCCGGGTTTAAAAAAGGGGAAGGCGTGGAAATAATTTTCGCACCGGATAAAATTGAATATTTTAAAAAATTTAATCAATGCTTGCGGACAACGGATATTCTCTGGACCAAACCTTCGGAATTATCATTTTATGCAGCCTTAGGCCTGCCGATAATCATGTCTGAACCGATCGGCAGCCAGGAAGATTTTAATCGCGCCTGGTTGATGGCCGTCGGCGCCGGAATTGATAGCCTGCCGCCGGAATATGTTGCGGAATGGTTACCGGATTTGCTCGCTTCCGGCCGCTTGGCTCGAGCCGCTTTAGACGGTTTCTTAAACGCCGAACAGCTTGGCGTATATAATATTGAAGAAGTATTAAAAAAAGAAAAAGATTAATTAGTAAATTATCCTCCGCGGTTTCGGCCGCGGCGGAATAAATTAAAAATAATTTATGTCTTGGATGCCGGTTGCCTTAGCCGCTTATTTATTGTTAGCAGTGGCTAATTTGTTAGATAAATTTTTAGTTGATAATGTTTTGAAAAATAGTCGGGCTTACGCTTTTATCGCCTGCACTCTCGGCGCTTTGGTTTTTCTGGCCGCGCCCTGGTTTTTAGAATGGCCGGGCTGGCCACTTTTTTTGTTTAATATTTTAAACGGCGCGGTTTTCGCGGTAGCGATTTGGCTTTTATATGAAGCTTTGCGACGCGGTGAAGCGGCCCGTGTTTTGGTCTTTATTGGCGGGGCGACGCCGGTTTTTTCTTTAATTTTTTCCTTGTTGTTTTTTAAAGAACGCTTTAGCGCGAGTCAATGGCTGGGGATGGCCTTGCTCTTAGCCGGAATATTTATTATTGCTTTTTTACCGGTCACGCGCGGTTTTATGTCGCGTTTATGGCGGAAACTCGGAGTGGCGCCGCGGGTCGGACGAGGCGGCCTCGGAGTGGCGGCCTTTTCTGCGCTCGCTTATTCTTTATATTTTATCGGAACGAAGCAGGCCTATTTCAGCCAGTCCTTTGAAAGCGCTTTTATCTGGACGCGGCTTGGGGCGGTTTTGTTTGTGCTTTTTTTCTTACTTAAGCGCGATAATCGTCAGGCGATTTATAAGACCTTTCGTCCCTCCGGACCGAATAAAAATAAATTTTTAGTGATTTTTAATCAAGGGATCGGTTCGGTCGGCTTTATTTTACAGAATTACGCGATTTTCTTAGGTTCGGTGGTTTTAGTCAACGCCATGCAAGGCACGCAATACGCCTTTTTACTGATTATCAGCGCGGTCTTGGCGCTCTTGGCCCCAAGGTTCTTAAAAGAAAATTTTTCCTGGCGGATTATTATTCAAAAGGCCGCGGCGGTCATCGTGATTTTTTTCGGGCTTTATTTTATGAGCGTTTAGTTTATCGGCGCTTAAAAGTTTTATTTTTTAGCAGCTTAGCGTTTAAGATAAGATTGGTGGTTGATAATTTTACAATTTGTTCTTAATTGGACTGTTGTCGGATGGTTAAAAGAGCGTTCGGCGACAGATTCTTAACAGTAAGTTTATGGTTTTAAATAAACAAGAAGAAAAATCCGTCAATAAAAATGAAAATAAAAAATCGCGCCGCCGCGGTTTAACTTGGTTTTCAATTTTATTTTTAGCGGGTGCGGGAATTTTTTACGCCCTTAAGATAGCGGATTATTATCCGCGGAATCGGGATTTAAAACATCGGTCCGGCTTTTTCGGTCTGACTTTTTCTGCGAAATTTTGCGCCGAGCTTGGCTTAGACGCGCGGGAAACTTATGCCGCCTTATTGGATGAATTAGGCGTTAAACAAATCCGGCTCCCGATTTATTGGGACGAGATTGAAGCCGAAGAGGGGCTGTTTGATTTTAGCGAATATGATTATTTACTAGATGAGGGCGAGAAGCGCGGCGTTAAATTTATTATTAGTATCGGCCGCCGGACGCCGCGTTGGCCGGAATGTCATAGCCCGGCTTGGCTTAATCGCAAAAGCGATATTGAGGCGCGAGTTGATGCCCTGCAGATGCTGAGGACGGTAGTGGAGCGTTATCGTGATCGGGGAAGTGTTGAATATTGGCAGGTTGAGAATGAGCCATTTTTAGGGACCTTCGGAGTCTGCCCGCCTTTAGACGAAAATTTTTTAAAGCAAGAATTTGATTTAGTCCGTTCTTTGGACGACCGAAAAATAATCATTACCGGCTCGGGCGAGCTTAGCTCCTGGCGCCAGGAAGCGAAAATCGGGGATATTTTTGGGAGCACTTTATATCGGGTAGTTTATAATTCTTTTTTCGGTTATCTTAAATACCCTTTTCCGATGGATTATTATCGGATGAAAGCGCGTCGCGCCGGATTAGAAAAAGAGCGCTTGATGGTTATGGAGCTTCAAACCGAACCCTGGGTGCCAAAAGGGAAGATGATTTATCTAAGCGAAAAAGAAATAAATAAATCAATGAGCGTTGAGCAGTTTAAGGCCAATCTCCAGTTGGCGATTAATTTAGATTTTAACCGGACTTATGTTTGGGGAGCGGAATGGTGGTATTGGCAAAAAAAATACGGCAACCCGGAGTATTGGCGGATTGCCGAAGGATTGTTTGATTAGATAATGGACGATCTGGTTGTCGTTATTAGATGTTCGGCTCCTTTGATTGGCGGCGCTTTTAATCTCTTGTTGATTTCATGGAATAAAATAAATTAAATTTAAAAATCAGCCTGAATTCCGGGCTGATTTTATTTCTAAGCATCGGTCGGTTTTATATTTTCTAATATATTGATGATTTTATAATCATAATTATCAACCCAAGCCTTGAAAGCCTTATGTCCATCTCTAGCCGCTTCGGATTGGCGATTTTTTTCTAATTTTAATAAAGCATTTTCATCAAAATCTTCAGCGGCGACCGCTAGACCCCCACGAGCCGCGTCAAAAGCATTACATTTTTGTTCAAAATGATTCTTGGTCGGGACAAGTAAAATCTCTTTTTGCAGATAAGCGGCTTCAGCCACGGAATCAAAGCCGGAGGTCGAGACATAAGCGCGACAATTTGCTAAATAATCAATGAATTTTTGGCCGCTGAGCGGATGAAAATTAAGATTAGGACCAACAGGAGTTATTTTCGCTACTGGTTGATCCCAGAAGGCCTCGATTTTCAATTCCGGATGAGCCTGGCTTAAAGCGTTTATTTTTTCACTATAACCATGATTCAAGAGATAAACCAGAATATAATCACCGGTACTTGGTTTTTGATTTTTAATAGCCTCACGGATTAAAGGCGGGACAATAAATAATTTTTTATCTTTTTGGTCGCCGGCCGCCGCGAAAGATAAAGCGATTCGGAAGGTGCGGCGCGGGGAAGTAAGGCGATTATAAAGTTTAAAAGACATTTTAGCCAGTCGGCTTATTTTTGGCCAACGGGAAAAAGGATGTTCGACAAAATGCTGGTGCGCGATACAAAACATTGGAAGCGTTTTCCGATAAAATCGGAAATAATTTCCAGCGATCGGTTCATAGAAATTAATTAAAGCGTCGGGCTTAAGCTTATCGACGATTTTTTTTATTTTTTTTAGTGAAGCGATATAAGCCGGCAAGTGCCAGACCGCCTTTAAGGCGCTTTTAAATATTTTTACACCTTGGTTTTTTTTATCTTTAATAAAAGTCGGGCTGGCAATAAAAAAAAGCGGCGCGTTTATTTGTTCTTTAAAGAATTCCGGCACGACGTAATCCGGGCTCACGCCGATAACCGCGCCGACGACTTCATGTCCGCGTTTTTCAAGCTTTTCTTGAAGAGCGAGTGCTTGGCTTAAATGTCCGCGGCCGTCGCTTTGGACGAAGAAAAGATATTTCATAGATGCATAATAATTAACATTTTTGTTAATTATAGTGTATCATTGAAAACCGCAAAAAGTAAGGTTTTGATAGGAGGGTTGGAATTAATTGATTAATATTAGCAAAAAAAGTTTATTATAATCAAATTCATTTTTATTTGGATAAACTGGTCGGATAGGTATGTGGAGTGATTTTATCTGGCAATACGTAATGGTAATATATAAAAGTCTTGACTATTCTATATTATGGTATGTAATAGTTTGGTTGTCGGCGACGAAGGGATTAAATTAGAGAATTTTATAGCCATATTCTCTTAACTCGCTCGCTACCTGTCCGATTCCCTAAAAACCCTATTATCATATTTTTCATCTATCTTACTGTTTGTATACTTCACTAATTTTATACTCAATATCTTGACATAAAATTTGACTGTTCAGTTAAATTAATGTAAATTAAATTGTTAATGTTCATTAATAATTGAATAAAAAAAGGAGGAAAAATCATGAAATGGAATGAATCTCTGTACTTTGGAACCTGGCAATTAAGTGAAGATTTTCATTTAGTTACAAAGGATGAGGCAATAGAAATTGTTAATTTTGCCCTAGAACAAGGTATATTCAACTTTGACACAGCCCATGTTTATGGAAATGGGAGTGTAGAATCCATTCTTGGTAATATTCTTCCTGTAAAAGCAAGAATAATTACTAAGATACCTGCTATGCAAAAACCAATATTAAACGAATTATCAGGTATTCAAAAATACTATCCTGTTAATTGGATGGCAGAAAAATTTGAAATATCTATGAATCGTTTAAAGAGGAATCAAATTTATTGCATTCTTCTTCATAATTGGTGTGATAATTGGAAAAATAATTGTAGTGAGCAAATATCTTATTTGTTAAATTTAAAAGCAAAAGGCTTTGTCGAAAAGATAGGAATATCCATTCCTAATAATTTCGTCGGCAGTATTCCTTTTGAACTAATTAACAAAATAGATGTAATTGAGGCTCCATACAATTACGAAAACAATTGGGTTTCTGACAATATGTTGTTTCTGCAAAGTAATAACATAGAAATCATTCTAAGAAGTATTTTTTTACAAGGTAAATATAAAGAACTTTGTGAAAATAATAACTCGGACAAGATCATTAAAGAAGCATTTTTAACAAAATGTAATTTAGTGGTTGGTATGACTAAAAAAATAAATATTTTAAAAAACATTCAAAGTTTAAAGGAGGCTGAAAAATGAAAACTGATTTAGTTATGCAATCAAACATAGAAGAATTCATAGAAATTGAAGGCAAAAGTGGAAATAAATTTACTCTGAGAAAAAATACCTATGGTGTATTAGTACCAGATGTGAATAATCCATTATCTTGCGTAAGTGTTTCTAACGATTCTCTAAGCATTGACCTGTGGACGGGGTGTCCTTGGCAATGTAGATATTGTCATGTTCAAGGAACATACAATGATTTAAGAAATGAGGGAAGAATGTTAAAAATTCCACAAAGAAGATCAAATTTTTCTGTAAAAGAGATAATTGATAATCTTGTAGAACATCCGTTCTTTACCCCCAATGAAACAATTATCAGTATTGGCACAGCTAGCACTGAACCATTTGCAGAAGGTCCAGTAGTTGAAAGTACTTTTGAAATTATGTTCGAGTTTCTCGAAAGAGGTTTAAAAAATCCATTTTGGATAATAACTAAAGGCGGGATACCTAAACATAAAAAACAATCTATGGCTAAAATTGTTCAAGCAGGAAATCCTTTAATGATTTCTATTTGTTGGGCTAATAACCCAAATACAATTGAACCCGTTAACAATAATCGCTTTAGAGGAGTTGAAGAAGCTAAAGAAGCGGGGGCGACTATTTCATGGCACCTGAGACCTATTGTAAATGAGTGGAGTGGTAGTGAACGCAACATAGAGATGATGATGCTCTGGGTTAATAAAAACTATCACAATATGATTGATTCAATAGTCCCTGGTGGATTAAGGTGGACTGAAGGAATTGAATACGGACTAACTGAATTGTCTGGCATAGAAATGCCGAAGATACCCAAAAAAGATAACGTTAAATATTTTTCTCCATCTTTATGGAAAAAGATTTCTAAATTATCAAAAGAGTTATTCCCCGGTGTTCCGTTATATCAGAAGTCATCATGCTGTATGTCAAAAATGCTTGGAACTCCAAGTATTAATTTAGTTCAACACTTGTGTAAAGATGAATGCGAAGAATCTATTTGTCCTATCGAACAAAGACAGATTTGTGCTTCGTATAATCCTAAAAAGATTGGAAACGAAGGCTTACAAAATATATTTGATAAATTAAATCTTGATATCAAAGCTATTGGTATTACAGAGAGTTATCAAATAATGAGTGAACCATCCATGATCAATTTTACTTACGCCATAAATCAAACAGTAAAAAAAGAATTAGCGAAAGGAGGCTATCATGAAAGAAAATCAAGTGGTTAAAAATTTTTCCCATCTTTCCACCCTAAATGGATGGAGATGGGAAAATACTAGACCTATATTAAGAAGCGATTCAAATTTGCTGTTTCAGATTTCTGGAGGAGCTGTGTTTGAAAAAGAATTGTCTGGAATTAATCAATCACCATGTTTCCGTATTGCATCATTTCAAAATTGTTTGCGCACGGATACTTGGAATAAAATAGGTTATTCAGGAAGACACCATTTATTGTTTGGAATGATTGGTCATTTTATGTTTTTTGAGGATGATGAATTTTCAACAAAACAAATCATGATAAAAACCGCATTAGAATTTCTTAATGATTACCTTGGTATATCATTAGACAATCTGGCGGTTTCGGTGCATCCAAATGACAATGTTTCTTTTGAAATTTGGAAATCTCTGAAGATAAATGATATCAGATTTAATCCAAATAATGTAAGCGTAGACCCATTTAATCTAAGATATGGTACTAGGACTGAAATAATATTTTTAGGTCAATTAGGACCAGAATGTGAATTATGGAATATCGTTTTTCACTCGAATTCATACAAAGAAAGTGATCTAAAAAATTCCAAAATAACAGCTGATTCTGGTGCTAGTATAGATCGATTAATCAGAGCTCGTGATCTTAAAAATAATGATTACGAAACTGATTATTGGAGAGAATTCGTCTCTTTGATTGATGGTGACCTTGTAACTAAAATGCGATTAGCAGAAATGTTAAAAGCATCCACATTCTTATTAAATGAGAATCTAACCCCTGGAAACAAAGGAGCTTCTTATGTTTTAAGAAAAATAATTAGAGAATCTTACAACCTTTCAAACTCAAAAGAACAGTGCTTGTCCAACTTTATTGCCACAGAAAATTATTGGTTTAATAACCATAATTCTAAGATGGACTATTTCAGGTTGGAATTAGATACTTATCAATTAGCACTTGGAAAGGGAGAAAAAGAACTCATAAAAATTATCAACAAAAAAGGAAAATTAGAAGAAAAAGATATTCTTTTTCTCTTTGATTCCTTTGGGTATCCAAAAAGTCTAGCAATTAAAAAAGTGAAAGAATATGAAAAATAACATTAAAACTTTGAAAAAATTGCTAGGCCCTTGTATGGAAGAAGGAAACATAGATTTTCTTTGGCTCACTGGATCACTAGCAAGAGGTATCACCAGTGATAATATCGATATTATCACTGGTGTAAAGATTTTGAATCAAAAATCAATTCAAATAATTTCAGAAAAGATTTCTTTATTAAAAGAAGTTGTTGAAAAACCTGAAATGTTCGATGATGCTTTAAGATTTAAAATTAGCAATCACATAACTGTTAGCTTAGGTCTTTATAAAACAACAGATATTTTCCATAGACTAAAAGATTATGCAAATGGAAAATTTGTAAATGGAGAAAAAAGATCTTGGGCTATAAATTCTTGGATTCCGGAATCATTCTGTGCGGATGTAAAAGATTCAATTGCTTTATATGATAATAATGAATTGTTGTTAAAAGCAAAAAAAATGCTTAATCCGTACCCAGATGCTCTTGCCAATTCAATCATTACACTATCAAGGCAAGAAATCGAACAGAAGTTTAAAAAGCTTGATAGTGGAATACTTGCAGAAAAAATTTTGGTTTTTGCAGATCTTATATCTTGCGTAACCAGAATAATGTTTGCCAATGAACATATCTATTTTTTAGGATACAAAAATGTCCTAAAACAATTGAGATGCTTAAAAAGCAAACAGTCTACAAAAATTATTGAGTTGTGGAAAAAACACAAATTAAATGAAAAAGAAATTGTTAAATTTAAAGAATTAGTAAAGGAGGTAAGTAAATGAAGCAAATGACAACGGAAGAAATCAAGAATACATTTCTTGATTATTTCCAAAACAATGGACACTTAGTGATACCAAAATCAGGTATTATCCCTAAGAATGACCCAACCCTATTATTTATTAATGCTGGAATGGCTCCACTGAAAGATTATTTCTTACAGAAGGCTATCCCACCGAGCAAGCGTTTAACAAACTATCAAGATTGTATAAGACTAATCGATATTGATAGTATTGGAGACTCTTATCACGGAACGTCTTTCAGAATGATGGGCTCTTGGTCTTTTGGAGATTATTTTAAGGAAGAATCAATTGAGTTGGCTTTTAAATTAATAACTGAAGTTTTTGGTTTCCCTAAAGAAAAATTGTATGCAACAGTTTTCGTAAATGACGGAACATTGCCGGGCGTACCCGATGATTTTGAATCTGCTGAAATATGGAAAAAATATTTACCAGCAGACCGTATCATACCATCACCGCCGAGTGATAATTTCTGGGGACCCCCAGGAAATTCTGGTCCATGTGGCCCTTGCACAGAAGTATTTTTTGATCGTGGTGAATCATTTGGTTCAACTAACGAAAATAAAGATATCTTAATCAGTGGAAGGCACATAGAGATATGGAATGCCGGAGTTTTTATGGAATATTTCATGGATGAAGAAAAAAACATCTCCTTGTTACCACAGAAATGTGTTGATACTGGAGCTGGAATGGAAAGATTTGCAATGATTCTTCAAAACAAGAATTCCATTCATGAAATTGATCAGTATGAAATACCGTTCTCTTACATCACAGAAAATGTGTTAGATTTAAAATGGTCTCGTATTGTATTTGACCATTTAAAAACATCTCTTTTGATGCTTCAATCTGGAATTAAGCCAAGTAATCAGAAAGAAGGATATCTTTTGAGACGTTTAATCAGACGTAGTTTAACGGGCATGTACTTAAACGGTTGTGATCTTCAAAAATCAAATGATTTTTTGTCTCTAATCTCTGAACATCTTGAAAAGCCCGCAGGTGCATACGTGAAAGATGAAGAAGTAGTTTCAATCTTTTCAAACGAATCCGGGTTGTTTTCAAAAATGCTCAAGAGAAACAAGAAATACTTCGACAAGATAGTAGCTGAAGGAAATTTAACTGGCGAATATGCTTTTGCACTAAAAGCCACTCACGGTGTTCCTGAAGAACTTGTAAGAGAGTTGTGTAATAAATACCACATAACTTTCCCCGAAGATAATTTTCTTGAAAAAATGACACAGCACAAAGAGGTGTCAAAAAAGTAGTTCTTTTTAAACCATTAAATTAGTTAATAAGCCACAATTTTATTGTGGCTTATTTTTTATATAGATTATATCTTCGTCGGTTAATGTTTTTACTTTATATTTAACTTTTTTATCAAATTTTTCTAGTTCTATTTTTTCTGAAGTTTTGAAATGTGGGGATACTGAATATGGTAATATATTCATTCCACTTAGATTTTTTAGATTAACAATATTCTTGTCTCCATTTTTACCACAACCTGCTATTTCTATATTAGGTCCCAAAATAATACTTCCTGCACTAACACCAATATATAGACCATCTTTTTCTAAGAATTTCTTTATACTAGTTGTAAAATTAGTATTATTTACATACTTCATTAATTTAAAAGTATTACCACCGCACACATAAACAATACCAAAATCTGATAGATTTATATTTTTATTTTTCTCTAAATCAAAATATTTAACCTTGTTTACTCCGTAACTAAGTAATTGTTTCTTTGCTAAAATACTATATTTATTTTTGCTTTTATTTTCTGCTGCCGTTGTAATTAACAAAGCATTATTTTTAGAAACATCTTTTAAAACCTCAGAAAATTTCTTCTGGGCTTTTGGGAATGATAAACCTGTAGATGTAATTAATATCGGCATATGATAGATTATAACAAAAATATAAGAGCTTAGTAAGCCCTTATATATTATAAATATTATTTTAGCTACAGAGCATCTTGGTTTTCCGAATTCACTCAAACATGGCATGGTCAGAATTATTGTTTAGAAGTAATTTGGCTAACCTTAAATATTTTTATTTAGAAAAGTTCGAATAGCGCCCCTAACACCCCGCAAATTGTAAATTTAGTATCGGGGCAATCTATAAACTACAGTTATTATTACAGTGATGTTACCATCAGTGACCGTCAGTCGGTGGGCCTCACTGGCAATCTTAGTCATCAAAAAATAAAAAAATTGACCATATCTTGACATAAAAGTTATCTTTTGTTAAACTAAAGTTAACCTTATTTATTAATGAAAAATATATGGAGAATTTGGTCGCGCTAAAGGATTTGCGGCTTAATATGGATAAATATGCTACCGAAGTAAAAGCCGGTAAATCTTTTATTGTTTTAAAACAAAGCAAACCTCTTTTTAAATTAAGCCCCGTAGATGATGATAGCGGCTGGGAAGAGGTTATTAATTTTACTAAAATCAAAAAGGGCGGCGTTGATATTGATGAGATTTTGGCGGCTTTATAATTTTATTAACAAGTGAGCGGAGGGGATAAAAGTTTGTTTTTATTTTCGAGTGAATGTAGTTAATATTAAAGATATGGATAAAATTGCCAAGGCCTTGAATAAATTATCTGCCGAAGAAAGGCAAATAATTAAGAGTATCATTTTAAAAATAAAGAAGAGCTCTTTATCGGGTTTAGATTTAAAAAAATTAAAAAATCGTGATGATATCTTTCGCGTTCGAAAAGGAAAGTTAAGAATTATTTTTAGGCGCCGGGCTGATGGCCATTACTTTATTTTAGCGATTGAAAGAAGGTCAGATAAGACTTATAATAATTATTAAAAAAATATAATTACCTGTCCGATTCCCTAACTCGATTATTATAAAATAAAACAGCCCCTGACGGGACCGTTTTATTTTATAAGAGCGGGTAAGGGGAATTCCGCCTCAGTCGCTCGCCGTCGCTCGCTCCTTCGTTGTCGCGGGTTGCGTCCGACCTGCCCCCGGCAGGTCGTCCGACGCTCGTTGCGAAATTTGTCTGCTGACAAATTTCTAACTCGCTTCAACCCTGTCCGATTCCCTAACTCGATTATTATAAAATAAAACAGCCCCTGACGGGACCGTTTTATTTTATAAGAGCGGGTAAGGGGAATCGGACCCCTCTCATAAGGTTGGAAACCTTAGGTAATAACCACTATACGATACCCGCAATATTGGCTATTTTATAAAATTAGTTATTTAAAGTCAATGGAGCTAACCTTTATTGGCCGTTCGCCGGCAACACTCCTTCGCTTCGTTTATCTTGTATCTTTCATCGGATAAATAAAGAAAAATCCGGATAGCATGATTAATCCAATTAACAAGAAAAATGAATTTAATGGCAGAAAAGACAAAGATAGGACCGCCAGGCCCGGACCGATAATATAAGCTAAAGGCTGGGTCATCCGGAAAAGATTAATCAACCCCATGTCTTTAACATCCACTATTTTGAAGAAATAGCTTTCCCGCATCGCCTCAACCAAAGCTGCGCCAATCCGGCTGAAAAATAAAACTAAGGCCCAAAGCCAGGCGAGCGGAATATTTATATAATAGAAAAGAAAAAGAGAAACAACGAGGATCGCCAAGCCGGCGGATAAAATTTCTTTTTCGCCTAAGTATTTATCGGCGATAATTCCGGCTGGGATTTGGAAAAGAATAAACGGGACAAGCATGATTGAGAAGATCGGGCCGAGAACGCTCCAGCTCATATTCAAAGTTTGGTGGAGATAAACCGGAATATAAATAACGGCGGTGCTATAAAATAATTGCAGAAGCAGAGCAATAAAGAAAATGCCGCGCAGGTTTTTGTCTTTCTGGATTTTTTTTAGCAAATCCTTAAAGGAAGCCCGGGAGTATTTGGTTTTAGTTTTTAATTTATGCCCGGCTCGGAGAACAATAATAAATAAAGGGATTACCAGGAAACCGGCGATTAAGAAAGCCAGCGAATAGCTGCCGCGGCCGATCAGGTAAGCGGAAAGCGACGGCGCGAGAATCCAACCGATATTCATTATAGAAAAATAAATTGTCCGAATCCGTCCGGTCGCGAAATTAGCCGAGAAGCTTTCCACAAAGATATCCATGTTAATCCAGATCAAATTAGAAGAGATAATGAAGAGAGCTAAAGAGAAAAAGGCCAAACCGGCGCTGTTTGCCGCCGCTAAACCCAAGAGCGCCGCGCCATAGAAAATCAAAACGATCTTAGCCGTGAAATAGTTAGTTAAGTTTTTTATTGCCAAAGGAAAAAAACGCAAAGCGAAGATTGTGAGGATATTAGCGGCAATAAAGAATAAGCTCATGATTCGCGCGTCAACGAATTGTTCTAGAAAATTCGATTGCAGGTAGGCCGGCAAAGCCGCTGAAAGCGCTAAAAATAAACCGAGAAAATATAAGAGAGTTAACCGGTTTTTATTTTTTTCTTTTATTTTCCA
>Ga0172382_10007282_pt1 | contig 15763 bp, 8 predicted proteins | sample Leawel138RmetaG_FD_122245 | JGI IMG/M metagenome (GOLD analysis project Ga0172382, IMG submission 122245) | Leachate microbial communities from a municipal landfill in Southern Ontario, Canada - Leachate well 138R metaG | ecosystem: Engineered > Solid waste > Landfill > Unclassified | place...
AGGCCGAATCCGTCGATCGCGGCGACTCCGCCGATGACCCCGTCAGCCCCGAGCCGGCGGCGGTCTGGGCACTTGCCGGATCCGCACGCCGCGAGACCGCTGTCGAGTCCCCTTCGATGACGCAGGACATCCAGGCGGCGGCCACGGCCAGCCCGCTGGGCACCGAACAACAACTCGAGGCCGAGCAGATCGCCGCCGAAACGGTGAAGACCTGGCCGGTGCGGCTGATGAAGTTCGTGTTGAGCGTGGGCTGGCTGGCGACAGCGCATCGCGAGTACAGCGAGATCAACGGCCCGGACTGGGACAACCTCTGGCAGCTGCACCGGGCCGTCGACGAGTACGCGATGGGCACCGCCTTCCAGCAGCAGCTGCTCAACCCGATGACGCCGACCGTGGTCACCCAGGTCGCGCCGCCGCACAGCTGGTACGGCCGGGACGTCGAGGGCTCCCGCATCCTCTACGACAACCCCGACACGATCTACCGCTTCATGGGCGTGAACATGACCTCCACCTACGTGATCAAGGGCCAGTTCGTCGGCGTGCACCCGGCGGACACCAGCTTCAGCGTGCTCACCGGACTGTCCGGCGTCACCGCGGACTACCTCAGCGGCCGCGACATCGACATCGCACCGGACGGCTCGTTCACGATCACCGTCGGCGGCGCACCCGCCGCACCGGGCCAGGCCAACCACCTGCAGCTGACCGCGGACACCACACTGATCGCGGTGCGCAACACCCTGTCGGACTGGACCACACAGACGCCGATGAGCCTGACCATCGAACGTTTGTCGGGTCCGCGGAACAGCCTGTTCAGCCAGCTCGGCGGCTTCGCGATCCCCGGGCTCGGACCGATGGTGACGAAGAGCCCGCTGCTGACCACGCTGGTGTCGTTGATCCCGCCGATGAAGGAGCCGCCGCGGATTCTGCGGGGCGTGTTCGCGGCGGTCATCATGGGGCTCGGCCTGGGGATGGAGTCCAAGTACATCAAGGTCGCCACCACCGACCCGGCGACCGGTGACCGCGTCGGTCCCAACCACCTGCCCAACCCGTCGCGCAACGCCGAGTTCCTGGCCACTCAGTTGCAGAGCGCCGGGTACTTCCAGCTGCGCGACGATCAGGCCATGGTCGTCACCATCGTGCCGGGCAATGCGCGCTACTTCGTCGTCCCGATCACCAACCTGTGGACCGTCACGGGGAACTACTGGGACGAACAGACCAGCCTGAACAACGCGCAGGCCGTCGCGAATCCGGACGGCAGCTACACGTTCGTCATCTCACCCACCGACACCGGTGTCCACAACTGGGTGTCGACCGGCGGATTGAACAAGGGCACGATGTCGATCCGCTTCCAGGACCTCGACCTGGCGTCATCGGTGACGCCGACGGTGAGTTCGGTGGTGGTGCCGGTGTCGGACCTGGCGGCGGTCCTTCCGCCGACGACGGCATACGTGACCGCGGCCCAACGCCAGAGCCAGCTCAGCGTCCGTAAGGCGGGCTTTGACCGTCGCTTCGCGGACTGAACAGAGTCAGTGCTTGTCCTTGCGTCCGATCGGCAGCACGTGCATGACCGCGACGACGATCAAGCCCACGACGAGGCCGACGACCGCCGAGGCGGCGGTGTTGACCAGCCAAGCCAGCACGGCGCCGACGCCGCCGACGTGGTGGACGTACTCCTCGGCGTGGTGGACCAGGCCGTAGGGCAGGTGCCAGCCGAGTGCGTCGGTGCCGACGAGCAGGATGTGCCCGCCCACCCACAGCATCGCCACCGTGCCGATGACCGACAGCGCCGAGAGCAGCTTCGGCATGCCGGCGACCAGGCCGTGACCGATCTTGTGGGCGAACGGCGAGGAGCGCTGGGTCATGCTCAACCCGATGTCATCCATCTTCACGATGCCGGCGACGACGCCGTACACCGCCGCGGTGATCACCACGGCGACGACGAGCAGGATGAGCAGCCTGGGCAGGAACGGTTGGTCGGCCACTTCGTTGAGTGCGATCACCATGATCTCGGCCGACAGGATGAAGTCGGTGCGGATGGCGCCGGTGACCATGAACTTCTCGGCGTCGGCCCCGGAGGCCGCGGCGGGCGCGCCGTGCTTCTCGTGGCCGCGGATCATGCCCCAGACTTTTTCGGCGCCTTCGTAGCAGAGGTAGGTGGCGCCCAGCATCAGGATCGGGGTCAGAAGCCACGGCACGAACTGGCTGAGCAGCAGCGCGGCGGGAAGGATGAAGACGATCTTGTTGCGCAGCGAGCCGATCGCGATGCGCTTGATGATCGGCAGTTCGCGTTCTGCGGCGATGCCGTGCACGTATTGCGGCGTGACCGCGGTGTCGTCGATGACCACACCGGCGGCCTTGGCCGTCGCCTTACCCGCCGCAGCGCCGATGTCGTCGACGGACGCGGCCGCGAGTCGAGCGAGCATCGCGACGTCGTCGAGGAGCGCGAACAGTCCCCCGCTCATCCGGTCACCGTGTGCGCGTCGGCGGTCATGGCCGGAAGGTTACCCAACGGATCCGGGCAAGACCCGCCGCGGCCGATCTGCCGCCGACACGCCGGCCCGAAACCGGCCGACACGCAGAAAGGCCCTCGCGCTGACCTGCACGTGCGCTAGTTTTAGGGACTGATCACCAACGGCCGTCGCTCGTCAGTGCCCCTGGGGATCGATCTTGGGGGTGCGTGATGCCGAATTCGATTCGTCCATGGGTCACGGCGGGGGTCGCCGTTGTCGGCGTGGGCGTCATCGCCGTCGCCCCGCTCGAGCCGGTCACCCCCCGGACCGGGATTCAGATCACGAGCGCGGCGCTCGAACTCGCCGCCGCGGCCCCCTTCGACTACTACCCCCGGGTCGTCTCGCGCTCGCTCGCCAACGCCGGCGATCGGCTCGGCGAGTATCTGGCCGCGCCGTTGCCGATCGTCCGGGCGGTCGCCGACAACCAGTACGAGGCGTTCGCCGAGCTCGTCAACGCCGTCGGCGCCGGTGACGTCGCGGCGGTCCTGCGGGCCGTGGTCCGGGCCATCGCCACACCCGTGGTCAATCTGGCGAAGGTGGCCGGCAGCGGTGAGCCGTTCCGCACCGTGGCCGGCGTCATCGCCCGGTTGGCCCTGCCGGTCGTCAGTGGCGCGCTCGCCGCGGGCGCCGGTGTCGCCGACGTCGTCGAGGCACTGCTCGACCTGGATCTCGTCGCCGCGTTCAACGCCGTGACCAACCTCCCGGCGCGGATCGTCGACGGTCTCCTCAACGGTCGCGTCGACGGGGTCGACGACACCTACTACGGCCTGTTGACCCCGGCGATCGAGGCGCCGGTCGTCGATCAACTGACCGGACCGGTGGAATTCCTCATCGACTCGCTTCAGGACATCGGCGACACCATCTCGTCACCGACCGGCGTCGGAGCGGCCGAGGTGCCCGCCGTAGGCGCTGCGACGGTGACACTGCCCGCCGTGTCTGTGGCGCAGGACCCCGCGTCGTCGGGCGGGAAGAGTCCGGCGCAGCCGGCGCCGACAGCCCCGCCCGGGACTCCGCCCGACCCGGGTTCCACACCCGACGATGCGGAAGCGGAATCGCCCTCGGCCCCTGAGGGTCCCGGCGCCGAGGACGACGCGGATCCGTCGCCGAGCCCCGCACCCGAGGAAGAGGACCAGGATTCGCCGACCTCGACCGCAGAAGACGCGACGGCGGGCGGCGCGGGTCCGGACGCCGCGGCGGACGACGGATCGCCGGACTCCGGAGCGACGGACGACCCCGGCCAGTAGCGGTCTGCCGCGTCGCCGAGTTTGAGTCGGGCAGGTCGGGGTAATGCCTCGCCCCATGAGTATCGAAAAACCGTCCCCCGCAGTCCTTTTTGACGTCGATGGGACCCTGGTGGATTCGAACTATCTGCATGTGTACGCGTGGCTGCGCGCCTTTGATGCCGAAAGCGTTCCGGTGGACAGCTGGCGCATCCACCGCTGCATCGGCATGGACGGCACCACGCTGGTGCGCGCCCTCGCCGGGGATGCGAGTGAGCGCGTGCTCGACACGCTCAAGGACCGCCACAGCGAGTTCTATCGGGAAACCGCGAGTCTGCTCGCCCCGCTCCCCGGTGCGCGGGACCTGCTCCGCCGGGTCGCAGGACTGGGCCTGCAGGTCGTGTTGGCGACCTCGGCGCCCGAAGACGAACTGCGAATGCTGCGTGAGGTTCTCGACTGCGACGATGCGGTGGCGGCGGTGACGTCATCCCAAGACGTCGACACCGCCAAACCTCAGCCGGACATCGTGGCTGTGGCGCTCGACCGGGCCGGCGTGACCGCCGACGACGCGGTGTTCGTCGGTGACGCGGTGTGGGACTGCGAGGCCGCCAGACGTGCCGGTGTGCCGTCGATAGGTGTGCTGAGCGGCGGCGTGTCCCGGGCCGAGCTGCGCGAGGCCGGCGCGAGGGACGTCTTCGAGGACGCCGCCGAGCTGCTGACCGAACTCGATTCCACCGTGGTCGGCGAGTTGGCCGGCCGCGTCAGTGGTTGAGCGCGGCCAGCCTGCGTTGGGAGGCGTGACTGCGCACCTTCTGCGGCCACCAGAACCAGCGCCCGAGCAGCGCAGCCACCGCCGGCGTCATGAACGACCGCACGATCAGCGTGTCGAACAGCAGTCCGAGCGCGATCGTGGTGCCGACCTGCGCCATCACCTTCAGGTCGCTGAACGCGAACGAGGCCATCGTGAACGCGAACACCAGACCGGCCGACGTCACCACCGATCCGGTGCCTGCCATCGAGCGGATGATCCCGGTCTTCAGCCCACCGGCGAGCTCCTCCTTGAACCGCGACACCAGCAGCAGGTTGTAGTCCGAGCCGACCGCGAGCAGCAGGATGACCGCCATCGGCAACACCATCCAGTGCAGCGCCAACCCGATGATGTGCTGCCACAGCAGCACCGAGAGCCCGAACGACGCTCCGAGCGACAGCAATACGGTGCCTACGATGACCGCGGCTGCCACGACACTGCGGGTGATGATCAGCATGATCACGAAAATGAGTGTGACAGCTGCGATTCCGGCGATCAGCAGGTCGTAGTTCGCGCCGTCGCGCATGTCCTTGTAGGTTGCCGCGGTGCCCGCGAGGTACACGGTGGAGCCCTCCAGCGGCGTGCCCTTGATGGCCTCCTTGGCCGCCGTCTTGATCGGCAGCACGCGTGAAATGCCTTCCACCGTTGCCGGATCGCCCTCGTGGGCGATGATGAAGCGCACCGACTTGCCGTCCGGGGAGATGAAGTTCTCGATGCCCCGCTTGAAGTCGTCGTTGTCGAACGCCTCCGGCGGCAGATAGAACGAGTCGTCGTTCATGGAGTCGTCGAAGGCTTCCCCCATCGCGTCGGCGTCCTCGGACTGCGACGCCATCTGGTCCTGCAGGCCCTTTTGACTCTGATACATCGTCAGCATCATCGACTGCATGTTTCGCATCGACTCGATCTGACTGGGCAACAGGGCAATCAGTTGCGGCATCAGCGCATCGAGGCGTTCCAGGTCCGGTATCAGTTCCTGGATGTCGTCGGTCAGCGGGTTGATGCCGTCGAGGGTGTCGAACACCGACCTCATCGTCGCGCAGACCGGGATGTTGTAGCAGTGCGGTTCCCAGTAGAAGTAATTGCGGACCGGGCGGACGAAGTCGTCCAGATTGGCCAGGTAGTCCCGCACTTCGACGATGTCGACAGCCGTCTTCTTGGTCTTGGTCACCATGTCGTGGGTGGCGGCCGACATCTGCGTCATCAGGCTCTGCATCTTCGTCATCGTGTCGACGTTGGTCTGCATCGCATCGGCCTGCACCAGCATGTCGGCCATCCGGTCCTGCATGTACTTCTCGTTGAGCCTGCTCGTGGTGCTGCGCATGCTCATCTGGAACGGGATCGTCGTGTGCTTGATCGGTTTGCCGTCGGGGCGGGTGATCGTCTGCACCCGCGCCACCCCGGGCACCCGGAAGATGGCCTTGGCGATCTTGTCGATGACGAGGAAGTCCGCGGGGTTGCGCAGGTCGTGGTCGCTCTCGACCATCAGCAGCTCGGGGTTCATCCTGGCGCTGCCGAAGTGCCGGTCGGCGACGGCGTAGCCGACGTTGGCGGGGACGTCCTCGGGCAGGTAGTCGCGGGAGTCGTAGTTGGTCTTGTAACCCGGCAGCGCGACGAGCCCGACCAGTGCCAGCGCCAGCGTGGCGGCCAGCACCGGACCCGGCCAGCGCACCACCGACACCCCGATACGCCGCCAGCCGCGGGAGCTGATGGCGCGCTTGGGGTCGAACAACCCGAACCGGCTACCGATCGCCACCACCGCGGGCCCGAGTGTCAGCGCCGCCATGACCGCGACGAACGTGCCCACCGCGCACGGCACACCCATCGTCTGGAAGTACGGCAGCCGCGTGAAACTCAGGCACAGCATGGCCCCGGCGATGGTGAGTCCGGAGCCGAGCACGACATGCGCAGTGCCTCGGAACATGGTGTAGTACGCGGTTTCCCGGTCCTCACCCGCTCCCCGGGCCTCCTGATATCGGCCGATCGCGAAAATGGCGTAGTCGGTACCCGCGGCGATCACCATGAGCGTCAGCAGGCTGGTCGCGAAGGTCGACAGGCCGATGATCTCGGCATTGGCGAGAAACGCGACGATGCCCCGCGCCGCGCCGAGTTCTGCGAACACCATGAACAGGATCAGGACCATGGTGGCCACCGACCGGAAGACGAGAAGCAGCATCACCGCGATCACACCGATGGTGATCAGCGTGACCCGGAAAACGCTCTTGTCTCCGGCGTTGTGCTGGTCGGCCACCAGCGGTGCGCCACCGGTCACATACGCCCTGAGCCCGGGTGGTGCCGGGGTCTGGTCGACGATCTCGCGGACCGCGGCGACCGCCTCGTTGGCCCGCGGCTCCCCCTGATTGCCCTGCAGGTACACCTGCACGTACGCCGCCTTGCCGTCGGTGCTCTGCGCACCCGACGCGGTCAGCGGATCGCCCCAGAAGTCGGCGACGTGCTGCACGTTGGCGGTGTCGGCCTCCAGCTTGCCGATGAGTTCGTCGTAGTAACGGTGCGCCGCGTCGCCGAGCGGCTGCTCGCCTTCGAGCACGACCATGGCGCTGCTGTCGGAGTCGAACTCGTCGAAATTCGCACCGACGCGCTCCATCGACATCATCGACGGCGCGTCGTTGGCGCTCATCCCGACGGTGTGTTCCTCGCCTACCTTCTCCAGCGAAGGGACCGCCACGTTGGTGAGCACGGTGAGCGCAATCCAGCCGAGCACGATGGGCACCGCGAGCAGGTGAATGATCCTGCCGATCCCGGACCGTCCCGCATCCGCCAACTCCGCCGCCCCCGATCAGGCCCTAGATCGGCCCACCAGAAGCCGTTCCCGTGACACGTCTACGTGCCGCGTGTCATACATCTAGTCCGTCAAACCATCTCCTGTCAACGGACGATTGACAGGAGATTCACAGCTCGACCTGCGGGTTCCCCTCACCCTTCCCGGGCTGCGGCGGGCTCAGCCGGCCGCGCCGAGTTGATCCAGGGCGTGCTGCGCGCCGCGGTTGAGCGGCACAGGATCGGTGTCTCGGGCGTTGTCGAGGTTGATGCCCTTGGCCGCGCCGACCACCTGCTCCAGTTCGGGTTTCTTCTCGAACAGGGTCTTGGTCAGCACGCAGGCCAGGTTGGCGTCGAGGTCCTCGCGCACCAACAGCATGTTCGGCACGACGATCGTCTTGACGTCGGCGGGCAGCTGATAGGTGGCGGCAGGGATCACGCCTTCCTCGTAGGCGGGGCTGATCTCCGACATCTTGGGCAGCTGTGGCGTGATGTCGATGAAGACGACGTCGTCGCGCGACGTCGTGAGCAGGTCGGTGATACCCGGAGTCGGGAGACCACCGGACCAGAACAACGCATCGATGGAGCCGTCTTTCACCCCGTCGACGGTCTTCGCCAGGTCGAGTCGCTGTGCGGCAACGTCGGATTCGGGATTCAGACCGGCCGATTGCAGCAGCCGGTTGGCGATGACCTCGGTGCCCGACCCTGGCGACCCGGTGGACACCCGCTTGCCACGCATGTCCGCGATCGACGTGATACCGCTGTCCGTTCTGGCGATCACCTGCGTGTAGTTCGGATAGATGCGTGAGATCGCCTGGATGGGCTGCTTTTCCCCGTCGAAGCTGCCCTTGCCCTCGACGGCGTCGGCTGCGGTGTCGGCGAGGGAGAAGGCCACCTGGTAGCTGCCGCCGACAAGCTGCTGGATGTTCTGCACCGACGCCCCGGTCTCCGCGGCGGTGGCCTTGACCCTGCCGTCGGTGGCGGCCGAGATCTGCTCGGCGTAGGCGTTGCCGAGCGAGAAGTACACACCCGTCGAGTTGCCGGTGGCGATGCTCACCCGGGTGTCGGAGCCGACCTCGCAGGTGATCTCGCCGCCCGAGTCCGCGGTCGGGGCGTCCTGCCGGCCGCCGCAGCCGGTGGCGGCGGCTCCGACGAGCACCAGCACCGCCAACCGCGCCCACGCCTGGGTCGCACGTTTCATGTCCGTCTCCTCTTGTCGGTGATGAAGGTGAACGCGACTGCACCGAGCAGACACGCCGATCCCGCCGCGATGGTGGCGGGCTGCAGGAACAGCAGCAGCAGCGCTGCGATCGCGGTGAACGCCCGCGGGACCGGGGCGAGCGCGCCGACGCCGAGCACCCAGCCACCGGCGGCGAACGACAGCGCGACGATGCCGGCGCATGCGGCGACCGACGCCCAGATCACGCCGAGCACCGGCCCGCGGCCCAGCAGGTACTCCCCCGGAGCCGTCAACACGAACGCGATGGGCACCAGAAAGGCGGGTGCGGCGTAGCGCAGCGCCTGCCACATCGTCGGGATGGCCCGCCCGCCGGTGACCGCCGAGGCGCCAACGGCCGCCAGCGCGGTCGGCGGGGTGACCTCCGAAAGCACCGAGTAGTAGAAGACGAACATGGCCGCCGCGGGTGCGGGCACATCCAGCGCGAGCAGTGCCGGTCCGATGATCACCCACCCGATCACGAACGACGCGGTCACCGGTATCGCGAGCCCGAGAAGTGCCAGCGCCACCGCGGCGAAGACCGCTGTCAGGGCGAGCATCAGGGTGCGGTTGTCGGTCAGCGCGTCCACCCCGCCCACCAGGACCGACGAAAACTGCGCTCCCAGACCCGTTTTCGTGGTCATCGCGGTGATGACACCGGCAGCCGCACAGACCGCGACGACGGGAAGCACGCCGCGAACGCCGACGCTGAGGGCATCGAAGAGCCGGCGCGGGGTCAGCCTGCCCCGCCGGTCCAGGAACGACAGCACGAACGCCAGGGCCGTCGCGTAGACCACCGCCCGGGTGGCCGACATCCCGGTCGCCAGCAGCACGACGATCGCGACCAGCGACGAGAAGTGATAACCGAAGCGGGCCAACAACTTCCATGGCGATTCGCTCTGCTGATGGGCGGGCTTCATGCCGAACCGCCTGGCGTCGATCTCGACGGCCAGCAGGATGCCGAGGTAGTACAGGACGGTGGGGATCATCGCCCAGCCGAGCACCGTCAGGTAGGACACCTCCAGGTACTCGGCGACGATGAAGGCCGCCGCCCCCAGGGTGGGCGGCGACAGCAGCGCACCGACCCCCGCGGCGGCCAGCACACCGCCGGCACGTTCGGGCGTGTACCCGGCCCGGCGCATGATCGGCCAGGTGATCGCGCCCACGCTGACCGCCGTCGCGGTGCCCGAGCCGGAGACGGTGCCGAGCAGGAAACCGGACGCGACGGTGGTGCGGCCCGCCGCGCTGCGCGAGCGCCGGAACGCGGCCACCGACAGGTCGACGAAGAAGCGCGCTCCGCCCGAGAGTTCGAGTACCGCACCGTAGATGGTGAACAGCACGATGTAGGTCGCCGCGACATCGAGCGGGGTGCCGAAGAACCCGCTGCCCGAGTTGTACAGCGCGTCGATGATCTGGTCGAAGTCCAGGCCGGCGTGGGCGATCGCCCAACCCTGCGGCATCAGGCCGCCGTAGTAGCCGTAGGCCAGGAACACCGCGCACACGACCGGCAGTGCCCACCCGGTGGTTCGCCGGCACGCCTCCAGGATGAGGACGAGAAGCAGCGCACCCATCGCGACGTCGATCGGTTCGAGCATGCCCTGCCGGTCCAGGAACGCGTTGTAGCCACCGCCGCCGGCGCCGATGCGCACCGGCAGGATCGGGTACAGACAGACCAGCAGGGTGACCAGCGCCAGCGACCAGTCCAGCGCTCCCGGTTCCTGCTGCGAGGAACGGGACGACCGAATTCCGGACCGGTAGACCAGGAACACCAGCGGCAGCGAGCCGGCCAGGAACACGATCAGGTAGTACTGGCTGCCCTGCGACAGCGGCCGAAACACCTGCCAGATCGTCAGGATCGCGACGCCGAACGCGACGCCGCCGACGAACCGCTGGGTCCACCCGCGCAGCTCGCGGGCCGGCTTCTCCTGATCGTCGACCTGCGGCACCGCAGGCGGTTCCGCGGTGGCGACCACCGTCGGCGGGCCGCCGGACTCCTCGGCTGAGCTCCGGTCCATAACCGTGCACACGTTATGCCGCGAACGTGGGGTGCGCGGCCGAATCTCGACTTCCGTTGGCAGAGAACATGTGCCGCAGATGCGTGGCCCGTAGGCTGATCCGATGGGGACCAGCGAGAAGCGTGACGGCGTCGAGCTGACCAACCTCGACCAGCCATTGACCGACGACGCCGGGGCGACCAAGCGCGACCTTGTCGACTACCTGGACGCCGTCGCCGACCGCATTCTGCCGGTGCTGGCGGGCAGGCCGCTGACCGTACTGCGGGCGCTGCGGGGCCGCGCGCCGTTCATGCAGAAGAACGTCCCCAAGTACACCCCCGAATGGGTCCGCACCGTGGCGATCTGGGCGGAGGCGTCGCACCGGGAGATCCGTTACGCGGTGTGCGATGACCGGCGCACCCTGCTGTGGCTGGCCAATCAGCGCGCCATCGAATACCACCCGGCACTGGGACCGGCCGATGACATCTACCGCCCGACGCATCTGGTCCTCGACCTGGACCCGCCGGGCGGCGCCGACTTCGCTGCGGTGGTGGCGGTCGCGCACCTGGTGCGGCAGGCGCTGACCGACAGCGGGTTGACGGGCGCGGTGAAAACCAGCGGATCGCGCGGCATCCACATCTTCGTGCCCATCGACGACAGCGCACCCGTCGACGACGTCGCGGCCGCCACCCGCGCGCTGGCCGCCCGCGCCGAGGCACTCGATCCGGCCGTCGCCACGACCGCGTTCATCGTCGCCGACCGCGCAGGCAAGGTGTTCATCGACGCACCCGCGCCGGCGGCGCGACCGTCGCCGCCGCCTACAGCCCCCGGCTTCGTCCCGGCACCCCGGTGTCGTTTCCGGTGGCATGGTCGGATCTCGACCGGGTGCGGCCGGCGGATTTCACCGTGCACACCGCTGTCGACGCCCTTGCCGGCGGCGACCCGTGGGCGGACGCGATGCCCGCTCCACAGCGGCTGCCGGGCGCGCTGATCGAGCACGGCCGGACGATCCCGGTGGCCCGGGTGGCGGCGATGCACGAAGGGAAACGGCGGGCCCGCGCTCGCAGGGCGAGCGGCTAGCGCTACCCGCCGGCCGGCTTCACGGTGGTGACCTTGGTCAGGCCGCTGACCGTCAGCACCGGCAGCAGGATCGGGTTGACCACAAGTTCGATGGAATCGGCGCGGTCGAACAGCACGTTGATGGCGCCGCTGTCCAGATAGTCCACTGCGCTGAGGTCGATCTGCAGGGGCGCTCCGTCTGTTCCCGCCGTCACCGCAGCGTCGATGGCTTCCGAGAAGTCCGCGACATTGCTCAGGTCCAGCTCGCCGACGGCGATCAGCGCCACCGAACCGTCATCCTTTCGGTCGGTGCGCAGACGCAGCGGTGTTGCCATCAAACGATCCTGGCGTTCATGTGCACGGTGGTGCCGGTGGTTTGCGAATCGATGGTGACATCGTGCATCAACGCCCGCATCAGTGCGATGCCCCGACCGCGGTGCAGCGCCGGAACCGTCGCAGGCGGCTTCCACGTCCCGCTGTCGACGACGGTCACGTGCACGCGGTCGGGTAACGCGATCGCACGCAACCGGACCGGACCGCGCGGTTGCTCGCGGTGGCCGTGCTCGATCGCATTGGCCAGCGCCTCGCCGGTCGCGATCAGCACATCGAGGGATTGTTCGGCGCCGACACCGGCCCGGTCCAGCCAGCCGCGCAGCGCTTCGCGGCCGACGGCCAGCTCTGCGACGTCGGCGGCGAACTCCAGATCCAACGGGGCCGGTTGCCGATAGAGCAGCAGCGCGACGTCGTCGTGGTATCCGTCGGCCGGCGCGAGGCCCGCCATGACGGCGTTGGCCAGCTCGTCGAGCGCGGTGGCGCGGTTGTCCTCGACGACGCCGGCGGCCCGGGCGATGCCGTCGTCGATCGATTCCCGCCGGCGTTCCACCAGGCCGTCGGTGTAGAGAAGCAGCGTTGCGCGCGGCGCCATCGTCTCCCGCGCCTCGGTCCGGTGCGGCGGATTCTTCAGCCCCAGCGGCGTCGCGCGGGCCTCCTCCAGCAGGCGCGTGGAACGGTCGGCGCCGATCAGGATCGGTGGTGGATGCCCCGCGCATGAGTACACGACCTCGCCGGTTTCCGGGTCGAGCACGGCGCAGAACGCCGTGGTGCACCGTGCTCCGGGCAATCGCGCGGCGAACCGGTCCAGCCCCGACAGAGCCGCCGCCGGACTGGGATGTTCCAGCAGAAGGGCACGGCATGCGCTGCGCAGTTGACCCATGATCGCAGCGGCGGCCAGGCCGTGTCCGACACAGTCACCGACGATCAGCGCGATGCGGCCGTCGTCGAGGTCGACGACGTCGTACCAGTCGCCGCCGACCTGCAGCGGCCTGGTGGCCGGCTGATACCGGACGGCGAAGCCGCCGGACAGCGCCGGCCCGAGGATCGCGTGCTGCAGCGCGAGCGCGGTCTCACGCTGCTGGTCGATCTGCTGGACACGCTGCAGTCCCTGGCCGAGCCTGCCGGCCAGCACCGTGAGCAACGTGTGGTCCTCGGCGGTGAACCGCCGCCGCTCGAACAGTTCGACGTAGATCACCAGTACGCCCTGTGGATGCTGGAGCGCGACACCGGCCGCTCCTGCGGTGGACGTGTCGGGGTCCAGCAGATCGTCGTCGCGCAGCGCGGTGATGCGCTCCCGGGTGTGTGCGGGCAGGTCGCTCCACCGTGCGGGTTCGCCGGCACACACCAGGTGCGGATCGACGGGCGTCTCGGTGTCCACGGGATAGCCGTCGGGCCATGTGACGGCGAGAACGCGGCGGGCCCGCCACACGGCGGCGAACTCCGCGGTTGCGGCCCGCACCGCGTCGCCGAGGGTGTCGGCCTGCGCGAGGCTCTCGTTGAGCGAGGCCAACGCGGTCTCGCGCTGCACCACGAAGTGCTCGGCGCTGACGTCGCGCACCGTGCCGACGACGACGTCACCACCGGTCTCGGGATCCTCGGCGTGCGCGAAGGTGGCCGTGACCCACAACCGGTGCCCGTCGCGGTGCGTGACGGGCACCGCCGTGATCGTCCCGCGCCGGTTCCCCAGCAGGCTGTCGAACGCCTCCGCCACCTGTCGGTGGGCGTCGGGATCGTTGTCGGCGGACGGCCACCACGGGTGCATGGGCCGGTACGGCAGCCCCGCGCGGTCGTAACCCAGGATCTCGGTGAAGGCCGGGTTGATCTCGATGACGGCGCCGTCGGCGTCGCAGACGAAGAATGCCTCCTGCAGCGAGTCGACAAGCGCTGTGCGCCACTGCGCGTGGTGGTGACGCAACCGCGCGAGCTCGACATTGGTTCGCACCCGCGCGAGCAATTCGGCGGCGGCGAAGGGCTTCACGAGGTAGTCGTCGGCACCTGCCCGCAGGCCGCTGATGGATTCCTGCTGCCCGGCGCGGGCGGACAGCAGCAGCACGGGGGTGGCGGCGGTGCGCCGGTCGGCGCGCAACTCCGCGACCAGGCCCAGTCCGTCGAGTCGCGGCATCATCACATCGCTGACCACGATGTCGGGCGCGCCGGCCCGGATCGCCTCAAGCGCCTCCAGTCCGTCGGCGACCGCGTCGACCCGGTAGCCGTCGGAGCGCAGCAGCCGGGTCAGATACTCGCGCATGTCGGCGTTGTCGTCGGCGACCAACACCCGTGCCGACGCGGAGGTCACGGATCCGGTTGGGGCATGCGCTGATTCGTCGTCGGCCTCGGTGTCGGCGGGAATCCACCGCAGCGCCTCCTCGACGTACGCGTCCGCCCCGCCGGCAGCTTCGCGACCGTCGCCCACCGGAGCGACCGCGTCGTCGGGCAGGTGGGCGGCGCCGAACGGCATCCGGATCGTGAACGCGGTGCCCTGCCCTTCTGCACTGTCTGCGACGATCGTCCCGCCGTGCAGACCGATCAGTTCCTTGACCAACGCCAGTCCGATCCCGCTGCCCTCGTTGGAGCGGGCCTTCGCGTTCTCGATCCGGTGGAACCGTTCGAAAAGGCGCGGCATTTCATCGGCAGGTACGCCGGTTCCCGTGTCCGCCACCACGACCACGGCCTGGTGCCCGTCCCGGCGCACCCGGACCGAGACGGCGCCCTCAAAGGTGAACTTCAGCGCATTCGACAGCAGGTTGAAGATGACCTTCTCCCACATGTCCCGGTCGACATAGACCACCTCGTCGAGCGGATCGCAGTCGATGTCGAAGGTGAGCCCGGCGCGCTCGACGGCAGATCGGAACATGCTGGCGAGCTCGGCGGTCAAGGCCCCGAGATCGACGGGTTGATAGCGGGCCTGCGTGCGACCGGCCTCGATCCTGGAGAAGTCCAACAGCGTGTTCACCAACTTGGTCAGACGCAACCCGTTGCGCCACACCACATCCAACTCCCGCCGTACCGGCTCGTCGATGCTCTCGGCGCGGCGCAGCTCCGACACCGGGTCCAGGATCAACGTCAACGGGGTACGGAACTCGTGACTGATGTTGGAGAAGAAGGTGGTCTTGACCCGATCGAGCTCGGCGAGCTCCTCGGCGCGCCGCTGTTGGGCACGGTAGCTGCGGGCCAGCCCGATCCCCGCGGCGATGTGCCCGGCGACGAGGGTGAGGAAGCCTCGATACCCGTCGTCCAACAGCCGGTAGCGGTTGAGCCCGACGACCAGGAATCCGCTCGGCGATCCGCCCTGGTGCAACAGCGGCACGACCAGTGCCTGGGCGGGTGGTTCGCGCCAGTCCCCCGTCGGCAGCGACGGATACGAGTCGCCGTCGAGGTCGACCAGCACGGACTCGCTGCGCGCCGGCTCCGCGACGGGCCACATCCCGCCGCCGTCCGCACTCAGCCGCGTGGGCACCGCGGGGTGTTCCGGCGCGATGCCGCTCGTCCCCGCCAGCCGCGCGGATCCGTCACCGTCGAACAGATAGGTCAAGGTGAAAGGCAGGTCCCGCAGGTTCTGGCCCAGCTGCTCGTCGGCGAACCTCAGGATGTCGACCTCGGATCGGACCAGGCTGAGATCCGATCCGAGATCACGCAATGTCGCCATCCGGCGCTCGCCGATTACCCGCACCGTGTCCTCGCTGACCACACACAGCATGCCGACGACCCGTCCGTCGTCGTCGCGCAGCGGACTGTAGGAGAACGTGTGGTAGGTCTCCTCCGGATAGCCGGAACGTTCCAGGAACAGCAGCAGCGCGGTGTCCCACGTCGCCTGACCTGTCGACAGCACCCGTTCGATTCGCGGACCG
>Ga0172382_10007283_pt1 | contig 15760 bp, 8 predicted proteins | sample Leawel138RmetaG_FD_122245 | JGI IMG/M metagenome (GOLD analysis project Ga0172382, IMG submission 122245) | Leachate microbial communities from a municipal landfill in Southern Ontario, Canada - Leachate well 138R metaG | ecosystem: Engineered > Solid waste > Landfill > Unclassified | place...
GCTTCCTTCAAAATCATCAACAAATAAGCTACCTGTGAGCAGGTGATAACCGACAAAGTTATATAACGGGTTCAGCTCAGAAGTGTAATTGTCATTATCCGGACTGACCAGTTGAATCAAGTCGTTAAGAGAATAAATACCAAAATTATTATAAACAACATCCGATTCCAATAAAAGAGTAACTCCCTGGATGGTGTCGCTTGATTTCATATTCTGACTTAACCTGGCATCAAATCCGGTTAATTCAACAGCCTCTTTAAAGATAGAAAATCCTGAATTCATGTTCAGCCAATCATACGTTGTAAAGCTAATCGGATTCAGGGCCGTTTCAATCAGATGAATATACCCATTTGATAATTCGATATTCGGAAATTTTACTGTAGCCTGATTATTAATTTTATAATATGCAGTATCTGGTTCAATAAAGAAACTAACTGTCAGGAAATCTTCTGACAAAGTTTCATCAGAAAAAGCTCCGAATGGGAAATCACTGGAGTGGATTCCCTTATTAACCACATGATACCGGGCAAATTCTGCTGAGTAAGCTGCGTTATTCAGCATATCATCCAGTGAAGAAAACTGGTTATTGGAAGCAATGAAACGATCGATCGCATCATTATCCGGTAAAAACAGAGTATAATCGGTACCATGAGGATTATAACCACTTAAGGTTTTATCCAGGTTTCCTTTCTCCAGAATGGCCAGGAAACTGGAGTACTGTTCTTCATTTTCAACAATATAGTCGTAAATTGAAGTATCTTCAGCATCCTCAAAACCGGCAATGCGTTCTTCTTTATCGCAGGAAATAACTGCGAAAATGATCAGAAAATATAGTAAAAATTTAAGCTTTCTCATAATTAAAAATCATAATAAGGATTTTGAATCAAATTTTTATTACGCTCTATTTCATTTTGATGAATAGGCAGATACCATCCCAGCGGGTTGTTGAGTTTAGCAGAAAGAATTCGTTTCTGTGTGGAAGGAACGTTACTTATAATTACTTCGATCAACTTATCTTTCCGGGCATAATCATTTCTTCTTCCCATTCTTAATAAATCGAACCAGCGTTTACCTTCATAAGCTAATTCTCTGGATCTTTCATCCAAAATAGCATCTTCATAAGCAGCAGCAGTATTGGCAATAGCAGCAGGTTGCAGACCGGCTCTTTCACGGATAATGTTCAGAATTTCGGCAGCTTCATCATATCTTTGAACCTGGGATAAAGCTTCAGCTTTCATGAGCATCACATCTGCCAGGCGATAAACAATCCAGTTACAGCTATTCTGATCGGTTCCTGATCTCAGAGATTGCCCGTCGGGGGCTCTGCCCACGTATTTCCAGATAATAAAATCATTTTCGCCATATTTCACAATACTCACATCTTCACCTCTTACTAATTCCTGTGATCCAAATTCAAATGCCAGCAATTCAATTGCCTTTTGACTTGGGTCATAACGGTATGATGTTCTGTTGGTTAGACCGAAAGTACCGTTATTCTGGTTTAAGTTTCCGTCAAACTGAAACTCAAAAATTCCTTCCAATGTATTTCCGGGATAGAACAATTCAAACCAACGTCCTCCTGGCATCAACTCAATTGCTTCGGAGTTTTCCACACGAGTGGCATGTTGGATTACAGCTTCATAATCAAATCGCCATAACGCGATATCGGCAAGCAATGCATCAAAGGCAGCCTTTGAGGCTCTTCCCTTGTTTTCAGCCATAGTAGCGAAACCACCAGAAGGTGCAAAATCCCGGTATTTCAACAAGTCATTATAAATCTGATTCAGAACTTCATCCTCAGGAGATTGGCTAACAAACACTTCTGCATCGTCATATTCAGTTGGCTCCAACACAAGAGGAACATCCTTAAACAGACGTACCAGGTAAAAATAGCTCAAACTGCGCACAAAATAGGCCTCTGCCAAAAATCCCTGCATTTCAAAATCAGTAAATGTATTATCAATTTCCTGAACAACCGGGGCATTTTTGATCACTTCATTGGCATAATTAATTGCCTGGTAAAAAGAACTCCAGTCGCAATAGGAATTATTCGGGAAAATATTACTTTCCATTAACAATTCCTCATTATTCGGTTGGTTTACATCCCCTTCAATCATATCCGCCCGAATTTCTCCGTAGATAAATAACCGACTGTTCAAGTTGGCTAGTGTACGGTACGAGGCCATTAAAACTGCCTCAACATCCTCCTTGTTTTTCCAAAACTCTTCCCGGATCAAACCTCCCGGAGGTAGCAATTCTAACCAGTCGTTACACGAAACTGAAAAGAAAATAATTGAGGCTAAAAACAGATATCTTAACTTCCTTATCATCTTTATAATTTTTTAAAAACCAATTGATAAACTTATTGTATAAACTTTTGGTGGCGGAGTTCTGGCATTATCCACCCCGATCCAAAATGGATTTGATGCATCCTGTCCAATTTCCGGGTCTTGTCCGGAATAATTGGTAAAAGTGTATAGCTTTCTACCACTCAATGCAATATCAGCCTTTCTGACGCCAATTTTTTTACACATGCTCTGACTCAACCTGTAAGCAATTTTCAGGTTATTCAACCGTACATAATCTCCTTTTTCAACATAGCGGTCTGACCCCAGGTTATTTGCCGGATGATTCATATAAGCTTTTGGAAGCATATTTTCATAATCCTGTCCCTGAATTCGCCATCTGTGTAAAGTAGCTTTACTTTGGTTATTTCTGTTATTCATTCCCTGAGTTTGCAGAGCAATATTATTGATAATATCAAAACCTAACCTGTAGTGGAAAGAGGCGGAAAGATCCCAGTTTTTATACTTCACTAACGATCCAAAACCTCCAATAAATCTGGGATTGGAATCCCCAATATAAACTACGTCATTCAAGTCAATTTTTCCGTCGTGATTAATATCTTCATAAATAGGATCACCTCCCTGAAAAGTATAAGTGTCGGTATAGCGAAAAGGAATAGGCACTCCTTCATTATCACGTAAAATATTTCCGTCAGCATCCTTGGCAACGACATCTTCATCCTTAGCCCATACACCAAGATAACGGAATCCAAAAAAAGAACCGATTGGTTCACCTTCTTTGACTCGCAACGGATATTGGCCATTACCAATAGAGGTAGAACGTTCTGTAACGAAATTGTCAGGTAAGTCGTGGAATGAATTCACGTTGGCTGAAGCATTAAAATTCATTGACCACAGCAAATCTTTCTTACGTAAAATTTTCACATCGGTCATTACTTCCCATCCCTTGTTAGACATCCCGCCTGCATTGAAATATTTCAGGCTGCTATAACCCGATGAGGAAGGAATATTATATCCATTGAAAAGAATATCTTTTGTTTGTTTTTGATACACGTTGGTTTCAAAAAAGACCCGGTCATCAAGGAGATTCAGTTCAATTCCCACGTCAACCGATGAAATGGTCTCCCATCTTAACTGACTCAGTTCAATACTACTGGGTGAAATGGCAACATTTTCCATGTAGTTCCCTGCAGATTCATAGTTTGCAAAACGAGCATAAACGTCACCAGGCTGTCGTCCTGAAACACCCCAGCTACCACGGATCATACTTTCATTTAACCAGGTAAGCGATTCCAGGAAAGGCTCATTAGAGAACCTCCATCCCAAAAATACACCTTTAAAAAGTCCAAAACGGTTGTTGGGACCAAACGAGGAGTGCCCGTCAAGTGTTAATACCCCCTGGAAAAGGTATCTGTCTAACCATTTATAGTTAAGGTTATTAACACTTCTGACCAATCTCCGCTCATTATTTCCATCCCACATAGCCCAGATAGCCGGAGCAGCAGCAGGATCCTGAATGTTAACACTAGGAGAGCGTAAACTCATAACTCCCATCCATTCACTAGCCCCCTGTTCAGTAACCCAGGTCAGGGCACCTGAAAATTCATGATCTTTGTTTTTAAATGGTGAGCCAAATGCAATCTGTGTTTCTGTTCTGATCTGCTGGTTTAAGTTATTGGATTCATTGGCACTGTTTACCTGTGAATGCAACCAATCGGAACCGATGGCATTATACGGCAGGAATGTCTTGGATTTTCCACCCTGATATTGGAAAGAGATGGTTTCCCTGAAAGTCAACCAGTCTTTGAATCTGTATTGTAATGTAAAGGTATTATCCAATCCGTTGGTAAACGTATCATTTTTCCCCAGGTTTGCAACAGCCACCGGGTTGAAAAAGCCAACGCCATCTCCCTGATAACTGGTAATGGGGTTAAAATATTCATTAGTAGGGTTACCCATTTCGTCTAACTCATAAATACTCATGTTTGGCGCTTTGATATAGGCCATCGACCTGATATTTCTTCCCCCTACATTTAAATTGGCTTCACGAGTACTGGAAGTATAATTAAATTTAATCTGGAATATTAAATTCCGTGAAAGAAAATAATCGAGGTTTACACGTGACGAGAAACGTTTATAAGATGTATTGATAGTTGTTCCCCCTTCATCCAGGTAACTGAATGAGGTGAAATAGCGTGTTTTCTCTCCTCCACCGGAAACACTGAAGTAATGGTCTTGTGACATACCGTTTTGGGTGATCTCCTCCAGCCAGTCGGTATTAGCAGAATAGTTATAGAAATCGATATAATCCCTGTCGTAAGCAATTTCCGGCGGTATATCATAAACACCGCGGCTATTATGCCAGGCTTCCAACTGCTGCATGATATATTCATCGCCATTCAACATAGGAATTGCCGGAGGTTGCACGTTAATATTATTTCTGTATTGATAATCGAACTGTACCCGTCCCATTTTACCTCTGTGTGTTTCAATCAAGAGCACACCGTCGGCACCCTGAGATCCGTAAACAGCAGTAGAAGCAGCATCCTTCAAAACCTCAATGGATTTAATATCCTGTAAGGCAACATTGATCAGGTTACTGATATCTTCAGTGTCGGCTGAAGTCAGGTCAAAGCTACTGGACACCCTGAATTGGGGAATACCGTCAATTACGATAAGCGGTTGGTTATTACCCATGGAACTCAGTCCCCTGATAACAAGTTGCGAACCAGATCCCGGGTCACCTGAAGCGGCAATAATATCCAATCCACTGACTTTACCCTGTAATGCATCGGCAGCTGAGAGCACACCTGCATCCTGCATATCCATCAGGTCTACTTTCACACTGGAGGAGGCTTTATCACGATCTGCAATGTTTGTCAGACCAGTGGACGACCGTGCTTCAGCAGTCACAACGACTTCCCCGATGGCTACATCATCTGATTCCATAGCCACCATGATAGACTGATCGGTTTTCACTGCTATCTCCTGAATTTTATAACCGATAACGCTGACTTTAACAACGTTAGAAGGATCCTTCATCTGTAGAACAAAGTCTCCGTTAACATTGGTTATTGTCCCGTTTACAACACGCTCTTCACTATCATACTCAATAACATTAGCGCCAATAATAGTTGTTTTGTCCAACGCGTCAATTACCCGTCCTCTTAAAACAGTTTGTTGCTGACCATTAGAATATAAAAAACTAAATAGCGTTAAGATGATAATTATTGCTGATTTGAATTTTTTCATTGTATCAAGAACCTAAAAATGACTAATCCTAATTTTTAAAATAATTATTTGGTATCCAGTTCTTCAACTTTCAAAACCCGATCGATTTCATGAATAACTGCATTATTGAACATGATGGGGAACGCTGGCGGCGTAGAGGAATTTTCCGGTTCCCTGACACCCGCAAGCCTGTTTGCTACAGGTGATTCTAAGATATCAACATTGCTGCCACCATCTTTTCCCCTGAGCTTAATAATATCTATACCCGGTTCAATGTACATCTGGGTATTGATGATACTATAGGCTGTGGAACTTTCATCTATCCGTTCGGTAGTGTAATACCCTGGTGAAGCAGAACCATCCGTGAAAATGATTTTACCGCGAACAAAATGCAGCAACAACAAATTACGTAATTCCTCCTTGGTAAGTGAAGCTAAATCAGCACTTTCAATAGCTTCTTTTGTAGGTACAAATACCGTATAAGATTCGTTGTTAGAGACAAATGTATAACGGAATTCCTTAGGCAGAGCCAAACCGGCCTGAACCATCAGGTCGTTAAATTCAGGATAGAGCGCTAGTATTTGAGAGTAAATATCAGAGGTAGTAAAGCTAAACCAGTTATCGATCTCATAAGTAGATCCATTATCCGAGCTAAAATTAAGCTCACGCGGATAATTGGGTTGTGAAATACTGCCACGGAAACCAATTGTTGTTGCAGCAGTTCCGGATACCTCACCGGTTTCATTATTAAAAATCAAATAATTACCTCCCAGGTTTGGAATAAACTCCTTACGTGCAATACCTCTGGGCGTTCTTGTGGCTACATGGTTCAGTACTAAATTTCTTAAATCAGCAGTAGAAAGAACAACACGTGTAAAAAATCCTCCACCGGTAAGTTCAATGGCTTCAAATCGTTGCCGTCCCGAATCGTAAAAGAAAGAGGAGTCCAGGCTGGATTTTTGATCCGATTCAACAAACAGTGAATAATCCATATTCTCCCTTTTCAAAGCGGGTAATAAACCCGATCTCTCAATGGCATACATAAATTTACTATACCCCTGCTGCAGGTATATCGGTCCGGTAACACTACTAAATGCCCTGGGAATTATCGCTTCATTTAACCCGATGAAAGTTGCATTACTACCAAACTGCTTTTCAATGATATGATCTTCATCCAGCTTGATTATATCATCTTCACCATTTATAAATCCTTTGATAAAATCGGTAGGATAAATCTGATTATAGGACATATATGACCGGGCAATAAGCCGTGTAATATGAGCAGGAGCATTGTCCAACGTTTGCCACCCCTGGGGAATTCTCAGGTAGTTATCAATAAAACGCTGAAATGCCTCGTTTGTCGGAGCCATCAATCCATGATGATATCGAATGGTCACATTCTGAGGCAGGCCATATGTTCCTCTGGGAGCACTTGTTTTTTCATTGTTGATGTCAAACAGCAATTCAGGGTACGTTAAGTCAAAAAGTGAATCAACGGCAATTCCCTGATCAGCTCCCGGTTGTTTGATGGTTTCCTGATGGTTGTAATCAAATTGAGGATACCTGTTTAATAAACTCAGAAAATTAGTATATTGATTTCCATTGTTGTTATTCTCAAGAATATCATACGCAGTTTTCAATGGTTCAACTACTTGGTCTACAATATATATAAAGCCATTTTCTGCAGAAATCTCATCACTCAGAATTTTTGCATTGGCATAATATAAATTATTTGAACCTTCAAATGACCTGTTGAAATAAAATTCATAATCGTTTTTATTCAGATTATAAATATCGAAAAATTGTTGAAAGAAAACGGGAACAAACTTCCTGGAGTCGGTAATCACCCTGCGGTGAAATCCGGAAGCCAACGTATCAACAATCATTGTACGGGGTTTTGCACTTCCAGACATAGCTAAGCCAAACTTCCGGTTCTTATCCAGAAGCAACGTTTCCCGCTTAAACCCCCTGGGCTTATCGTTGGTGATATCCAGTGTATCAATCCATCCGAAAACATCAAGAGATTGTAATTGTCGTTTCGACCAGGGATTTTGTACAATATGATATTTCACCATTTCGGTCAGGCGTGCAATAGGGATGTCATCAACCGAGCTGTACCCATTGGCCGATAAATAAGCATTCCATGCATCATTTGATGGAGCAAATACAGTGTAACTCCCCGAAATATTGATGATCTGATCATATCCGGTAAGCTCAATACAATGTGCAAATGTAGAAAGGTCAGGCTCCTCCTGTATCTGAGTATAAATTTTTCCCTGCAACCATTCCGGCCTTTCATACAGAACCTGTTCTTTTTCGCATCCAGCTATTAAAACGGACAAGAACACAATCCATAACAATGATTTGAATTTGATCATATCTTTCTTCATTAATTTCATCTCATTAAAATTGTTAATTCTCTAATGTATTCGATGGAACTCCCATACATTTTAATCCTGCTCCTTGGTGATAAAATACTCATGCTCGTTTCATCTCATTAAAATTGTTAATTCTCTAAGGTATTTTCCTCATTCTATCGTTTATTTCAAAGGTATTCGAAAGAATTCGCAAGCTCATTTCGATGGAACTCCCATACATTTTAATCCTGCTCCTTGGTGATAAAATACTCATGCTCGTTTCATCAAAAAATTACGGCGTCAAACATAGTAAATTAAAGTATAAAAACCATAATAAATGTTAAAAAACAGAATTTCTTCCGGTAAAATAACCTGGCAAAACCGGCAAATAAACGGATACTCTTTTGAATACTAAAACATTATATTTCTGCATTTTTATAAAAAAAATTTTTGAATATCTCTTTCTATAAATCATTAATTACCAAACACTTAAACTGAACACTCAAATTGATGTATTGAAAATCAAGTTATTCTGATCATTACAGAGTTCATTTGCACGGGTAACTGTTTTTTTCTTTTAATTGGATTTTGGGAAAAACCAGGCCGGCAAATTCAACTGATTCATATCCATTGGTTCATCGCTTCTCATAGGTTGAACTGACCGTTCACTTCCGTCTGAAAGGTTCAGGTCATGTTCATCATTAACGCGTTTCAACTCCCAATGAGAGGAAGTTTTAATAAAGCTGAGCCTGTCGGAATTATTCCTGTCGAGCTGAACAATCAACTCACCCTGTTGGAATGATGCTGCAGGATACCCACCCGTTAAAGCTACATCCTTACCGGCAGGAACCAAAAGGGTTACCAGCAGGCTACTCTCGTTACCATCAACAGTCTTTTTACTGATGGCATTCATTGGGCCGTTTTTCCCTTCCCAGCTGATGACTTTTGTTTGGACGGAGTCGGCACCATCAACAAGGATCAGATCGTTGTTCTCTCCATGAATCAGGGTATGATTATGACGGGTTATTTCAACAGGATGCCGGGTTTGCAGTCTCCATTCGAACGCGGCACTGTTTTTGACCTCAATTTCATCCATTACTATTATATAGTCATCCTTCATCAGGATCATATGCCGGATAATTTTTTGAACGGTTTCCTGGTTATAGGCTTCAGTAAGGTCTGATGCCAGGTAATGGAACGATTTTCCTGAACCCAAACTGAGGAATTTTGCTCCCTTCCCTAGAATTTGATCTTCATTGTTCACTATAATGGTAGAATGATTCAATGCATGACCGTCACCATAACCGGGATCATTTACCATTCTCTCCTCTCCTGTTACCAGCACGAATGATCCCAGGTCTCTGTTATTATGGGATTTATTGCTTATCCAGCCGGCATTATACGCCAGCCAAATTTTATCTGATTGAAAAATGGCATGGCCTGCTCCCCTGAAAAGCACAGCATTTTGCAGGTCAGGTTTATCTTTTGGTTGGACAGCTTTTGCATCCGGCCGGCGCCAGAGAAAATACCAGGGAGAAGCACCGTTCCAATAGAAGCGGGGAGCACCATTATCGGCAGCCCACAACAAAAGCGGATCACCTCCCGGAACTAAAATTTCCATCAATGCATTAATGTCTGAATTGGGGCCTCCCTGCATCTTTTTTTCTATTCCCCATAGTCCTTCGAATGTGTTTTCTGCCATGTTGTTGAAATTGGCATATTTTAAATCAGGTCCTTGTAAATAGATATCCCAGTACCCGGCCAATTTTTCAGTAAATGATTCCATTAATTCCTTTTCTACTCCGAACAACCGCTGGTGGGCCATCATATAATAGAGAGAAAAGAGTTCACCGTATCTTGCATACATGATTCCCTCATGCCCGCCACCGTCTTCCAGGAAAACATGATCTAAAAATTCCAAAGTATATTGATGGGCATATTTTACTGCTTTCCGTGCGGTTTCCGATTCTCCGTAAATAGCCAGCGCCCCCAAACCGACACCTCCATTGACAACACCAGCCCAGTTAGAAACCGGATTACCAACCCAAAAGTCAGGCCTGTCCCCTTCTATGGAATGCAAAAAATGATAAATGCCCTTCTCAAGCAAGGCTTGTACAATTTGTTCTTTCTCCTGTTCTGATAATACATCGTAACACCAGTCGTAAACCATGGCCAGACCATAGCAAACCTCTGCTGTATTTAAATCGGCTCCTTTATTCCAACCCCGGCTCGAAGGATTATACCATACCATTTCATCATCTTCCTCAGGCAGAAAGCCATCGATTATGGCCATCGCTTCTTCGATTGCCCTTCGTGAGTATTTTTCATCCCCCGTTATAATATATGCAAAGGAGGTTTTCCCTGCATTCTCCAAATGTTTTCTGGCACGACCCGGATTCCTGTTTTCAGCATCATAACGCCGGGCAGGTGTCTTGACTACCCCGTCCGCATTCCTTAAAAATACTTCCCAACGGGTCAAAAAGGGTTCGTGGGTCATGCGACTTCTTATTTCCGGCAGATCATCGCGACTAAAAAACAGATAGGGATGCTGCAAATTTGAATGATCAATTTCTTTTTCCTGTGCTGTGGTAAGTATGGTTAACGGCAAGAATACAGTTACAAAAAAAAGTTTAATTATGGTCGTCATCTCTTCGTATAGTTTAATGTATATGATGCAAGTCGACCACAAATATGTAAAAAAATCTTTATTTTTCCGTGGTTAATAAAAAAAATATATAAACTGCAGAAGGATGATTCTCCGGTGTTGTCCAGGATAAATTCGAGGGGACAAAAACAGAATAGCCGGTATAAAACCGACTTTTCCTAATAGGTGAAAAAGATTGTTTGCTTTATTAAATCAACAGGTGGGTGTACTCTTCCCTGAGTAATTCAGGCAAATAATTGGCAATCAACCCCAATGCCTTTTCTTCATCAATTTCCTCCGGAACAATAACTTTTTGTCTTTTCAGTTCCTCAGCGTTTAAAACTGCCTGATTGATTTCAACAGGTACACAACTCCAGGCTTTTTTTACCGTTCCAATACCAAAACCTTTGGCTGTGCAGGCATAACAAACTTCAAAAAAATCGGTGCTGATGACATAAAAGATACAATTGGAATTAGTCCTTTTTGTTACCGTAACCGGCTTTTTACTGTCGTTATAAGTAAGTTTCCACATTTTCTCAACATTTTCCGGTTGATTGAGTTTTTCTATCTCCTCAATTTTGTAATGGTTAAAGCCTGATCTTAACCCGCTGGCACCGGCGCGAAATCCCACAAATAACAGACAAATAACAAAAACACATAATAGTTTTATTACTTTCATGGCTAAAAAAATTTTAATTGTTCAACATGTTTTGTTTTCAATATATTGGTATTTAAAAGACGGTTGAATTACAAAATCGTTACAAAAAAAATTGATGTTTTTCAGCAGGATCAAATTCAATTAAATAATTAATTTTAGCACAGGAAAATAGATCAACGACGAATGATAGATCAACGACGAATGACGAATTATGAATGAGATAAAAAGAATAGAACCATGAAGTTTTCGCAGTTAGTGGCACAACGATATGCAGTCAGGAATTTCAGGGATAAACCTGTTGAAAAGCAAGTATTGGAGCAGGTTTTAGATGCAGCCCGGATGGCTCCTTCGGCAGTTAATTTTCAGCCCTGGCATTTTATTGTTATTACCCGACCGGAGAAGATGAAACAGTTGCACGAGGCTTATCCGCGCGAATGGTTTAAAAGGGCTCCGGCTATCATTCTTGCCTGTGCCGATCATTCCCAATCCTGGAAACGGGAGCTGGATGGAAAAGATTCGGCCGACCTGGATGTTGCTATTGCTGTCGATCATCTGACACTTCAGGCTGCTGAACTTGGACTGGGTACCTGCTGGGTTTGTAATTTTGATATCCATCGTTGCGCCGAATCACTAAAGCTTCCCGGTTATGTTGAGCCCATTGCCATGATCCCAATTGGTTATCCCGACCAGGAGCAAGTGCCTGTTAAAAATCGAAAAATGCCTTTTGAAGTCATACACTGGGAAGAGTTTTGAATCCAACAGACTAAAAACAGTGCAGGCAACATCTTCCCCAATGCATAACTATTCCACACCCGGTCTCAGGTACCTGCATAATATTGTGCTATTTGCAGGGCATGATTTCTGTAGCCTCCTCCAAAAATATAATAATGGTTCAAAACATGATAGAGCTGGTACAACCGGTTTCTCTCCTGCCAGTCCGGTGGTAAAGGATTTACTTCGTTATAAGCTTGATAAAACAGGGCCGAAAAGCCTCCAAACAGGGTCATGATACCCATCTCCATTTCCCTGTCGGCATAGTAAGAAGCCGGATCAATCAATGCCGGCCCCCTGGTTGTATACATATAATTCCCCGACCACAGGTCGCCATGTATAAGAGCAGGGGTCGATTTTTCGGGCAGAAGTTTATGAATCCTGTCCAGCAACCGTTCATAAACACGAACATCCTGATCAGGAAGAGGCCTCTCCTTTTGTATCAGGTTCAACAAAAAACGCAACCGGTTCTCACGGAAAAATTCCGGCCAGCTTTTTCCCGGGGTGTTGTTCTGAGGGGTTAACCCACAGTAGTTACTAGTTTTAAACCCAACATACCGGCTTGTGAACTGATGAACCCCTGCCAGGCCCCGGCCAAGCCGCTCATCCTGGCCTTTCCCTGAACTTCCGGGTTCCAGGTATTCCAGCACCAGAAATCCGGCGACATCATCCACCTGGCGGGAAGCAATGACTTTCGGAACAACTAACTGACCATCAGCCGCCTTACGCAGCTCGTCCAGGCATTCAGCCTCCCGCAGAAACATATCTGCCGGACAGTTAGCATTCCACTTTAAAAAGAAAATACCGGCATTGGTACCAATTTTAGAAGCATGATGAATGCATCCACCACCCAAAAAATCAACGGATGAAATTGTTACTTCCCTTCCAAGTTTATCGGTCAGACTGGCTTCAACCTCTCTTCTGACGGGAAAATCATTTCGAACAGATCGCATGACATGACCTTTTCGCCCCGAATAGCCGGGTATCGTGCTGTACCAGGTATTTCAGAACTAATGAATCCATAAATTATTCCAAAGTAAACACATAACTGCCGGCAGCTGCTAAAATTTCTCCGGTGCCGGTTGTTGAAACTCCTTCAACAGATGAAGTCTTCAATTCTGTACCACCTTCTTTGATCACTGACCCTGCAGGCACCTGCGACAGATCAACCACAGCGGAGGTATTGGGCGGAACGGTCAATTTCAACGTAAACTTCCCGTTATCGATGTTCCAATCCACAGAAAGCAAACCGTAGTTGGTTTCGTAATTTGCTTTGACCCACTTCAAATCACCTACAGGTTGGGGTTTAATGATGGCACGCTTGAATCCGGGATACTCATCGCAGATTTGAATGCCTGCCAGTGTATTCCATATCCATTCTCCTACGCAGCCGAGGGCAAAATGGTTACGGGAATTCATCCCTTCCGGTGGCTCACTGTCAGAGTTCCAAAGCTCCCAAATGGATGTAGCTCCCTGCTTCACCATATACCCCCAGCTCGGGTAATCTGTTTTGTTCATCATTTCATAAGCCAGGTTGTGGTGATTATACTTGCTGAGCATCGGCAGAACATATCCGGTTCCGAGGAAACCTGTTGTTGGATGAACATCTTTTTCCATCACATTATCAACCAGGTTTTTCACTACCTGATCCGTCAGATCATCGGGAGTGATGCCAAAGGCAAGCGGCAGCAGATTAGCGGCTTGTGTTTCTCCCGGGTAATTTAATTTATCGACATCCCAGTATTCCTGCTGAAAGGCAGCAGCTATTCTTTCAGCTAACTGTTCATATTCCCGGGCATCATCATCTTTGCCAATAATACCTGCCATTTGAGCAAGCAATTTGGTAGAATAATAATAGTAAGCGCTTCCAATTGGTTTTCCAGGTGAGTGTTCAACCGCGATCCAGTCACCAAATCCATACCAGTCGCCCTGCTGCCAGAAATAGATATCATCGTTGCTGTTCTTCCGCATATATTCCACCCAGGCTTTGATGCCTTCATAATGATCTGTTATGATACGCTTATTTCCATAATAGCGGTAGTTTAACCAGGGGATAATAACAACAGCATCGCCCCAGCCTGGTTTGGAAGGGCCACCCACAACAATAGGCGGATTAACATCATATACCCATCCCTCTTCATCCTGACCATCGGTAATATCGAACATCCATTTCGACCAGTACCGGTCGAGGTGCATATTGAAGTTGGCTGTTGGCGCAAAAATCTGAGCATCGCCCATCCATCCAAGCCGTTCATCACGCTGTGGACAATCGGTAGGTGCAGGATAAAAATTCCCTTTCTGGCTCCAGACCACATTTTTGTTAATACGGTTTATCAGCTCGTTGGAACATTCGAATTGACCAATAAAAGGTTGATCGGTATAAATCACCTTGCCGGTAATATCCTGTTGTCCGGGTTTCTCCGGCAAGCCCGAAATCTGTATGTATCGAAATCCATGATAGGTGAATTTGGGTTCCCAAACTATTTCATTGCCATCGGAAACAACCATGTCGATCGCGTCGGCTGTTCGCAGGTTTTCCTGGGCAACAGTTCCATCGTCGTGCAACAGTTCAGCATAGCGGATAACCACGGTATCTCCCTTTCCGGCTTTGATTCTAACAGCAGCCCATCCCACCATATTCTGGCCCATGTCAAACACATATTCGCCCTGTACCGGTTCATTCAGGGCAACAGGCTGAATCGACTCGTGATGCCGCAATGCAGGTGCGTTGGGTCCGGAAAGAGTTCCTTCATAAGATGCCGGCTCAACGGGGAACCAGCCGGAATCATTGAACCCGGCACTGTTCCAGCCGGGTTGCTCCAGATTGGCATCGTATTTTTCACCATCATAGATATGATCGGCCCAAATGGGAGAATCAAACCATTTCCAGGATTTATCCGTTATCAGCTTCCGGGATGAGCCATCCTTGTATTCCACATGTAATTGCATGAAAAACTTCAAGGGTCCTTCAGAATATTTCTGTCCGCCTTCCCAGCCCAATCCACCTGACCACCACATGTTTCCAAGTATTGCTCCGGCAGCATTAGAGCCAGATACCAGCAGGTCTTTTACATCGTAAATTTGATACTCCAACCGTTTGGGATAGTGAGTCCAACCGGGAGTTAGCAGGTCGTTCCCTACCCTTTTCCCGTTTAAATACATCACATAATTCCCCAACCCGGTTACATAAACACGTGCTGACTGAATGGCTTTCTTTTCCAACTCAAACTCTTTACGCATGTATACCGACCGGTCTGGTTGTTCAGTTGAACGGGCAATCCATTCAGCCTCCCAGTCATTTTCGCTCAGCAAGGCCATCTCCCACGATGCAGGTTCACTCCACAACGATGCCTTTCCTTCCTGATCCCAGATACGTACCTGCCAGTAATAAACTTTTCCCGATTCTAATACCTTACCGTTGTAAGGAACATGTACCGACTGATCCGACTGCACTTTTCCCGAATCCCAAACATCGGAATTCAACTGGGATAACCCATCCCGGCTGCCGGAAACAATTACCTGATAAGCCGTTTGGACAGCTCCCCTGCGGTCATCCCTGATCTTCCATTGCAATAACGGCTCAGAACGGTCGATACCTATAGGATCTTTCTGAAATTCACACTTTAACTCACCAACAACTGCAGGAGAATCAGATTTCTGACAAGAAAAGAAGGCAACCATAGCAAAAAGGCCAACCCATAATTTAATCCGGCTCATGATAATCATATTAACTTATTTAAAGACTGTTTTAAATTTATCCATTTATTCAATTTTGCGTCTTTTTCACTCATAC
>Ga0172382_10007284_pt1 | contig 15755 bp, 13 predicted proteins | sample Leawel138RmetaG_FD_122245 | JGI IMG/M metagenome (GOLD analysis project Ga0172382, IMG submission 122245) | Leachate microbial communities from a municipal landfill in Southern Ontario, Canada - Leachate well 138R metaG | ecosystem: Engineered > Solid waste > Landfill > Unclassified | place...
AGGAGTGCGAATATCAAACCCTGCTGCAAAAAGGTGAGCTGTATCCAGACAAACCCCAAGACGGCTGGGCTCCTTGACTCCATCAAAAATAGCTGCCAGATGCTCAAGCTTTGATCCCAGGTTAGTTCCCTGACCAGCCGTGACCTCCAGAGCAATTCGAGTGAGAGAAACCGTTTCCGAAAAAACTTCATCCAGACCAGAAATGACTTGTCGGATACCGGCTTCCTCTCCCTGTTTGAGATGAGAGCCGGGGTGCATCACCAAAAAGGGGAGCCCCAATTGTGTGCAGAGTTCAATTTCCTGTTTGAGGGAGCGTAAGGATTTTTGACGATTCTCACTTTCTGGACCACCTAAATTGATGAGATATCCGCTGTGTCCAAAAATAATCTGCACCTTCCCTGAAGCAACCTCATTGCTCCAAGCCTGGAGTTCTTCCCTGGTATAAGGTTTGCCGAACCATTGCATATTGTTTTTGACGAACATCTGGATGCAGTCGCAACCGACATCCGCTCCACGAAGAATTGCCTGTTCAAGTCCACCGGCTGTGGACATATGTGCACCTAGAATCATTTTATTATATATCGAGTGATGGGTAGTTTATCTATAAAGATTTTTGCATGGTTTCTATCTCCTTTAGGAGATACCGGCAGTTCAGTATCTTCTCCAGAATATCTTGCGGGATATAGAAGTAATGATTGGACGATTCATAGCCGATAGAAGAGTCTGCTTTAACTAATGGGTAGAGAGTTTTAGCAGTAGCCAGTTCATCTTCCACAGCGTTAAGCATTTCCTTCAGAAGAGCTTCTCTCTCCTCTACAGCAGCTTCTTGAGGAAGCTGGTAGAAAGAATTTCGCGCATTCGTAAAGCGTGCCTGATTCACACAAGAGGCAAAATGCATTTCAGCTGCACGATACTGGCCCAGTTCCCTGCGGGCATCAGCTTGCTTCTCTGCTGGCATGAGGGCAATCGCTTCTTCGAACTTTTTACAGCCGCTGTGAAAGCCATCTTTTACCCGCTTCATCTGTTGAATCCAGACCTTGGGTGGATAAATAGAGCACCATCCCGCTAAGTCGTCATAGGGGATGCCTACCATGCTGGCTCTGTAACCTGTAGGCTTTAAGTAAAGGGGATTGGCTGGCCCTACATGTTGAGGTCCGTTGTATATTGTCCCCCCGCAATAAGGGTATTCAGAGAATCCATCGGAGAAAAGCTTCCATGCCTCCAGCACTGTGTCAGCTGCCGCTTCTCCATAAGAACTTAAGGCGACATTTCTCAGGCTTTCTTCAAGGCTTGTTTTTTGAGAGCCAATTTCTTGGAACAAAGCAAGATTTTTGGAGGGATAGCTGCCCAGACTCCAGCTCAACATCAGGCCGTTAACTTTTTGCTTGGAAAGGTTATCAGCATGCTGCCCCACAAGATTTAAAACGGGAACCTGAGGAATAGAGGCAAACTCCCATGTCGCATTGACCTGCACCTTTGCAACGGTTTTGAGGCCCGCCTCTCTTGCATACTGCCAGTGCTTTTGGGCTCGAGGGCCAGGGCCCACAGCTGAAAGGGAGTATTCTCCAACGGCTGAGGAGATACCGCCCCTGGTAATAGGTAAACTCCACTCACTGACAGATTGAAACCAGCAATGCTTGGGAAGGTTTTTTATAATCTTCTCAGCAAATGCATCTTGCCAACCCCAATCCCAAACGATTGTTTTGGCTTCTGGATTGCCACGGCGGACCCCCTCAGCTATGAGAGTATTAATATCTGTTGTGATCTCTGCAAAGTCCTTCTCTGAACAGTGTTTGCAGTTTTTATGCTGATAATGCGAGGCGCAAGTAGTGAGGTTTTCAGAGCCAGTAATCGTAAAGACTCCAGCCAAATCAGGGACATTTTTGAAAACGTACTCATAAGATTCCGTAAGCCATTTGCGCACTCTGGGGTCTGAAGAGCACATTGTCGCGATATGGCTTCCAGCGACACCCTTCATATCTTCACGACCTGGTTTCTCAAAGAACTCCAGAGGCAATGCTCTGGGCTCATTTGAGTAGAGATAGATGCCAATGCCATACTTTTTGGCTCGTTGTACAAGTTTGTTAAGTCCCTGTATCCTCAGCTCATAATCTTGGCCGAATTCAGGAAAGTCTTCGGTAGGTGGGACCAGTGTTCTCAAGACAGTATGAATCCAAACGCCATTAACGCCCCTGGCAGCCAGTCGCTGCAATAAGCCTTCAGGGCAGGACTCAACTTCGGGATCAAGCAGCGGCTCTCCAAAAGAGGCGAAGTAAGAAGAAATGTAGCGCAGCTCAAACCCTGAGCCCTCTTTCTCTGCTTCTGGAAGAGGAATATCGGCTGAGGGACTCACATCCTTAAGGCGATTAATAAATTCAAAACGTTCCTCCATATCAGAGAATGGACTTACGTCGAGCTCCTCAAGCAAGGTCTTTGCGATTATTTTAGCTTGAGCGGTTGCCTCGGCAGAGGGTTTGGCATATATCAGTTTTTCACAATTGGGCTTTAAGTTCCCCAGCTTCACATAGAGAAAATCATCTTCAAACAAACGAAACTGCATCTCTTTCCTGTCAATGTTGAGCAGTGTCAACAATTGCTCATAGGGCAGTAAGTGCCAGTTGCGCCTTAAAACAGTAATGTACCCACGACTGCTGCTCCAGTCCGAAAGAATTTTTTCTTGCGGAGGCAAACCCAGAGATTTTGCAATTTGAATTAAATTTTCCGGTTCCGTTTCTAAAACTTTTGCCAGCCGCTCCACTGACACCAGTGGCCAGTTTTTGAAAACAAATGCGTGAAGACGGTCTGGGAAATAGTCTAACACGACAGCTTTCTGGGGACCGCCTTCCCCAGGCAAAACAGGTGTTTCACTTTGTGAGAAAACAGGCGAAGCACTGCAAAAGAGCAGCACGACCAGCAGAGAGACGAGTTGATAAAATTTTTCTTTCCAATATTTATTCATATAAAACTCCTTCAGAAGAGGTTAAAAACTATTTGACTTTGTTAAACTTTTACAAATTTCTTTTGCTGAGTAGGTTATTATAATATCAGCGCCAGCCCTTGCCATCGCAAGATGGGCCTCCATCATCACTTCAGCTTCATCTATCCAGCCCTTTTCGGCTGCTGCTTTGATCATAGCATATTCTCCGCTAACCATATAGGACGCTGTAGGGTAACGGAAAGTGCTTTTCACCCGATACAGAATATCGAGATACGCCAGGCCCGGTTTAACCATTACAATATCAGCCCCTTCCTCAATGTCCATAGCTACCTCTCGCAAAGCTTCATCCGCATTGGCACTTTCCATTTGGTAAGATCGTCGATTCCCAAACTTGGGCGCAGACTCTGCAGCTTCGCGGAAAGGACCATAAAAGGCAGAAGCATACTTGGCCGCATAAGACATAAGGATGGTCTGATTGAAGCCAGCCTTATCCAACTCAGTACGAATGGCTCGGATGCGTCCATCCATCATATCACTGGGAGCCACAACGTCAGCCCCGGCAGCAGCATGGCTCACCGCTGTTTTTGCCAACAGTTCCAGGCTGGCATCGTTATCGATAATGAGCTGGCCCTGCTTGTCTTCTCTGCACACGCCGCAGTGACCGTGGCTGGTGTACTCGCAAAGGCAAACATCAGTCATTATCACAAGATCGGGAAACTCTTTCTTGAGAGCCTGTATTGTTTTTTGGGTAACCCCTTCTGCTGCATAAGCCTCTGAGGCCAGTTCATCTTTTTGACTGGGAATGCCAAAAAGGAGGATGTTCTGTACACCTGCTTTTTTAGCTACTCCTACCTCTATCAAGAGCTCATCAAGAGACAACTGGAACACCCCTGGCATAGAGTTTACGGGGGTGCGTTTTTTAGTGCCCTCAGCAACAAAAAAGGGCAAAACCAATTGTTCTTTTCTTAGGGCGGTTTCCTTGAACATGGATATTATGGCAGGAGTGCGCCTGAGTCTGCGGGGGCGGTAAAATGGAAATACCCCAGATGATACTCTCTTCATGAGGGATATTTTATCTTTTCAATGTTTTTCAGCAAGAAGAAAACAGACCTTTTCCTATACCTGCCGTTTAAAGTACTGCTTCTTTTTTTATGTTTTTACTTTTCAAAAAGCACGGTCTGGTGTAGCTTTCTTCCAGCAGGGCATCTCGCGCTGTTTCTCGTCGATGAGGCAAGCTTGTCTTGCTCCAGATACGTTCTGTTTCTCATGCTCTTGGATTCTTTGAGAACACCTATCTGTTTAATAAATACGATATATAGACAAAATATGGATGGTATAACTGGTTGGCTTCTAAGTAAATGGCTCTTCACAACTCTCCCTGCGCTAATTCTGATTATGGGGTTAGGCCATGTGGCGGGTGAATTTAAACTGCCGGGAAATTTTAAATTAGGAGTCGCGGCAGTCTTTTTTGTGGGAGTGGTGTTCGGTATTTTTAAACCGGATTTGGAAATTAGCCATGATATTGAGCGTTTCGGGTTGGCACTTTTCATTTATTGTGTCGGGCTGGTTGCGGCACCTGCTTTCTTCCAATCTTTTAGGCGAAATGGTGTTAGACTTAACCTGGCTACCTTTTGCGCCATTACTGCCATATTTCTCTCTGGTATTGTCATTGTTACAGCTTTTAATAAAAAATCGACGGTAATCAGCGGGCTTTTCTGTGGGACTCTTACAAACACCCCAGCGCTCAGCGCAGCCAAAGAAGCTAAACGCCTTGTAGCGGATTCAAAGGTTAATGAGGCTATTGAAAAGAATGGCTGGAATGCCACTGAAGCTGAAGAACACAGGGTTGAACAAGCCCGAGCGTTGGACGAAAACCTCAAGAGTGTAGATGCCGGCTATGGCGTTGCCTATCCTTTTGCGATTGTGGGGATTCTCCTGATTATGCAGTTTCACCTGCGCCGCGAGAAAAAACTGATAGGTGAAGGTCCCAAAGGCTCTGCCTATCAGATAAGCGTGGTTGAGCTGCTTAATGAAGTCCCGGGGAACTATCGCTATTGGACTGGTGCTTTGATTAACAAATATGCCAACGTGGTGGCTCCGCGTTATCGGCTTGATGGGAAGCATCATCTGATTGATGGCGATACTCAAATACCTATGGGTGCGATGGTTGTTATCGAGGGGCCTTCTAATAACGTAGAGATGGCTGTCGGGATCCTCGGCAAAAGCGGTGACCAGAGCTTGCTGCAAGACCGTGAACATTTCTTGACCCGGTTTTTCTCAGTTTCTGACCGTCATTTGATTAACCGAAGTGTGTGGACTCTGAAACTGAGTGAGCTGGGCGCAAGCATTTGCCGCATTCGTCGCGGAGATGGTCTTATTGAAATCAACTCACGGACACGGCTGCAACTGGGAGACCAGGTGAGGGCGATCGTTTTGAAAGATGCTCAGATAAGCGTCAATAAGTATTTTGGCAACTCGTTGCATATGGCTACAGAGCATACTTTTTTCAGTCTCTTCCTTGGGTTGGCCCTGGGCCTTTTGATTGGGCAAATACCGATTCCTATTCCTGGTGTCGAGGTGCCTGTAACTTTGGGTTATGCAGGAGGTCCGCTGGTTGTGGCATTGACTTTTGGGGCTTTGGGACGCACGGGACCTTTTGTTTGGGTGATCGCTCCTGCAGCCAATATGGCTTTGAGGCACGTAGGCTTTGCGCTCTTTTTGGCGGTAATTGGTGTGAACTCAGGCTCCAGACTCTTGGCTACCTTGAAGGGTGATGGGCTCTTTCTGATCTTGGCCAGCTTGGTTATGTTGGTTTTAGTTCACTTAATTCTCTGGCTTGTACTGCTGCTCTTTAGAGTTCCGAATATTCCTACTTTGCTGGGGGTGATGAGTGGTCTGCAGACTCAGCCTGCAGCGCTGGGGTTTGCGTCCGCTCGAACTGATGCTACCGGTGTCAATGTCGGATATGCTTCAGTCTATCCTCTTGCCACAATCCTAAAGATATTTTATGCGCAGCTCCTGATTCTTCTATTCTTGTAGTTTAAGGCAAGATAAAGCTAAAAAAGCTCCCCTTTAGTTTTACTTTTAGGGGAGTTTTTTTGGTTGAGAGCTAAGAGAATAACAGGAACAAATAAAATAGAAAACGATTCTATTGGACGGACGCTTGGGAGCCAGGGTTGACTTGTCCGATTTTAGACACTTTCTTCTCTCTACCTACCAATATCAGAATTCCACCTACAGCAGCCAAAAGCCAATAGACGCAAAGACAAAGTAGAGAGGCAGCAACAGCATCCGGCTTTGAAACACCATAAGTACCCAGCAAAACCAGAGAAGAACCTTCTCTGACTCCAACTCCACCGATAGAAATCGGCAGAGTGGAAAGCATGGCTATAACGGGAAAAACCCAAAGCATTTGCAGCCATGGCAAACTGGTTTGTAAAACAGAAGCCAGGGTCCAGGCTAAAACACTACTTAAAAGAATTTGGCCTAAGCATCCCAAGAAAATCACAAAAAAAGTTTTCCCAGGAGTTTTATACATTTTACCTGTGGCAATTAAAAAAGAATCTTTTAACTTTTTTAGTATTTTTATTTTTTCAAAAATCTTAGATTTTTTTATTATAAAAAATAATAAAAATAATAAAAATGCACCTAAGACAAAAAACACAGGGTTTGTTTTAGGCAACTCCAGAGGTATTTCCTGGTTAGTAGCTAGGGTAAAGACAAGCACCAGCAGACCAAAGACCAAGCTTCCAACCCCCGCCAAAAGCCTGTCCAGCCAGGAGGCAGAAAGCAGTTCGGCAAGAGAAAGGTCTCGTTCCTTGGCGAGTATTGTCGACTTTAGAACATCGCCTGCTGCTGGCCCCAAAAGGATTGTATTAAAAAAATGGCCATACCAGGTGGCTCTAATAACCTGATAAAAGGGGAGACGCAGATGCAGAGCATGGAGTACCTGATTCCAACGAATTCCAGTTAGGGTAATGGTTAAACCTAAAACTGTAATTGCAACGATAAGCCAAAAAGGATTAGCATCAACTAAAACGTGGATTACTTCTTTAAAAGGAACTTGTATAAAAACAAAACACAAAAAAAGAATAGAGAAAATTATACTAAAAGCGAGTCGTTTTTTGTTCATGTCGAAAATAAAAACTTTAAATTATCTCAATGTGCAGCAGGATAATGGAGATATATTTAAATTTAAAATATTTTTAATGATTTATATATATGAGTGTGCTATTATCTTCGTGGTTTAAATTCAATAACAATTCGTGTTTGAGGTTCAATCGGGTAGAGAATAGTACCCAAGAGGCGCTCCAGCTCTCGTTGTGCATTTTCTTCAGCCAAGCTCATGTAGTAGCGGGAGCGAGCAGTCTGAAGGACGTAGTTCCTCAAATTATCTTTAGCTTCCTGAGCCAGTTCTGTTTTTCCTCCACCCCGCGCCCAGTCAAACCAGCTGCTTTCTCCTAAAAACAGGATTTGCTGTGGGTCCGTTTGGATTTCTACCATTTCAGTATCGGCAACAGGTGGGGGAACTTTGACTGTAAGCGTTTTCTTTTCGCTATCCCACTGTATATCGGTTTCAGTAATTTCTTTTAAGGGAACGTAATACTGAACTTTATTGCCCAAGGATATCATTCTGAGGTTGGAGCTCCCCAAATCAAAAGCGTATCCAGCCAGGGAGAGAGTGTTTTCTTTTTCCAGTGACTGGTCTACAGTGACCAAAGCTGTCTGTATGACAAGCTTGGATTGGCGCTGAAGGCTATCAGCGACGCTATAAATTGAAATGCTGGTGTTACTGCTAATCCCAATATTTGCAATTTGCTTGAGGCTAAAGGTGAGCGCATAAGCGATCCAGCCCAGAGTAAGGATTATAAAAAAAGCGCACAAAAACAGAGCAGAGAGAAAAATCCGAGTTTTCTTTCGTGAGAATTTGAGTTCGGTTTCCTCTATTTCTTTCATAGCTTTATAAGGTTTGTTTGTGTGGCTGGCATAGTTAGCTCAAGAGGCACCTACTGAACAGCCAAGCTGATACTACTCTCTATTGGAATGTTTAACAGTCTTTTCCGTGGGGGCACACTCCACTTTCCTCCGGTGGCAGCATTTCCTTGTTTCCAAGTAACCACTCTGGTATTCCTTCGCAGTGCCAGGTGGCTTGGATAGATTCACGAGTGCGGAGATAGTCAGCATTAGTGTTATTAACCAAAATTTCTGCAGGAATAGCTCTGCCGTTATAATTTGAAGCCATTGTGATCCCGTAGGCTCCGGCGCTCATGATGGCCAGTAAGTCACCCTCTTTTACTTGCGAAATTTCTCTATTCAGTCCAAAAGTATCGGCAGACTCACAAACTGGTCCCACAATGTCTGCCGTGAAAGTTTTCTCAACACGGGTTTTTTCGAGGGGAATAATTTGGTGGTAAGACTCATAAAGGGCAGGGCGGATTAAATCATTCATGGCCGCATCCACAATTACAAAGTTCTTCTTTCCTGTCTGCTTAACATATTCCACCCGAGTGGCCAAAATGCCTGCATTGCCCATGATAAAGCGACCAGGCTCCATGAGTATTTTGATACCCGATGTAAACAGCGGCTTTAGAAAAGGAATGAGAGCATCTGCCAGTTTTTCAGGGCTGGCAAAGTCTTTGCCTTCATTCTGCCACCAACGCGCTGAGCCACTTTCCAATGCCTGCTCATAGGCGATGCCCAGTCCGCCGCCAATACTGAAAAACTCAATTCCGTACTTCTCCTTGAGTGAAGCTACTAAAGGGGCCATCTTTTCCATCGCTTTCTCAAAAGGAGAAACAGTTGTCAACTGAGAGCCAATATGTATTTGAACTCCCTTCAGGTGGATGTTTTTATAGTTGAAGTGAGCTTTTTGGTAAAGTGATTCTACCTCTTCAAAAGCTATTCCAAATTTATTTTCATAAGTTCCCGTCGTTATTTTCGCATGAGTCTTTGCATCAACATTGGGATTTACTCTAATAGCTACAGGAGCTTTTTTATTTTTCTTTTTTGCCAGGCGGTTAATACGCTCCAGCTCAGGGATGCTTTCTACGTTGAAGGCATAGACGCCCAGCTCCAGGGCGTTATCAATTTCAATTTCTGTTTTTCCAACCCCTGCGAATACGCATAGCTGGGTTTGGCCACCAGCATATTTCACCTTGTTTAGCTCACCACTGCTGACGACATCAAAGCCAATGCCCTGCTGCGCCATTAGCCTGAGGATTCCGAGGCTGGCATTGGCTTTTACGGCATAGCAAAGATGGGGCTCCACTGGAGCCATTGCTGTCTGAAGGCGACGAATGTTCTCAAGAATTGTTTTTTGAGAGTAGATGTAGAGAGGAGTGCCTGCTTTTTGGACGAGCTCTTCTACTGCTATGGATTCACAGTAAAGCTTTGTGCCTTTATAATAAAAATCGTGCACAGTTGTTTAAAGGTTTGTATGGCGTTGAGCGGGAAAGAATGCAGCATGCAGGGCTCGAAGTGCGTCGTCAGCTTTTTCAAGGTCCACAATAACAGAAATTTTAATTTCGCTGGTAGAGATCATTTCGATGTTGATACCGGCATCCGCCAGGGCGCCAAACATAAGGGCAGCTACTCCAGAATGGCTTTTCATCCCTACTCCGACTATGGAAATTTTAGCGATCTGGTCGTCTTCCGCCAGTCCCGCAAAGCCGCTATTGCTTTTAATGCCGAGCAGGACATCATGAGCTCGCTTCAGGTTGGGCTTGTCAACAGTGAAAGAGATGTCTGTAGCAGACTTTGCTGTCTCTGGGCTGTTGTTCTGAATGATCATGTCCACATTGATTGACGCGCTACCCAGGGCCTTAAAAACGCTGGCCGCTGAGCCCGGTTTATCGGGGACACGGGAAAGGGTAATCTTGGCCTGATTTTTATCCATGGAAATACCACGGATAATTACATCTTCCATACTTTTAGTTTCCTCTTTCACAATAGTACCTGGTTTGTTGTTCATGCTTGATCGGACTTCAAATATCACTTCAAATTTTTTTGCAAACTCAATGGAGCGCGATTGCATTACTTTAGTGCCCAGCGATGCAAGCTCCAGCATTTCGTCATAAGAAATTTCACTGAGTTTTCGCGCTTCGGGAACCAGGCGCGGATCCGCCGTGAAGACTCCCTCCACATCGGTATATATCTGGCAAATATCGGCTTTTAAAGCGGCAGCAAGTGCGATGGCCGAAAGGTCAGAGCCACCTCTGCCCAAAGTCGTGATCATGCGATCATCAGTCTCCCCCTGAAAGCCTGCAACAATGACCACATGTCCCTGAGAGAGACATTCGCGTATTTTGGTCGGGGATATATTTTTGATTTTTGCTCGCGTGTGGGCTCGGTCGGTTCTAATGCCGGCCTGTGCACCAGTCAGGGAAGTTGCTGGGATACCCTTTGCATGCAGCGCCAGGGCCATCAGCGCAATTGTGGCCTGCTCACCCGTAGCCAGCAGCATGTCCATCTCTCTGCGATTGGGAGAGGGGATGATGCTCTGCGCCATCTGAATAAGCCCATCAGTGACGCCACTCATGGCAGAGACAACCACTACGACAGAGTCATTTTTTTCCCAGTACTCAGCTACACGGGCCGCAGCACTTTGGATACGTTCAGGGTTTGCGACAGATGTGCCTCCGTATTTTTGTACGACTAACATTTATCAGCTAAAAAGTGGTGACCAAAAGGCGTAAATAGTAAGGTTGCCTGCCCCTCAGCCCCAAGGGGGCAGGCTACTAAAAAGAGAGCTTTCTGTCAAAGTTAAAGCAGAGGCAAAACTTTTAAATGATTCAAGAAACTTGACAAGCTCATTCATTTTGCTAATGATCATTTATCAGCTCAACTGGGCGGAGAAGAAACAGGTCAGGCGGGCAATAGATTTTACTGGAGGAAAAACAAAAAGGGGAAAGCGTGCAGATAGAAAGTATAAAAATGTTTTGTGATCTTTCTGAAACGGAAAGTTTTACAAAGGCTGCCCAAATCAATGCCATCACCCAGTCCGCTGTAAGCCAGCAGGTTCGGGCCATGGAGAAGCACTTTGGCTGCCAGCTTGTCGAACGGAGTAAAAAGAAGTTTCGACTGACCCGTGAGGGTGAAACTTTAAACCAATATGGGCGCTCCCTCATCCGTGCTTATGATGAACTTTGCAGTAAGCTGCAGGATATGCGCGATGAAGTCGGGGGGACGATTCGCCTCGCCACCATTTATAGCATCGGTCTGCATGACCTGCCTCTCTATCTCAGGCGGTATCTGAAAAAACACTCGACAGTCAGTGTGCAGGTGGAGTACAGGAGGGCGAATCAAGTCTATGAAGATGTGGTTAGCAATGTAGTCGATATTGGGATGGTTGCTTACCCGGTGCGTGACTCGAAAGTGGAAACGATTTTTTTGCACCAGGATTTAATGGTCTTAATTGCCAGTGAGGAGCATCCTCTGGCAAAGAAAAAACAGGTTAGCATAAAGGACTTGAATCAGCAAAAGTTTGTAGCTTTTGAATCAGGAACACCCACTCGTAAGGCTGTAGACAAGCTTTTTAAAGAGCATGATATTTCTGTTCAAGTGGTGATGGAGTTTGACAATGTTGAGACGGTTAAACGTGCTGTAGAAATTAATAATGGGGTCTCACTGGTACCCCGGCGCACGGTAACTCAAGAGGTAAACACAGGTTCATTGGTGGCCATCAATCTGAAAGATGTAGAGCTTAGCAGACCGCTGGCAGCGATCCTGAAGAAAGACAAAGCGCTATCGCCTGCGCTCAGAGAGTTCATCAAGGAGCTGAGAGGAGAAGAGTAGGGCGTTTTTTCCATCGTCTTTGAAAACAAAACAACCCTCTAAACTTGCTTGAAGCAATTAGAGGGTTGCTCTTTTGGGTAATCTTTTATTAATTAAGCTTTAAAGATGATAGGATAGAATTTAGCTCCTTGGCCCATTTATCGTAGCTGGCTGGGCTCAGGTGCAAGAAATCTGGCATTTCGTCTTTGATAACCACCCCTTTATCAGTGGCAAACATGTTCCAGGTATCCAAAACAAGCCAGTGAGGATTATTCGCCTTTTGGATATAGTCACAGGTCAGTTTGTTGGCAATAATAATGCTGGAGGTTCTGTGGTCTGGGGATTCACTTCTGGGCATAATTTTACAAAAAACAACAGGTAGTTCTGGATTGGTCTCCTTCAATTGCTCCAAAATTTCGATGGTATTGGAAGAAATGACTTCAGGTGAATTACCCTCATCCAGATCATTGGTGCCGATAAGCAAGACAACGGCTGAAGGGTTCAAGCTCAGCACATCTTCTTCTAAGCGATAGAGAACCGTACGAGTGACATCGCCACTAATGCCACGATTAGCTGTTTTATAATCTGAGAAATCTCTGGCGAGCCGCCCGCCCCATCCCTCCGTGATGGAATCACCCAGAAAAACTACAGCCTTTTGCTGCTCAGAAGCTTCCTGGCGAAAAGTTTCTCTACGTTTTTGAAAATGTCCTTTGAACCAATCCGAGTTGCGAAGGTTCCCTTTGCCCGGGATGACAGATTCATCTTTGGGCCACTCAAGAAGAGGAAGGCTATCTTCCGCCAGAGAGCTGCACTGCAAGTTAAAGCAAAGGCCAGCCAACACCCACATCATACAGAATATACGTATCTTCATAGGAAATAAGGATCTAAAAACAGACCCGGAAAGTCAAGGTTTATTGTTGTCTTCAACCGTGAAAAAACAAGAAATCAGGAAGCGCATGTGCCCAAATAAAATCGGCCGACTCGATGGTTAATGGATGTGAGAATTTCCCATGGGATTGTTTTTGCCCAACGAGCCACCATGGCAGCAGTGATTTCCTTTTTTCCCTGTTTGCCTATCAGAACGGCTTCATCCCCTGAGGCAACGGCTTCCAGCGCTGAAACATCTACAATCATTTGATCCATTGTGATTCGCCCCAGAATAGGGCACAGTTTCTCGCGAATCAACACACTACCTCTGCCAGAAATGGAGCGGTGGTATCCATCGCCATAGCCGGCAGTGAGTGTAGCTATTTTCATTGCTTTAGGGGCGGTAAAGGTATGTCCATAGCTCAAAGTTTTGCCTGCTGGAATGTTCTTTACTAAGGAGACCCGAGTTTTAAGCGAAAGAGAAGGTTTTAAAAATTTTTGAATTTTTGCTCTCAAGGCTCTTTTCCCAAAAGGAGCTATCCCGTAAGTAATTAATCCCGGGCGAAAAGCGTTGAAGAGTGTGTTGTCTTCAAAAAGTATGCCACCGCTGCCGCTGGCGTGTATATAATCCAGGGAAATGTTTTCCTGGCGCAAGCTGTCGATCAGCGTCCGAAAGGGCATTAACTGAGACCGGGTGAACTCTTCGTCATCTTCAGCAGCGGCCAGATGCGTATAAACTCCTTTAAGCATTATGGTTTTGTTTGAATCTTGGAGTGCAAGAGTTTGCTTGATCAGTCCATAAGCTTGAGAGATTTCTGCCCCCAGTCTTCCCATTCCGGTATCGACTTTAATTTGCAACAAGGCTTTCTTTTTGAGGTGCGCAGCAAGCTGTGAAAGATTTAAAACTTCTTCAAATGTAGAAGCGGTCACCATGACATTTTGCTGAATGGCGTATTCCATTTCTCCGGGAACACAGGCTCCCAGCATAAGAATGGGCCAGCCTTCACCGCGCGAACGAATATCATAAGCCTCTCTGAGGTTTGCCGTCCCAAAAGCGCTTGTTCCACAGCTCATCAAGTGAGACGCTATCTCCTTTAAACCATGACCGTAGGCATCTGCTTTAACCACAGTTATGATTTTTGCATCTGGGCCGACCTGATGCCTGATCCAGGAGAGGTTTTCTTGAAGAGCGCTTAAATCTATTTCTGCCCAACAGCGGAAAGAAGAGTTATTAATCATAGTGGTAGCGTTCTGGTGGGCTTGGCCTTGGTAAATTGTGTGGGTCTCAAATAAATAGGAGCAAGGTCTTCTGGTTCCAGGTAGAGGCTTTGCGACAAAGAGATAATCGCAATATCTTCGGCCAGCGGATAGAGAGGATGAATTGGGCCAATGCTTTTATCCAGGTCTGGCCCTGCCATTTTTTCATTTCCCTTGGAAAGGGCTAAAAGTGACTCTTTGGAGACTATTTTGGGAGGCTCCTCTGGTTTGAGCAGTGAGGGGTTAGCTGTGAGCTGATAGGCAGCATGGTAAACCTCACTGCGCTGAGCATCCACTAAAATGTGGCAGCGCTCTTTCCAACCCAAACGGCTGGCCTGGAAAGCCAGTGCATCCATACTGCTTACGGCTGCAAGCTTTATATCCGCTGCCAGACTCCAGCCCTGAGCCAGGGCAATTGAGGCTCTAACGCCCGTGTATGAGCCTGGGCCGATCCCCAATGAAAGGATCGAAATATTTTTTTGAGTTAAACCAGCATCATCTAGTAACTTTTTAATAACAAAGAGGATACCGTCCAAATTGGTATGCGCTGCCGGCGCGAAAACTGCCGGCTCTTGAGAGCGTACAAGCAGCTTCTGTGTTTCAACTTCCATAAGCGCGACACTTCGGTATGAGCTGGAGAAATCCAAAGCCAGTAGAGTTTTAACACTCATATTACAGCTCTGGTTTAGGCTCCTTTGGATAAATAGACAAGTCTTTTGTGTGAAAAGCTGGATTTTTGAAGGCATTAACCTACAATCGCCTTGGTTATGAAAAGAATTGGAAAAGTTCTAATACTGATGGCAGGCAGCTTCCTTATTTTTAGTGGCTGCTCAGAGCGTATGGTACCTGTTACACAACCGAATGAGAATCAGACAAAAACCTATCCACACGCTGTAATAGAAACCAGTGCTGGGACAATGGAACTGGAGCTTTGGAGTGATGTGGCACCGAATACTGTGGAAAACTTCACCAAACTGGCAAATGAAGAGTTTTATGATACAACCGCTTTCCATCGAATTATAGATGGCTTTATGGTTCAGGGTGGATGCCCTCATACCAAGCCAGGTGGAAATATGGCTTTGGCGGGAACGGGAGACCCGGGCTATAAAATTAAGGCCGAGTTTAATGAACGCAGGCATGTACGAGGGGTTATCTCCATGGCCCGGTCACAGTCTCCTGATTCAGCCGGTTGCCAGTTCTTTATCTGCACAGGTGATGCGACCTTTTTGGATCGTCAATACACCTGTTTTGGCAAACTGGTAAAAGGGGATGATGTTTTGGAGAAAATATCCAAAACACCTGTAGAAGCTAGTCCCAGCGGCGAAGCCAGTAAGCCCACAGAGCGGGTTGAGATTAAGTCTATTCGAGTTGTAAAAGATATTTAAACTTATGAGCGACGAAGTAAAAAACAAGGTTCTCATTGAAACCAGTGAGGGAAACATAACGATAGAACTCTGGGATGACGTAGCGCCAAACACTGTTGCCAATTTTAAAAAATTGGCTGACAGTGAGTTTTATGATGGCTGCGCCTTCCACCGAATCATTGATGGGTTTATGATTCAGGGAGGCTGCCCCCATACTAAACCTGGAGGCAACATGTCTTTGGCTGGAACAGGCGGCCCTGGCTATCAGATCAAGGCTGAGTTTAACAACAAACAGCACGTGCGGGGAGTCATTTCTATGGCTCGCTCCCAGTCTCCCGATTCAGCCGGTTGCCAGTTTTTTATCTGCACAGGTGATGCGACCTTTTTGGATCGCCAATATACCTGTTTTGGTAAGCTGGTGGAAGGGGATGATGTATTGGAGAAAATATCCAAAACACCTGTGGAAGCCGGGTTTTCTGGTGAAAAAAGCACTCCCAAAAAGAGAGTGGAGATTAAATCCATTCGAAGCCAGAGCTAAAAAAACTATTAAAAAAACC
>Ga0172382_10007285_pt1 | contig 15753 bp, 13 predicted proteins | sample Leawel138RmetaG_FD_122245 | JGI IMG/M metagenome (GOLD analysis project Ga0172382, IMG submission 122245) | Leachate microbial communities from a municipal landfill in Southern Ontario, Canada - Leachate well 138R metaG | ecosystem: Engineered > Solid waste > Landfill > Unclassified | place...
ACTATGGCATAGAAAAGGTAAATAATCAAGTTATATTAATGATATAACTTGATTAATATGGGTTTTTCAGGGGAGCTTTTCTTGCTCCAAACTGGAAACAATGAAGGGTTTGTGCAAAGGTCTCTATATGCCGTATCGAAGTGGAATCATGGTATTTCATTTCGTCAGTACATAATAAATTGGGTTCCGATCAGCGTTCTTTTAAACTCACCAATCTATTCTCTCAGAAAAAGCGGCCATTTTCGAAGAATATCCGCATTCTTCGAATGGATCTATAAAAGTAAATGGGTGGATTTTAAAACAATTCATTAAGCAAAAGATGCAAGGCAGCAAAAATACAGTAGGGGAGGAAAAGAGAATGGTAGTTTGGTTTAGACGTGTGAGGTTTTTGGGGATTCTGTGCCTGTGCGTTGCGTTTTCAGCAGCTATCGGGTATTCACAAGTACATGCGGGTACTCCGGCATTCGACATCAATAAGATGTCGGATATGTCAAAATATGATCCGAGTTCATTTGAAAATCCTACCGGTGATGTAATCAAAATAGGGGTAATCGAGGCTTTTTCAGGTCCCGGTGCTTTCAACGGGCAAATATTCTACAATGCAAATTGCTGGGTCGCCTATGATATAAATAAAAGAGGCGGAATTGTGGTAGACGGCAAGAAGAAGAAAATTGCCGTTATTAAAGGCGATACACAGGCCAAACCGGCGATATGCAAAAAAGTGACGGAGAAATTGTGTCTGGAAGACAAGGTAGATTTCCTTTGGGGGTCTGCGGGCAGTCATTTGACGTTAATTGGTCAGCAAGTAGCGGGTAAGTACAAAAAAATATTCATGAATCCTCTATCAATGAATGAATCGCTGATGGATGGAAAGAACTTCAACCGCTATACATTCAGAACAACAATTACAACCAAAGTAATCGGTCTGGGTCTGGCCTATTTTTATTCAAAACGGCCGGAAACGAAATTTTATCTTCTGAATCAGGATTATTCCTATGGCCATAATGTAGCTGCCGCTTTCAAGGAAGGACTCAAAAAATACAAACCCGATGCCCAGATAGTAGGGGAAGATTATCATCCTCTTTTCCTGAAAGATTTTGCCCCCTATATAACAAAAATCCAGGCCTCCGGCGCTGAGGTGATATACAGCGGAGACTGGGCGCCTGATGGACAGAATCTGCTGCTGCAGTCGCGACAGATGAAATGTATGCTCCCCATTGCGAATATTTATGTAGATACGCCTGCACAAATGATTGCCGTCGGAGTTGAAGGCGGGGTGGGAATGGTCAATCTGCAGGATTATCATATGACGCTTGGCACGCCGGAAATGGAAAAATTCATAGACATCTGGCACAATTCATGGAAAAACTGGACGGATCCATATGATACGCATATGTGGGAATGGCCGATCAGTTCCTGTCCCAAAACAATAATCCTTACGTACTGGCTGTGGGATGTAGTCGAACGTGCAGCGAGTACCGACCCTGAAAAGGTTATCGCAACCTGGGAAGGCGATACGTACAAGTCACTTTGCGGTGAAGTCCATATGAGAGCCTGTGATCATCAAGTAGTTCGCGATGTGTATGTCGCCGAATATGAATTCCCCAACAGGTTCTACGACAATGCGGCTGCTGCAGGAAAGCCCGTAGTAATACCGGCGAAATTTGTCACTCCCGATATTCCGGCTGATCTTGACAGGTGCGCAAAGTAGGCTGAAGCAATCACATGATCCAAGTAAAGCGGTACTCGGGAAGCATTCGGGTACCGCTTTTTTAAACTCTCTAATTAATGGAGGATTTTGAATTATGAGCACAAACAAAACGTATTTGGAACATTACGATTACTGTGTGCCTGCTGAACTCAGAACTCCCCGATTATCTGTTCCTGAACTGCTTCAGGTGCCTGCGAATGCCCATCCCGATAAAGCTGCAACAAACTTCTATGGGACGGAGATTACATTTTGGGAATTGCGTAACTTTTCACTGCGTATGGCGAATGCCCTGGCAAATATGGGAATAATGAAGGGAGACAGGGTAGGGCTGCACCTTCCCACATGCCCTCAATATGTGATTGCGTATTATGCCATACTTTCGCTAGGCGCCATTGTCGTAAACCTGAATCCCATCTATACTGAAGATGAAATAACCGGCGTCATTAAAAATGTCGAAATGAAGGCTCTTATTACCTCGGATGTTTCCCTTGCCACGATACGTCTACTGTGTAAAAAGGTTTCAATACCTATTGTCATAGTGACAAAGTTAAATGATTTTATTGCAGGTGCCGGGAAAAGCACGGCAGACAGCCTGGGCCTTGAAAAGGGATGGCATCACTACTCGAGTGTGCTTGAAGAGTGCACAGATACAAAGCGCCCCCGTGTTGAAATCAATCCGGACGATCCGGCTCTTCTTCAGTTTACAGGTGGAACTACAGGAATACCGAAAGGTGCCATTCTCACGCATTATAATGTGGTTTCCGCTGTCTTGAGATGCGCAATCTGGGGCATGCCGGCAATTCAGGATATTCCTCCGGAACGAAGATATATTTTCCTGGTACTGCCCCTTTTTCATGTGTATGGAAATATCGTAAGCATGAACTGGGCAATCTTTACCTGCACTACACAAATCCTCGTACCTCGATTCGAACTTGAAGAGATCATGAAAATATTAGCAAACTTCAAAGAGGTAACATATTTCCCCGCGGTGCCGACAATGTTGACGGCGATTATAAATCATCCGAAAGTGGGTGAAATCGGACTCGATAAAAAGCTTGCATTTTTAGGCTCCGGTGCCGCGCCCATGCCGGTGGAACTGATAGAAAAGATCAAGAATATGGGCATATACTTCAGTGAGGGCTGGGGAATGACGGAGACTTGTTCGGTAGGCATCTCATCTCCTACTCTGGGACGTAAAAAAATTGGAAGCATTGGTATTCCCTATCCGGATACTGAAGTCAAACTGGTGGATGTCGATGACGGTGTCACAGAAGTGAAGCAGGGCAGTCCGGGTGAGATGATTATAAAGGGTCCCATGGTCATGAAAGGATACTGGAACAATCCTGAAGAAACAGCAAATCAGCTCAAAGACGGATGGCTTTATACGGGCGACATCGCGATACAAGATGAAGACGGTTATTTTTTTATTGTTGACCGCAAAAAGGATATGATCATAGCGGGAGGCTTCAATATTTATCCACGGGAAATCGATGAAGTTCTGCATACACATCCAAAAATTGCACAGGCTATTACCGTCGGCGTCCATGATGACTACCGCGGAGAGACCGTAAAAGCATTCATTGTGCTCAAAAAAGGCGAAGCTATGACGGAAAAGGAAGTAATTTCTTTCTGTAAAGAAAAACTTGTCGCGTATAAAGTTCCTAAAATGGTTGAATTCAGGGACTCTCTACCTCAATCGGCCGTAGGAAAAGTCCTGCGCAAAACATTGAGAGAGGAAGAAGAGGCAAAGAAAAAGAAATAAAAATGGAGATCTATAAAGTCGGGCCAAATTCAAATTTGGCCCGACTTTTTGTGCCCGCGGCACACGCAGGCCCTGCATGGAATGGATTGCCACATGAAATGCCGGTATACGGAAATAGCGGTATTCAAAGGTAATCTGTCAGAATTTGTAAACGATCCATGTCCCAAAAAAATCAGCAGCATCGTCTGGACCGGACTGTCTAATAAAAGTTCCCGGGAAAAAATGCGTATACGCAGCATATACGGAAACATGCCTGCCGGCCTGCCATTTTATAAATCCCGAAAAGGCACTGCCCGTATATCTGCTATCGCTCCCGCGACCTGATCTCTGGACCTGCATGACATTGTTATAGACCGCATCATGGACGCTCTCACGCCAGAAAAATGCCCAATCGAAACTCAGACGGACATTTTCTGCAGGTAGTATCGTAAAATAAGGATGAACATCAATCACATTTGAAAGTCCAACCAGGTCAGTGTCATTAAAAAGATGTGGATTATGAAAAAGAGGATTGAATGTGTCCAAACGGTCATCCTGAAGATCCCTGTCTCCGCTCGCGAGTTCAAACTTCATGCCGAGCCGGGGGGTGAACGCGACAGAACGAAACGTATAGCCTGAATTGGTCGCGGCCATCCAGGCTCCCATACCGCCTTTGCCGAAGCTTCCGAATTGATACGCAAACTCCAGATCGAAATCCCAGTTTCCTGATACCCTCCACATCCTCAGGCCGGCCGTATGACGCTCTTCATTGCCCTGGCCCTGGTCATATATTGCCTTTTCCCGGCGAATGCCGAGATAGTAGAGATCCAGCCCGGTTTCAGGTGCGAAGCGGTTGACGGCATAGACACCCCAGAACAATCTGCCGGAGGCCGCCCTGTCATTGAAGGTGCCGTCCTCCGGGGCTACCGGTCGGGTAATCCAGCCCTCTATACTCCAACTTTGAAGCGCGACCATTATTTTGATTCCATCAAATGCACGTCTTATATTGGCTCCTTCACGCACTGAAATCAGGCGAGTGGAGCCGTAAAGGAGCTCCTGTCTGCCTGCGCGAATGATGACATCAGCAAACCGGACCGGCGTCAGCTTGAAATCCGCGAATCCCTGTTGAAGATCGAGGCTGTCCTCATCTATCGGTTCCGGGGGATCGCCCCCTGTCTTGAAGGCGCTCCGCAGTTGCGCAAAAATCCTGTATCTATTTCCCAGATGTACGTCTCCATGCAGCATATATCGCTGGAGTAAAAAATCTTCATCTTTCAATTCGCCCCAGTTCGGGTTTTTCCAGTACTCGTAACGAAGCTTGATTTCTCCTCCGAGGGTCATATACCAATTCTTGTCTTCGGTTTTCAGCGGTATATATTTAATGCCGTCAAAAAAATCGGAATGCCTGGCTTCATCTCTCAAATAGATAAAATTTTCGTCGAAGCGAAACCTTTTATACGGCGAAGCGAAAGATGACTGCTGTGCCTCGATAACAGGGGGCATAAGATAGGGGCAGGAAAAAATAATAATAAATATTAGTATACCATACTGTCGCATCAACTTGCTTAATGTCCCCGGATCTAATTTCCGGCGCTGATACGGGAGCCTCGCACTGACTGCATGGCCGTCGAAAGACACTTAATTCACCGGCAAAATGCATGATTCCAAGTAAGTGAATGCGGAAAAAATCAATGCCCTGCATTATATTGATGATTAGTCGCATATGGAGCTGCCAAATAAATTTGCGACAACCTCATTTGCATCCCAATGTAATGTCGATGTAATCAAGATTTTAAATACGTTTCACAAAATTGTCAAAACTTGCTTTTCTTAAAATTTATTTTAATATAACGTTTGAATAAGAATAAGAAAGCTGTGTAGCCCGATTTTTAAGTTCATGAAGGGATTTTGCAAAATAAAAAGCAAGGGGAACAGATAATGCTTAAAAGAAAAAGAATTATAGTTGTGGGAGGTTCGGCAGCAGGTCCCAAGGCTGCAGCGAAGGCGCGGCGAATCGATAATGACGCCGAAGTAATTGTTTTGCAGAAAGATCCCGATCTTTCAATGGCTTCTTGCGGCTATCCTTATTACGTGGGAGGGTACTTCGACGACCGGAATATGCTTTTGGCCACTCCAACGGGGATAACAAGAAATCCACAATTCTATCTCAACGCGAAAGATATAGATGCTCGGGTGAATTCGGAAGTGACTTACATCGACAGAAAGAATCATCGGTTAAATTACAGGGACATTCCTGCGGGAACCACGCATACGCTCGAGTACGACAAGCTAATCCTGGCCGTGGGAGCCACTCCGAGAATGCCGCCGGTCCCGGGCATCGGGCTTGAAGGAATTACAACGCTTCATTCCATGAAAGATGCCGATTTTTTAAGAAGTATACGTGATAATAAAACTATTAAAAAAGCTGTGGTCGTTGGCGGCGGTCTCATAGGAATAGAAACCTGCGAGGCCCTTAACCTGGCAGGTATTGAAATAACAGTGATCGAACTGCTTCCCCAGCTTCTGACGTTTCTCGACTGGGAACTTGCAAAGCTTGTAGAAAATCACGTCAAAACAAAAGCGGCCAACGTTATAACCGGCGACGGTATTGCGGCATTTCTGGGAGAAAACGGCTGTCTTACGGGCATCAAGCTGCAAAGCGGTACGGAACTGCCCTGCGATCTTGCCGTTGTGGCCATCGGCGTAAATCCGAATATCAAACTCGCGAAAGAAGCAGGACTGAAAATAGGGAAGCTTGGAGGAATAGAGGTAAACCAGTACATGCAGACTTCAGACCCCGACATCTATGCCGCAGGCGACTGCATAGAGACAGTAAACCGCATTACGGGGAAAAAAGTACTGGCTCCTTACGGTGATCTTGCCAACTTGCAAGGCCGGGTGGCAGGTGAGAACGCCGCCTGTGAAAATTGCATTACATTTCCCGGCACTATACAAACTGGCATTTGTAAAGTCTTCGACTACGCTGCCGGTTCAACCGGTCTTTCAGAAACAACAGCGGGAAAGCTTGGATACGACATAATTACGGTCATCAATGCCAGCCCCGATAAACCTGGATTCATGGATGGCCTTCTAATCATTACAAAACTCGCAGCAGACAAGAATACGGGCCGTATTTTGGGTGCTCAATGTGTGGGGCCGGGAAACGTAAGCAAGCAGATTGCCCAATGGGCAATGGCCATTCAGGGAAATATGACCGTGGAAGATCTCGTAAATTCGGACCTTCCCTATGCGCCACCATTTTCGCTTGCTATTGATCACTTTATTGCCACCGCCCACCTTATGCAAAACAAGATGAAAGGGCGGCTCAAGGGAATTTCGTCGACGGAGGTGAAAAAGAAGATCGATTCCGGTGAAAAGCCTTTTTTTCTCGATGTGCGCGGTCCAGACGAATATGAACAGATGCGTCTGGGCATCGGCGAAACACTCATTCCACTTGGAGCCCTTCGAAAACGATTCAACGAGTTGCCTCAGGATAAGAATCAGGAAATCATATCTTACTGCAAAATTTCTCTGCGCGGATATGAGGCGGCTCTGGCTCTTGAAGGGGCAGGCTGGAAGAACGTAAGAGTAATGGAGGGAGGACTCATGGCCTGGCCTTATACACGAGAGAAATAAACTGAGGCTTTCCGGGGGCGAATGCCGATGCCTTTCCGCAATTCCGCCCCTTTTTTTACGTAATGCAACTTTCCTTCTGCAAGAATATCAGGACATGAATTCCGGGCTTGCCCGATTTCATTGTATTCCGGCAGGCATGGGCATGGCCTCCGACCTCCCGCACCACTGTACATACGACTCCGCATACGGCGGTTCAATGCATAGTAGCTCCTTAGTGCCGCTTTAAAAGAAAAAATCTTGACGGTATTAAAATATCCTGCAATAATCAAACTTCCTTAGCTGGCGTGTCAGATCGTGCGGCGTTCAGAATAAATCATCTCAATAGTTAACTTGCTGAGTCCGGATCGATTCTTTTAATTGCACAAATTTTTTTCGTGACCGGAATAGTGTCAATTACCAATAACAAATAATGAAATAAAGTCTCATACTATTAATGAGGCAGTTAAATGAGTTTTCGCCCTTGCATGAGAAAGGCGCGTTACATTCTACAGGGGAATTCATATGAAAGAGAAAAAAACATTCCAGATCAGGTCTAAGAAAGACGCTCATTTCCTCGCACGGAGAATTAAAGATTCCGAAAAGACTTTTTATTACCATGTCCCTCTTGTTGGAGGAATGGAAGGAAGCCTCACCAGCATAAGGTGCGATCCTAAATCCGATTTTTGTCAAATATTTACTTCAATACCCGGTATTTTGGACGAAAACCGGAAGCAGGGAGATATCGCCGATCATTTGTGGAAAGAACGAAAGCTCATAAATGCAGAATTCCGTGATCCAGAATCGGAATGGCGTATTTTAATTCCGCAGCCCGGTTGAGGTTTGATATAAAATGCCTGCAAAACATTTGAGAGAGTTTTTAGAAAGCAATAATATTTCTTACAGTATCGTACAACACGAAGAGGCTTACACAGCGCAGGAAACTGCGAAATATACACACATTCCGGGAAGAAAACTTGCGAAAACAGTTATGATAAGGCTTGATGGTATTATGAGTATGGCAGTGCTGCCGGCCAGTCACAGGATCGATTTTAACCGTCTGCGAAACATTACAGGAGCAAGTGAAGTCGAGCTCGCTTCGGAAGAAGAATTCGCCAATATGTTTCCCGGTTGTGAAAAAGGGGCTATGCCTCCATTCGGTAACCTATACGGTATGGACGTTTTTGCTGATAATCACTTATTTGAAGATCAACATATTGCCTTCAATGCAGGCTCTCATACTGAACTCATTCGAATAGAGCTGAGCGATTTCAGAAAATTGGTTAATCCTATTATCCTTGACTTTACCTTAAAGAATAATTGTTGAAATATCCAATGCCTTTCCGCACTTCATTTACACTGCTGTCAAACATTCAACAATAAAGAAGCAGGAGGGAGTGTATGTCAATTTTTTTCATGTTTGGGAAATATACAAAAGAATCTGCAAGAGAAATCAGTGCAGAGAGAACCAAAAGGGCAGTTGAAGTAATCAATAGACTTGGTGGAGAAGTGAAATCAATGTATTCACTGTTGGGGGAGCATGATCTGATATTTATCGTGGATCTTCCTGATATGAAAAATGCTCTGAAAGTATCAGTCGCTCTAAATCAGCTTACAGGAATTAACTTTTCAACATCCCCTGTCGTAAATGTCGACGAATTCGATAAAATGATCAATGAATTAAAAGAAATGTAATGTGTGCGCCACTCTCTGTTTACATCTGTTCTGATCAAAAGCAGTAATTCACATGCGACGGACTCAACATAGCTACATATTGGAAAATACAGCCATATTCAGAATGCATAATATTCATGCAATCTGGTGTAAAAGAGATTGTTTAAAGGGTTTACATATCTCGTCAACATATCTATCAACATGGTAATGCACAATCCTGTGGATAAGAATTTCCATCAGCTCGCGCTAAATATCCAAAAGCAGCCTGTTCCCTGGAGATTTTGCAGCTGCATCCCGCATTTTTTCATATAATATGGCAATTGAATCGAACACTTCTTCTTTTAATGGATGAATATCATGTGATCCTCGCTCTTCAAGGGCATCAAGTATACACTGAAGAGTCAGTTGATGTATGTCCCGGGCCGGCTGATATGCAGATTCTTTATCTTGATCAGTTAATGTTTCCGAAACAATACCGCTATCGGACAGCTCACCGCATATTTGCCGCACCAGTCTTAAAGGCAATGCCAGATTTTCAGAAATATAGTGGGCGGTTACCGGTTTATCCCCATTGTGAAACCGCGAGACCAACAGGTATGAGATTTGAAGCGCAATCAGTTTTTTTACCTTCGTACTCAAATGAACGGCTTCTGATTCAAATTCATAGGTTCTGACATTTTGCTGTGCGAAAGATAATTCGGCACCAAATAACAGTATGATCCAGCTTAACTGAAGCCAGGTCAAAAATAAAGGCAGAGCTGCAAAACTTCCGTAAATGGCATTATATTTCGATGCCCCTACTTGAAATGTAATAAATGCAATCTGAACGAGCTGATACAAGATTCCTGCAATTAAACCGGCCGTAAGAGCGGAAATCAAGTCGACTTTTGTATTTGGTATGAATTTATACATAAAGGTAAATAAGATCCAAAAAATAATTGTAGGGAATAATTTCATGATTGTTAAAAAAACAGGTCCTACAAAATGCAAAAAATACGCTTTTTCCATAAACTCCGTTATTTGAGTTGTGAGAAACACATTGAGACTGCTTGATAAAATGAGCAGAATTGGACAAAGAATCAGGACAGACAGATAATCACTGAATTTTCTTGCAAAACTCCTTGATTGCCGTATGCCCCAGATTGCATTCAACGATATTTCGATGTGGCTCAGGATTTTAATGGCCGCCCAGAACAAAACGATAATACCAGCTCCGGCGAGTACCCCTCCCCGGGTATTTTTGAGCAGAGAATCGGCAAATGCGATTACATTAATAACGACGCTTTCATGGGCTGCGAATTGCTCCATAATATATTCTTCCAAAAGCTTTTCAAGCCCGAACCCCTTAGCGATACCAAAGAACAAAGCTGCGAGAGGAACAATGGATACGAGTGTAAAAAAAGTGAGAGCCGAAGCTCTCAAAAAGCAGTTGTTTTTATCAAATCCTGCAACAGTAAGGTATATTACCCGTAATGTGCGTATGAAAAATGATTTTACCGGCGATAAATCTTCTAATCGTAAGTTCCAAATATCTTTCATAAAAAAAGAACGAATTTTAATCTGGGCAGAGTTTATGTCGATCATGGAAATCCTTTCCAAAAAGGTATGTCCCCGGTTAAGCCTGAGGATTTGAATTATACCGTCACCTGATGAGATATGCATTAAGAAAACGTATGGGAATGACAAATAAAATAATACTATAGCGTACTCGCAAAACGAATACTTATGAGCCGAGACACCTTTGGAAAAGCTCCTGAAGGCAGGGCGCGCCAGATGTGTAAACGGGGCAGCATTATCAATTGCTTCCCGCTATATACCTTGACGGTGCGCCGGCATGAAAAGCTTTTTACGAAGGTGTGAACATAATGCTTGTGATTATCGCATAAAGACGATACATAAAACGCATTTTAAATTGATATTAAAGGGAAAAGAAGAAGTAACATATGAAAGAAGATAAATTCATGAATGAAAATGCAGGAAGTTCCACGTTCTCAGAGTTAATTAAAAATTATGATTTTAAAGAAAAAAATTTCAGGCCGGGAGAAAAAATTGAGGCCCTGATCATAAAAATAACCGAAGAATGGATTTTCATAGACCTCGGGGGAAAAAGTGAAGGTTGTATAGATACGTCGGAGTTATTAAATGAGGAAGGCGATGTATCAGTAAAAGAAGGCGATGTAATCTCAGCATACTTTCTTTCGGCAAGACAGAGCGAAAAATTTTTCACTACGAAACTGGGTAATACTCCAATAGCGACGGATCACCTGCACGAAGCATTTCGAAACGAAATTCCTGTCGAAGGGATAATAGAAAAAGAAGTAAAAGGCGGGTTCGAAATCAGAATCGCAGGATCTTTCCGTGCCTTCTGTCCATATTCGCAATTATGCATCGAAAAATCGGATTTTGTTGAAATAAAAGGAAAACAGCTCGATTTCATCGTGATTGAGTTTGATGGAAATGGGAAGAACATTATTCTATCTCGGAGGCCTGTTATAGATAAGATTAAGCGAAGAGAAAAAGAAGAATTGAAAAAAACCTTGAAAGAAGGAATGAGTGTTACCGGAAAAGTTGCTTCCATTACTGATTTTGGAGCCTTTATAGATATAGGCGGCATTAGCGGTCTTTTGCCCATATCTGAAGTAAGCTGGGGCCGTGTAGATAACATTAAAGACAGCATTTCTGAAGGCGAAGAATTGAGGTTAGAAATAATTCGGCTTGACTGGGAGAAGGACCGAATAACTTTAAGTCTTAAGTCCACGAAGCCCGATCCGTGGATATCTGCTGAAAAAAATTATCAGAAGGGCGCCTTTCATCGTGGTGTGATATCCAAATTGACTAAATTCGGTGCCTTTGTTACGTTAAAGCCTGGAATAGACGGCCTTATTCACATATCTCAAATAGGGAAGGGGCAGAAAATCAAGCATCCTTCTGATGTGCTTTCTGAAAAGCAAATTGTGACAGTGATGATAGAAAATATCGACAGCGAAAAAAAAAGGATCTCTTTGCGCTTTGCGGAAAAAGAAGAGCAGTTGAAAGATGAAACAAGGCAGGATGATTGGAAAACATACGGGGCCGGAAGTGGAATGTCAATGGGTACACTGGGTGATGTTTTGAAAGGAAAACTAAAAAAGGGAGTGAAATCCTTTAATAAGCCATAGAATTCCGTAAAAATCGATTATGCCTTTTTATCCGATGTTTTCACGGAAAACGCTGAAATTAATAACAGCAATTATTGCTGGGAATTGAATATGCCTCTTTTTGCACGAAAAAGCAGAATGAAAAAGATAGTGAGACGAATCGCCTTATTCATCATCCTCTGCTTTTCAGCATTAATAGTGTTTACAGTGGGTGAAGTATTTCTTTTCAAGTATGTAAATCCGCCTGTAACTTTCAGCATGATCCGGGGATGGTACAATCAGAAAACGCAAAACCGATACTATCGGGCACCGCGCTATCAATGGTGTAATTTGGAAGATATCTCTCCGAACTTGAGGAAAGCAGTTCTTGCTGGTGAAGATCAGCGTTTTTTGAACCACAAAGGGTTTGATTTCATAGAATTCAAAGAAGTAGTAAAGGACATCATTGAAACCCGCAGAATACGCGGAGCAAGCACTATTTCAATGCAAACGGCTCGATCCCTTTTCTTGTGGACCGATAGAACTGTATTTCGAAAAATTGTAGAGGCCTACTACACAGTACTCATGGAGTTTTTATGGGATAAAGAAAGAATATTGGAAGTATATCTCAATATTGTCGATTGGGGTGGGGGCGTGATGGGCGCGGAAGCTGCAGCGAATAAATATTTCAATACCCATGCCGGTCTTCTTACTGCCGATCAGGCCGCCTGTCTTGCTGCAATATTACCGAGCCCCTATCGCTGGTCGCCTGTAGAATTGAACGATTATGCGTATATGAGAAAAATTAAAATTCTCAATGATATGAAGTATATGCCATTAATAGGGAACATAAAGGACAGATCCCCTGTAATAGAAGCCGGCATTGCATCCAGCGTATTCACCTGATGAAAGGCTTTACTGCATTTAGAATAGACCTGATAGCACTTTTGCACGAGGATTTAAATTTCTATGGATTTAATTCATCAGCTTTCTGTATTTGCTGCAGGCGTGTGTCTTGGTACGATTCTCACTTTATTTTTATTCCGGATAAAAAAAAAGGAAACAGATAAAATTATTTGCGACCTTATCATGCAAAGCGAATTTGAAAAGAATCGCAATTTGGAACTTCTGATACAAAGAGCCAAAGATTCATTCGGCGATCTTTCTTACAAAGCTCTTTCGAGAAACACGGATGAATTTCTTAAAATAGCGCATGAAATTTTTTCAAGACAGACCCAGTCGGGGCAGAAGGATCTTGATGAAAAGAAACACTTGATAGATCAGAATCTCAATTTAATGAGAGGCGATCTTCATAAAGTGCACGAGACGATAAGCGCGCTTGAGAGAGACAGGGAAAAAAAATATGGCGAACTGGCGCAGCAGTTAAAATCTGCAAGCGAGGAAACCGCCCGTCTTCAGGAAACGACATCCAAATTGCAAAATGCTCTTTCAAACTCAAAGGTCAGAGGCCAATGGGGAGAAAGAATGGCAGAAGACGTTCTAAGAATTGCCGGTTTTATTGAAGGGATAAATTATTTTAAACAGAAAAAACTTAATTCCGCACATACAAGGCCGGATTATACTTTCCTTCTGCCTCGGAACCTCAGGATTAATATGGATGTGAAATTTCCGCTTGACAATTATCTGAGATTTCTCGAAGCAGAAAAGGAGACGGAGAAAGACAGGTTTCTGCATCAGTTCCTTCGGGATGCCCGCATGCGCATAAGAGAGGTAACCTCAAAAGAGTATATCAATCCTGAAGAGCATACCGTAGATTATGTGGTGGTGTTTATTCCGAATGAACAGGTTTACTCGTTCATCTGCGAGCATGATACTTCAATTATAGATGAGGCGCTTGAAAGTAAAGTAATTCTATCTTCTCCCGTGACTCTATATGCCATACTTGCTGTAATCAGGCAGGCAGTAGATAATTTTAATATGGAGCAAAAGGCTTCAGAAATTATGGTCATTTTAAACGGGTTTAAGAAACAGTGGAACTCTTTTGTTGCTTCATTTGATAAGATGGGGAAAAAACTTGGCGAAGCACAAAAAGAATATTCTATTTTGACATCAACAAGAACAAACAAACTCGAAATTCAACTGCAGCAAATTGAAGAGTTGAGAATGAACCATGATGGAAGAGACAAAGACGAAGGCAGAGTGACTGAATTTACAGGATCAGATTAAGAACCCCGCCTGTAGCTATAGACACAAACACCATAATTCCCATTGATTTCAAGAAATTTTTTAATCCAAGCTCACGCAAGAGCACAACGAATGTAGCTATGCAGGGAAAAAACATGGTTAATACCACACTGCCGATAACCATCTGCTTGGCTGTCATTGTAGAGAGGGCCAACATGCCTAATGCTGCATCTTTTCTCAGGAAACCGATTACAATTGCTGTAACCGACTCTTTCGGCAATCCTAAAATACCCGTAATTACGGGTTCCGTAGCGCGCGCGAGATAATCAAATAGTCCGACAAAAAAAAGAATATTGATAATCAAAACTGCAATCATGATAATTGGTATTGCTTCTATGAGAAAACCTTTAATTCTCATTACAAGTTTCTGTACTATGGTCTTCCACGGAGGAATTCTGTATGGAGGGACTTCGATAAGAAGTTCGGGGCTCAAACCACGTAATATTTTATTTAATATCGTTCCTATGAATATCCATACGATAAATAGTGTCAGATACACTATTACCACGTACTGGACACCGAATTGCCCCACAAGACCGAAAATCATTGCCTGGGCCGATGCACAAGGAATAGCGATTGCAACAAGGGTAGCTGCGATAAAGCGTTCCCGCTCACTTTCGAGTACACGTGTGGCAAGTACAGCTGGAACATTGCATCCAAGTCCCAGAAGCGTTGGTATAATTGCAAAACCATGCAGCCCAAGCCGATGCATTGTAGTATCGAGCAGTATCGCAAGGCGGGGCAGATATCCTGTATCTTCAAGTATTCCTAGAATGAAATAGAAGGCAATTATATACGGAAGGACCATTGCAACAGGGACATAAAGACCACTGCTTAATATACCGAAGGATTCAGTAAAGCTTATTGCATCATTAAGAATTTTTCCGACAATAATGTCATGAAAGAATCCCCCCCGATTCATTAATCCGCTTAGATTCTCAAGAACGGGTCGCCACACTCTGTCAAAGACCGGATCGAATACATAGGTAATTAACGATTCGCCAATAAAACGAATAATATAAAAAGACGACGCTAATACTGCAAGGGCAATGACAGATCCTGAGACGGGTTTTACACTTGCATCTTCCAGTCTTTCAAACCACTTATGATGGCGATGAGTAATTTGCTGAACTTGTTCAACTATATTCCCGACATACGACCATCGTTCGTTCCGGTCGCGAACAACGGGCTCCGGAATCGGAGCGCCGGGTATGGCACGCACTAGCTTTTTTATGCCTTGTCCCGATAATCCTGAGGTTTTTATGACAGGAACGCCAAGTATCCTTTCCAGCTTTTCAACATCAATCTCGATTCCGCGGTGTTTTGTATCGTCCCACATGTTAAGAGCTATCACAAGCGGTACTTGCTTTTCCATCAACTGAAGAGTGAGGTAAAGATTTCTTTCAAGATTAGTTGCATTTACCACATTGACGACTACATCACCTGTTTCCAGCATTTTTGCTGCTATTTCCTCTGCTTCCGAAGTAGGATCAAGTGTGTAGGTCCCGGGGACATCTATTACTTCTGCGGCGGTATCATTGATTTTCATAAATCCGCTGGTAAAGGATACAGTAGTCCCCGGGTAATTGGACGATATTACACGTACTCCTGTCAGTCTTGAAAAAATGACACTTTTACCGACATTTGGATTTCCCATGAGCAGGATGTTCATTTATACACTATGTCCAGTTTCA
>Ga0172382_10007286_pt1 | contig 15749 bp, 14 predicted proteins | sample Leawel138RmetaG_FD_122245 | JGI IMG/M metagenome (GOLD analysis project Ga0172382, IMG submission 122245) | Leachate microbial communities from a municipal landfill in Southern Ontario, Canada - Leachate well 138R metaG | ecosystem: Engineered > Solid waste > Landfill > Unclassified | place...
CAGGTCGTAGCGATCGCCGAGGGTCACGAAGAGATTGCCGTCGGGCGCGAAGACGATGCGCGCGCCCCAGTGGTTGTTGCCCCGGTGGGCTGGATGCTGCGCGAAGATCCGCTGCGCCGATTCGAGCCGCAGGCGGTCCATGTCGAGGCGGGCGCGCATCACCGCCGTGCGGGCCTTGTTGTCGACGGGCTCGGCATAGGCGAAGTAGATCGTGCCGCTGCTGGCGAAATCCGGCGCCAGCGCGACGTCGAGCAGTCCGGCCTGGCCCCGGGCATGGACATCGGGCACGCCGGCGATCGGCTCGGACAGATCGCCGTCGGCGCTGACCACGCGCATTCGCCCGGGCCGCTCGGTGACCAGGAAGCGGCCGTCGGGCAGGAAGGCCACCGCCCAGGGTGTGACCAGGCCTTCGGCAACGGTTTCGAGCTGCAGCGTGCCGAGGCTGGAACTCACCGGCACGCGCTGGGGCGCCGATTCGACCTTGCCCGGCCGGCAGCCCAGCATCGCCAGCACGCCGACGAGGCTCGCGACGATGGCCAGGTGGGAGAATAGCCGGATGCGGGCGCCGCTGCTCATCGGGCCAGTCGGGCCGCCAGCCGGCGTTGCAATTCTTCCGAATCGCGGCTCTCGACATGGGCGCGCGCCATCTCCGCAAGTACCGCCGCGGTTTCCGCACGGCTGCCGCCGGCGAGCAGTTCGAGCAGGTTGGCCTTCATGCGCGCTACCGTCGCCGGGTCGGTCAGGGCGACGGCGTCGAGGATCTCCCCGAGCCGGGTGTCGAAGTCGCCGGCTGGCACCGATTCGGTGAGAAAGCCGATGCGCAGCATCTCGGCCGACTCGATGGTCATGCCGGTGAGCATCAGCTTGGCGGTTGCGCCCAGCCCGAGCCGGTCGAGGTAACGGCGCAGCCCGCCGGGATAGTAGTGCAGGCCGAAGCGCGCGGCGGGCATGAACATCCGCAGGCCATCGCGGCCGATCCGCAGGTCGCAGGCGAGCGCCATGTCGGTGGCGCCGCCGTAGACCGAGCCCGACAAGGCCGCGATCGTCAGGCAGGGCAGGCGCTCGAGCGCATCGAGCATGTCCTCGAGCCGATGGTCGAGCTCGGTGCCGATCGCGCCCAGGGTATAGCCCGAGCTGAAGGTGCGTTCGCCGGTGCCGATGATGACGAGGGCGCGCGGCGGGGTCGGGTCGGCGGCGCGGGCCGCGAAGAAGGCGCCGAGTGCGTCGACATCGGCGGGATCGAGCCGGTTGTGCTCATCGGGCCGGTCGAGCCGCAGCAGCCAGAAGCCGTCGCTGTCGCGCAGTTTCGGCGAACCCGGGTGGTCGGCGAGCGCGGTCTCGGGCGCCGCGAGCAGTCGGGCCCAGGGATCGGTGGCGAGGTCGGTGGCGGCCTGGTTCATCGGATGCTCGCTCGGAGCCCTCATGGGCTCCCGGTCAGGAAGGTGGCGACGACGGGGTCCGCGCGCAGCGCCGCGAGCTGCTCGTCGTCGGGAAGCTGTGGGCGGTCGCGATCTGCCGCGACCAGGCACAGGAAGCCGAGGGCCTCGCCGGCGTCGGCACGGAACTGGTGCCAGGTCAGCGGCGCGATCTCGACGAGATCGTGGGCCGCGAGCGCATGCACCCGATCGCCGACCAGCACCCGGCCCCTGCCACGCAGCACCAGGACCGCATGGGTGTGTTCATGGCGCTCGAGGGTCGAATGACCGCCGGGGGCGACTTCGAAGTAGCGCCACTGGGTGCCCGCCGGGACTTCGTCGAACAGCACCTGGCGGGTGATGTCGCGAAAGGATGCGGCGCCCTCGTCCTTGTAGCGCAGGACCTCGACGCCGTCCCAGCGAAAGCCTTCGCGCGCATGTCGGACGATCGGCCTGCTCATGAGCCGATTCTACCGGCCTCCTTGCCCGCTTCGCGAACCCGGGCGGCGAAGGCGCCTGCGCGGGCGTCCAGCTCGTCGCCGGCCTCGAGCAGGTTGCCGCCAATCAGGAGCATGGTGTCCGGCCCGAACAGCGCGAGCATCTCGTCGACCCTGTCCACCCGCATGCCGCCGGCCGGCACCGGCATCGCCGGCGGCATCGCGCCCAGGGGTTCGCGGGCGGCGGTGGCGATCGCCTCGCAGGTGGCCCGCGAATAGCCGAAGCGTCCGCCATGGTTCGGAAAGATGCTGGCGTCGGCGCCGAAGGCCCGGAACAGCCGGCCCAGGAGCAGGGCCGGCGCGATCGCGGTGCCGGCGAGCGCCGGATGGGCGATGAGGGGCATGCCCGCCTCGCCGCGCAGCAGCTCGGCGAATACCGGAACGCCGAGGACCATGGGGCAGGCGAGCAGGGCGCCGACGCCCGATGCGCGTGCAATGCGCAATTGCCCGGCGAGGCGCCCCGGGCCGCCGGAGAGATTCGGCGCATAGATCGTGCGCCCGCCGGTGGCGCGATTGGCGGCGTCGATCGCCCGCTGCACCGCCGGAACCCGGGCTTCGAAGGGCGCCACTGCCTGCTGGGCGATGCCGTGGTCGTCCTTGATGATGTCGATTCCGGCCCGGGCGAAGCGCCCCGCCAGCTCGGCCAGCGCGGCCGGCGTCATGCCCTGGGGCTTGAGCGCGGTGCACGATAGCGGGCGCTCGCCCGCGCCGCAGGCGGCGCGCAGCCCGGCGATGCCGAAGGCCGGGCCGGGCAGGGCAGCCAGCAAGGCGGCGGGCAGGCGGGCATCGAGCAGCCGCACATCGGCCTGCAGCGAACAGTTGCCGAACAGCATGTTGAGCAGTTGCCCCGGTTCGCCGCCGACAGTGGCGGTGGCCAGCGAGATATCGACTTCGAAGGCGCTCGCCTGGTCGGGTTCCCCGGGCAGGGGCGCGATGCGCTCGACCCGGCCCGGCACTGCGGCGCGGAGCGCGGGATCGGTGATCGCCCCCGCGGGCATCTCCACGCTCTGCTCGAGCGCAAGCGCCGCGGCCCGTGCCTCGATGCGGGCGGGGTCGGCCTCGATGCGGTAGCGCACGAGGATTCGGTCGGCGGGTGCGCCCGCCGCTGTCTCGGCCTGGTTCATGATTCTCGTCGGGTCGGCGCCGGCGGGGCGGCGCCGACGCAGTTTAGCAATGCGCCGTAGGATGCGGGGTTTGCGTGAATCGTCCGGCTTGCCCGGTCCCGAGCCCTGCACAGATGAGCACCGCGACGAGCCTCGACCGGATTCGCAAGGGTCCGATCCTTCCCACCCTGCTGCGGCTGTCCACGCCGAACGTGCTCGCCATGAGCCTGGCGGTTCTCGTGGCCATCGCCGAGACCTTCTACGTCGGCCTGCTCGGCACCACGCCGCTGGCGGCCCTCGGCCTCGTCTTCCCCTTCGCGATGCTGACCGGGACCCTCTCGGCCGGCGCCATGGGCGGCGGCGTGTCCTCGGCGATCGCCCGCGCGATCGGCGCCGCCGACATGGGGCGCGCCCATGTGCTCGCGATGCACGCGATCCTGATCGGGGCCGCGATGGGGATCGCGTATTCGCTGTTCTTCGTGCTTGGCGGCGCGACGATCTTTCGCTGGCTCGGCGGCCAGGGCGGAGTGCTCGCCGAGGCGGTGCGCTACGCCGATGTGTTGTTCGCCGGCGCGATCTTCGTCTGGATGAGCAACACCCTGGCGTCGGTGGTGCGAGGCACCGGCAACATGCGGGTGCCTTCGACCGGCCTGGTGGTCGTGGGCCTGACGCAGATCGCCGTCGGCGGCGTGCTCGCCTTCGGGCTCGGGCCCTTTCCGGCGCTGGGCATGGTCGGCGTCGCGCTGGGCAACATCATCGCCTATGCCAGCGGCACCTGTTTCTTCGCCTGGTATCTCGCCAGCGGCATCGGCCGGCTGAAGCTGCGGCCGCGCGGCTTCCCGCTGCGGGCCGAACTGCTGGTCGATATCCTGCGGGTCGGCGCCCTGTCCTGTCTGTCACCCCTGCAGACGATGCTCACGATGCTGGTGTTCACCTCGCTGCTCGCGCGGCTGGGCGAAGTGGCGCTGGCGGGCTACTCGATCGGGCTGCGGCTCGAATTCCTGGTCACTTCGATCTCCTTCGGCGTCGGCGTGGCCTCGGTGCCGATGGTCGGCATGGCGATCGGCGCCGGCGACGTCGTCCGCGCCCGTCGCGTCGCCTGGGTGGCGGCCGGGCTTACCGGCGCCATCGTTGCGGTGGTCGGTTTCGTGGTGGCGATCTGGCCGCAGCTGTGGGCGGGCATGTTCAGCGAGGACGAACAGGTGCTCGGCTACGCCTACCAGTACCTGCGCATCGGTGGCCCGATGTTCCCGCTTCTGTGCGCGGCGCTCACCATGTACTTCTCGTCGCAGGGCGCCGGCAAGATGCTCGGCCCGGTGATGGCCGGCACCGTCCGGCTCGGACTCGCCCTCGGGGGCGGCCTCTGGCTCGCGTCGCAGGGCGCCCCCGCCTGGCACTACTTCGTGCTGGCGGCGGCGGTGATGGTCCTCTACGGGATCACGATGGCGGGCCTGGTGCACCTCACCCCGTGGGGGCCGAAGAGTCGCTGAACAGGCGGCTCGAAGCGGCGACTTCATGCGATAAAATGTACAATACATGCAATATGTACAAATTGTCCTGATGAGGTAATCATGCGCATCGTCTCGGCAAGCGAAGCCAGACAGGCGCTGGCGGAGATTCTGGAGGCAGCGCGCCGTGAGCCCGTCGTCATCCAGCGCCAGAAGCGGGACGTCGCCGTGGTGATGTCGGTCGAAGAGTACGAGCGCCTGGTCAATCTGAACGTGGCCGAGTTCCAGCGCTTCAGCGATCGCGTCGGCGCCAGGGCACGGGAAGCGGGCATGACGGACGACGTACTGCAAGGATTGCTCGGCGGTGAGGATTGACCGCAGGCTGGTGATCGACATCAATCTCTGGGTCAGCCGCCTGCTCATGCCCGGGGGAACGGCAGCCAGGGCAGTCGATCACGGCCTCGCGTGGGGCGTTCCGCTGATGTCCGAAGCAACGCTGACGGAACTGAGCGACGTGCTTGCCCGGGACAAGTTCGATCGGTACGTTACGCGCGAGGACAGGCAGCACTTTCTGCGTCTGCTCGGCGGCATCGTCCGCCTGGTCCCGATTACCCAGCGTATCTCCGCATGCCGGGATCCCTCGGACGACAAGTTCCTCGACGTTGCTCTGTGCGGTGAAGCACTGCTGATCCTGACAGGCGACGAGGATCTGCTCGAGCTGCACCCTTTTCACGGGATCGAGATATTGCGTCCGACGGAATTCCTGGCCCGTCCGATCGGTTGAACGCCGGCCGGGTAGTGCGGCTGTCCGGTGTACCGGGCCCGATGGTCAGGCCTCGTCCCGCAGCTCGATGACCGAGATGGTGCCTTGCGCCACCGCGCACAGCGTCTCCGCATCGGCGCTCCGGCTCAGGATCTCGCAGCGGCAGACCGCCTGGGTCCTTCCGCCATGGACGACTTCGGCCCGGGCGATCAGGTCCTCGCTCCGGGCGGGGCGGACATAGTTGATCTTGAACTCCGACGTCACGACGGTGGGGCCCAGCGCCAGTCCGCCGGCGAAGGTGAGCGCATTGTCGGCGGCGTAGGCGATGACGCCGCCATGGACGAAGCCATGCTGCTGCTTCAACTGGTCGGAGACGGGAATGCGAAGCTCGACCCCCTGCGGCGAGAACCGCAGGAGTTCGGCGCCCAGCAGTGCGCTGAATGGCTGGGCCTGCAGCACCTGTCGTGCCGACTCGAGGGAGATCTTCATCTTGCGGATCCTTGCAGGCCGTCAGCCTGCCGTCTGTTCGCCCGGCGCGAGGAGCTTGTAGTACAGGGTCCGCCGCCCCATTGGCGACAGAATCCGCAATGGCAGGCCCCGATCTCCTTCGCATCCGGACAATCGAAGCGGACCGTGCCGCAAAGACAATGCCCTTTCATGTTCGTCACTCCCGGACTCGGAGCAGGCCCCGGAAGCCCCGGGCGGCGTAGTAGGAATGCGCACCGTTGTGATACACGAACACCCGGTCGTAGCGCCGGTCGCAGAAGAGGGCGCCGCCCAGCGCCCGGAGTTCGGGCGGCGTGTCGATCCAGCTCGACGTCTTCGTGTCGAATTCGCCCAGCTCCTGCAGATTCCTGTACTGCGCTTCGGTCAGGAGTTCGATACCCATGGCCGTGGCCATGTCGACCGCGCTGTCCTTCGGCTTGTTCTCCCTGCGGGCCGCGAGCGCTTCACGGTCGTAGCAGACGCTGCGGCGCCCCGCCGGGCTCTCGGCCGAGCAGTCGCAGAAGACGAGGCGTCCATCCTCGTCCCGGCCGATGACGTCGGGTTCTCCTCCGGTGGCCTCCATCCGGTGGAGTGACTCCAGCGCCGCCGGATCGCTTTCGAGCGCGGTCCGCGCGGCATCCCAGTCGATGTCCGCATGCCGCCCCATGTTCTTCAGGAAGCGGGCCTGCAGTGTCTCGAGGAGCGCTTCGCGCTCGCGGGCTTTCATCGGTTTCGTCATCCGTCGGAATATCCGGCTCCGCCAGGGCGGCGAAGCAATTCTCAGACCCGTTCCGCCCAGTCCATGGCTTCCTCGAGCCTGTCGTCGCCCCAGAAAAGCTCGCCGTCGACGATGAACGAGGGCGATCCGAAGATCTTCAGCGCCTCGGCTCTCTCGGTCTGCTGCCTGAGGGCGTCCTTTGCTTCCGGAGTCTGCGCGCGCGCCAGCATCGCGGCGGCATCCTTGCCCAGGGTGTCCAGCGCCGCACCCAGGTTCTCGTCGGTGCCGATCAGCCTGCCTTGCGTCCAGTGCAGACGGAAAACTTCTTCGGTAAAGGCCCTGCACCAGCCTTCCGCGGCCGCGATGCAGGCGATGCGAGCCGTCGGCAGGGAGTTGATCGGGTAGGCCGAAGGCCTTTGGTATGGAACTCCGAGACGCTGGGCTCGGCGTTCGATATCCCGCCACATGTACTCCATCTTGTTCGGATACGGCAGGAACGGCCCGTAGTCCATGCCGAGCTTCGTGAAGATGGGCAGGAGATAGAAGGGTTGCCAGTCGATCTCGATGTTCCTGGCATCCGCGAGACGGCCGATGCGGGCGACGCTCAGATACGAATAGGTGCTTCCGTACTCGAGCCAGAACTGCAGCTTCTTCATGGCGATTCTCCCGGCTGCGTTGGGGCGGCGGATTCACGGCGGCGAGGGTGGCTCTCGATACCGGGAACTGCATTGAAGTCTGCTCCTGCCGAGGATTGCTGTCATCGTCGATGTCGATGTCGGGTCACCGATCGGGTGCGCTGGACGCGCCGCAATGGTGCGCCGATGCGCCATTGCGGTGGAGGGTGGGCGGCATGCGTCCGCAGGATGGGCGCTTTGCGGCATTGGCACGCTTGCTGCTTTGGTGGTCTCGTCCCCATGACGAGGCAGAGTCCGATGTCGATATTCTCGAACCCCTTCGATTCCTCGACCCGTCTGCGTTCGCGCTGCCGCTGTGGGCGCCACGCATCGCAGCAGGCGCATGACGCGCAGATGGTAGCCGCCGACGAGGTGTCGGCCGGCGCGGATGCGCGCTACGAGCGCGTGGTCGAGCAGGCGGTGATGCGCGCGCTCTTTCCCGAGGACGGGATGCGCCGTCGCTTCCTGAACGCGGTGGGCGTCGGCACGGCCGCCGCCGCGGTCTCGGCGCTCTTTCCGCTGGGCAGGGCGAGCGAAGCCTTCGCGCAGGATACCGGCAAGCTCGAGAAGACCCGGCTCGAGGTCGGCTTCATCCCGATCACCTGCGCCACACCGATCATCATGGCCCATCCGATGGGTTTCTACTCGAAGCAGGGTCTCGACGTGGAAGTGGTGAAGACCGCCGGCTGGGCGCTGATCCGCGACAAGACGCTCAACAAGGAGTACGACGCGGCCCACATGCTCTCGCCGATGCCGCTGGCGATCTCGCTGGGCGTGGGCTCGGCCGCCACCCCCTACACCATGCCGGCGGTCGAGAACATCAATGGCCAGGCGATCACGCTGGCGATGAAGCACAAGGACAGGCGCGATCCGAAGCAGTGGAAGGGCTTCAGGTTCGGGGTGCCCTTCGACTACTCGATGCATGCCTACCTGCTGCGCTACTACGTGGCCGAAGCGGGGCTCGACCCCGACCGGGACATCCAGATCCGCTCCGTTCCGCCGCCGGAGATGGTCGCCAACCTGCGCGCCGAGAACCTCGACGGATTCCTCGGGCCCGATCCGTTCAACCAGCGCGCGGTCTACGACGGTGTCGGCTTCATCCACCTGTTGACCAGGGAGATCTGGGACGGCCATCCCTGCTGCGCCTTCGCGGCGAGCAGGGCGTTCGTCGACGAGATGCCGAACACCTACACGGCGCTGCTCAGGGCGATCGTCGACGCGGCCGCCTATGCCCACGAGCCCGAGAACCGCAAGGAGATCGCCGCGGCGATCGCGCCGGCGAGCTACCTCAACCAGCCGGTCACCGTCGTCGAGCAGGTGCTGACCGGAACCTATGCCGATGGCCTGGGCAATGTGAAGCGGGACCCGAACCGGATCGACTTCGATCCCTTCCCCTGGCATTCGTTCGCGGTCTGGATCCTCACCCAGATGAAGCGCTGGGGCCAGATCAAGGGCGATGTCGACTACCAGAAGGTCGCTCGCGAGGTCTTCCTCGCCACCGACGCCGCGCGGCTGATGAAGGAGGCCGGCCTGACGCCGCCGGAGGAAACCTCGAAGAGCTTCTCGGTCATGGGCAAGGTCTTCGACCCCTCGGCGCCGGAGGAATACCTCAACAGCTTCGCGATCCGGAGGTCCTGAGTCATGGTCGATTCATCCCGCCTTCGCGCGTTCGCCCTCTCGGCGCTGCTGTTCGTTCTCTTCATCGCGATCTGGTCCTTCGCCACCGGTTCCGGGGGTGGCGCCCAGACGGTCGACGACGAATACGCGAAGCTGGTCGGCGCCGCCGCGGCCAGCGGACAGCAGAGCTCGCTGCCCGGTCCCGGCGAAGTCGGCTCGAAGATCGTCGAGCATCTCGCCAATCCCTTCTATGACGCCGGGCCGAACGACAAGGGCATCGGGCTGCAGCTCGCCTATTCGATCGGCCGGGTGCTGCTCGGCTTCTCCCTGGCGGCGCTGGCGGCGATACCGCTCGGCTTCCTGATCGGGATGTCGCCGCTGCTGTACCGGGCGCTCGATCCCTTCATCCAGGTGCTCAAGCCGATCTCGCCGCTGGCCTGGATGCCGCTTGCGCTCTTCACGCTGAAGGACTCCGACGTATCGGCAGTGTTCGTCATCTTCATCTGCTCGATGTGGCCGATGCTGGTCAACACTGCCTTCGGCATCGCCTCGGTGCGGCGCGACTGGCTGAACGTGGCGCGAACGCTGGAGGTGGGGCCCTTGCGAAAGGCGTTCACCGTGATCCTTCCGGCCGCGGCGCCGACGATCCTGACCGGGATGCGGATATCGATCGGCATCGCCTGGCTGGTGATCGTCGCGGCCGAGATGCTCGTGGGGGGCACCGGCATCGGCTATTTCGTCTGGAACGAGTGGAACAACCTGTCGATCGCCAACATCGTGACCGGCATCCTCGCGATCGGCCTGGTCGGCATGATCCTCGACCAGCTGCTCGCGGGACTCGCGAAGCTGGTCACCTACGTGGAGTGAAGCGATGGCATTCCTGGAGATTCAGGGCCTGCGGAAGATCTTCCGCGGCACGGGTTCGCGCCCGGACACCGTGGTGTTCGACGACATCAACTTCCGGATCGAGAAGGGTGAGTTCGTCTGCGTGATCGGTCACTCGGGCTGCGGCAAGACCACCGTTCTGAACGCGCTGGCAGGGCTGGATACCCCGTCGGGCGGCGTCATCATCATGGACGGCCGCGAAGTGTCGGGCCCCAGCCTGGATCGCGGGGTGGTCTTCCAGAACCATGCGCTCATGCCCTGGCTCACCGTGATGAGCAACGTCGCCTTCGGCGTGCGCTCGCGCTGGCCGCAGTGGTCGCGCGAGAAGGTCCGCGCGCACTGCAGGGAGTTCATCGCGATGGTTGGCCTGGCCGGCGCCGAGGACCGCAAGCCGAGTGAGCTTTCGGGCGGCATGAAGCAGCGGGTCGGCATCGCGCGGGCCTTCGCGATCCAGCCCAAGATGCTGCTGCTCGACGAACCGTTCGGCGCGCTCGATGCGCTCACCCGTGGCACGATCCAGGACGAGTTGGTGAGGATCGTCCGCGCTACCCGACAGACGGTGTTCATGATCACGCACGACGTCGACGAGGCGATCCTGCTGGCCGACCGGATCGTGCTGATGTCCAATGGTCCGCGGGCGGTGATCGCCGAGGTCGTCGAGAACACCATGTCGCGCGATCGCGGCCGCCACACGATGCATCATGACCCACAGTACTATCGCATCCGCAACCATCTCATCGACTTCCTGGTCGAGCGCTCGCGCAGCTTCCAGGATCCGGATCTGCGCGCCGCGCATGATCCGAAGCGTCCGCCCATCGTCAGGCCGGGCATCGACTCCGCCGACGCAGCCGAGTCGATCGTCGCGATCGATGAGGATGAGGACGCGATGCAGGACCCCGTGAAGGTGGTGAGCCTGCGCTGAACCCGCGGGCCGCGACGTGACTTCGTCGGGGCCGGTTTCCATCGAGCAACCCTTGTGTACAAAGAGAGGGAATCACCATGACGAGATCCGCAGCCGAAGCGTCGATGAAGCGTGACGACGTCACCGACCTGATCCTGTTTCGCCGCGTGAAGTTCGGCCTGAGATGGGCCGATGTCGCGGAGAAGGTCGGTCAATCGAAGGAATGGGCGACCGCCGCCTGTCTCGGACAGATGCAGATGACGAAAGCGCAGGCCGAAGCGATCGGTACGTTGTTCGACTTGCCCGAGGATGCGGTCCTGCTCCTGCAGACCGTGCCCTGCAAGGGCTCGTTGCCGAGTGCCGTGCCGACCGACCCGCTGATCTATCGGTTGTACGAGGTCGTCAGCGTCTACGGGACGACCATCAAGGAGCTGATCCACGAGGAGTTCGGCGACGGCATCATGAGCGCGATCGATTTCTCGATGGACATCCAGCGCGAGGCCGATCCGAAGGGCGATCGGGTGAAGCTCGTGCTGAGCGGCAAGTTTCTTCCGTACAAGTCGTACTGAGCGCCCCGGGGCCGGGCTGAGGCCAGCCCGTCCCCCGCGGTGGTCTAGGCCGGCGGTCCAATTGTTCGCGGTCCTCCGCACTCCTACCGTGGGGGCATGGACCGCACTCACGCCATCGCCGCTCTCCGGGCCCGTTCGCATCGGGCCCGGTTGTCCGCCATCCTGCTGGCTGCGCTCGCCATCCTGCCGATGGGGCTGGCGGCGCAGCCCTGTCCGCCTGCCGATGGCGCCCCCGGCGCCGCCGGCGAGATCGCGTCCTGCGAGCAATCCGAGCCGGCAAGCCTGCCGCCCGACGGGCCGGCGATGGGACTGGGCAATCCGGTCGATCTCGCCACCGGCGCCAAGTACGAGCGCCGCGTCGACATCGCGCTGGCCGATACTTCCCGGCTGCCCGGGGTCGGTGGCGATGTCGCCCGGGCGCTGGCCCTGCAGCCCGGCCTGCCCTTCGTCTTCAGCCGACACTTCACGGGGGACGGCAACGACCGCGGCCTCGGGCCCGGCTGGCGACATGGTTTCGATACCCGGCTTGCCTTCCGGGGCGGCAGCCGGCCCCGCCTGCAGATCCTGCAGGCCGACGGTCGGCGCATCCGCTTCGAGCATGCGGCCGGCGGGCGCTTCGAGCCCGCGCGTCCCGTCGATGGCGTCGTCCTGGCGCTTGCCGGTGGCGGCTGGCAATGGCGCTGGCCCAACGGCAGGCGCCTCGGCTTCGATGCCGCCGGCCGGCTGCAGCGCATCGGCGCGGTCAACGGCGATCATCTCGTTCTTCGCTACGCCGGTGGCCGGCTCGCCGAGGTCCGCGATCGCGGCGGGCGTCGCCTGTCCATGCGATGGCGGGAGGGGCGCCTCGTCGCCGTCGAAATACCGGGGTCGGGCCGGGTTGCGTTCGGCTTCGACGAAGCCGGCCGTCTCGCCTCGGCGCGGGCGCCCGACGGCGGCGTGGAACGCTACTGGTACGAGGATCCGGCCGGCCCGAATCGGCTGACCGGCGCCGGTCCGTCGCAAGGCGTCCGCAGCCGCTTCGCCTACGACGCGGCCGGCCGTGTCGTGCGTTCGCTGGCCGCCGGGTTGGCGGCCACCGGTGAGCTTCGGCTCGACTACACCACGGACGCGCCGGGTGCGGGCGGTCGCACCCGGGTGCGGGGTCCGCGGGGCGAGGCCAGCTACGCCTGGCAGCGGGTCGGGCCCGATGGCATTGCGCGGCTGGTGGGCGCCAGCGGCACCGCCTGCCGGCGATGCCCGTCCACCGGCATGCAGTGGCAATGGGATCCACAGGGCCGGCTCGTTGCGGCCGGGGGCCTGCGCTACCGGTACGACGATTCGGGCCGGCTCATCGCCATCGAAGGAACCGGGGCGCTGCAAACCCGCCGATATCCCGGGCCCGGGCAGCCAGGGGCGAGCGTGCCGGTCGAACTGGTCCAGCCCAGCGTCGCGCCCGGGCGCCAGCGCAAGGCGCGGATCACGACCGACGCCGAGGGCCGGATCATCACGATCGATGAAGCCGGCTTCGCGCCCACGGCGCGGCCGGTGGCCCGGCATATCCGCCTGCGCTACCACCCGGCGGCAGCGCCGGACGAGCCGGTCGCCGGTCGGCTCGCCGCGATCGACCGGCTCGACCCGCGGGATCCGCGGCGAGTGCTCGCCAGCATCGAACTGCGCTACGACGCTCGCGGCTGGCTGGTCGGCACCAGCGGGCCGGGCGATGCATTCCATGAAATCCGGCGCGATGCGATCGGCGCGCCGATTCCCGATCCGGCGCCGGGGCGCCCCGGGGAGCCCGACCTCGATCGACCAGCGGATTCGATGTCCCCTGCCGGCGATCACCGCCTCGGGCCGGCGCTGCTTCCGCCCGGCCTCGTACTCGCCAGGCACGGCGAACGAGTTCGCATCGATGCATCGGGCCGCGTTGCCCGGGAACACTACGACGATCTCGGCCGGCTCGTGCGCCGCGACGATCCCCGGATCGGCGTGGTCGACTACAAGCACGATGCGCTCGATCGCCTGGTCGGCATCGCATGGCAGGACGGCACCCGCTGGTCGTTTCGGCACGATGCCGCCGGCCGCCCCCGCGAGATCGTCCAGGCCGGTCGCGGCGAACGCGTCGTGAGCCGGATCCGATGGCAGGGCGGGCATGCGGTTCGCATCGAGCATCCGGCGCAGTCGAGTCGGGCCGAATACGATGCCGCCGGGCGGCTGCTCGAGATCGAGCACGAGCTGCTCGGCAGCCGCCACCGGCAGTCCTTCACCCATGACGCCGCGGGGCGCCTGCTGACGAGACGGCTTCCCGACGGCAGCCGGCTGCGCCACGAGTACGATGCCCGCGGCCGCCCGATCGCCCTCCACTGGACGCCTCCCGGCGGCAGCGAGCAGCTGCTGGTCGACCAGGCGCGGTATCGGGCCGGGCGCATCACATCCTTTCGGCTCGGCGGCAGGATCGAGCAGCGGCGCGCCTTCGATGCCAGCGGCCGGCTTGCGATCCTCGCCTGGGCGGGCCGACCCGATTACCCGCGCTGGCGCTTTCATTGGCGAGGCGATGGCCGGCTCGCGGGCATCGACTCCGCCACCGACAGCCGCCGCTTCGCCTGGGATCGCCGTGGCCGCCTGCTGGTGGACGAGCGCCACGAGGCCGGTGGCGAAATCCGCAGGGAGTTCTTCGCCTGGGGGCCGGCCGGCGATCCGCTCGCCCAGCGCGATCCCGATGGCCATACCCGCCGGATCGACGTTGCAGGCGCACCCGCCGGCGCCGGCCTGCCCGCGAGGCATCGGGGCATGCGGCTGGACTACGGCTCCCAGCGGCGGATCCGCAGCATCGGCGTCGACGGCCGGACGCTCGCCCGCCATCGCTACAACGCACTTGGAGAACGCGTCGTGCGCGAGGCAGCGGGCGAGCGCCGCGGTTATCTCTATCATCGCCGCCAGCTTCTTGCCGAAACCGACGGCGCCGGTCGGCTGCGCCGCACCTGGCTGCACTGGCAGGGCCGGGTGATCGGTTTCCTCGAGCATGCGCCCGGCGCCGCGCCGCGCCTGCATTTCGTGCTGGGCGATCATCTCGGCACCCCGGCGATGCTCACCGATGCCGCCGGTACGCCGGTCTGGTCGGGTCGTGTCGGCGCCTTCGGCGGGCTCGATTCGCAGCGGGGCGCGCTGCGCCAGCCGCTGCGGCTGCCGGGCCAGGTCGCCGATCCCGGGACGGGCCTGTCGGACAACTACCAGCGCAGCTACGATCCCCTGGCCGGCCGCTATCTCGAGCCCGATCCGCTCGGCATCGCCGGTGGTCGCAACGCCTACGCCTATGCGGCGGGCGATCCGCTCACCGGCGCCGACCCGCTGGGGCTGGTGCTCTTCGCCTTCGACGGTACGGGCAACACGCCCGAATCCCTCACCAACGTCTGGCTGATGTCACAGCAGTACGACAGCTACGACGAATACGATCGCCAGGCCCAGATCGACGAGCGCAGCTTCTATGTCCAGGGCGTCGGCACCCAGGGCGGCATACGCGACAACATGCTGGTCGGTGGAATGCTCGCGCTGCAGCTCGAGGCCCGGGTCGAGCTGCAGCTCGATCGCCTCGATGCCTATGTCCGCGACCGGCTCGGCTATTACCTCGATGCCGGCGCGACGATCGGTCCCGAATCGCCCCTGCAGTTCGATATCGACGTGGTCGGCTTCTCGCGCGGCGCGGCCGCTGCGCGCGACTTCGCCAACCAGGTCCTGCGCCGGCGCGACAACGGCTACTACCGGGAACTCGTCGACGGCGGCTGCGTCTCCATCGACATCCGCTTCCTCGGCCTGTTCGATACCGTGCTGAGCACGCACATCGGCGACTTCGAGCTCGGCATCCCCGAGGCCGTCGGCCATGCCGCGAGCCTCATCGCCGCCAACGAACATCGTCGCGCCTTTCCGCTCGAATCCATCTTTTCCTCGGCTGATGCCCGCGGCTTCGCAAGCAATCGCGTCGAAGTCTCGCTGCTCGGCGCGCATGCCGATGTCGGGGGCGGCTATGCCTGCACCGATCCAAACGCCTGCGACGGCGGCGATCTTTCCGACATCGCACTGCTCTGGATGCGCGAGCAGGCGGCCGCCCAGGGCGTCGCCTTCCTTCCGCTGCCGCCGCGGCACCAGCGCATCGACGTGCCCGTGCTGCACGACGAAACCTCGTCCTACCTGTTCTTCGATCCCGACCCGCTGGCCGATCGCGAGGTGCGCTACCACGCCGCCTCGCGCACCGATCCGCAAACCGAGGACCTGCCGCGCGAAGCCACGGCGCCCGCTCAGCCGAGTCGCGAGTCCATCACCGACGGCATGAGCGCCGAGCGGGCCGTCGAGTTCATACGCTACGACCCGGTGGCGCGGCCCGGCCGTGTCGGCGAGGTCGACCTCTTCGCCTATGCCGAATGGCTGCGCGAGGAACTCGGCCTCGTGATCGACATCGACGCCGGGGATGCGCCATGATCGCGGCCATCGGGATCGCCTGTCTGCTCGCCTGGCTGTCCCCCATCCAGCCCGCCATGGCCGGCGGTCCGCCGGGGCCGGCTTCACCCTTGTCGACGGGGGGCGACAAGGCGGCCTACGCGGCCTGGAACGCCAATGGCGAACGATGGATCTACGGCGTGGAGCTGCGTGACGCCGACACCGGCCGCCTGCTCACCTCGGCTTCGCGCAGCGCCCCCTGGGCC
>Ga0172382_10007287_pt1 | contig 15748 bp, 16 predicted proteins | sample Leawel138RmetaG_FD_122245 | JGI IMG/M metagenome (GOLD analysis project Ga0172382, IMG submission 122245) | Leachate microbial communities from a municipal landfill in Southern Ontario, Canada - Leachate well 138R metaG | ecosystem: Engineered > Solid waste > Landfill > Unclassified | place...
ATTTTGTGGCGTTCTTGGGTCACCAGCATTCCTCAATGCTCATATTAACATTATCGCCTATCTTTGATGAAAAGTCAAGAGAATTCTCCAAAGATTTCCAAAATATTTCAAAATATTTTTTTGGTGTCGTAAAACGTAGGCTTCGGTGCATAAAAAAGCGGCGTGTGCCGCTGAGAGATTTACTTCCACTCGAAATCATAGGCAGTTAAAATTAGGTCCTCCTCGAATTCTATATATTGAGTTGCAAATTCTGGTCTAATTACACTTTTTGATATAACTGACATAGAACGATCGTTCCAAGTTAGTATTTTTGGGACGTTTTCGCGAAATCTTATGAAATTAACATAGCCATATCGGCCAAAGATGAATTCAGCCGCGGCGGATGGAGGGTCTATTCCGTAGTCCGTAAAATCAAATATTTGTTCGTAAGAAGTTGAACCGGAAATTCTTCCTGTCCCATACGATGTCGTGGTTGTGGAATCGTATTCTACTTTGCCGAGAGATTCTACCTTTTCATACACTGTGCTATTGGGGAGTGAATAATATTTTCCGTCGATTGGAATTGCAAAATCTAATGAGGCTAAAGCTGTCTTTGACGAAAAACACCGAAATGAAAGCGGCCTTGCACGTGAATTCAGGCGAAACTCAACATAATAATCTGGAATAGACGATGGCGGAGGGTCAAATGTCAATATATCACGAAATGGTACGAATAAACTATATACCTTCTCGTTTCCAAGAAGTGTGCGAAACTCCCATCCATCTGGCAATACAGAATCCCAACCGCCGTAAAACGTCTCTTGAATAGTCTTATTCATTAGTGTCGTAGTTGCGTCGACACTAAATTGATAGGACCCGGTAAATTCAAATGTCGCATCGACAATAGCACGATAAGGAGTACGTGTTCCAAAAGAGATACCTGTGGTGTTCTGAATTCCATTAATGGATTGCGAGATGTAATGGCCAGATATAATTGGACCGTTCGGCACTGAAGTCCAGATAGTAGATGCACTGTCAAAAGTTGGGGATCGTCCGGCTGGTAGATATGCCTCAACGTTCATGTAGCTATATGTTGTAAATGGCAGGCTAGTTGCCTCATTACGTGTTCCTAAAGTAATCTCGAACGTTTTCGGTTCACACTCAATATCGAGTTTGAACCGGCTCGGAAGCATCGAAATATCAAGACTAGGAATATTCTCTTCATTCATGTCGCGGCCTCCACATACCACCCGAAACTCTTTGGTGTCATTTCATATCGACCAAGATAAACGATCTGAATAACGACTTCACGAGGTTCAGTAAAGTAGCTTTTTTCAATCAGAAAAGACGTGTCACTGTATCGCGTCAACTCTTTCTTCGTATCGGCAAAACGCAAGGAATAATCAAGCCCTCTACTTGAAGAAATATTAACAAGATTAAAAATAGCGTCATATCGTAATTCAGTAGGGTCGCTTTCTGTTCCTCCAGGAACCCGAGTGGCGACACACTTTTCGGCGGTGGCGAAGGTATCGAAGAAAACTGGTTGTGACATTACGTAGTTATTATCTGATGGCAAAGATGTTACAGTTCCTATGGTGGGATAGGAAAATGACCGTGTTACAGAAGATGATGAAGATGAATAGTTTGTTTTAGGTGTCCTAATTTGTGTTGTACTACCTCCTAATGAGTTCGGCGACACGGAAAGCGTCACATCACCATTTGCCGTGAGTGTTTGCGATACGGTCGGTTCCGGCCAGGGAGGACGTGACGCAAGATAATTTACTGGGTAGATCATGTATTCCGCCTGATACAGCGTACCATCTACTGATGATTCTCCATTCGTATGGCATATAGCTGGCGTGATACACACCGGAGTATTTCCTTTTACAGAAATTCCAGAAAAATTCGGAGGAAGATATGCTAGAATATTTTCATTGATTTCACCGGAATTTACAACAACAAAAGCGATCTGCCCAGATGTAATCGTCGCCGCAAGTGTGCCGTACATTGCCTTAGCAACCGCTTCTCCCCCACCACCCCCACCACCTTCTCCAGTTGTAGGTGCTACTAATATACTAGGCGTCTTTACTTTTAGGCCCTGCCTGTGCATAATGTTACGAAGTGCTTCTTGTAATAAAGAAGCATCTTCCGAACGCACAACAACTTGTTTATATTGTGTACTCATTTACCACGACCATTCAAGAATACCAGCGGGAAGTAATCCCTCTGGGCCTGTAGGATGGCCCCATCCACAGATAGGCCACGTCCACAAAGGTTCGATCATTATATATCTGTAATATGGTTCTTGCATACCATAAAATGAACTCGAAGTATCAGTAATCACTGAACTAGGAAATCCATTTCCATTAAGCAAAACTGGTGATGTAATCTGTTCTACGCTATCTGGATTAGTTGTGAATTTCTTTGCTACTGCTTTTGAGCCGAATCGCATTAAAGTAACACCATCTACTTCTTCCTCATATTGCCATATATGATGAGGAGGAAATTCTGGAGCATTCTTTAATATAAACATCAATCCAACATCCAGTAAAGGACGAAAGAAAGTATTATAGTCGAACAGCACTTGTGCATCTATTTCATAATAGTATCCATTAGGAATACTATCATCAACATCATACATAGGAACCACAGTGGCATCATACCGTTCCAATCTCAAACAACAAGGACTAAAAGTCTTTCCAGCAAATGGAAACAAGTCATCATTCACACTTCCCACTAAGTCATTATTGATAGCCACAGGATCAAAAATTCCGTCGGCTGTCCTATTGAACTTACAGGACATAAGCACTTGTCTTACACCATAAGTCATTTCGATGGGACTTCCAGCACTATTAACTGCTGGTTGATTCAATGCTACTTGTCCGCCTCCTAAGTCTACATTGAACCTATCAATAGTTCGTTCTTCCGTAACACTACTAAACGATAGTTGTGATACATAAGCAGGATGTAACCCTGTTTGATTGTACGCATTGGAAAAATTAGGAGCACCAAAGCGTAATTGTGATTCTACCAACCATCCGTCATTCAATACTTCTATGTTCGTAATCCTTGCAGTATCCAATCGTATAGTAGGCATTACAACTACAGTACCATTAGGCAACTTAGACTGTAATGCACTTCCTCTACGTGGAAGGATAGGGCCATAAATAGTCCTATGTCCCGGCTTGGAAGAATCAGCTTTTACTACTGTCAGTCCTTCCAATTCCACAAGAAACAATTCTGGACGCATAATAGTATGATAAGTATTACTGACCACAACTTCATACGCATTGTTCTGTGTACCTCCAGACTCGAATTTATAGCCACGCTGTTCGGCTACATACTGACCGTTCAAATAAAACCTATCTCCTTCGGCCATATTAACCTCCAGCCACTACAAATAGTCCCGTTGCACTTCCGGGAACATTGGAATTACTATTATTTAATCTTCTCAATTCTTCAAGTTCATCTTCCTCATTCCTCAATGATTTTTCTTGGTTCTTGAGCATATCATAATTGGCTTTGAGAATCCTTCCTGTATGATCTTCTATCTTAGTTGTTCCTTGAGATAACCATACTCTGGAGGACATTCTAAACGCTTCTACTTCCGAATATCTACTAACACTTACTTGATTTCCAAATTTCTCTGTGGAATTTTGAATCTCTTTTAGGAAGGAATTGTATTGTTTGGCTATATCTAAGTACATAGCCTCACCGTCTTGCGTATACGCTTCTAAAGCAGAATCAATACCCTTACGAAGTTTTTCTTTTAGTTCTTCTGGGGCTATATCGCCTTGCTCAAACTTAAATCTAGCCATATCTAAAGTAAGATTAGGAATTTCTTTATATATTTCCTGCAACTGCTTGTCTAATTTTAATGCTTTCTTAGATGCTTCTACATACAACTCCTTAGCTGCCAATTGATCTTTAGCTGCGTCTGCAATAGCAGAATCAGTGTCTTTGATATACTGTGCTTGTTCTAAAATCTCTTTATGTCTATAAACAAGTTCCTTAGTTTCCATAGAACTAACTGTCCAAGCAGCAGTTCCTCTAGCAACTTGTTTCATATAATCTTCTGCACTTTTTACTATGAGTTCATTGATAGCTTTGATATTTTCTTGATATTCTTCCTCGGATACTTTTTCATTAGTATATCCTTCCCACTTACCTTCTCTATCACGCTGTCTTTGTGCTTCTAATTCTGCTTCGGCTTTCTTCAAGTCCTCTGCTTCTTGAACAGCCTTTGCCCTAGCAGCAGAGAGTTCTTTTTCTTCCTGTGTAATAGGGCCTAAATCCACACCCCTACCAGATGTAAGCTGTGGAATAGCATTAGTCCAAACTGCTAGGCTTGTTATCGGCACTAATGCTTTTTTATATATCTCTGGTAGCCCATCATACGTGGCAGACATCATTGCCTTAATAGATTCCCAATTACTTTCTCCAGTAAGCTCTTGTCTTTCCTTAACTGCTTTAGAAATCTCATAAGGAGTTCCAACTACTGTTCCAACTACTGCACCAGTTTTCTCCAATACCCATTGAGAGAACTTCATACTAGCTGTAAGTAAATCTCTCAATGCAGGTGCAAGAGATTCTAGCATAGTAGCATTTTCCTGCAACCACTTCTGCCATTCTTTAGCCGAAACAATACTAAAGTCTTGCAATGTCTTAGTAATAGGAGCAAGAACCTGACCAAAGGTTTCAGTTGTATCTTTCCATGCAGTATCTACAGCCTGTTGTTTGAGCTTTAGAGAACCAGCGGCCATATCTCGGTCAAATTGTCCAGCAGTCTTAGCAGACTGTTCCATGATCAGTTTGATAGTTGCCCATGCTTCTATCTGTTCCCTTGATCCTAAAGCACCTTGGTCACGTAGGCGATCCGCTTCTCTACTCACCATACGTTGATTAAGTAAAATTCCTGCTTGCGTTCGGAGCGGTCGATACTGCCTATTCAAAGCAGAGTTGACTGCTTTTTGCATATCTTCTGTGGTTCCAACGAAGAACGCACCCATATCAGCCATGCGTTCTTCAAGAGGGCCGACGATGTCTAAGGACATCTGTTCGCTGAATCCCTTTTCTTGGAGAGCCATAGATAATTGTGTATATGACTTGTAAACCTCTGCAATATGAACTTTGAAGTGGTCGCTAAATGCTCTTGCGGCTTTTTCAGCAGCAGGGCCTATAGTTTCAAACGTCGAAACGAATGATAGTTGCAAGTCTTCCAATTCTGCATATGGTTTAGTAATCGAGTATATCGATGTAGCAATCTTAGGTGCTAATATACTCAAAGACATAAATCCAGCAGTCATTACTCCTAGTCCAGCAACAGGCCATATGAATTTGGATATTGGTGCTAAAGCCTTAAGTAATCCTCCAGCGGCTCCAGTTGCTTTACCTAGTCCTTGTGTAAATCGGATGATACCTTCAACTGAATAGGCCATAGTAAGAGGATTACTTCCTCTCATACCTACACCGATGAGTGCCAGACCACGAAATGTTTCGGAAAAACTATTCTTAGCGTATCCAAGAGATGCTTGTCTTTGTCTATTTTCGACACCCAGTTCTTTGTTTACCTGCTCTTGAAGGTCTTTGATCCTTTGAGCTATTCGTGTTTTGACACGCATGTGGTCTAACACACGCTCTTGACCGTTTTCTTCATCTTCTATGAGTTCGTTCTCATAGTTCATCTTTTGATTTTTAATGTCTTCGGCAACAGCTTTTCTATTTATAAGATCGAGATTTTTCTCTTGTTGAGTTTCTTCTTGTGCTAGTGCTACTGTGTTTTGATCAGCATTTCCAAATATTCCTTGATATAATGCTTCTTTTGTAGCTCCAGATTCTTGTGCTTCAGCGGCTTCTCTAGCAGCAGTTATTTCTGCATTAACTCTATTAGCCCATCTTTCTGCGTCTTTACGTGCGGCGGCATCTGCTCTAGCTTGACTTTCATTGAGCAGTTCTTCTTCAATCTGGAAATAGCGTTCTACTGCAGCATTAGCAGCTTCCCAGCGATCTACCTCTGGTTGTTCTGTATTTACAGTATTCCAGTCAGGTTCTTGCATAGACTGTCCATAAGAACGCTCTTTATAATACTCATCCCATAGTGCTTGTTCTTGTTGAACTCTTTTTTGTATTTCTATCGCAGTTTTATTTTCAGATTCCCAGCTTCCTCTATTTGCAGGAACAGAGCCTCCTTCTCCTTTATGCTCACTCCACATCTGATTTTCTTGAGCAGCTTTTGCAGCAGCAGCGGCACGTTGTTGTTCTTTAATAAGTGCGTCAGCAGCTATTCTTTCAGATTCAACACGGGCATTTACAGCAGCTTCTGCCGCTTTACGCATTTCTTCTACATGCTTATGGAAGGAAGCTAGTTCTTTTGCTTGTGCTGCTTCTTGTGCAGCCGCACGTTTAGCTTCTCTTTCTGCTTCCGTAGCTTGTAAAGACGCTAATCTCTGTTCTTTGATAGCCAGATCGATTTCGTGTTGCTCTTGCTTCATTCGTGTGACTTCTTCACCATCTTGTTTGATAGTGATACCTCGACCACCTAATGGAGTATCTAATTGAGAACGTAGAGCAACAATAGCATGAGATAAGTCCTCTACTTGACGGATTGCTTTGTCAGCAACTCCACCGAAGCTAAGACTAGGCATATCAGAAAAGGCCGTAGTTATTTCCTTCACTACGGCTCTTGCTTCGGCAAGTCCAGCAGTATCTACTTTAAGAGCAGCAGTAAAGTTAAGACCTTCTACTTCCGCAGCAAGCCGTGAGAGTTCCTCATAGGCCAGTGACGTATCAAGTGTAATCCCTACTGCTATTACATCAGACATATTAGTCTCTCAAATACAACTGGTATTCTTTTTCAAGTTCTTCTTGCCATTCTTTGACAGTGTTTGTCCATTCTTCCGTTGCTTTCAAGGATGAAGTAGCCGATTCTGGTGGCATAAGTTTTTCAATTTTGCTATCCATGTTCAATCTACTTCTTATATCCTTAGAAGATGTAATAGCTTCCCAATTTTTACATTTATCTCTGTCTATCTGGAGAACCACATTTTGCAACATGCGTTGGGCAATCTGTTGTAGTGTTTGTTCTTCCGGTGTTGGAGTAATATACTCACTGGGATATGTTGTGCTTCTACATTCGCTAGCGTATTGGACATATCCTTTGAACAACAAAAGCATTTCGTCTGATACCTCTGTTGTCATAGGGTCTAACTTAAACCATGTGCAATACTCAAAAAAGTATAACGACCTTATGTCGAATGTTACACTGGTCGGATCGAATCGTTTTTTGATTCAATCACTCCTTTATTCAGTTCATTCAGTTTATCCCAACTAGCCGAACGGATAAGAGCAGAAACGTCTCTTGCTTTTGCAGGCTGGGTTTGAATGAACCAGTCAATTGTCGATTCAGGTAATACAATACCTGTCTCATCGTCAATGACCCTACTATACAAAACATACTTGATTTGAGCAAGATATGATCCGGCAGTTCCGATGTTAGTAGGAATGGAAAGAAGTTCTTCACCACTCATGTAGTGAAATTTAATTTTTTCAGGAGTTCCATCAGGATTAGTATAAGAAACACCATCCATTGACGAAATAAGTACCTCCTCTGCTGGAGTAAACCTATCAACAATTTTCGCTTTCAGAATATCCGCAGCTTTCATCGCCGTTACCCTAAAACTTTCTTTATCCTTACATGTTAAAATCAGGGGAGTAGGTGTAAGGCTACCCTACTCCCCCTCATGGCGAACCCTACCGCCACCGTACACTTTACACCTGTATATATCCCAAACTTATACATACAAGGCTTAATGTGTTTCTATTTCATCAACCTCAGTATACAACGCCTTAACCTCTTCGTAGGTCTTTCCGAAATCCAAAGACCACGCAGGAGCTTCTGTGTTTTTGATCGTACTGTTAGCACTTGCCGCATTAACCATAGCTTGAGGATAAACTGCATAAGCGTCATCATACAACTGACGGTCACGGCGTTGGAAGTTCAACGTAGCAGTCATGTCAGTGTTTTCCGACGAAGCGTTTCCAGCAGTAGCAGCCAACAATTCAATTCGAGGATATACACGGATCATACCTGTTTGAGACACCATGCAGCAGGAAAGAATAATATCTTCTGCTGTATGAGTCAAACCAGTAACTCCAGTGATAGTCTCACCAATTTTGGGAATACGTTTCCACTCATTGAGAATATCGATAAACGAACCATCGAACACAATCTCGGACGTTCCAGTTCCAAGAGTAGGACGACCAGTCACCGTTTCAGCATACACACGATTCACGTCATCTGATGCAATATCATACGTAGTGGGATCAGTAGCTTCCGGCGGTTGTTTACTTTTACTGTCGATTCGGATAACATCCTTGTCTCCAGTTATAACCCATGAGACAGTCATTGCTCCAGTAGTGGAATTGACGCTGACATTTCGGGCCATAAACCGTTTGAAGAAATACTGTACATCACTGGACTTCTTCTCACGCCCAGCACTTACAGCCGACATATACAATTGTCCAGCCATGTTTAAGTCTCCGTAATTAGGACTTCAATTAAATAGTTTATACGACAATTCTGCCGCATTACCGAACCTTCCATAACGGGTCGCCCTGCTTCATTTCGTAGTACGGTGAAGGTTGATTTTCCATACAACGAATCTATTTCTATAGGTAGTATTCCAATGTCACTAAATTTATGCAGCAAACATTCAGTTACATTGGATACTAATTCCTGTGAGTCATCATCATGCTTACATCTAACATCGAAGGATAAAACACCTTCGTATCGTCGGATACATTCAGAATCTCTATAACTTCTTCCCGGTATTATCCGGTAAAAAGCATATAATTCAGGTATATCCTTTACAATGTAAGTCCAGTGTGGGTATAGTTTAATCGAATAGTCATATTCTGCTTCAAAAGTCGATAGGAATTCTTCAATGCCACGATATATGGCTGTAGTGTTTAATGTAGCTGGCATTAGTATTCCTAAAATCTATCTCGATCACTTCTAGTTCCAGTATCGTATTCTGCTTCTTCTCTTGCTAATCTTCCACTTTCATCTAGTTCGTAGTAATCTATATACTGTTCTATTGACACTGTGTCATAGTAATCAGGATCGACCACTCTGCTTTGAACTATAATAGTTGGATTATCTTTCATCCATTTAGCTAAGAACTCCGCTTGGCTTGAGTAAAGATGTTTTTTGTTTGATCCTTGTTCGCGTGGCTGCTGTGTTGGTTGATGGGTATCGCCTCTCTGTAATGGATATGCGTATGTTTCTTTTGCATACAAGTTACCTTCTGGCTCTACCCAAGATTCAAAACCCGTATTGTCCATGACATCCCATACAGTACCTTTGAATGTCGAATCATCTGCTACTGCGTTTACTCTTGATCTACTATAGCCAGAGGATACTGGACGATACATAACAACATTGATGTAGGTCATTTCTGTAAGAGTTGTAACCTTAGGTAGTCCTTTTTCTACTAATACTCTTAGGTTATCAACTGCTCTTTCTGACCTGTGTATGTCTCCTTTTTGTGCCCTTGTTCTTGCTTGTTCGGCTAATCTAGCTAATCGTTGAGCCTGACTCTGTTTAGGCTGATCTCCGCCACTTCCTTTTCTAAATCGTCCTAGTGGAGTAGCCATTAACCAGACCTTCTATTGTATACCCACCTAGCATCGTAGTGACTTATAGTTTCACCTGTTTGTACTGGTGAATACTGAACAAGTCTATAATTCATTGGATCGTTTTTCATTTCCAATGTAGTAATACCATTATATAATTTTAATCCTTCTATATTAGCAGCAGGTATGATAGTTCTCAAATCTGCACTATCTACTATAGAATTGTCTAATTTTTTAGCAATAGGATAAACTTTAGGATCAGGGGTTACTTCTTCAACTTCTCCCGACCTATCACTATCTCTTGGAAACACATTCTTAATTTTTACAGTACATCCAAGTTTATCTACAATTACTTTGGTTAGTCCTGTTTTTCCTGCAAATAGTGTTTCAATGTTCAGAGGAATTCCATATCTCATTAACCAACCTGTTTAATGTCTGTGATTCTCATGTTTTGGTTTCCAGCATATAGAAAACCAAGGGCTTTCATTAAATCATCAACCATTCCTTTGAAGGGATTACTGTTAGGATCAGTTGTAAAGTTTCTTCCTCTGGTAACTCGAAGAACGTCAATCGTAACTGACGTTGCTTCTTCTAAAAATTGCTGTGCAATGCCTCCTATGAATCCTTGTATTACAAGTACATTAGCAAGTTGTAAATTATAAGGAACTGGAGGCGTTTTTATGCACAGAGGTAACCTATATCCTATTTCCAATTGTAACGCAGCTACGTTCAAAGCAGATGTTTTTTGGTCAGTTGTAAACTTCTGCCAAGTATCATACATGCCTGAATCATATGTTTGCATAACATCGTCTGCAAACTCTATGGTTGTGTAGCTGCGATTTTCAATCATTACATATCACCGAATTGTGAAGGAATTTCTTGACTTGGAATTTCAGGCATAGGAGGAACAACCATTTGATCCATCACAGAAGATGTCATTCCTTGCATTGGGTCTGTTACTGGTTGTTGAGTTGGTTCGATATATTCAACAGCACTTGGAGGTAATTGTTGTTCATACTGTTGCAAAACATTTTTGTAATTAGGAGTAGAAGTCATTCCTGACAAAACAGCACGATAGACTTTTTGTGCAGCCGCTCGTGCTTGTTGATGTAAAGGAAGGTTGATCACACCTCCACCAATAGGACTACCATCCGGTTTAGGATTAGTGCTTGACACTTTCTTAGTGCCATCACTGTAAAAAATGAAAAACTTCTTATCCACCTGACCATAATGTGTAACTTTGGGTTCGCTCATAATATCTCCATTAAGTTATGTTGGAAGGAGCAGTCACAGTTTCCTGTTTTACTCCAACCAACGGGCAACAGCGGCGAGCCGTTATGCCTTAATCATTAGAGGATTGCACAAGACCGTAAATAACACCGACATTAGCGAAACTATTCGCCCATTCAATGGTATGTTTCGTCAAGAGACGAACTGCATTTCCATCGAAGTCTGTCAGTTGACCGCGTTCAAACACTCTGGCTTCTGGCCGAAGTCTCCATGCGATAGACACAGATTTGGCGTTGAACAAAAACGCTTGATTAGCCGGGACGTTCATATCAGTAACAACAGGAATCGACGCTCCAGTATAAGGATTGAGGATCGAATTGATGTATTTACCGTACTGACGATCGTTCGTAGATTGAACAATCCATGTAGGTTTACCATCAACCCAGTTCTCTGAAATATGCTTTTGCGTTGCTCGATTGACAACCAGAATGAAATTACCAGAATCCCATTCGGCGAGTTGCGAAAGCATATTACCAACATCACTCCAACTCAACGGCCCGGGAGTTTCTTTTTGCAACTTTGCACAACCATCTGCTGTCGGATAGTCAAGATGTTCTTCGTCGATTGAAGCAAGCCAAGAGAAACCACCACAAGAACCAGTGTAGTCAGGATTGTTTGTCGATACGTCTCGAACAGGGCCGAAGATAATAGTCTTGTTAATATCTCGAACAGTTTGTTGAACAATGTTGGCAAGTTGTTTGACCAACTTGGACGATTCATCATGGGTCATGGTGTCTTGCAGAGTATCGGTAAGTTGAACGTACTTACGATACGTCTGGATACCATTCCATACTATTTTGTCCTGCTTGAACATAGTCTGTCCATCATACAAGATCGATCCATCGCGAATCTTTCTGGGAAGAACAACCCATGTTGCCGGGCCTGTAGGCAGCGTTGTAAGAACACTACCTGTACTCGCAACCACTTGCAACGTGAAATCAGTTGCCGTGATGTTAGTAATTTTGGCGATCAAGGCGTCATTTTCCAATTGCAGTTCATCACCGACTTTGAAGTATTTCAAGTCAGACAACGGTGCAATGGTAACAACACCTTCCGCAGTAGCACTTTCCTGAATGACTGTTTGGGGAGCGTAATACTGATTTGTATATTCATGCTTCCCTTCACTGCCCGTGATATTCTTGTTTCCAAGGAGATTAAGCAAATTAGGAGCATACGAAATAGCTCGATCCCACAATCTTTCAACGACCCTTTGGATATTTCTAGGGTCTCTAACTCCATAAACTAGAGGCATGTTCTGCCCTTTCTATAATAGGGATTGTTTTTACCCATAGGAGAAACCCATAGGGCCTATCACGATATAACAACTCGCCTTTGTATATTGTTAATAGCCGTTTCGTTCGACTTGACCGAACGCACTCATGATTAGTTCTTCATCCGACATTTGATCAACTGGTTTAGGCGTGTATGGATTACTTCCAGTTCCTTGATTCAAACCACCGGGAGTGCTAGGACGCAGTAGATAAGGATTCTTTTCTGCATATCCTTTGATAAAATCATCAACTCCAAGTGACATATCTTGAGTGCTTACAATTTTTCCATCAACCACTTTGAACATGCTTGTGTATCTGTCAATCTCGGCTATTTGCTCATCGCGAAATTGATTAGCAATGAGGGCCTTAGAAACAGCGTCTTTAACCATCATTTGCTCGCGTTCTTGGGCAGCATTTGCAAGTGCTTGGGCAGCCGTTTGTTTTTGGTTCTCAAGTTCTTTAGTCAAAAGATCGATTCGAGCAGAGAGATCATCATTTTGTTTTTTGGTAGTGTCCACGTCACCACTTTTTTTCTTTGCTTCTTCAAGTGCTTTAGTAGCAGCTTCAAGTTCTTTTTTGACCTTTTCGATCTCCGTTTTACTTACTTCTTCGGCTGTCTTTTTGACACCCAGTTCGGATTCAATTCCTTGGAGTTTAGTAAGCGTGGCGTCATGTGTATCATCACTAATGATGTACTTATCGCCTTTTGTAAACTCCTTGGCGTTCTCTTGGAACCATTTTACAAGAGCATCCGCCGATTCAAAGGTCATACCAATAATTTTTGCCATAGCTCGCCTTTCTTATTACTTACTTCCGTTAATAGTTGGTGCTTTTCCACTCTTAGTCGAACCTTCTTGTGGTTGATAAGAAGCGTCATCACTTCTCATTTCCGCTGCCCTACTGGAGTTAGCATTGACGTATTCAGTACGAACGTAGTCTTTATTCACGTCAAATTCTATCTTCTCGAAAGCGTCCTTTTCCGATACTCCAGTCCACATAGCGGCGATACGTAATATCATAGATATACCATCACCACATATCTCATCAACAAGTTGAATATCTCCAATACCAACTTGTCCACGCATTGACACTGCTTCCGCACTAGCATTAGTTCCAGTAGTGCTTAGTAGTGCCCTAATATCCCAACCCTTAATGTACTCCAACATACGTTTAATGGATTCTTCCATCGAAGCAAAACCTGCACATACAGGCTCTAAGAAATCCACTGTTGCTGGAAATTGAGGATGACTGCTTTCCATCACGATTGCTTTACTACCACCAATCGTGATTGTTTGCGGTCGCATAGTTATCAAGCCTGATGTTGAAGGCATATCAGGGTCTTTATCTATGCAATAATCTTCTCCTTTACGTTCCTGTTTTACAAGGTCAGGAAACTTGACGTTTGTAAAAACAGGTGTCGGATTGGCCGCAAATCTATGTCCAAAAGTCTGCCTACCGTCTCTACGATAGAGTTGCACTACACTGTCTGCAAGAGCATAAGCAGGAACTTTCGTAAACTCATCAACTCCCAATGAAGTAGTGTTAATAACTACCACAGGAAGTCTATTGAGTCTGCGTTGTTTATATTCTGGATATATTTTTATACTAGGATCAAGATTTGAAATATCTGTCTGCATCCACTCTTTTTCACTGATGGTTGCAGTGAAGTATTGTGGCTTCTTGTCTGATCCTGTTTCCAATCCGAATATACGAGCATAAGCTACTTCCTTGAAAACCTTTTTAAGAGGATCGAATTCCTGTTTAGTTTCCCTAAGAACTATATGCTCATATCCATTTATCTCTGCATGAAGAATCAAATCTTCACTTTTATATTCAATAACAGTAAACTGTGGTTTTCCTTCAATATCAATAAATACATCTAAAGCAAGTATGTATTGGCCAACTATCCATTGTTCTGTATTGATACGAATTTTGAGTCCAGAAATACCCGTCTTATCTTTACATGTAAATCTAGTCAACCAATAGAGTTCTTCTTCTGCAACCCCTATTTTAAGGTCACTTGAGTTAAAGTTCATCAGACCTACGCAATCATCGATGAACTCCTCATACGCTGGAACAAACCATGCTTCGTCTAGGTATTGGCTTTTCCAGTTCTCATCTTCGCCTTCTACATTAATAGCAGGTAAATATTTAGAACTGTTCTTTCTTCCATAGACATCCACTAGGTTTTTGCTTTTGATAATAGTAGCACCAAGATAACAATCCCTGCATATACGCTGTTGATCTCTAATTTCAACAGGTAAATACATCGAATATATCCCAGAGCTACTTGTATAACCTAGTTCAGTTGGCATGTTATCCCTTGAGGGTATAATTCAGGGTACTAAAATCCCCTGTATGTTCTGTTCCGTACCATGCAAATACTAAAGCGTCTAAGTTGTTAGGACTATCGTCTTTAGTAAGACCAGTAAAGCTAGTCATTTGTTTTTCTAGTTCATCGAATACGAATACGTGATGAACTCGTTTTTCGTTATATACTAATGAAAGTGGTTCCGCTCTCAGATATTTTCCTCGTTTGGAATGTACAGTATAAATATGAGGAGGTTCTAATCCTCTACTTAATGCAGCATGTCTTATTGTGTCTACAATAGTTTGACCGCCGTTATTTATCTCTGCTACTACTGCGTCAGCTTTCCATCTTCGATATAAGTATAAAACTCTATTTGCCCATTCAGCAGGTAAACCGTGCATACTTCCGTCATGGAGTACATAGTAATGTTTGAAACCATCTATTGTGGCACATCCCATTACTATAATTCCAGTTTGGTCACTTGTCTCGGAAGAAGTCACTGATGGATCGACCCCGATAATAACTCTTTCCATATCAGGCAACATATTAGGAGCTACTCGCGTAGCGTCTATAGTATCTTGTTGCCACAATGCAAACTCGGAAGTATCTTGGAACTCTCCTAAAAGGAATCGTTCCCTTTGTTTTCCTGCCATACTTTCCAAAGATTCAACATATTCTACTGCAAGGTTTTCTATGTTATCCTTTGGATTCATCTGGATTACCCCGTATCTATCAGGATAACCACGGAGAGGAGTTTTATGTCTGTCTCCGTATGTCAGACCTTCAAAAAATGTTGTATATAACCAATGTGCCCTTGATGGTGGATTACAGTCTATCAGAATCTTATTCTTCAACACTGATCCATCTATTACATGGACACATTTTTGACTATTCCTTGACTTTGTTAAGTCATAGTTATAGAAGTCTATTAGACTTCCTTCGTTATAGTACAGGTGAGCAAACCTGTTACCTAAAATACGATCAGCCTTTTCCTTATTATCCAAACCAAAAAAGTGTATTTCAGCACCAGAGGAAAATTTAATGACGTGTTCTGTAGTATTAGTAATGAACACTTTTTCATGGAACTTATACTTGTCTATATTCTTTACTCGTTCCCATCCTTCCATACGAAATAAGGTTGGAAAAGTATCGTTAAAAATAGACTTAGTAACACTAGCTAAGGTATCACGTATGATTGCTATTCGGATACCTTCTCCATTAACTCCTCTATACTGATAACATTGCCATAGCAACCATCGACAAA
>Ga0172382_10007288_pt1 | contig 15748 bp, 11 predicted proteins | sample Leawel138RmetaG_FD_122245 | JGI IMG/M metagenome (GOLD analysis project Ga0172382, IMG submission 122245) | Leachate microbial communities from a municipal landfill in Southern Ontario, Canada - Leachate well 138R metaG | ecosystem: Engineered > Solid waste > Landfill > Unclassified | place...
CCGGGCTGCACTTCTACACCATGAACGCAGCGGGTCCGACGATCGCTCTGTGGAAAAATCTTGGGCTGAGCGGGTATGAAAGGAATGCTTTTACCGCGGAGGGCGTGAAGGCGCGTGAGAATAATATTTAGGGGAACTCTAATTTAACCGTCATGCCGGCGAAGGCCGGCATCCGGGTCGCTGATTCTCTTGGCCAGGGCACGCGCCGGAATGGCGAAGAGATTTAATCCGATGTTCCTTAGGAGAGGCCTGGATCTCTCGCACTTCGCTGGAACAGACAAGGCGATAGGGCTGCTCGGGCCGGCACCGTAGAGGCCGATGGGTTCGTTTAACGCTCGTTTAGGGTTTTACTTCGCGCGCCTTCGCGCCCTTTGAGGTTAAAGTCGTTTTTCCCTGACACGCACCATCTGAACCATGCCCACGCCGCGTATCTATCTTCCAGTACCACTGCAATCCGACAGCGAGGTGGCGCTGGACGCGCGCGCGGTCGGGCATGTGGTGCGGGTGTTGCGGTTGCGGGTCGGCGATCTGGTCTGCTTGTTCAATGGCGATGGCAAAGACTATGCGGCGGAACTGATCGAGGTTCGCAAGGATCAGGCGCGTTGCCGGGTCGGCGACGCGCGGGTGCGCGCAACGGAGTCGCCGCTGTCGATCGAACTCGCGCAGGGCATTTCGCGCGGCGAACGGATGGATTTCACCTTGCAGAAGGCGGTCGAGCTGGGCGTACGGCGCATCGTGCCGTTGGCGACCGAGCGCAGCCAGGTCAGGCTGAGCGGCGAACGGGAAGAGAAGCGCCTGCAACATTGGCAAGGCATTATCCTGCATGCCTGCGAACAGTCCGGCCGCAGCCGTATTCCTGAGCTTGGATCGGTGCAACGTCTCGACCAGTGGTTGACGACGCGCCTGCGCAGCGATCGCGGCCTGTTTCTCGATCCGGAGGGGGATGTGAATGTCAGCGGCCTGAACCCGCCTATCGAGGCGCTGAGTCTATTGGTCGGACCGGAAGGCGGGTTGAGTCCCGCGGAGCGTGAGCTTGCGGTGTCTGCGGGTTTTCAGCGCCTGCGCCTGGGCCCGCGCGTTCTGCGCACGGAAACCGCGGCGCTCACTGCGTTGGCTGCACTGCAGGGGATCTGGGGAGATCTAAACTGACCCGCAACGTCGCCGTTCGTGAGCGTACTTTCGATCGCGAGTCTCGCAACGCACTGGCCCGTTGAATCTCAGCGGCCGTTCGCGTCGCTTCTCAGGCCACCTGTTTCCAACACTGCGCAACGGTCGACTCCAGCGCGTCGAGATCCGGGATCATCGCCTGGATGTCGCCGATCTGTACCTGAGACAGGGCGCCTTCGGCCGTGTCCGCGGACACCTGGACCGCATCGGCATCGACACGCTTGAGCTGGGGAATGCCCGCGGTCACCAGGGCATAGAACTGCAGCCCGCTACCGGCCTGCACGGTATTGAGCACGGCGATGCGCGCCTGACCTATCCCGGCACTGTTGTCCAGTCCCTGGAGGCGGTCGTACGAGATCAACGGAATGTTCAGTCCCCGCCAGCTCAGCGTACCCAACAGCCAGTCCGGCGCACCCTCGACTTCGCGCGGGCGCACATAAGGCACCACCTCGGCAACGGCCACGTTGGGCAGCAGCAGATTGCGGCCCTGCAAAGGGATGATCAGCGTACGCATCGAATCCTGGCCCGTCGTCAGCATCGTCGTTCTCCTGAAATGGTATTTGCGCTTACCGCACTAACACAGATGGGCTTGGGCGCTGACCTGCTCCGCAAGCTTCGCGGCCAGCAGCTCCGGTGTACCGCTATAACGAACCACACCGCAGCGACGCGCGGCATCCGGCATGCTGCTGATCACGCAACTGTCGGCATCCTGCGCCCACACCAGACCGCCTGCATCCGCGATCGCCAGCGCGCCGGTCGCGCCATCCTCGCCCATGCCGCTGAAGACGATGGCCCCGGTCGCGGCGCCATAGTGCGCCACCACCTCTTCCATCACTTCATCGATACAGGGCTTATAAGGCCCACGCATAGGCTCGTCGCGCAATTCGACCATGCCGCCGTCAGCCAGGCGAAAGCGGCGATCGACCGGCACCAGCACCACTTCGCCCGTGCGCAGCGCCCGGCCGGTCTCGGCCGGCCGTACGCTCACCTTGGCAACACGACCCAACTGCTCGGCGAGCAGCGGCACGAACGGCCGGCCGATATGCTGCGCAACGACAAAGGCGATCGGCAGGTCGCCGGGCAAATGGGCGACAAAGGATTTCAGCGCCTGCGGGCCGCCAAGCGAAGCCGCCAGCACCCATACCTGTCTTGGTGGCGCGCTGGCCTCCTGGTCCGGACCGACAACGCGCAGGGCCGGGCGCTGTGCTGCGGCGCGCGGTGTGTCTGACTCGGTTTCGATGAAGGCCGATGAATCGTTCCGTGCGGCTTCTGCTTCCGTAACCTGCGCCATGCCGCTTGCAGACATCATCGGTGGCGCCCTGTGCACCGACACCAATCCCGACAATTTGGCGATCAGCTTACGCCCCCAGCCGCTGCCACCAGGGATACCACCTTCATTGAACAATATGGGTATTGCGGAGCGTTCGATCAGTGCTTCCAGTCGCTCCATCTCGTGGCCGGCACGCTCGTCCAGGTCGACCAGCAGCACGTCCGCCTGCTCCGCACTGACGCAGCCGGGATCGTACTCGCGAATATTCCGTTGCACGATCACTTCCAGTCCGTTTGACTCCAGCAATGCTTTGAGACTTGTCCCCTGCGGCTCCTGGTCGGCGATCAATGCAACGCGCAGATTGCGCGATGCCGCATCAGCCATTGGCTTTCCGCTCCTCTACCAGCTCGCGGATGGTCTCGAGCAGGGCGCCTTCCTGAAACGGTTTTCCCAGGTAGCGATCGACACCGATCTCTATCGCCCGCTTGCGGTGCTTATCTCCGGTACGCGAGGTGATCATGATCATCGGGATGCCGCGCAGTCGCGGTTCGTTGCGCACGTGGGTCGCCAGCTCGAAGCCGTCCATGCGCGGCATTTCGATATCCAGCAGCATCACGTCCGGGATCTGTTCCTGCAACTTGGCGACGGCATCGACGCCGTCCTTGGCAGTGACGACCTGCATTTCGTTGCGTTCCAATAAACGTGTGGTTACCTTGCGCACCGTGATGGAGTCGTCGACGACCATCACCGTCAGCGCGCGCGCCTGTGCTTCGACCGCCGGCGCTGCGGTCTCCAGACTTACGCCGACGCCGCCGGCGCGCAACAGGCCACCCAGGTCCAGAATCAATACCACGCGCCCGTCGCCGAGAATGGTCGCGCCGGAAATACCGCGTACGGTGCTGATCTGCGGGCCGACCGATTTCACCACCGTCTCGCGGCTGCCGAGCAACGAATCCACTTGCAAGGCCATACGGTGGTCGCCGGAACGCACCAACAGCACCGGCAGGCGCTTCGGTGCGCCCGGGCCGAGCACCGGAGCGCCTTGGCCCAACATGGCGCCGAGGCTTTGCACCGGATAGCTGTAGCCCGCGTATTCAAAGCGTGCGCTGCTGTCGTCGTGGTAACGCGTCAGCTCGTCCTGATTCATGCGCACGATACCTTCGATGCCGGTCAAGGGGATCGCGTAGATCTCCTCGTGCACCTGGACCAGCAGCGCCTGGCTGATGGCGAGCGTGAACGGCAAGCGGATGGTGAAGACCGTGCCCTGACCTTCACGGGAGGCTATGTGCAGCGAACCGCCCAACTGTTTCACTTCGCTGTTGACGACGTCCATGCCGACACCGCGTCCGGAAATCTGCGAAACCTTCTCGGCGGTACTGAAACCTGTCTCCAGCACGAACTGCATGACGTCGTTGTCGCTCAGCTCGGCGGCGTCGGTCATCAGGCCGCGTTGCTGTGCCTTGCGGCGGATCGCTTCGAGATTCATCCCGGCGCCGTCGTCGGCAAGCTGAATGATCACGTCGGAACCATCGCGCGACAGGCTCACCTTGATCGCACCGGCGGGACGTTTGCCGGCTGCGGCGCGGCGTTCCGGCGACTCGATGCCATGCGCGATCGCGTTTCGCAGCATGTGCTCGATCGGCGCAATGATGCGATCGATGACGGTGCGATCCATCTCGCCTTCCGCGCCTTCCAGGGTCAGCTCGGCGCGCTTGCCGAGCTCCTGACAGGCTTGGCGCAGGATGCGGCGCATACGCGGCGCGAGCCCCGAGAAGGGCACCATGCGCGTGCGCATCAGGCCTTCCTGCAATTCCGTATTTACCCGCGCCTGCTGGAGCAGCAGGGTTTCCGACTCGCGCGTGATGTTGTCGAGCAGGCCCTGGATGCTGACCAGGTCGCCGATGCCCTCGAGCATGGAGCGGGACAGTTGCTGCAAGTGCGAGTAACGGTCCATCTCCAGCGGATCGAAATGCTCGTCTTCGCCGCCGCCGTCGCGCTCGTAGCGGAACAACACCTGAGCCTCGGTCTCGATCTCGAGTTTGCGCAGCTGGTCGCGCAGACGATCCACGGTCTGACCAAGCTCGGACAGATTGAAACGCATGCTGCCGACCTGTTGTTCCAGGCGCGAACGGTAGATGCTGATCTCGCCTGCGTAGTTGACCATGTTATCCAGCAGATCGGCGCGCACACGCACCAACTCCTGCTGGGTGCGACCGACCAACTTGGCCTCGTCCATAGCGTCCGCAACCGCGGCGGTAGCCGCCACGGGCGCGGCCTGCTGTTCATGCGCGGCAAAGACGTGTTCGGATTCGGCGCGCGGCTCCCACGCCCCGGCCTGTATTCCGGACGGCGCCGTTGCATCGGCGCCCTCTCCAAGACGAACGCTTTCAAGCTGATCGATCAGGCCTGTCGCAGCGCGCATGGGTCGCTGCGCGCGCGCGGCTTCCAGCATGTGCGTCAGCCGATCCTGGGCTTGCAGCAGCAGATCGAACAAGTTCTGACTCGACGTCACCTCGCCGTCGACGACCGCGATCAACAGCGATTCCAGCGCGTGGCTCAGATCGCCGATGGCGCCGATGTTCGCCATGCGCGCGCCACCCTTCAGGGTGTGCAGATGGCGTTGCAACTCGGCCATCAGGGCCTGGTCATCGGCGGCGGCGATCCAGCCTTGCAAAGTGGTATCGATGGAGCCGAGAATCTCTTCCCCTTCCTCAAGGAAGACCTCGAGCAGATCGGCATCGATTTCGGCGTAATCAACGCTGGCCCAGTCGCCGTCGCCGGATACGGCCGGTTCGACGGCGTGCAGTGGCGGGGTTCTTGACTCTTCGACGTCGAGGTTCGCATCGGCGACCTCGATGGAGACATTCGGCGCTGCCCCGACGAACGGAACAATTTCGGCCTCGGCGCTGAACGGATCCGCGACCGCATCGTCGATTGCGTTCCGATTCGCCTGTGAGGCCGGGTCCGCGCTTAGCGCATCGCCGGGTTCGACATCCATTTCGAAACCGTTCACAAAATCGGTTTCGGGGTCGGATGCATCGTTCGACTCCCAATCCGACGCAACCTCCGCGGCGTTCGCTTCGTCGATCGGGCCGAACGCGTCGTCGTTCAAATCCGCAAACGGATCTGCCGGGGGCGTGCCAACATCGATTTCCTCGATCCCAAGCGCTTCGACCTCGCCGTCCGCGTCGAGCTCGTCGGGTACTTCGGCCGAGGGGATATGCGAAACATTTTGGGTGCCGCGCGGCAGCTGGGCGAGGGCGTCGATGAGCCCGGTCTAATCCGCCTGCGTAGCATCGGGCGTACGCAACTGCAGCAACAGGCCCTCGATGGCCTGCAAGGCGTCCCCGACCAAACGCACGCCGTCATCCGACATGGCTGCACTATCGTTGCGCAGCGCCTTGCCATACTTTTCGATCTCGAACGCGATGTCGGCAATCGTCTTGGCGCCGGCCATGCGGGCACTGCCGTGCAAGGTATGCAGCGCCCGCATCAGCTCGTCGCTCATCCGGCAACCGCTGCCCTGCACTTCGCAGTCTTCGAGGAAGCGGCGGATGGTGACGATGTGCTCGTGCGATTCGTGGCTGAAGATGTCGTACAGCACCGGGTCTATGGGCGGTGCCAAGGCATCGTCATCGGCCGCGGTGGCCGGTTCCGATGCCTCCGCGAATGCGTCGAAGTCATCGAAGTTGGCGGCGGATTGCAGATTGCCGTAATCCGTCGCCAGTGGTTCCGATGCAGTCGGAGTGACCGCCGTAGCCGCGACCGGGGCCGCGTCGAGCTGCGCCGGATCGACGGCTTCGCCGCGACCCAGGGCCTGCGCCATTTCCATCATGGCCTCGACCGGCTGCGTGGTGGCGGCGCCGTCGCGGATCTGCGCGATCAATTCCGGCAGGGCCTGCACGGCCCGTTCCAGCAATCCGCACAGCGCATCGCTTCGCGTCAGGGTTCCTTCCAGCAACCTGTTCAGCGCGCTCTCATAGGCCCAGGCGAATTCACCGATGCGCAGGGCACCGACCAGCCGACCACTGCCCTTCAAGGTATGAAAGGAGCGCCGCATGGTGGTCATGGCGTCGCGGTCGTCTTCGTTGGACAACCAGCGCGGCAGACACTCGGCGATATTGCCAAGCTCCTCCTCGGCCTCCTCGATGAAAATCTCGAGGATTTCCGGATCGATCTCTTCCGACAGCACCTGCTGAGGCGGCATCGTTGCGACCGGCGTGGCCGCGAGTGCGGACTCCGCCTCCTCCGCCACGTCAATGGAGACAATCTCTTCAGTGCCAAAGGCGTCTTCGACGGCGTCGATGCCCTGGGGGCCGGCGATCGGGCTGTCGAGCGGCGCCTGGTCAGCCTCGTTCTCGAAGGGATCCATCGAGACGATGTCGAGTTCGTCCTCCGGTGCCGAAAGGTCCGGCTCTGACAGGGCGAACGGATCCGCATCGGGGCCTGAAAACTCGTCGGGAACATCGAGGCCCGTCGTCTCGATCTGAATCTCTTCAGGCATCTCGTCGGGCGGCTCGGACGCTTCCGTGCCGGGCGGTGCTGCGACGTCGCTGAGGTCGATCGATTCGACGGTAGGCGGTGCCGCCTCGTCGGCCTGGTACGGCTCAGGCCGGCAGCCCAGCTGCTCCAGGCTCTTGGCCGCGAAATCGAGCACCATGCTGCCGAACACGCGGCCCTCGCGCAGGTTCTCCAGATGATATTCGACGCTCGATATGACGTCGGCGAGGTCGTCCAGCGAGGCATCGGCCGGCAGTGCCTGGTCGGCGAGAATGCGATCGGCGACATAAGCGCGCAACGCATCGACCAGCGAGGCGGCATGAACTTCGTTCAGCAGCAACAGCCCGCCCTTGATCTGATTGAACAGCGGCGGCACCTTCTCCAGTACCGTGAAGTCGCTGGTGTCTTCCATAAAGGCGAGGATGGCGTCCTTGGCCTGCGCGATGTCGCGAATGGCTTCGTCCGCGACTACGCCGCGCACCTGATTGAATTCCGTCTCGGGCAACTGCATGCCGGAGACTTCCGCGTCGGCCACCGCCTCCGGTTCGGCTGCGGGCGTACCGCCGTGCGCCAGCCCGTCCAGCGAGGACTCGACATAGATTAATGCGCTGGCGATGTCCATCAGCGCGGACTCGTCCGGCGCACAGCGTCCGGCGGCGATGTCTGTCGCCGCCTGGGTCTGGTCCTGAATCGCCTTGCGCAGCGCGCCCAACCCCAACATGCTCAGGGTGTCGGCGACCCGGCTCAGTGTTTCCGCCGCAGGTTGCAGATCCCCCGGGGCCTTGCGCCCGCCGCGCAGGAACAGGTCCAGAACGTCTTTGACGCGGGCGAGGTCCTCCTTTATCGCCGCACATACGGTGCGCATCAGCTCGGCGTTGTGTCCGGACAGGCTGCCTTGCGCCTGTTCCAATTCGGTACTGTCGGGCAGCAGGGAGCTGAGTCGGTAGGTCTGTTTGATGAGGCTGACCGGCTCGCCCCCGTCGCTGGCGCGCGCCACATAGAACAGCAGATTCTTGAGCAGGTCGATGGGCGGATTTGCGGCGAAGGCGGCTTCGCCCTCGTCCAGCAGGCGCTTGATCTGGCGGTCGACCTGACCGAGCAAGAGCTTGGTGGCCATGCTGGCTTCCAGCCAGTCGTTGCGCAATGCAGCCACCATACCGCCGGCGATCCACCACAGACGTTGACCGGCCTCCTCGGTACATACCGACTGCAATTCTTTGAGCGCGCTTCCCAGGCGCTCCAGATCCGCTGCGACGGATTTTCCGCGGAACCAGCCCAGCAGCGCGAGCTGGTAGGTATGACGCTGTTTGCGGACGACGGCGGCGAAGTCCTCGACTTGCGCCTCGACGCGTGCGGCGGCGGGCAGGGCGACGTTGAGGTCCGGCGAAAACAGAGAATTTTCGGAAAGCAATTTCTGGCCGCGGATGGCGCGCAGGTCGTTCAACAGGGGCAACAACAGCAGCGGCAGATCGCGTCCGCCTGCGATCAACCGCTCGAGATAGTCCGGCAGCTGCAGCATGGCGCGCATGACCAGCTCATAGGCCTCCTGCTTCTGGCCGACGTCACCGTTCAGCAAGGCCTCGACCACCTGCTCCATCTCCTCGGCGAGTAACGCCGCGCCGTAGAGCTCCACCATCTGCAAGGTGCCCTGCACCTGGTGCAGATGCACCGCGCAGAACCGCAGTTGCGACTCGTCGTCGGGCTGCTCGACGTAGGCTTCGAGCGCTTGGCGGGCCTGCTTGAGCGTCGCGTCCAGCTCCTGCTTGACCCACTTCACGGTGCTGTAATCGATTGCTTCGTTCATTATTTTCCCTTATACGCTCGCCGTATCGGCCCCATGGCGCTGAAACGCCAAGGTTCCCTCATAACGCATGCGCGTGAAATCCTCGTGCGCCCAGCAGGGCAGATCGCCCGGACCAAGCACCAGGACACCGCCCGGAGCGACCCGCCCGGCCAGCATCTCGACGATTTGCAAACGGCGGACGCGCGGAAAATACATCAGCATATTCTGGCAGTAGATCAGATCCACATCGCGTAGCGGGAAGCGTCCCATGCGTAATACATCGAGCTGCGCGAAGCAGATGCGTCGCCGCAGCTCGTTCGACATCTGGATCCTGCCGTCGCCGAGCTGCACGCAGAAACGCTCGCGCAACGCAGCCGGCACGTCACGCAACCGACGCTCGCTGTACACGCCCATGCGCGCAGCCTGCAATGCCGGCCGACTGATGTCGGTGGCGGTGATGCCGAACCGCTGCACCGCGTCCACGCCGGCGAAATGCTGGTGTATCAGCATGGCCAGGCTGTACGGTTCTTCGCCGGTGGCACATCCCAGACTCCAGGCGTGGAAGCCACCGCGATCGCCCTTGCGGGCGCTGTAGCCTGGCAGGATCTCGTTCTCGATCAGTTGCAGAGACGGGGCGTGGCGGAAAAAAGAGGTCTCGTGCACGGTCAGGCGATCGATCAGGTGCGACCACTCCTCCGACCCGCTCCGCGCCGCCGATACCAACCGGAAATACAGGTCGTAATCGGCGATGCCAAGCTGCTGCATCCGGGTCCGTAGCCCTGCCTCCAGAAACGCCTTCCGCTCGGACGGGATCACGATCCCCGTCCTCGACTCCACCAAATTCAACCAGCGCTGCACGCGCACGGCATCGAGCTCCGGCAACCGGTCCTTCATAACACCCCAGTCAGCTTGATAAGCGAGCAGCATGGCCGTTGATATCCGCGGTTGGAGGATCGTCTGCCCGTTACTCCGGCAGCTTGAAGCCTGCCACGGACCGGCGCAGATCATTGGCCAGTTCGGTCAAGTTACCGATCGAGGCCGCGGTCTCGTTGGTGCCGGCGTTCGCCTGCGTGGTGATCTCCTGAATGACGTTCATGGTGTTGGAGATCTCACCGGCCGCCTTGGACTGCTGACCCGCGGACGACGAAATGTTCTCGATCAGATCCGCCAAGCTGGCGGAGACCTTGACGATTTCGTCGAGCGAATCGCCGGCGTCCTCGGCCAGGCGCGCACCGTTCACGACACCCGCGGTGCTCTGCTCCATCGAGATCACCGCCTCGTTGGTGTCGGTCTGAATGGTCTTGACCAGCGCCTCGATCTGTTTGGTCGCGTTGGAGGAGCGCTCGGCCAGACGCTGCACTTCGTCGGCGACCACCGCGAAGCCGCGGCCCGCCTCGCCGGCCATGGCCGCCTGAATCGCCGCGTTCAAGGCCAGAATGTTGGTCTGCTCGGCAATGTCGTTGATCAGCTCGACGATGTCGCCGATCTCCTGAGAGCTTTCGCCGAGACGCTTGATGCGCTTCGATGTCTCCTGGATCTGTTCACGAATCGAGTCCATACCTTCGATGGTGCGACGCACGGCCTTACCGCCCTTGTTGGCGATCTCCACCGATTTCTGCGCCACCCCGGCAGACTCCTTGGCGTTCTGCGACACTTCACTGATGGACACGGCCATCTCGTTGATCGCGGTGCTCGCCGTGGTGATTTCAGCCGCCTGATGCTCACTCGCCTCGGCCAGCTTGATGGCGGTCGATTTGGTCTGCTCGGTCGAACTCGATACCTGTTCCGATGTCGTGTTGATGGTCTCGACCACGTCGCGCAGCGCGTCGATGGTGAAGTTGACGGAGTCCGCGATGGCGCCGGTGATGTCTTCGGTCACCGTGGCGTACTGGGTCAGGTCGCCATCGGCCAGATTTCCCATCTCGTCCAGCAGTCGCAGAATCGCGCCCTGGTTCCGCTTGTTGATCGCCTCGGCCGCTTCACGGCGAGTGTCGGCATCGCGCTTCAAGGCCAAGCCCAACAACACCAGGAAGGCCAGCGCCACGCCGCCGAACATGTAGGCAATCTCGTTCTTGATGAAGCGTTGTTCAGGCGCACGTGCGTAGGCGTTCTGCAAGGCCAGGCTGGACGCGAACAGTTCGTCGGACATGCGCGCCGCGACGCTCGCGGCCTCTTGCACGCCCATCAGGGCTTCCGAGTTGTCGAGCATTTCGCCGACGTAGTCGCTCACGGAGCTGAACAGCATCGCGATCTCGCGGAGCTTCGCCTGTGCATCCGGATCGCGAATCGCCTCGGCGTTCGCGCCGCCGCGGATCTGGTCCTCGAGAACCTGGCCGAATTCCTCGGTATCCTGCGCAAACTGCTCGGTCGCCGCCTCGGCGTCTTCACCGGCGAGCACCTTGTTCAAGTTGTTGACGATGCGCTGCGAGAGCATCAGCTGCCGGCTGGCGATGCGCACCTGTTCCTGGCTGGCATTACGCTTCACCAGGGTATTCACCACGTCTTCATAGTGCGTCAGCAACTGTGGCATGAATTCGCTGATCACGCTCGCCGTCTCTTTGACCGACAGCACCAGTTGCTTGCCCTCGAGCACCGTGTTCACGGAGGCCGTGAATTCGGCCCACTTGGCTTCGGTCTCGGCGAGCGGCGTGTCGATATCGCCACGGGTCGGCGGCAACCCGGTCGACACATTGCCGCTGCGCAGGTAGCTCAGACTTTGGCCGAAGCGATCGCGGTATGTGACGACCTGGTCGAAGGCCTCTTCGTTACCGCTCGAGGCCTCCAGCGCGTACTTGGCGATCCGCTGCGACAGCACCTGCTGTTCGCCGGCATAGCCGGTGTATTCCTTGTCGAATCCAGCCAGACGCCCCATGTACCAGAACACCAGGAACATAATGGCTATGGACACCAACAGGCCGCCGATTAGAAAGCCGACGCTCTTGCTGGCACCTCGTTTGACGGAAGCCTCGTTAGCTGCGCTCATCACTCTGTCTCCTGACCCTTATTTAAATTCCCAACCCGCTATGCAATTTTCCGCCGGCTTCTGGCCGGACGGCACTTATGCTCTATGAATGCGTTGTCAGATGGCCGCCTGCAGGAACTGCGGTGTTTCGGCCAGCAGCCGGAGATCGAACACGCCCCAGTGCTCGTCACCCGACTGAAACCCAAACGGCAAGAACGGCGCCAGGCCGGCGTCCGTACTGGGCGGCTGTTCGGTTCGCTGCTCGGGCATGAAGTGCTTCAGGCCCAGCACTTCATCGACGATCAGGCCGGAGAACACACCTTTGTGGTTCACGACCAGCACCCGGCTGCGGCGTCCGGGCAGGCAGCCCGCGCCGTTCAGATAACCCTTCAGATCCATGATCGGCAGCAGATTGCCGCGCACGTTGGCGATGCCGCGCACCCAGTCTTTTGCGCCCGGGACCTTCGACATCCCCGGGTAGGTGAGAATTTCGACGACGTGATCCAGCGGCGCGACCAGCCGTGTGCCGCCGAGCCGGAAGCCGATGCCCATCCAATCCTCTTTGATGTCCATCTGCCGCGGCAGCTCGTGGGCATGCGCACGGCACTTGGCCTCGATGTCGCGCAGCAACTGCAGCGCCTGATTGCCGGATTCCTGCGTCATGCCCCCCCCCTTTCCGATCGCTACGACGGCGACGCCGTCAGGCGCCCAGCGCGCTCTTGATCTTGCCGATCAGATCGCCTTCCACCACCGGTTTGGTGACGTAATCCTTGGCACCCTGGCGCATGCCCCAGACACGATCGGTCTCCTGATCCTTGGTCGTGCAGATGATCACCGGAATCGCCGCGGTCTCGGCGCCCTTGGTCAACTGGCGAGTGGCCTGGAAACCATTGAGCCCCGGCATGACGACGTCCATCAGCACCAAATCCGGCTTCTCCGCCTTTGCGACCTCGACACCCTGCTCCCCGCTGCTCGCGGTGAGGGTATCGAAGCCGTTCTTCTCCAGCATGCTCTTGAGCACATGCATTTCCGTGGGGGAGTCGTCCACAATCAAAATACGCGCCATGAATACTCTCCTTCCTTCAACTCGCTAAATGCACCTTCGGTGCGGACCCCACCACGTTATCGCCCGGACTACCGGGAAACTGACGTGGAGCAGGAACTTCGAACCGGGGGTCGGCCGATAACCGCTCCCTGGCAAATGTCTTCGGCGTCAGCCGCGCTGCACATGACGCTTGATGGCGCCGAGCAATTCCTCTTTGGCAAACGGCTTGGTGAGATATTGCTCTGAACCGACGATCCGGCCGCGGGCACGATCGAACAGGCCGTCTTTGGACGACAGCATAATCACGGGGATGCGCTTGAAAGCCTGATTGTGTTTGATCAGGGCGCAGGTCTGATAGCCGTCGAGGCGCGGCATCATGATATCCACGAAGATGATGTCGGGGCGGTGGTCGGCGATCTTCGCCAAGGCCTCGAAACCGTCGGTGGCGGTGAAGACTTCGCAACCCGCCTTTTTCAGTAGCGTCTCGGCCGTCCGGCGGATCGTCTTGGAATCGTCGATGACCATCACCTTCAGGCCGGCGACCCCGTCGTCATTCTGGCACTCTGCGTTCGATTCCACGGCATCCCCCGCCTGGGCCGCTTCCGTTTCGTTAGGCAAAATATTTTGCATAGCGGCAAGTTATCTCTTACTGTAAGCAGCGTCAGGGGCTCGATTCCATCCGGCCCATACGCGCCAGTTTCTTAACGCTTGTACGCTCGAGTTCGTCCGTGGACCCGCGCCGTCGTTACCGACAACCTCCCGGTTGCCCAGAATGTTGGTCGCAACTGGCTCATTTACTTTAGTATTGCGGCCAATCCCGTTCCCCGTTAGCGTCCTTAGCACAGCAAACTTTATGCCCGCCGAATTGATGCATGCCGTTCCTCACCTCACCACCGCGCTCTCGGGTCCGTTGCAACAGATCGAGACTTTGTTGCTGACGGAACAGAACCGGATCGAAACCTGGCTGCGCGCCGAGTGGCGCAAGACGCCCGCGCCGCTCTACACCTCGGTCGACCTGCGCAACGCCGGGTTCAAACTGGCGCCAGTGGACACCAATCTGTTTCCGGCCGGCTTCAATAACCTGAATGCGGCGTTCCTTCCGCTCTGCGTACAGGCCATGCAGACAAAGATCGAACAGATCTGCGAAACCGCCAGCAACATCCTTCTGATTCCGGAAGATCACAGCCGCAATCTGTTCTATCTCGAGAGCCTTGCCACCCTCCGCGACATCATCCTCAAAGCCGGCTACCAGGTGCGCATCGGCTCCGTGCGACCCGGCCTGAAGGCCGCCGAACAGGTCGACCTGCCGTCGGGCCGCTCGGTGCGGCTGGAGCCCTTGATCCGGCGCGACCGGCGGGTCGGCACGGCCGATTACGACCCCTGCCTGGTGATCCTCAACAACGACCTGATCAGCGGCATCCCGGAACAGTTGCACGATATCGAACAGGACATCGTGCCGCCGCCGGGACTGGGCTGGTCGAGCCGGCTCAAGTCCGGACACTTCAAACACTACAATCAGGTCGCGCACGAGTTCGCGCAGATGGTCGGCATCGATCAATGGCTGATCAACCCGCTGTTCCGCAATTGCGGCGAGCTGGATTTCAAGAAGCGCGAGGGCGAAGACTGCCTGGTGCGCAACGTCGACGCCCTGCTGAAAAGCATCCAGTCGAAATACGACGAGTATGGCGTCGACAAGCCGCCCTTCGTGGTCATCAAAGCGGATGCCGGCACTTACGGCATGGGCATCATGTCCGTCAGCAGCGTCGACGAGGTGCGCAGCCTCAACCGGAAACAACGCAGCAAGATGGCGTCGATGAAGGGCGGCGCCAGTGTCTCCAAGGTGATACTCCAGGAAGGCGTCTACACCTTCGAGACCATCGGCGAGCTGGAATCGGTCGCCGAACCCGTGGTGTATATGATCGACCACTTCGTGGTCGGCGGCTTCTACCGGGTGCACACCGAACGTGGGGTCAACGAGAACCTCAATGCGCCCGGCATGCATTTCGAGCCCCTGGCCTTCGTCGAGCCTTGCAACACCCCGGATCGCAGCCGCGAACCCGATGCCGAACCGAACCGTTTCTATGCCTATGGCGTGCTCGGCCGCCTGGCCCTGCTGGCGGCGGCGCGCGAACTCGCCGAATACAATGCCCTCTGAGGTATCCGGAAAAGTGCGTCTGGCCGTCCTGATGGACCCAATCGGGTCCATCAATATCAAAAAGGACAGCAGCTTCGCCATGCTGCTGGCTGCCCAGCGGCGCGGCTGGGACCTTATATATATGGAACAGTCCGACCTGTTCCTGCGCGATGGCCGGGTCTATGCGCGGCTGCGTCCCTTGCAGGTCAAGGAAGACCCGAGCGGCTGGTTCGAACTCGGGGAGGCCCACATCGAGCCGCTGGAGCGGGTGGACATCCTGCTGATGCGCAAGGACCCGCCGTTCGACATGGAGTACGTTTACACCACGCACCTGCTGGAGCGGGCCGAGGCGGCCGGCGTGCTGGTGGTGAACAAACCGGCGAGCCTGCGTGACTGCAACGAGAAGCTTTATACCGCCTGGTTTCCGGAGTGCTGCGCGCCCACGCTGGTCAGCCGCGACGCGCATCAATTCCGCGATTTTCTCGTCGAACAGGGCGACATCATCCTGAAACCCTTGCACGGCATGGGTGGCGCCTCGATCTTCCGCATCCGCGAGGGCGACCCCAACCGCAACGTCATATTGGAAACCTTGACCGAGCATGGGCAACGCTTCGCCATGGCGCAGCGTTTCATCCCCGAGATCAGCGCCGGCGACAAACGCATCCTGATGATCGACGGCGAGCCCGTGCCCTACGCGCTGGCGCGCATCCCGACGCCCGGCGAGACGCGCGGCAATCTCGCCGCCGGGGGCAGCGGCGAAGGCGTCGAATTGTCCGCGCGCGACCGTTGGATCTGCGCGCAGGTCGGCCCGGCCCTGCGCGCAAAGGGCCTGCACTTCGTAGGTCTGGACGTGATCGGCGACTACCTCACCGAGATCAACGTCACCA
>Ga0172382_10007289_pt1 | contig 15747 bp, 14 predicted proteins | sample Leawel138RmetaG_FD_122245 | JGI IMG/M metagenome (GOLD analysis project Ga0172382, IMG submission 122245) | Leachate microbial communities from a municipal landfill in Southern Ontario, Canada - Leachate well 138R metaG | ecosystem: Engineered > Solid waste > Landfill > Unclassified | place...
CCAAAGGCAATTGCTGAATATTCACGGGTGCACGACCCGCCGCTGCCGCATCGGCATTGATGAGCTTGACCGCCATATCGATGATGGTCAAGGTACGCAGGCCGAGAAAGTCGAACTTCACCAACCCCATCTTTTCTACATCGTCCTTATCGAGCTGGGTGACATTACCACCGTCTTCAGAGCCGTCGTTAAAGAGTGGCAGGCGGTCAGCCAGTGGCTCCGGGGAGATCACCACACCACCCGCATGGGTCGAGGCGTGACGTGGCAAACCCTCCAGGCGCAGGGCGATGTCCAGCAGGTCGCGGACGTCGTCTTCCTCAGCCTGGCGTCGCCGCAGCTCCTCCGATTCCTCCAGGGCCTTCGCCAGGGTCATTCCCAGATCACCCGGCACCAGCTTGGCCAACTGGTCGACAAAGCCATAAGGTAGACCCAGCACCCGGCCGACATCACGCACCACCGCCCGCGCCTTCATCGTCCCAAAGGTGATGATCTGGCCGACCCGGTCACGACCGTATTTGTCGGCCACATACTGAATGACGCGGTCACGCTGATCCATGCAGAAATCCACGTCGAAGTCAGGCATGGAAACGCGTTCGGGGTTGAGAAAGCGCTCGAACAACAGGCCATTGCCGATGGGATCGAGATCGGTGATCCGTAGTGCGTAGGCCACCAGCGATCCGGCGCCGGAACCACGCCCAGGTCCTACCGGCACGCCATTATTTTTTGCCCACTGGATGAAATCCGCGACGATGAGAAAATAACCGGGGAAGCCCATCTGCTGAATGACGCCGACCTCACGCAGCAGGCGCTCGTGATAAGGCAACGTGGCATCGCCACTGATACGCAGCTCCTGCAAGCGTTCCTGCAGACCTTTTTGCGCCGCGTCGTGCAAATATTCATCCACGGACTGACCGGCGGGAATGGGGTAGTCCGGTAGCGCATAATGCCCGAGCACCAGCTCCATATTACAGCGTCGCGCAATTTCGACGGTATTGTCGCAAGCTTCCGGTAGGTCCGCAAAACGCTCTCGCATTTCTTCGGGGTCCGGCAGGCGGTGCTCCGGCGTAAAACGCCGCGGACGGCGCGGATCGTCCAGGGTAACGCCCGCAGAAATACACTGTCGCGCATCGAAGGCCGCAAAGTCCGCCGCATCGAGAAAGTGGGCGTTGTTGGTGGCCACCAGCGGTAAATCGAGTTTTTCCGCCAGCGCCACCGTAGCCTGGACCAGGGCCTCCTGCCCCGCCTCACCGTTGCGCTGCACTTCCAGATAAAAACGTTCCGGGAAAAGCCTTGCGTAGTATCGCGCCCGGCTTTCCGCCTGTTGCGGATGGCGCTGCAGGGCACGCCCGATCTCCCCCTGCCCGGCCGCAGACAGGGCAATGAGACCGTCGCTCGACCCTTCCAGCCATGCCGCGTCGATCTGCGGACGGCCGTGACGACTGCCCTCCAGGTAAGCCCGGCTGAGCAGGCGGCTGAGGTTACGGTAGCCGGTTTTGTCCATGCACAGCAGGATCAGGCCGACCGGCTGCCCCGGCTCTGCCACATCATGCACCCAGACTTCACTGCCAATCAATGGCTTGACGCCCTGTCCCCGGGCAGCATTATAAAATTTCACCAGGGCAAAAAGGTTGCCGTGATCCGTGATCGCCACGGCCGGCATGCCCCGCTCCGCGCAGCGTCTGGCCAGCGCCTTGACCGGAATGATTCCGTCTTCCAGGGAGTATTCGGAGTGTACGTGCAGATGGACGAACTGCGGCGCACGCATCATTGCGTCTCCCAGGCCTGGTCGACGGGTCCGAAGCCGCGCCGATGCAGGGCACAAGGACCCCAGCGCCGCAATGCCTGGAGATGCACCGCCGTGCCGTAACCCATATGCCGCGCCAGCCCATATTGAGGGTAATATCGGTCGAGCAACTGCATCTCCTCATCCCGTGTCACCTTGGCCAGAATACCTGCCGCAGCGATGGCGTCCACCCGGCCATCGCCGCCAACCAGCGTCTCTACCTGCCAACCGGGAGGCGATTGATTGCCGTCGACGAGAATCCGCCGAGGCTGCCGGGGCAGGCCGACGATAGCCCGCGCCATGGCACGCAACGACGCCTGGAGAATATTGTAGCGCTCAATCTCCCAGACCGCAGCCCGGGCTACCGACCAGGCCAGGGCCTCATTGCGGATACGTGCGGCCCAATGTGTCCGTGCGGCTGCCGTCATTTTCTTGGAATCGTCCAGACCGTGAAGAGGTACGCGCAGAATCACCGCCGCTGCCACCACCGGACCCGCCAAGGGCCCTCGCCCCGCCTCATCCACACCCGCGCACCAGGGTCCATAGTGTTCCAGGATTGGGGCGCTTTTCATGGCGTTACCGTTTTCATGCCAGCATCTCTCGGAGCACCTGCTGCAACTGCTCGGGAGGATCGCCTTCCAGCAGGCTGCGCAGTTTCTGCAATTTCGCCACCTGCTCGGAACCCGCCGGACCCAAAAGCGCCGCCAGTGCACCAGCCACCTGGGCGGGCTCGAAGGCCTCCTGGAGGAATTCCGGGTATACGGCCTCTTTGAGCAAAATATTGGGCATGGCCACAAAGGGGGTCTTCACCAGTCTTCGGACGAAAGCAAAGGTGAGTGCGTTCAAAATATAGACGACAACCGCCGGACGCTGCATGAGTGCCGTTTCGAGTGTGGCGGTACCGGAGGCGACCAGTACCACGTCAGCGGCTGCCAGCACGGTTTGCGTCTGAGCGACCACCAACTGCGCATCTTCCGGCCCCGCACCCTGTTTCCAGAGCTGCTCCCAGAGGGGGCGTAACTCCTCCTTGGCCAAGGCCACCAGAATCCGCAGTTCCGGCATTTGCTTGCGCAAACGTCGCGCCGTTTCCGCATAGCGTAGAGTCAGACGTTCCAGCTCACCGCGGCGACTGCCCGGCAGGAGCGCAAGCACCGGCCCCCCTGCCGTCAGTCCCAGTGCCACCCGCGCGTCCATCCCATACTGCGCCGTCGCAGTCTGCGCCAGCAAGGGATGGGCCAGCACATGCACCGGCACCCCCGCCTGTGCATAAATGGGCACCTCAAAAGGAAAAAGCACCAGCATGTGGTCCACTACGCGCTTGATCTGATGAATTCGCTGCGAGCGCCAGGCCCAGATCTGTGGACCCACCACATAGAGCACCCGAATGCCCATCTGCTTAGCCATCTTGGCAATGTGCAGATTGAAAGCAGGATGGTCAATCAGCACTACGCAAGCCGGCCGTTCCACCTGCAGATGCTGCCGAATCTGCCCATAAAGCCTGCGCAGGCGACCGTAGTGCCGCAAGACTTCGACCAACCCGATCATCGCCAGCACTTCACCATTGGCAATATTTTGCACGCCCGCCGCCTGCAGACGGGATCCGACCACCCCAGACCATTGCAGATCAAGTCCCGCCTGCGCGGCATTCACCATAATTTCCAGCCCGAGATTTTCGCCGGAACGCTCTACCGCGAGGATAAAGGCCTTGCTCAAGGCCCTAGCCGTGCAGGGTGCGACGGATCACGGTAGCGATCCTGGCTATCTGCTCCTCACGCAGTTCCGGGAACATGGGCAGAGAGAGCACCCGCTCCGCCAGACGCTCTGCCACCGGACAATGGGCTTGGGCCTGGTGCGCAAACATCTTTTGCTGGTGTCCTGGAATCGGATAGTAAATGGCGCTGGCAATGCCTTCGGCATGGAGGGCGGCCTTCACCGCATCCCGCGCATTCAACTGAATGGTGAACTGATGGAATACGTGGTGATAACCTGCTGGAGCTTCCGGCAATTGCAGGTCGAGACCCACCAGATGCTCGGCGTACCACCCTGCCGCCTGCCGCCGTCCGTGGTTATAGGCCGCGAGATGTGGAAACTCCGCCCGAAGAATCACCGCCTGCATTTCGTCGAGACGACTGTTATAGCCCAATACGTCATGGTGGTAGGTCTGCCAGGAACCATGGTTGCGCAGCCCGCGCAATTTGCGTTCCAGCTCCGCATCCGCCGTCACCACCATGCCGCCGTCTCCGGCAGCGCCGAGATTTTTGCTGGGAAAGAAAGAAAAACAACCGATGTCGCCAAAGCTGCCCACCCCTTGTCCGTGAATTTCGGCACCAATGGCCTGGGCACAGTCCTCAATCACCCGCAAACCATGCTTCTGAGCAAGCGCCATGATGCCGGGCATATCTGCCGGCAATCCGTAGAGATGTACGGGGATGATCGCTTTGGTCCGCGGCGTAATGGCGGCCTCGATACCGGCCGCGGTCATGGCGTAAAAACGATCATCCACATCCACAAAAACCGGCGTGGCACCCACATAAAGAACCGCTTCCGCAGTCGCAATGAACGTGAAGGTCGGGACGATCACCTCGTCGCCGGGACCGATCTCCAGGGCACGCAGGGCCAGCATCAGGGCGTCCGTACCGGAAGCGCAGCCCACACCGTGGGCAACACCGGAGAGACCCGCCACCTCCGCCTCTAGCGCACGCCCCTGATTTCCCAGGATAAAGCTGGCATCGTCCAGAATTTTCCCTATCCCCGTCAATATTTCATCCCGCAGCGGCGCAAAATGCGCCCGCAAATCGACCATGGGAATTGCTGTATTTTGAGTCATGCATCACCGTCCGAAAGAAACGTCAAAACCCGCACCGGCATACGCTCAAGGCTGCAGAAAGGCCTCCACGGCTACCCGCACCTGCAGCGCCGCGGCCAGCACCCGCCGACCCGCGATGCCATCGCAAAACACCGGCCGGTGCGCTACGATGGCGTTCAGGAAATCCTCAATCTCCGCCGCCAAGGCATCGCGTTTGGGCAGGTCCACGGCCTCATCACGTACACCGGGAATTCCCGGCACTGTCCCCGCACCGCGATGGTAGATATGCAGGGTGTTGTTGAGGAAATCCACCGAAGCATAACGATCCTGCCAAAAGATACGCATGCGCCGCGCAGGCTCCCGCACTACCCGGGAGGCCGCCAGGTTGGCCACGGTGCCGTTGTTCAGGGTCATCCAGGCAGTGGCCATGTCCGCCTTGTCCGTTACCGCCGCGACACCCACGGCACGCACGTCCACGGGTTCGGCGCCGGTCAGCAGCAACGTCAGGTCCAGATCATGAATCATCAGATCCATGATCACGTCGATATCCAGCGAGCGTGGCTTGAAAGGCGCCAGGCGCTCCGCTTCCAGGTAGCGAGGCGCACCAAAGCCTGCCTGCCGCAAATGCTGAATGGCTGGGTGTACCCGCTTGATATGACCAATCGCCAGCACCAGATGGCGCTCCTGCGCCATACCAATCAGGGCATCTGCTTCTTCGGTATCCAGGGTAAAGGGTTTTTCGATCAGACAATGCACCCCCGCCTGCATCGCCACTTCCGCCACCGCGAAGTGGGTGGAGGTGGGGGTGACAATGGACACCGCATCTACTTCGGCCAGTAACGCATCAACGCTGGGGAAAGCACGGCACCGCAATTCGCCGGCAACCTCCGTGGCCCGTTCCGCGTTCTCGTCAAAAACCCCTGCCAGTTGTGAGATTGCGGCATATTTCTGCGCGTGAAAGCGCCCCAGATGGCCCACACCAATGACCCCGGTTCTCATATTGATCATGGCCGCGTAATCCCGCGTCGGCTATTACGAATAAAGTCCAGGAGATAGGCGACTTCCGGCGCATTCAGACCACGTTGCGACACTTCATCCATGGCATCCTCCAGTCTCAGCCCGGAACGGAAAAGCAGGCGGTACGCCCGTTTGATCTGCAAGATGGTCTCCCGGGAGATACCGCGACGTGCGAGACCGCGTACATTGATCCCATGCAGGCTGGCATGGTTGCCTGCCGCCATCATAAAAGGTGGAATATCCAAAGGTGCCATGGTCCCGCCGCCCAATATCGCGTGCGCCCCCACCCGCGCGTACTGATGTACCGCCGACAGGCCTCCGAGGATGGCGTGATCTTCGACGCTGACATGACCGGCAAGCGTTGCGGCATTGGCCATTACCACCTGATCGCCGATGGAACAGTCGTGCGCCACGTGGCAGTAAGCCATGAGGAGGTTGTGATGACCGATCCGCGTTATCCCGCCGCCTTTCACCGTACCGCGATTGATGGTCACAAACTCGCGTATCGTATTGTACGATCCGATTTCGAGTATCGTAGGTTCACCCGCGTAGCCCAGATCCTGTGGAGCCGTGCCGACGGACGCAAACTGAAAAATTTGGTTATGGGCACCGAGGCGGCTAGGACCTTCGATCACGGTATTCGCGCCGATCTTGCAGTGATCGCCGATTTCCACTCCGGCCCCAATGACGGCAAAAGGTCCGATGGTGCATCCTTCTCCAATCTGAACCGAGGGATCGACGATGGCCTGCGGATGAATCTGCACCGTCATTGGACATGCTCGCGCAAGGTGGCCATCAGCAGCGCAGAGGCGACTTCCACCCCATCGACCAGCGCCGACGTTTCCATCAGCCACATGCCCGAACGCCGGCGGCTCACGTTGGCGATGAGCTCCAATTGATCGCCCGGCGTCACCGGTTTGCGGAAGCGGGCCTTGTCGATCCCGGCAAAATAAACCGCCGCATTCTCTCCGTACTTATCCTCGGAAACAAAGGCGAGGATCGCCGCCGCCTGGGCAAGCGCTTCGATGATGAGTACGCCCGGCATCACCGGAAATCCCGGGAAATGGCCCTGAAAATGCGGTTCGTTCATGGTGACGTTTTTCAGCGCGCGCAAACGTTTTCCTATCTCCATTTCAACGACACGATCCACCAGCAGAAATGGGTAGCGATGTGGCAAGCGTTTAAGAATATCCTGAATATTCAGCTCATTCACGGTCAGGGGGCTCTCCGTTAGTAGATAAATCCTGTTCAAGTGTGCGCTCGACGCGCTTCATTCGGCGGAACAAGGTGTCCAGTCCGTCAAGACGCGCGGCGATACGTCTCCAGTGGCTTGCCTCCTGTACAGGGATCACCCCCGAATATACACCGGCGCGACGCAAGGAATGGGTCACCGCGCTCTGCCCGGCGATCACACAGCCATCGGCGATTTCCAGGTGACCGGCAATGCCCACCTGACCGCCGATACGGCAGTGCCGGCCAATCCGCACGCTCCCCGCAATCCCTGTCTGTCCGGCGACAACCGTATGGGCGCCGATCTGGACGTTGTGTCCGATTTGCACCAGATTGTCTATTTTCACCCCGTCTTCGATCACCGTATCTGCCAGCGCACCGCGGTCGATACAGGAGTTGGCACCAACCTCCACGTTATTTCCAATAAGTACCCGACCCACCTGCGGGATCTTCAAAAAGCGGCCGTCTGCCTCTGCAAAACCAAAGCCATCGGCGCCAATCACCACACCCGCGTGGAGGACGCAGCCGGCGCCCACTTTGCAGCCCCCATAAATCTTCACGCCGGGATAAAGATGTGACCCCTGTCCCACCTCCGCACCCGCGCCAACAAAGGTACCGGCCTCCAGCCAGACGCCTTTCGCAATCACCGCTCCGGCGCCAATCTGCACATGCGCATCGATGCGCGCGCCCGGATCCACCTGGGCGTCACGCGCCAGTTGTGCCGTATGATGCAATCCGGGCCGAGGGGCAACCTGCGGATAGATATGCTGCATGACCCGCGCAAATGCCGCGTAGGGATTGTCCGTCAAAAGGCGGTTTCCGGAAAACTGCTCCGCTTCCTGGGGAGCAATCAGTATGGCGCCTGCTTTGCTCGTTTTTAACAGACCTCGCAAATGCATGTCGTGATAAAAAGTGAGATCCCCGCTGCCGGCTGTATCGAGCGGCGCCACAGCGCTGATCTGATACCCGGCGTCGCCGCGCAATTCAGCGCCTGCCACCTGCGCCAGATCGCCAAGGAGATACACGCCGTGCGCCACCCTATTTACCACCGTTCATTTTACCGGTGGCAGGTTTGTTCTCCATCGCTGCCACCACCTGCGGAGTGATATCGATGGCGCCATTGACATAAAGCACAGACTTGTCATTGAGGATCACCGTATAATGCCCGGCGCGCCCGATCCTGCTCACCACTTTGACCAACCGGTCCTGAATGCCTTTCAGAATCTGATTGCGCTGATAATTGAGGGTATCCTGGGCTTGGCGCTGGAACTGCTGCAAATGGAGAATCATGCCCTGCAATTGCGCCTCCCTTTCCTGCCGCTGCGCATTCGTCAGATGTGGAAAATCTTTTTCCAGGGTCTTTTGAAATGCGTCGATCTGCTGGCGCCTGGCCTCCATCTCCTTCTGCTTCGCCTCTACCTGTTTGTTGAGGCTGGCTGCGCCAGCCTGTGCCTCAGGCAATTCGCGCAACGCGCGGTCGAGATCCACAAAGCCGATCTTCAGCGGGTCTGCCCACGCCGCGACAGACGTCAGCGTCAACAGCAGAACGACCCCGAGACGCAGTCGCCTTTTCATACCCCGACACCACACCGTCAAAAGTTGTTACCCACAGTAAACTGCAAGGGCTGGGTCAGGTCACCCGGCTTCTTGTCTAGCGGGACGGCCAAGGACAGGCGCAGCGGCCCCATCGGGCTGATCCACATGAAGCCGATGCCCGCCGTCGTCCGCATTTCGCTTAAATTCGGGAAGTAATTATTGCTATAATTATATATTGAACCATTCGTGTTGGAATTCACGCCATAGACCCAACCACTTGCGAGAAATACCGACATCCGGAAGTTGTTATTATCCGCCAGACCAGGCAGCGGGAAATACAGATTGGCGTTAAAAAGTAACTGGCGCGTGCCGCCCACCGGATAACCGCCTATCTGTGGGCCCAATGCGTAGGTCTGATAACCCGGCAAGGTGGTCGGACCACCCAGATAGTAGTTATTAAAGAATGGTACGCTTAGCCCGCCATAACCGTTGATAAAGCCATAGCGCCCGCTCAATCCGCCCGTCAGCCAGGAGGTAATGGGATGATAATATTCCGCTTTGACCTCCGCCTTATACCAGCGGAGCTTTGCAGGAGGTACTGCAGCCCTCAGCGATAAAGTCCCATAAACCCCTTTGGTGGGGAAAATCGGTGAGTTGCGGCTGTCGTAAGTCAGGTCATTCCCAACCGTCACCGCAGTGGCTGTATTACCAAATCTATTTACATAATCAGTATATATTTGCGGGCTTCCAGAAGTCAGATTAATGTTCGTATTACTGAACCCCAACGACATGTAATCATAGACATACTGCATCACCGGAATACCCAGGGTAACGGTCGCGCCGTAATCGATTTCCTGATATGGTGCCACCATCAGGGTAGAGAGGTTGGTATCGTTGCGATACAGATTAACGCCCAGACTGATGCCGTCCGGCGTAAAATATGGGTCGGTGAAAGACAGGTTATACGCAGTCCCCAGACCGCCTACGTTAGCCGAGAACGACAGGGCGTCACACGTACCCATCAAGTTGTTCTGGCTGATCGAGCCGTTGAATAGGATACCCTGGGCATTGGAGTAGCCGACACCGATACTGAAACTGCCTGTAGGCCTTTCGCTCACATGGACATCCAGGTCCAGTTGGTCAGGATGCCCCGGGACCGGTACGGTTTTTGTCTCGATCTTGTCGTAAAAACCCGTCTGCTGCAGACGCATCTTGGAACGCCGGATCAGCGCGCCATCATAAAGCGCACCCTCCATCTGCCGGAATTGGCGCCTGACCACATAGTCTCGGCTTTTGTCATTGCCGGTGATCTCGATACGGCGGATATAGACCTTGCGACCGGGATCCACCTCGAAGTTCAGCGCCACCTCGTGCGTTTTTTCATTCACCTTGGGCACCGGTGTGGTATTGGCGAAAGCATAACCCAGGTTTCCGAGCTTATCCGCAATAGCACTATTGGTGTCGTTGATTTTAGCCCGGGAAAACACTTCGCCAGGTTTGATCTCCACCAGTTTTTCCAGTTCGGGCCTCGGCACGATCAGGTTACCCGTCAGGCCCACCGACTGGATATGATAGAGATTACCCTCATGCACGTTAACGGTGATATACACAAAGCGGCGATCCGGCGTCACCTGCACCTGGGTGGATTCAACATCGAAGTTGAGATAGCCCCGGTCCAGATAAAAATTATGCAGTTTCTCCAGACCCTTCATGAGTTTTTCACGCGAGTAACGATCATTTTTGGTGAAGAAGGAAAAGGCATCCGGCGCACCGATACTGAAAAGGCCACGCAGACGGCTTTCACTGAAGGCATGATTACCGACAATGGTCACTTGCTTGATGGTCGCCTGCTCGCCTTCCTTGGCGTCGATATGGATGGCTACCCGATTGCGCGGCAATTTTTCCACCCGCGCATGAATCCGGGCGTTGTAATAGCCCATACCCTCATATTGTTCCTGCAGACCATGAATCACCTGATCCAGGATCGAATGATTAAAGATGTGCCTGTCCACCAGACCGACGCCCTTGAGCGTGCCGTTCACTTCGCTTTTGGAAAAAGCCTTGATACCCGTCATCTTGATGCTGGAGATGATGGGCCGCTCCTGCACGATGACCAACAGATTGTTGTCAGAACGGGCGATGGTCACATCCTTGAAGAATCCCGTGGAATAAAGATCCTTGATGGCCTGCTGTGCCTTCTGATCATCCACCTGCTCGCCGATGTGAATGGGCAGGTAGTTGTAGACCGTGCCCGGTGCGATATGCTCCAGACCACGAATTTCTATATTCCTGACCGTAAAGGGCGCAAATGCCCAGGCTGGTGCTGCCCATGCGGCGGTGACACAAGCCACTCCGGCAGAAAGGAGGATGAGGGGGGCAGAGCTGAGGCTGAATTTTTTCACGGTGTTAGCAGTCTCATAATATCATTGTAGAAGGCGAAGGACATGAGCATCAGAAGCAGCACTATACCGATCTGCTGCGCTTTTTGCACCACTACCGCAGGGAGCGCTTTGCCGCGCACCATTTCCACGGCGTAAAACATCAGATGTCCGCCATCCAGAATCGGAATGGGGAGAAGATTGAGCACCCCCAGACTGATACTGACCAACCCGAGAAAGGATAAAAACGGCGCGAGACCGGCATGCGCCGACTGCCCGGCATACTCCGCGATGGTGATTGGACCACTGATATTGTCCGGAGAAACAAAACCCTGGACCATTCGCACGATCATCACGATAGTCATCAGCGACATTTGCCAGGTCGTTCGCACCCCGTAGATGAATCCCTCCAGAGGACCGCGTTGCCGCAGAACGATCAGGTTTCCGGGCAACGGCGCCATGAGGATGCCAATACGGCCAATGGGCTTTCCAGACTTGTCGAGAAACATCTGCGGAGTGAGATGCACCGTTTTCGCGAGCCCCTGCGCGGTCAGATAACGCAACTGGATGGCCTTGCCAGGGTGGGACTCGACCTGCCGCGCCAGCCCCTCCCAACTGGAAATCTCATGCGCATCAACCGCAAGGATGCGATCTCCCGCCGCCAACCCGGCCTGCTGCGCCGGACTATGGGGCTGCACGGCACCGATGACCGCCGGCAGGTATGGCTCCATGCCAATGACTTTACTGACAAAATCCGGTCCGACGCTATCTGCGGCAAGGGTCTGCAAGCGCAGCACATGGTTTAGCCGGGCGTCGTTGTTACCTATCGTCTGCAGGGTCACCGGGGTACGCGCAATGGCCGCAGACAGCAGTCCCAAACGCACATCTTCCCAGGTATGTACGGCCTGTCCGTTGAGCATCGTGATGCGTTCGCCGGGCTGCAACTGCGCGTGGGCCGCCGGAGAATGATCCTGTACCAGACCGACGATGGGCGCCAACCCCGGAATGCCGAGCCACGCCACACCCGCATACGCCACCACAGCAAAAAGCAGATTGGCCAACGGTCCCGCCAGTGCAATCAGAAAACGTTTGCCGGGAGCAAGGTTGACAAAGGCCCGTTTGCTGTCCTCCGCCGAAGCCGGTTCATCACTCTGCTCACCGAGCATTTTGACGTAGCCACCGAGGGGAAGCGCGGCAATCACATACTCCGTCTGATCCCGTCCCCAGCGACGGCTAATCAGCGCCGGTCCAAAACCGATGCTGAACCTGAGCACCTTGACGCCCATTGTTTTGGCGACGATGAAATGGCCCGACTCGTGAATCAGCACAAGGATGCCGATAGCCAGAATAAAGGCCCCTATGGTCTCAATAATCTGCATGCGCGGTCGGAAGAATCACTGCATACCCGATCCATGCCGGGCCAGGTGGCGGAGGGCCACTTCCCGTGCCAATTGGTCGATAGCCAGCACACCGTCCAGATGGTCCGGGGCGGCGGGCTGCAATTCACCAAGGGTATCTTCAACGACGGCTGCAATTCGCAGAAATGGCAGGTACCCTTCTAGGAAGGCCTGTACGGCAATCTCATTTGCCGCGTTCAGCACCGTCGCCGCTGCCCCCCCCGCCTGCAGGGCATCAAAAGCGAGGGCCAGGCAAGGGAACCGCCGCAAGTCGGGTTCCTCGAACTGAAGGTCCGGCCCATGCGCCAGATCCAGAGACGAAACCCCACTTTCCATGCGCTCTGGAAAAGCCAGAGCATGGGCAATGGGGGTGCGCATATCGGGGTTGCCCAGTTGCGCCAGCACGGAGCCATCCACATATTCCACCATGGAATGGATAATGCTCTGGGGATGAATCAGCACGTCGATCCGGGAGGCGGGGAGGTCAAAGAGCCAATGCGCCTCGATGACCTCCAGCCCCTTATTCATCATGGTTGCAGAGTCTACGGAGATTTTTCGGCCCATGACCCAGTTGGGATGGGCACAGGCCTGATCCGGCGTTACCACCGCCAGATGCTCCACCGGCCAGGTCCGGAACGGTCCTCCGGAAGCCGTCAGCAGAATACGGCGCACGCCCTTGCCATCTGCAAAGCACTGGAATACAGCATTGTGTTCACTATCGATGGGAAGCAGCGTCACCTGATGCTGTCGCACGCGCTCCATGAAGAGGTTGCCCGCCATCACCAGACATTCCTTGTTGGCCAAATAGACCTTTTTCCCGGCTTCTACGGCGGCCAGGGTCGGTAACAGGCCGGCGGCGCCCACAATGGCCGCCATCACCTCATCGACGCCGGACATACGTGCCGCCTCGGCAAGTGCCTTCGGGCCACTCTCCACCTGGATCTTCTTGAGGCCAGCATCGCGTAGTAGCACCCGCAACTGCTGCGCCGCTTCTGGGGCAGCCATAACCACAAACTCGGGATGATGTTGCTGACAAAGCAACTGCATCTCTGCCACACGATGATTGCCGGTAAGCGCGACGATCCGGAATTGGTCGGGGTGGCGCGACACCACATCCAGTGTGCTTTTGCCGATGGAGCCCGTAGCCCCAAGTATGCAGATGCCTCGTGTCATTTCCACCAATCCAGATAATAAAGCCCGGCGACAAACACCGGGATGCCTGCGCTCATGCTGTCCAAGCGATCCAGCAGGCCGCCATGCCCCGGCAACAGCTGTCCACTATCCTTGCAATCGGCGCGGCGTTTCAAAAAGCTCTCGGAAAGATCTCCCAAGACCGCGAAAGCACCCGTGATCAGCCCCAAGAAGGCGCCGGAAAAGAGTGTCGGCGTGGCCGCACCTACCCATATCCATGCGCCCAGTGTGCCCATAATGGCGCTGGCAAGCAAGCCACCCATCAGTCCCTCCCAGGTCTTGCCGGGGCTGATGCGCGGTACCAACTGGTGGCGTCCCCAGGTTTTACCGGAAGCCATCGCGCCTACGTCGCCAGCACTGATCACTAGAATTACCCACAATAAAAACTGCGGGGCGTAGCGCTGCAAAGACACGCTGAAGAGCAGGGCAGGCAATAGTACAGGGAAAGCCGTAATGGCGCTCAGCGGGCGCTGCCAGGCCGGCGCATCGCGTAACAGGGAGGGGGACATCAGCACCAGCCCTATGGCGAGAAGCAGCCACCAGATCACGCTGCCCAGCGCCATGGACGCCCAGGGAAAATGCTGCGGGAGCATGAATACCGAAGGAATCAGCGCTGCGAGTACCAGACCCAACCCGTCCGGCCATACTATCAGGCTGAGGCGGCCCCATTCCCGCCCCCCCAGAAATGCCACCAGCATGAGGAAAACGGCGAAAATCCAGAATGGTGCCCGAAAAATCAGCACAAGGGTCAGCAGGAATAACAGAAATGCGGTGATCAGTCGCTGACGGAGCAATCGCCCTCCAGCACCTGATCGCCCGTACGTCCGAAGCGCCGTTGCCGATGCGCGAAAGACTGCAGCGCATGCTCCAGAGCTGCGCGGTTGAAATCCGGCCACAGCGTATTGCTGAAATAAAACTCGGTATAAGCCAACTGCCAAACCAGGAAGTTACTGATACGCTCCTCGCCACCGGTACGGATCAGCAGATCGGGCTCAGGGATGTCTGCCAGACAGAGATGCCGGGCAATATGTGCGGCGGAGAAGTCTTCAAGGGCGAGGTCCCCCGCCTGTACCGCCGCCATCGCGGCTCGTGCGGCCTGTGCAATGTCCCAACGTCCGCCATAATTCACTGCCAGATTGAGATGGAGTCGCTGATTGTCGCGGGTGAGCGTCTCCGCCTCATCAATGAGCTGGCATATCTCCGGATCCAGTGCACCGCGATCACCGATGATACGCAGACGAACGCCATTCTCATGCAACTTGCGTGCTTCCCGCCGCAGCAAGAGACGGAACAGATTCATCAGCAAACGAACTTCAATCGCTGGACGTCGCCAGTTCTCCGTGCTGAAAGCGAAAAGCGTCAGGTAGGGAATGCCGAGATCCACGCAGGACTGCACCATCTCCCGGACCACCTCGGCACCGCGGCGATGGCCGGCCACCCGTGGCAGGTGCCGACGGTACGCCCACCGGCCATTGCCATCCATGATGACGGCAATGTGGCGGGGCATGGCAGGCGTGGGCAGGTCGGCGGAAGGCATGGCTCAGACCTCCATGAGGTCGGCTTCCTTGGCCTCCACCACAGCATCCACCTCGTCAATATACCGGTCGGTCAGCTTCTGAAACTCCTCCTCAGCCCGTCGCTCTTCATCTTCGGAGATGGTTTTCTGCTTATGGAGTTCCTTGACCTGAGAAATGCTGTCGCGACGGATGTTCCGAATCGCCACGCGTGCGCCCTCCCCTTCCTGCCGGACCACCTTTACCATTTCCTTACGACGTTCCTCTGAAAGCGCCGGCAAGGGCACGCGAACATTATCCGAACCCGCCACCGGATTGAGCCCCAGACCGGCGTCACGAATGGCCTTGTCAATTTTGGGAATCAGGTTCTTTTCCCACGGTGTCACCAGCAGTGAACGAGCATCCGCCACCGAAACCGAGGCGACCTGCGCCAGTGGTGTCGGCGCGCCGTAGTAGTCCAGTTGTACGTGATCCAGCAGACCGGCACTGGCCCGGCCAGTACGCAGCCGGGTAAGCTCTCCCTTCAGCGACTCAATGCTCTTCTTCATCCGGGCTTCTGAATCTTTCTTGATTCCTTGAATAGTCATGCAATCTCTCTGCGCACGGAAGTGCCTTCCTCTTCACCCAGCATCACCCGCATCAATGCGCCGGATTTGTTGATGGAAAAAACGACGATCGGCATGTCATTATCGCGGCAGAGGGTGATAGCCGTCGCATCCATAACCTGTAAATTTTGCTCCAACACCTGGCTATAGGACAGTTCCCGGTAGCGCATGGCCTCCGGGTGGCTGACGGGGTCGTCGGTGTAAACACCGTCCACCTTGGTCCCCTTGAGCACTAGTTCGGCATTGATTTCCACCGCGCGCAGGCTGGCCGCCGTATCGGTGGTAAAAAA
>Ga0172382_10007291_pt1 | contig 15743 bp, 10 predicted proteins | sample Leawel138RmetaG_FD_122245 | JGI IMG/M metagenome (GOLD analysis project Ga0172382, IMG submission 122245) | Leachate microbial communities from a municipal landfill in Southern Ontario, Canada - Leachate well 138R metaG | ecosystem: Engineered > Solid waste > Landfill > Unclassified | place...
AGTTTCTTGCAAAAAATATTTCATCTCAGGGTTCTTATTCTTTTGTATCTCAATCTAATATGATTATTATTTATGACGTTCCTGAAAGAATAGATTTTATAGAAACTTATATAAAAAAAAAGGACTCTTCAAACACTAAATTAACTGTTTTAAGTCAGTCTTTTCCGGTTTTTTTGAAAATTGCTGTAAGAGATTATGAAATTATGGAGTATGAGAAAGAGCTTGAAAGTATAAAAACATGGGAATTTTCTAAAACATCACCAGTTATTTACAGTTCATGGGTTAATGATGAACCTGTTTATAATATTGAGATGGTTGGTTTGAAAGCTATTTTGTGGTTCGAAAGAATTAGCAATCAGAGAGTTGCTCTCACACTTGATGTTTTTTATGATTATGTAATGGGATGGAATAATAAAAAAGAACCTGTTATTGACAGAACTCATAAAACGCTTGAAAAAATTGCTTTTTTTGGGGATGCTGTTTTTTTTAATGAAGTCGAATTTGGGAACAGAATAATTGATTGTGAAGTTAAGATAGGGTATAATAATCTGACAATAAATAATTCAGGGAGGTAGAATGCCAGAAATAGCTGTTATTGGTGGAAGTGGTTTATATAATTTAGAAGGGCTTACAGATATTCGTGAAGAAAAAGTAGAAACTCCTTTTGGAGCTCCTTCTGACAGTGTAATGATTGGAAAAATGGGTGACAGAGAGATTGCTTTTTTACCAAGACATGGTAGAGGTCATCTGTATCTTCCAAGTGAAGTACCTTACAAAGCAAATATTTATGCTTTAAAAAAACTTGGTGTAAAATATATTGTTGCTGTTACTGCTGTTGGTTCATTAAAAGAAGGTATTAAACCAGGGGAATTTGTTATTCCTGATCAGATTTTTGACAGAACAAAAGGAATCCGTCCTTCAACTTTTTTTGAAAAAGGGCTTGTTGGTCATGTAGCTGTCGCTGACCCATACTGTAAAGAGCTTTCTGTTGAAGTATATAAAGCTGCTGTTGAAACTGGAGTTGACGTTCACAAAGGCGGAACTTATGTATGTATTGAAGGTCCTACTTTCTCAACAAGAGCTGAATCACATAGTTACAGACATTTTGGATTTGATATTATCGGAATGACTGGAATACCAGAAGCAAAACTTGCAAGAGAGGCTGAAATTGCTTATGCAAACATTTCTCTTGTTACTGATTATGATGTATGGCACACTGAAGATGTAAGTGTTGAAGTTGTTTTAAAAACTATGAGTGAAAATATTTCAAAAGCAAAAAAAATTTTAGAAGCACTTCTTCCAAAATTGAATATTAAAAAAGAATGTTCATGTCATACTGCGGCAAAATATGCTATACAGACATCGAAAAACACAGTTGATAAAAATATTGTAAAAAAACTTGAACACATAGTTGGCAAGTATTTTAATTAATTTTTTATAAGTCTAAACCACTGAATGGGTCATCTGATTTAACAGGTGACTCATTTTTTTTATCCTGTTGAATTTCGTTTACTGGTTCTGGATTTTCTTCAACTGGTGGTGGCACTATTTTTTCTTCAATTTCGATTTTATCTTTTTCTTTTTCTTCTTCAGTAGCTTCAACAATTTCAATTGCATCAACATCGTCAATTATAATGAGCTCGTCTTCAGTAGAAATTTCTTCTGTTGAATTTTCTGTTTGTAAAGAAGAATTTTCATCATCAAGTAAAAGGCTTTCAATAGAATCGTCATCTCCAAAATCTGTGGTATTAATTTCTATTACATCCTGTGTATCATCGGTTGGTGGAGTGTATGGTTGAGCGACGATTTCTTCTGTTTCAGGTTGGATTGGTTCATCATCTTCAATTATCAGATTAGAAAGGTCGGCGTCTTCAAGTTCATCAGTGTTAATTTCTATAACCTGTTCTTCATTATTTGCAGGTTTTTCAGGTTCTGCTTCAGGTTTGATAATTTCTTCTACAAAATTTTCATTTTCAGTATCATTATCAGTGTTAATTTCTGAAATTCCATCTGAATCAGATTTTATTTCTTCTTTTTCTTCAAACAGCTCATTAACATTTTCAAGATTGAGATTATCATCAGTATTAATTTCTATTATACTATCATCCTCAACATTCTTTTCTACAACGGGTTCATCTATGATAGTTTCTTCAACTGGAGTTTCATCATTAATTTCGATAATATCATCAACTGTTGAATCTTCTGGTATTGTCTGTTCCTGAGTTTCTGTTTCTTCAAATATTTCACTGATACTGTCAAGATTTAAATTGCTGTCATCCGAAATTTCAATTATATCCTCTATTTCTTCTGTTTGAGAATTGTCATTTTCATTCAGATTAATTTCATTTATAATTTCTTCCTCAGGTGAAATAATTTCGATTGGTTCTTCTGTAGTTATCTGTTCAGGAATATCTTCAACATCTTCAACATCTTCAATTTCTTCAACTTCTTCAACTTGTTGAACATCTTCAATTTCATGAATTTCAAGGGGTTCTTCAATTACATTTTCTGTTTCTTCCCTTTGAGTTGTGTGGACAGCTTCATTTATTTCTTCAAGATCATTAATGTTAAATTCTGTTTTCAAACTTGAGGGGTCTTTCAAATCTTCAATTTCAACAACATCATCTTCTATTTTTATGTTTTCTGAAGGTTTATTTTCTTTTTTTCCAATAAGGAGCTCAATATCGTTATCATCGATTGATAATTCTTCATAAGTATCTATTGTGGATTCGGGTTCTATCGAAGGTTCAGGTTCAATAACAGGTTGTGGTGGTTCGGGTTCAACTTCTGGTTTGGATTCAGGTTCAGCTTTTTTATGAACTGGTTCTGAATACGGTTTAACATCCGATAAATGTATTTTACCTGGTTGATGTTTTTCGGTTTCTTCTTCTTGATTTGATTTTTTTGCAAAAATACCAGTTATTTTTGATAATAATCCTTCATCCTCTGTTTGTGTTTTTTCAGGTTCAGGTCTTTCTTTAATAGTTTTATCAGCTGGTACTGGTTCAATTTTTATTTCCGGTTCTATCTCTATTTCTGGGATTTCTTCCTTCTCGGTTACAGTTTCCTTAATAATATTCTGTTTTTCTTTTTTAGCTTCCAGATATAAATGATTTAGGCTTTCTTCGCCTTTTGCTATCATATTTTCCACAGCTTTTTCAATTTTGGAAATCAGCTCGAGCTCCTGTTCATTTTTATAATGATTAAGAAGAATTTTACCAGCTTCAATGCTTTTCATTTTAGATAATGCGAAAATTGCTGAGTCGCGCATTTCTCTTTTAGGGAGAGTTATCATTTTAGCCAGTAAATCAAGCACGTTGGATTTTCCGAATTTCTGAAGAGCTTTTGCGGCATTTGCAATAACTCTTGGATTTTTATCTTTAAGCATAGGAATAAGATGTTTGTATATTTCTTCTTCTTTTATAAATTCAAGACCTTCTATAGTGTTTGCTCTTACCCGAGGGTCTGGGTCATTAAGATATTTAACAAGAATGTTAATCTCGTTTTTATTCCCTATATATCCTATTGATTTTACCAGTGATGAAACTACATAACTGTCCTGTTCTCTGAAAAGAGCTTCTTTAAGATAAGGAAGTATAAGTTTTGAATCAAATGTTAATATTCCACGTTGAATAGCTTTCAATTTTGTCTGGGTTGACTGAGATTTAAGCAGTTCAAGAAAAGTATCAAAATCAAAATCATTCTCAGTAACATTTGTCTCTTCTTCTTTTTCCATTTTCTCAAGTTCTGAAAATTCAGTAATTTTTTCCTTGAACATCTGGAGTGTTCTGGTAGCATAATATCTTACTTTTTCATCTTTTTCTGACAACTTTACATCTTCGAGTGCCTGTAACGAATATAACATTTCTTTTGAAAATTTTATTATTGCGTTTTTCCTTATTTCAGGGTCAGGACTTTCAATGTCGATGAAAAATTGATTAATAAACTCTACCATAGTAATACACTCCTGCAATTTATATCTTGTTAAGTTCAATTACAGCTGAATTTAATGCCATACCGAAATATTACTTTATATTTATAAAAGCTGTTTTTGATTATTTTTTTTATCGGTTAAATATTAATATAGATTAAGTTTTTTTTATATTAAACTTGTTTTAATTTTAATTAATTTATATAATTTGTTTATGTTTAAATTAAATTTGCCTGTAAACACGTCCAGTTTTTTTGGCAGAAATCGTGAACTGTCAAGACTTGAAGAGTATTTTGAAACTCAGAAAATTATTGTTATTGCTGGAATTACAGGTATTGGAAAAACTGCGTTAATGATTAAATTTCAAGATATTATTGTTTCAAAATATGTTGAAAGAGCAGTTATCTGGATTGCCTGTCAAGAAGAATGGACTATTGAAAGTTTTTTTGATGAAGTTTCAAAATGGCTTAAAGACAGAGGTGTTAAGTTTTTTGATCCTGTTATTAAATCGGGTGAAAACATTGATTCAAAAGTAAAGCAACTTGCCACTGTTCTTGAAGAAAATAGTGTTGTCATGTTTATTGATAATTTTGAAATAATCGAAAATGAAAATACAAGAAATTTTGTTAAATTTGCAATAAAAACTTTTAATAAAGCCAGGCTTATAATAGCAACAAGAAAAAGAATTGAACTTTCCCCCCTTGAAAGAGTTGAAATTTTCGAAAGAAGACTTGATGGTTTAAGCTATGAGGATTCAAAAGGATTTATAGCATGTCTTTTTGAAAAATATGCTATTTCGATGCCTGATGAAAATATATTAAAAAATATTTATTCAAAAATTCAGGGTCATCCATTTTCTTTAAAATTACTTGTAAGTCTATATATTTCAGGGGATATTACTTTTGAAGACTTAATAAACGAGAGCAGTGAATTTGGTGAAGAACTTGAAAATTATATTCTGGATTCTCTTTTCAGATCGCTTTCTATTAAGGAAAAAAACTTTCTGACACAGTTTTCAGTTTTTAACATTCCAGTTTCTCAGCAGACAGTAGAAGAACTTATCCATATTGATAATTTTAATTCAGTAAAAAACAAACTTACTGATTTGTATCTTCTTGAAATTAATAATGAAAAAAAATATTTCATCCATTCAATTTTAAAAAATTACTGTATTTCAAAAATTTCTGAAAACGATAAAAATTTAATTTATGACAGATATGCTTTATATTTTTCTACTTTTGATGATATTTCCCACAAACTTCAGGCTTTTTATTACTGGTATGCCATTAATCAGAAAGAAAAAGCTGTGGATTTTCTTATTACATTCATAGATTCAATTTTCAAACAGGGTAAAAACCAGGAACTTTTTATGATTATTGAAAACGTGCTTGAAGTTTATGGTAAAGAGTATCCAGTTTTGAAATTTTTTAAAGCAAATATTCTTCTTCGATGGGGAAAACTTCATGAAGCATTTCAAATTCTTGAAAAACTTAAAATTAAAGATTCAAAAAAGCTTGAAGCTGATGTTGAAGAAACCACTGGCAGAATTTTAACCTTGCTTTCTGAAAATATTAAAGCTGAAAAATTTTTTAAAAAAGCACTGAAAATTTATGAGAATATAGATAATATTGAAGGTATGGTCTCAGTCTATATTGGGCTGGGTGAATGTAACAGATTTGTAAATAATTATGATAAAGCTTCGGAGTATTTCAATCTTGCAAAAAAGCATATAAATGAAGTTGGCTGCGAATTAAAGGGTAGAATTTACAAAGGTCTTGGTGATATTGCATTCAGAAGTCGTAACTATGATGTGGCAAGATCTTATTTTGATAAAGCTATAGCTACTTTTGAAAGTATAAAAGAAAATTTTTATATTGGGAAAATTAAACATAATCTTGCTTTTCTTTTTTTTGAAACTGGTCAGACTGAGCTTTGTATTAAAACTCTTTTTGAGCTGCTTGAATACAGAAAAGAAATTAACGACACTGTGGGTATGATTTATAATTTTTCTTTCATAGGTGAAATTTTTCTTCTTAACATGAATGTTGAAGAAGCTGAAAAATACCTGGTTGAAGGATTGAATCATGTTGTTGAAACTGATGAAAAACGCGGGCAGGTAGATTTGTATCTTAATTTAATGAGATTATATAATCTAAAAAATGATTTTGATTCTTCAAAATATATTTTAAATTCACTTATAGAAATTTCAAAAAATAATGAAGGTATGGATAAAATAGATTTAATGATAAAAATCCTGAATTATGAGATTAAATTTTTAAAAGGTGAAGAAGTTGATTGTGAGAAGCTTGAAGATGTTGTTGCTGAATTAGAAAAAGGGCTTGAATATTCATGGGCATATTATGGTTATGTTATTTTATGTCAGGTTTGCAATCAGAAAGATAAGCTTTCTTTATTTTCTCAGAAAATTGAAAGTCTAAAACCTAAAATCACAGAAATTGAAATTAAATATTACTCTAATATTTATAAAAAAAATAAAAGTAAAAGCGGTTCTGATTATATATATACACATTCTGAAGGTTCAAAAGAAATTTCGACAGCTGAATATGAAAAGTTGTGTGACAATGTTAAAAATTATGACTTATGGGTTGATTTGTCAAAAAATGATATTGTTGAGGCGAAACGTGGCAGACTTGGACTGCTTAAAAAAAGAACTGTTGCAAATGTTTTTATTTATTTTTTAAATAATATCGGACAGGAATTGTCTTTCAGAGATATTTTTGAAGCTATATGGAAAAGAGAATATGATCCTGAAACTGATGCTATAACTGTAAGGGTTAATATTTCAAGGCTGCGTTCAGAAATTGAGCCGGATTCTAAAAATCCAGTTTATATAGTAAATGCTAAAGAAAGTGGTTATTACGTTTTCAATCCTAAAATAAAATATGCTCTGATTAAGAAGAAGCAATAAAAAACGCGAAAGAAACGCGAATGAAACGCGAATGAAACGCGGGTGAAACGGGAATGAAACGCGGGTGAAACGGGAATGAAACGGGTTGAAAAATAAAATTTTAAATGGTAAAATAATTTTATGAAAAAAATAATAATTATTTTAATTTTATCTGCAGTATTTCAGATTTATTCAATGCCTGCTTACAAGGCAGATGGTGAAAAAATACTTATTACTACTTTTTTTCCCGGAACAATATTTGAATTTATAAGTGGAACTGGTGAAATTAATTCAACAGTTCGCCAGAATAGACAGGAATTTAACAAACTGGTTAACGAATTCAGAATTACTGAAAATTTATCTGTCGGAGAATTCCCAATTAATGCTTTTTTTGCAGGCGTGGCGGGGGCAAGTTTTGATTTTGTTAATTCTTTTGATCCTTCAAACAGAAATACAAATTTTTTTAATAATGTTCTTATTCCTGCAAAACACAGATATTTAAAGGAATATATAGATTCTTTCAAAAACGGTTATGAACAGACCTCAGTTTTTATGAAGAAAATTAACAATAATGAAAATTTTATAAATGCAGTTTTTTTTAAACCTGTTTATTCTCAGGGGAGTGTTGAAGAAAGAGCGAATTTCCGTGGGTACAATATATCAATTAATTTTTTTGATACTTTTCACAACAATATCAGGCGTACACCTTTAGAATCGGCTTCAATGAAAGATTTCATCATTAATTATGCTTATTCACTTGGTATGATTTCTTATATGAAAATGTATTATGGTTCAAATTAATAAAATTTTATTTGGAACAGCAGGTATTCCAAAAAATTCACCAGTAAAAACTTCTGCCGGAGCTCCTGAATTTCTAAGAAAAATTAACCTTGATACAATGGAGCTTGAATTTGTAAGAAGTGTAAGTCTTAATGAAAAAAGAGCGCTTGAAGTAAAAAAAGAAGCAGTTAAAAATAATATCAGACTTTCCTGTCATGCTCCCTATTATATAAACCTTAATTCAAAAGAGCAGGAAAAAATTGAAGCAAGTATGGAACGTATACTGAAATCAGCAAGAATTCTAAATGTTGCCGGTGGGCAGAATGTAGTTTTTCATTCAGGTTTTTTTCAGGATATTCCGGTAAAAAAGAGTATTGAAAATACTGTTAAAAATATAATGAAAATTCGCCAAACACTTGATAGAGAAGGTCTTAATCATATTATTCTGAGACCTGAGATGACAGGCAAACAATCTCAAATCGGTTCTGAACAGGTTCTTGCAGAATTGTGTCGCGAAATTCCAGGTACACTTCCATGTATTGATTTTTCGCATTTTCAAGCAAGATATAATAATGAAAAATCTTTTGAATATCTTTTTGATTTTTTATCAGAAAATATTCCTGACTTTTTTCAAAACATTCACTGTCATCTTTCAGGGATTGATTATGGTCTCAAAGGTGAGATAAAGCATATCAATCTTGAGGAATCAAAAGTCGATTATAAAAAAATAATTAATCTTCTGATAAAATATAATGCGCAAGGGACGGTAATTTGTGAATCCCCCTCTCTTGAAGAAGATGCTTTGATATTGAAAAATTATTATTTAAAAAAGTTGAATGGAGAATTATAATGAAACATCTTATTATACATGGTCATTTTTATCAGCCGCCACGAGAAAACCCATGGCTTTCAGTTATTGAAAAGCAGGATGGGGCAAATCCTTATCATGATTTTAATGAAAAAATAGCAGCTGAATGCTATACTCCTAATGGATTTTCCAAATATCTTGACGGTTATGGAAGAATTCTTGATATAGTAAATAATTATGAATATCTCAGTTTTAATTTCGGAGCAACTCTTATTAACTGGATTAAAGAAAATATTCCTCTGACTTACAGAAAGATAATTGAAGGAGATAAAGCTTCATTGAAGCGATACAATGGTCATGGCAATGCTATTGCACAGGTATATAATCATATCATTCTTCCGCTTGCTTCTGTTGAAGATATTTATACTCAGATTAACTGGGGAATTTCTGATTTTGAACGTCATTTTGAAAGAAAACCTGAAGGTATGTGGCTTTCGGAAACTGCAATTAATATGCAGACTGTTCGTGCGCTTATTGACTGTAATATTAAATTTACCGTACTTTCTCCTTTTCAGGCTGAAAAAATCAAGTTGATGAATCAGAAGAATGCTCAATGGAATGATGTTTCTGACGGAAGTGTTTCTCCTGGTCAGGCTTATAGAATTTACGATTATGATGATAAAGGTAAAAAAATTGATAACAGATATATTGATGTTTTCTTTTTTGATAGAGTGCTTGCACCTGCTGTAAGTTTTGAACATCTTCTAAGAGATGCAGATGTTTTTCTGAACAGGTTAATTCAAGCCTCAAAAGGATTTGAAGAATCCGGTGCCCTTGTTAATATTGCAACGGATGGCGAAACTTTTGGTCATCATGAACCCTTTGCAAACATGTGTATTACAGCTATGATTAAAAAATTAAAACAAAACGAGCTTTCTTTTATTAATTATGGATATTATCTTGAAAAATATCCCCCTAAATATGAAGTAGTATTAAAAAAAGGTGACTATGGTACGGCTTGGAGTTGTTCTCATGGTGTAGGAAGATGGTATAGAAACTGCGGTTGCAGTACGGATTCGCCTTCTCACTGGAATCAGGAATGGAGAAGACCACTGAGAGATGGATTTAATTTTTTGAAAACTGAACTGGATAATATATATTTTAATGAAGTTAAAAAATATTTTGAAAACCCATGGGATTTGAGAAATAAATATATTGATGTCATAAACGGTGTGGTTGGAAGAGATGAGTTTGTTTCTAAAATTACAGATGAGGTTGATAAAAAGAAAATTTTAATTCTTCTTGAAATTCAGAAGTATGGCATGTATATGTTTACAAGCTGTGGATGGTTTTTTGGTGATATTTCAAGAATAGAACCTGTTCATAATATGAAGTATGCAATAAAAGCACTCGATCTACTTTCTATTATAGACGAGGACAAAGCAAAAGATTTAGAGGACAGAGTAAGAATAATTCTTTCAAGTGCTAAGAGTAACATAAAAGAATACGATGACGGAAGATGGATATGGGATAATTTTGCAAAAAGTGCAAAAGTTGTTGATGAACATTTTGCCAATCATTTTGCAATTAAATCAGCAGTAACCAGAAGTTATGAAAGTTGCAGACTTTTTGGAAAAAATATTTCTCTGATAAATCAGCCGGTAACAGAAGAAGAGGAAAACAGAATATTATACAGCATGGAACTTGAGGTTTATGATACTCTGATTGATTATAAAAAAACATTTAAAGTTAACATGGTTAATAATAATTTCGATTCAATAAATACAGAAATTTCAATAAAAAACGGAAGTGAAAATAAAATATCTGAACCAGTCAAATTTGGTTTGAATGATCTTTTCTATGATGAGAAAGGATTAATTATAAAAGCTTTTCTCAAAGACAGGGTTACAAATCTTTCAAAATATTATGCAAGAATTTATGAAGAAAATATTGAGCTTATTAATTTTATATCAGAGCTTGGTATGCCACTTCCTCCTGAATTGAGCTGGGCTTCAGTTTTTGTGCTGTCAGAAATAATTACCTTAGAAACTGAGAATTATCTTTCAAATGCTGACAGTAATACTCTTGAAAAAATTAAGGAAGCAAGAAAAACAGCTCAGAAATATAAAATTACAATTGATAACAGCAGACAGAAAAAAATGATAGATAAAAAACTGATTATTCTTACTGACAGTCTGAAAAAAAATCCAAGTATTGAAATTGTTGAAGAAATAATTAAAGTAGTAGAGTTCAGCATTGAATGTGAAGTTTATCTTAACAGTGATTATGAAAAAAACGTTGTTTTTGAAATGCTTTCAGGTTTTGTTGAAGAAAAAAACAGACTTTCAGCATTAAACAATCTTAAAGATATGAATTTTGATATTATTTTTAAAGTTATAAAACTCGCTGAACTGCTTAATCTTAACGTTGATATTTTCCGTGACAGACTTAATCCTTTTAAATAAATGGAGTATTTTTATGGAAGAAAAAACTATTTCTAATAAAACTATTGAACGATTGTCTATTTACCTTCGTTATCTTACTTATCTTCAGATTGAAGGTAAAGAAAAGGTTGATTCAAAGGAGCTTTCAAAACTTGCTCTGGTTTCTCCATGTCTTTTAAGAAAGGATTTAAGTTATTTTGGAGAATTTGGTAGAAGTGGATATGGTTACAATATTATTCATCTGAAAAATGCTATTGAAAAAATTCTTCAGACAGACAGCTCTAAAAATTTTATTATTATTGGTGCAGGTAATATAGGCAAGGCACTTGCAAATTATGTTTATTTTGATAAATTGAATTTTCATCTCAAAGCTATTTTTGATAATAATTTAAAAAAAGTAGGAAAAAAAATAGGTAATCTGAATATAAGAAGCTATTCTGAACTTGAAACTTATCTTGATAAAAATAATATTCATATTGCTATTATAGCTACCCCGAAAGAATCTGCAAGAGAGGTTTATTTAAAACTGACTGAAAAAATTGTACAGGGAATATGGAATTTTGCTCCGGTAGATTTTCCTTCAACTAAACACTCATACGTAATTAATGAACATTTATCTAAGAATATGCTGGTTTTAAGTTATCATAATAATAAAATGAGTTAACAGGAATATTAAATAAAGCTTAAGAATTTTTCTCGTTCAGATTTTTTAAGTTTTGAAATAAAATCTGTATTCTGTTTTGAAATATCAGTGTTAAACTTGAAATTCTTTATTTTTTCGGTAAATTCAGTAATGTTTCTGCATACAGTAACGTGATTTTCAATTTCAGGTATTTTTTTTACAGATTCTTCTGTAGTGAAAATATGCATTCCTGCACTGAGAGCTTCGATTAATTTCATGTTTATTCCAGAACCTTTTTTTACTGGGCAGAAAAATGCGCCTGATTTACTGAATAATTCAGGATGATTTTTAAAGTCAGTTTTTAATTCAATGTTTTCAGGGAATTTTTTTTTGATTTTATTAAGATTTTTTCCAGCAATTATGAATTTTTTGTCCATGTTTTTTTGAGCTGTTTCAATAAAATCATCAACTGCCAGAATGTTTGGAATCCAGGAAAAATTACCTGTAAAAAGTATGGTTTCTCTGGTTTCCTCAAAATTAAATTTTAAATCAGGTACAGGAATTAATTTTATAAATTTAAAAGCATTATTTTTCAGACTTTCAGGAATGTTTCCAGTTATTATTTTTTTCAAACGCATATTTTTTAAAATTTCAGTTTCAAATTTTTTAACTTTTTCAAACTCTCTGATTAAAATCTTTTTTTTAATGTTGGATTTCTCATAAACAAGGTTTTCCTCAATAATTTCAGAATGAAAATTATGAAAATCAACAACAATATTATTATGGACAAAATTATCTATGTACTGAGCATTGAAAATTGAATCAAGATAAATAATATTGTATTGAGCAGCGTTATTTTTCAGAAAACTGTTAATATAATTACTCCAAAATCTTTTTATAAAATCATATTTTCTGAAAAATACATATTTAAATTTTGAAAATTTAATATTTTTATTTACTGGAAGAATTTCAGATACTATTTTGAGTGTTTCATTCTGAAGAATATCAAGTTCTTTCCGATTTGAGTAAAAAGTTATTAGAGTGATTTCGTATTTTTCAGATAAACACTGTAATGTTGAAAGAAGTTTAAGTCCTGAACCGCCTGTGGATGTATGGGGAATATATGGAGATATTACAAGCGCTTTCATTCCCCGGCAAGAAGATTAAATCCAAATTCAATATGTTCTGTGTAAATTGGATTATCTTTATGTTTATAAAAACTGATTTTTCCTGTTTTGGTTATTTTTATTCTTCTTTCGTCAATTCCAGTGTTTAATTTTCCGTGAATCGAAGCAACGTCATAAGCTGGGAATTTAATGTCAAAATCCACGATATCTGTTGCTTTACCTGAAACAGTCATTTTTTTTATGTTAGAATGTCTTATTCTGTCACAAGTTACTGATTCTATGGTTGAAAATCTGTTTAACAGGTTAATCATTGCCAATTCTGTCGGTATGAGTGGCATTATTTCAATTGTAAGAATTTCTGATAAGAATAATGCAGTGTTTTTTATTGCTTTAGAATCGCCCATTGCAGCACAGAAATTTTCAAATATATAAAATTTACATTTAACAAGTTTTCTGTAATTTTCTTCTTTTTCACCGCCCTGTTCAAACTTTATTATTTTATTTGGTGTAAGAGAGCAGTGTTCGATTTTGATATATTTTTTGTTTTTTTCTATGTGTTCAATACCAGGCAATCCTATGGAAAGGTTTGCCATGTGTTTTTCTATGTTAAGTTTTCCATATACTTCGTCAATTTCGGTTCCGTCAAGGTCAAAATAACTTACGGTTTCTGAAAAAAATTCTGATACAATATTTGAGCCTTGAAGGTTCATAACTGGTTTTTTTTCTTCTGTTCCAGTCAGTTTTGTTGGTGGGGGTATGTTGTTAATATCCATGGTGATAATCATAAAATTTTTTTTTGAAATAGTCAAGTAAGAAATAAATTAATAAAACGCGTACTAAAACGCGAGAGGACCGCGAATAAAACGGGAATGAACCTTAAAAGCAAAGAAAAAAATCAATTTAAGTGAACAATAGCGGATAAATAAAAAAAGTGGTTGCCAAAACAGTAAAGTATCCGGTAAAATTAAATAAAGAAAATTAAATGGAGTATTAATTATGATAAAAAAAATATTAATAGTGTTTCTCTGTATTATTACAGTAGTGGCAGTTTCTGCACGCGATAAAGTTTTTTCAAGTTCTATTACTGTTGGAAACAGAAATGTAGAAACCCCACAGAGTGTTGAGCAACAGAGAGAACAGTTTGAAATAAAAACTACACCTGTAAATGGAATGATGCCAATTTTTGAGGATGAAGCAATCAGTCAGAATGATGAGTTTGTTCAGGAAATATTGACTATTGTTACTCCAAAACCTGAAAAATCTCAGCAGAATTCAACTCAAAATCAGCCTGTCGTAAATGAAAGTGGCAATCTTTTTCTTCCTCAGGTAATCAATCAGGGTGGTGGTTCTTATTCTGCACCTTCTTCTCCGAAAAAACCTCAGCAGACATATTCTCCAGATACAGTTGAAGTTTTGATGACAAGTTATATTGAGCAGTTTTCACAGGTTAAAGTTTTAGAAAATACTATTAAAAATGCCGGTGAAGAAGGTGTTGCTCAGGAAATTGAAGAAAATTATATTCAGGCTGTTTCCAGTTTTGAGAATACTGGGTTTCAGATTGTCGATTTAATTAGAGAAAATGCTGAATATGCAGTTAACAGAATAACTGAATTTATTATTAAAAATGTAAAAAAAGGTGATTTGATAGCTCTTGCAAATGTTATTGAAGCAATGATGGAATATCTTGAATCTGATCAGACTGTTATTGACAGTGAAAATGCTTCAAAACTACATTATTTCTTTGAAAAAATGCACTATACAATAGAAGGTCTCGTAGCTTTTCTTGAAAGCGATGATGTTGCTGAAAAATATTTTATTCTGTATCTGATAATTAATAACATGTTTATAAATGATTATGAACCACTTGATATTCCTGAATTTGATTTTGCACAGACTGCTGAAGTAGATGTTGCTCCTGAAGAACCGGCTCAGCAGCAGCCAGCTCCTCCTCAGACTCCACCACAGAGTCAGGCAGTGGCACCTCCAGCTACGGGTTCAGGACATACTGGCACTTTATCTTCAAACATTGATTTTGCAAAAATTATTGAAAATGGTGAATTTATTGATTCTATTACAATGACTGCCCCAGATATTCAAAGATTTCTTGAAAGTCGTGGAAGTGTGCTTAAAAATCAGTACAGGGGTCAGTATCCTTCTGCAATAATTTATGCAGTGTGTAATGAATATAAAATCAATCCTAAAGTAATTCTTGCTACAATTCAGAAAGAACACAGCCTTATATCAAGAAGAACAGCCTCTCAGGAACAACTTGACTGGGGGCTTGGTGTTGGATGTTATGATAATGGTACAAAAAATGAAAAATTCAGAGGGCTTGAAAAACAGCTTGCTTCTGCTGTAAGAGTTTTCAGACACTGGTATGATGATGGTATTAAAAACAGAGTAAGCCAGAATGGTTATTCAATGAGAGTAAATTACAATACAACTAATCATACAATAAGAAATGAAGCTACTTATTCTCTTTTCAGATATACCCCGCACACAGTAGATATAAAGCTTAATACAACCGGTGGTGGTAATCACCTGTTCTCAAGACTTTATATACAGTATTTTGGAGGATTTCTAAAGTAAGTAATTGTTGATTGAAAAAAAAACTGTATATCTGTATAATCATTTTATGAATAAAAAAAGCGTAATCTTTTATGTGTTTTTAATTTTTTCATGTTCTGTTTTTAGCTATGATTATATAATTACACCAGGTTTTTCACTCTATTCTTATTTAGAATTTAATCAGAGAACATATAATACTGTTTTGAAAAAAGAAAAACTTGATATAAGAAAATTGAGCTATACAACAGAAAATCAGATGTGGAATTTTGTCAGAACAGACTTTACAGGTTCGGAAAAAGATGTTCGTTATGTAAGTCCTTCAAATGAACTCAAGTGGAGTATTGATAAAGGGAATATATTTGTTTCCTATCTTAATAATGAAAAAAAAGATTTTTTTGATTCTTTAATTATATATATTAAAAATTTTGGATTTGGATTTAATTTTAATGGTGGTAAAAAAAGTGCTGACAGCTGGGCAAGATATGGTGGTTATAATGTTAATCAGCTACTGAAGCATATAGGAGCGGGAAGAACTCAGTTTAAATCAAAAGATTA
>Ga0172382_10007292_pt1 | contig 15743 bp, 11 predicted proteins | sample Leawel138RmetaG_FD_122245 | JGI IMG/M metagenome (GOLD analysis project Ga0172382, IMG submission 122245) | Leachate microbial communities from a municipal landfill in Southern Ontario, Canada - Leachate well 138R metaG | ecosystem: Engineered > Solid waste > Landfill > Unclassified | place...
CGAGCGTGAAATCTTCAACCAGCTGAAGTATGTGGTGCAGAGCGGTGCGGCCAAGGATATGAGTGTTCGTCTGCGCAGCTCGGTACTGCGTGCTTCGAACAGCTATACCCAGGACGGCAACGAAGTGCGCATCTTCGTCGACTTCCCGATGAATATCTTCTAAGCAGTTCCCCCTGCAGGGTATAGCGCCATTCGGCGCTGTACCCTGTCACCTCTTTAATCCAGCTCAGATGCGACCGGTGGCAGGTTCTTGAATGCTGCCAGTGCCCGCGCTCGGCTCTCCGCCAGGTCGATGATCGGGGCAGGGTAGCCGCACAGCATCCTGGATATGGCCGATGGATCATGGATATCGTGGCGGTCCAGTTCACGCAGCTCCGGTAGCCAGTGCTTGATGAAGCATCCCTGTGGGTCGAAGCGCTGCGACTGGGTGATCGGATTGAACAGGCGGAACCAGGGCACCGCGTCGGTGCCAGTGGAGGCGCTCCATTGCCAGCCGCCGTTGTTCGCCGCCAGATCACCATCGATCAGATGCTGCATGAAGTAACGCTCGCCCTCGCGCCAGTCGATCAGCAGGTTCTTGCTCAGGAACATGGCTACTACCATACGCAGACGGTTGTGCATCCAGCCGGTGGCCAGCAACTGGCGCATGGCGGCATCGATCAGGGGGAAGCCGGTACGACCCTCCTGCCAAGCGGCCAGTTCATCCGGCGCATCACGCCAGGGTACCGCTTCGGTATGCGGGCGGAACGCCCGGTGCCGGGATACCCGCGGATAGCCGACGAGAATGTGCTTGTAGAATTCCCGCCAGAGCAATTCGTCGATCCAGGTGGTCACTCCGGCACTGCCGCTATCGAACTCGCCCTGATTGGTCATCAGCGCGGCGTGCAGGCATTGGCGTGGCGACAGTACACCAGCGGTCAGATAGGGCGATAGTTGACTGGTGCCGGGTTCGGCTGGCAGGTCGCGTTGTTCAGCATATTCATGTAGCCGGTCATCGACAAACCGCTGCAGGCGTTTTCGTGCTGTCTGCTCGCCCGCAGGCCACAGATTGCGCAGTGACTCGTCCGGGATGGGAAAGCCCGCCACGCTAGTGGGTATCGGGTCGGTGCTGATCGCGGTAGCGGGCTGCGCCTGTGGCGGAGCAAGGCAGCGGGGTGGCGCCAGTTGCAATTGCTGCAGGCAGGCTTTGCGGAACTGGCTGAACACCTTGAAATAGCTGCCCGAGCGTGTCAGCAAGCTGCCGGGGCGAAACAGTAACTGATCCAGATATGCTCGAAATCCCACCTCCTCTTCTGCCAGTCGCCTGGCTACGGCCTCGTCCCTTGCGGCTTCATCGGTGCCGTATTCTTCATTGGCGTGCACCATGGCGATGCGGTATTGGTGACAGACCTGGGCCAGCACTGCTGGTGCCGACTCCCAGGTGTCCGCCGTGCGGATCAAAAGCGGTACGTTCAGCTGCCCGAGCTCACCAGCCAGCACCTGCAGGTTGCGCAGGCGGAAGTCGATCTTGGCTGGCGCCTCGTCATGAGCTTGCCATTGGCGGGGACTGAGCAGGAACAGCGCCAAGGCCGGTCCCTGTTCCAGTGCGGCGGTCAAGGCGGTATTGTCGTGCACACGCAGGTCGTTGCGAAACCAGATCATTTGCATGGTGAATCTCGATGGCTGCTCAGCGCTAGTGGATACGGCAGTGTCACTCGGTGCTACAAGGTCGCCAGAATGCCAGGAGAGTGGGGGATCGACAATTCATCCCCCGGCGTGCATTGTGTCCGCCCGCAAGGCTGGTGCGGTGGTTCGTGTTTTATATATGCCGGGAGGTGGAATGTCTATCGGGGTAGTCCTGTCGGTAACGGCATCGGTGCTGTTTGGGGGCTTGTATTATTTCTCCACACTGCTGGCGCCGCTGGATGGCGAGCAGATCTTCGGTTGGCGCATGCTGCTGACCTTTCCCTTCGTCACCCTGTTCATGCTGCTGGGCGGCTATTGGTCGCTGGCCCGGGAATTGGCGGCGCGCATACGCCGGCGGCCGGTGTTGCTGCTGGTACAGCTGCTGAGTGCATTGCTGGTCGGTCTGCAGCTATGGCTGTTCATGTGGGCGCCGGTCAATGGCCGGGCGCTGGAGGTCTCGCTGGGCTACTTCCTGCTGCCGCTGAGCATGGTCCTGGCGGGGTATCTGGTCTTTCGCGAGCATCCCTCGCGCCTGCAGCAACTGGCCATCGTCTGCGCCATGCTGGGGGTAGGCCATGCATTGCTGCAGGCTGGCACCGTTGCCTGGGAGACGCTGCTGGTCGCCCTGGGGTATCCGGCCTACTTCATCCTGCGCCGGGCAACGGGGACCGACAACCTGGGTGGTTTCTGGTTCGACATGCTGTTGCTGCTGCCGGTTGCCGCCTGGTTCGCCTGGGCTGGCGGCACGGCGCCAGGATTGTTCGGCGAGTTCCCCCGGCTGTATCCGCTGGTGGCGTTGCTCGGCGCCTTCAGCGCCATGGCGCTGGTCGCCTACATTCTTGCCAGCCGGTTGCTGACCTTCACCCTGTTCGGTCTGCTGGGCTATGTGGAACCGGTACTGCTGGTGGTAGTGGCGCTGCTGCTGGGCGAGAGCATCGCGCCGGATGAATGGCTGACCTATATCCCGATCTGGCTGGCGGTGGGTGTGCTGGTGTTCGAGGGGCTGCGCCATCTGCGCCGCAGCCGCAGGGCTCTGGCGCTACCGGCGAGCGAAGAGCAGGACCGGCGCTGAGGCGCCGTTGCCGCTGCGAAACCTGACCTATACTGCTGACGAGCGCACCTGCGCCGTCATCGTCACCAGCCCATCCGGTTGGTGGCGGGGAAGACTGGCCACAAGCCGGCCGTCCATCTTGGTCAGGAGGATAGCTATGCCTTTATCCGTACGGATTCCCTACACCCGTTATCTTGATGATCGCGGCCAGGCGCTGGGTGAACTGCCTGGCTGGGTCGATGATCCCGAACTGTTGCTCGAGCTGTACCGCCAGATGAATCTGGTCCGCGTATTCGATCAGAAATGCATTGCCCTGCAGCGTACCGGCCAGATCGGCACCTACGCTTCGACCCTGGGGCAGGAAGCCGTCGGCACCGCGCTGGGCCGGGCGATGACGGCTGAAGATGTGCTGATTCCCTATTACCGTGACACCGCGGTGCAGCTGCAGCGCGGTGTCGAGATACAGGACATTCTGCTGTACTGGGGCGGTGACGAGCGCGGTAGCGCCTGGTCGACACCGACCGCCGCCGAGGATTTCCCTATTTGTGTGCCCATTGCCACCCAGGCCTGCCATGCCTGTGGTGTCGCTTCGGCCTTCCGCATCCGCCAGCAGCCACGGGTGGCGGTGACCACTTGTGGCGATGGGGCTACCAGCAAGGGCGATTTTCTGGAAAGCCTCAATCTCGCCGGGGTCTGGCAACTGCCGCTGGTGTTCGTGGTGAACAACAATCAATGGGCCATCTCGGTACCGCGCAGTCTGCAATCGGCCGCACCGACCCTGGCGCACAAGGCATTGGCGGCGGGGATTCCCGGCGAGCAGGTGGATGGCAACGATGTGCTGGCGGTGTACGACCGTATCAGCGCTGCCATCGAGCGTGCCCGGGCCGGCAAGGGCCCGACGTTGGTGGAGTGCGTGACCTACCGCCTGGGTGATCACACCACCTCGGATGATGCCAGTCGTTACCGTCCCGCCGAGGAACTGAGCGAGGCCTGGAAGCATGAGCCCATCGGCCGGTTGCAGCGGTTCCTGCATCAGCAGCAGCTGTGGGACGAGCGCCGTGAGCAGGCCCTGCAGCAGGAGCTGGGCGAGCGTGTCAACGCGGCGGTGGAGCAGTTCCGTGCCATACCTGAGGCTGATCCTGGGGCCGCCTTCGACTATCTGTACCAGCAGTTGCCCGCCTGTTACGGCGAGCAGCGCGATGCACTGCTGGCGCGGGCAGCGACGATGACAGGAGGCGAACATGGCTGAGCAATCTACCCTGTGCATGGTCGAGGCGATCAACCTGGCGCTGCACCGGGCCATGGCCGACGACCCCGATGTGGTGGTGCTGGGCGAGGACGTGGGCCCCAACGGCGGGGTATTTCGCGCCACGGTCGGGCTGCATGAGCGCTTCGGCTTTCGGCGGGTGATGGATACGCCGCTGGCCGAGACCCTGATCACCGGTATCACCGTAGGCATGGCCGCCCAGGGCCTGAAGCCGGTGGCCGAGATTCAGTTCATGGGTTTTATCTATGCCGGCATGGAACATCTGATTTCCCACGCCAGTCGCCTGCGTAGCCGTACCCGTGGTCGACTCAGTTGCCCGATGGTGCTGCGCACACCTCATGGTGGCGGCATTCATGCCCCCGAGCACCATGGTGAAAGCACCGAAGCCATGCTGGCGCACGTGCCTGGTCTGCGGGTGGTGGTGCCGTCTTCACCGCGACGGGCCTACGGCCTGTTGCTGGCAGCGATTGCCGATCCCGATCCGGTGATCTTCCTGGAGCCGTCGCGGCTGTATCGCTCGGTGCGTCAGGTGGTCGAGGATGACGGCCAGGTGTTGCCGCTGGATACCTGTTTCACCCTGCGCGAAGGGCAGGATCTGACCCTGGTCAGTTGGGGCGCGGCGCTCAAGGAAACGCTGGAAGCGGCCGGTCGGCTGGCGGAGCAGGGCATCGACTGCGAGGTCATCGATGTCGCCACGCTCAAGCCGCTGGATACCGCCACCATCCTCGCCTCGGTCAGCAAGACCGGCCGCTGCGTCATCGTGCATGAGGCGGCGCGCAGTTACGGCCCTGGTGCGGAGATTGCCGCCGTGGTGCAGGAGCAGCTGTTCCATGTGCTGCATGCGCCGGTGCAGCGGGTCACCGGCTTCGACTGCGTGATTCCCTATGCACGGCAGGAAATGGCCTACCTGCCGGATGTCGACAGTATCTGTGAGGCCGCCTATCGAACCATGGGGGATCAGCCATGAAGCAATTCAAGTTGCCCGATCTGGGTGAGGGTCTGCAGGAAGCGGAGATCGTCGAATGGCATGTCAAGGCGGGGGACAGCGTGGAGCTGGACCAATTGCTGGTCTCGGTGGAAACCGCCAAGGCCATTGTCGAGGTACCTTCACCGCGGGCCGGGGTGATCGGCCGCTGCTTCGGTGAAGCGGGGGATCTGCTGCATGTCGGCGAACCGCTGGTGGAGTTCGAGGGGGAGGCCGAGGACAGCGGTACCGTGGTCGGCAATCTCGGTCAGGCCAGCGGCCAAAGCGACCTTGCCGCCGACGACTTCATCATCGGTGCCGCTGGTTCCAGCCGCGACGCCTGGGCAGTACGCGCCTCGCCGCAGGCGCGCAAGCTGGCCGAGCGTATGGGTGTGGCGCTGGATGGTCTACCCGGTAGCGGCAGTGGCGGGTTGATCACCGATGCCGATGTACAGCGTGCCGCGGCGGCCCAACCGACTACCGGGGAAGCCCTGCGCAGCGTGCGCCGGACCATGGCCAAGAACATGGCTCGGGCGCATGCCGAGGTGGTACCGGTGACCATCGTCGAGGATGCCGACCTGCATCGCTGGCCCGACGGCGCGCGTGATCCCATGGTGCGCCTGGCGCGGGCCATCGCCCGTGCCTGTCAGGCTGAGCCGGCGCTCAACGTGGCCTTCGACGGCGCGCGTCTGAGCGTGACCCGTCATCAGCACATCGACCTCGGCGTGGCGGTGGATACCCCCGACGGGCTGTTCGTGCCGGTATTGCGGGATCTGGCCAACCGCGATGCCGAGGATCTGCGCCAGGGGCTGGCGCGGCTGCGTGCGGACGTGCTGAATCGCTCGATTCCACCACGTGAGCTGATGGGCGCAACCATCACCCTGTCCAACTACGGCACCCTGTTCGGCCGCTATGCCAGTCCGGTGATAGTGCCACCACAGGTGGCGATCATCGGTGCCGGAGTGATCCGCGATCAGGTGGTGGCCTGGGACGGACAGCCGGCGATACACCCGGTGCTGCCGGTGTCGCTCACGGTGGACCACCGCGCCGTCACCGGCGGCGAGGCGGCGCGTTTTCTCAAGGTATTGGTCGAGGATCTGCAGGCCGCCGACTAGGGGCGCAGCCCCTGGACGCTACAGGGCGCAGATACAGTTGCGCCCGGCAGCCTTGGCCCTGTACATGCGTTTGTCTGCCAGGGTCAGCAACTGCTGGGGCACCTCGATCCGATCGAAGTAGCGCTCGGCCAGGCCGATACTGGCGGTCAGCGGGGTGCCGTCCGGGCGCTTGCCCAGTCCGATGGCCTGCAGCCGTTCCAGGGCCTGGCGGGCGCGGGTCATGTCGGTGTCGGGCATGATCAGCAGAAACTCCTCGCCGCCCCAGCGCACCAGGCTGTCGGAGCTGCGCATGCAATCCTGGATATGCTGGCTGGCGGCACGCAGGGCATCATCGCCGGTGGCATGCCCGAAGGTGTCGTTGATCTGCTTGAAGTGGTCCAGATCGATGAACGCCAGTGACAGGGCGCTGTTGTTGCGCAGGCTGGTGTTCCACTGTACCTGCAGGATCTCCTCGCCACTGTTGCGGCTGAACACGCTGGTCAGGTCATCGCGGATCGCCTGGCGCAGCAGCGCCATCATGAATGCCAGCTGGCTCATGCAGGCCAGGCCGGTGACCCCGGCTATCAGGATCAGCAGCCAGAAGGCGCCGACGAAGGACGGCCAGTTCAGTGTTGACCAGTTCAGGTAGCCGGCCACGGCCTGGGCCAGCAGCAACACCATGGCGATCAGCAGGTTCTCCAGCAGCGTCAAGGGAAACAAGGCCAGGCCGGCCATCAACACGAACGGCAGGAAAGCGTAGCCGGCAGCGACCGCGGCGGGCATGTCGACCAGCTCGTAATGCGCCAGCAGGGTGTGCGAACTGACATAGAACAGGGTGGGAATGGCGAACAGGATGAACATGGCCAGGTAGGCATCGGTCATGCGTCCACGCTCGCGATAGAACAGCAGCAGGCTGAAGAACGCCAGGCACACCACCAGCCGCAATCCCAGCAGTTGGCTCCACAAAGGGTAGGGAAAGACAATCAGATCGACCACCGCCCACAGGGGGGTGAGCAGAGCGAACAGCAGGGCGAACAGGCGGACCCGGTCGACGATCAGTCCGGCCCGGTGGCGGCTGACCAGCAGCGAGTGGTGGAAGGGGATCAGCAGTTTCAGCCGTTCATGGGGTTCCAGCTCGGCAGGCAACAGCGAGTTGAGGCGACGGCGCAGCAGGTCGGCAAAGGGCAGCATGGGTGCTCGGGTAATGTCGTTATGATATTGATGGCAAATTATAATGTGTCTCGGCGACCGCTGCTGACGCAAGTCAAGAATGCATGCAATTTGATCTCGGCCAAGAGTCTGCAGCGATTTTTCCCCTACACTGCGGGCAGTCCACCTGGGGAAACCATACCGGGTTGGCTTGGCGGGATCTCTGTGACTTCCTGTCACATGCTTTCTCCAGGCCGGCCGTGGGATCATCCGGGTTGTTACCGGCTCCACGGGGGCCATGTCGTCGTTGATCAAGGATGGGCTGGTGGTACGTAAACGGCTTTCGACACTGAGTATCCGGCTTGGCCTGTTCGCCATGCTGATGATTCATGTCGGCCCGTTGTACTCGGCGCTGCAACTGGCGCAGGCGGCTGCGCGGAGCAGCGAGCATCATCAGCATGCCGGGCACGGAGACGCCTCCTCCGCCCATGCCCATCACCGCCCGGCGTCGGGCAGCGCACCGGACTGGCTGGCAGCGCTGGAGCTGTGTGGCTACTGCGAGCTGCTGACCCTCAGTCCGCCATTGACACTGTCGCTCAAGCTGATCCTGCCCCGGCACGAGCCGGAGCGTTTCCTGGCACTGCCCGCCGCGCCGCTACTGCCGATATGGCGCCGCAGTGCGGGGTATGCCCGCGCCCCTCCCGCAACCTTCCACTGCTGATGTCCGCCGCCGTGTCCGCACGGCCATACAAACCATTGAAGTGGAAATTTACCCATGTCCCGACCTATTCGTGGCCATCAGGCGCGCGCGTGCCTGTCCGATTCCTTTTCCCTGCGGCCCGCTCGCCTGCGCTGGCAGGCTGCCCATGCCGCTTTGTTGATCACCGTTGCCAGCGGCGTGCTGGCGAGTGAGCAACATGACTCCCATTCGCATCAGCTTGATCAACTGTTGCTGCCGCCGCGGGTCATCACCGCGGTGCAACAGGACTCACCGCTGACCATCATCACCAACCCGAAGCAGGCCCGCCAGCCGATCCCGGCCAGCGATGGGGCGGATTATCTGAAGACCATCCCCGGTTTCTCCGCGGTCCGTGGGGGTGGTAGCAACAGCGATCCGGTACTGCGCGGCATGTTCGGCTCGCGGCTGAAACTGCTGACCAATGGTGGCGAGATGCTCGGCGCCTGCCCGTCGCGCATGGATGCGCCATCCTCCTATATCGCTCCGCAGAACTTCGATCAACTGACCGTGATCAAGGGGCCGCAGACGGTTGCCTGGGGCCCCGGAGCCTCAGCTGGCACGGTGTTGTTCGAGCGTCTGCCGGAGAGTTTCGACGAGCCCGGTAGCCGGCTGGATGCCAGCGTCGTAGCCGGTTCCAACACCCGGCGCGATGTGCAGGTGGATGGCGCCATCGGCAGCCGTGATGGCTACCTGCACCTGAGCGGCAACCGCTCCCGCTCCGGCGATTACAAGGACGGCAATGGCGACCGTATCCCGTCGCGCTGGAACAAGTGGAATACCGATCTGGCCCTGGGCTGGACGCCGGATGACGACACGCTGCTGGAGTTCAGCGTCGGCGCCGGTGATGGCGAGGCGCGCTATGCCGGGCGCGGCATGGATGGCTCGCAGTTCGAGCGCGAAAGCCTCGGCCTGCGTTTCGAGAAGCGGTTCAACGGTGGCGCGCTGCGGGAGCTGGAGGCACGTCTGTATTACAACTATGCCGATCACGTGATGGACAACTACAGCCTGCGCACCCCCTCGGGGATGATGCCGCAGCCGATGGCATCGAACGTCGACCGCCGCACCCTGGGAGCACGGCTGGCATCAACCTGGGCATGGGATGATCTGGAGTTGCTGGCGGGTGCCGACGCCCAGCGCAATACCCATCGTACCCGCAGCGGCATGGGGGTGGATGCCTACCGGAACCAGCCCTGGAACAAGGATGCCGCCTTCAGCCAGATAGGTGTGTTCTCCGAGCTGACCTGGTCACGCCGGGAGCACCAGCGGCTGATTGGCGGCATGCGCCTGGACCAGCATCATGTCGAGGACTTCCGCGCCACCGTCAGCGGCGGCATGCACGGCGGCCATGCCATGCCCAACCCCACCGCTGGTGATACCCGCCGCGAAACCCTGCCTGCCGCTTTCCTGCGGCTGGAGCAGGACCTGTCCAGTCTGCCGGCCACCGCCTATGTCGGCATCGGGCATGTGCAGCGCTTCCCGGATTACTGGGAGCTGTTCTCGCCCAGGCAGGCAGTTGGTGCGGTCAATGCCTTTGACGGCGTCGATCCGGAGCGCACCACCCAGCTGGATGTCGGGCTGCAGTATCAGCGTGACGGCCTGCAGGCCTGGGTCTCCGGGTATGCTGGCGTGGTGCGGGATTTCATCCTGTTCGACTACAGCGGCATGGCCAGCAGCGCCAACAATATCGACGCGCGCATCATGGGCGCTGAAACCGGCGTGGCCTGGGAACTGACCGACAACTGGCAGACCGATGCCAGTCTGGCCTGGGCCTGGGGTCGCAACCGCAGCGACGGTGAGGCATTGCCGCAGATGCCACCGCTGGATGCCCGCTTCAACCTGACCTACGCGCGGGACAACTGGAGTGCCGGTGCGCTTTGGCGGGTAGTGGCGGCGCAGAGCCGCACAGCCGAGGACAAGGGCAATGTCACTGGTCGGGATATTGGCGATTCGGCGGGGTTCGGCGTGCTGTCGCTGAACGCCGCCTATCGTTTCAGCAATGAGGTGACCGTCAGTGCCGGGGTGGATAATCTGCTGGACAAGGCCTATGCCGAACATCTCAACCTGGCCGGCAATGCCGGCTTCGGCTTCCCGGCCGATGCGCGGTTCAACGAGCCGGGCCGCACCCTGTGGGCCAAGCTGGATCTGAGCTTCTGATACGCCGCTGATCGCGCCGAGGCGGCGCTCCCACACAGCCCCGGGGTGTAGCGCGCTCGCGCTACGCCTGGGGTTTGCAGGGACGCCGGCGGGGGCCTCTGATCAGTAGAACACCACCAACAGCGCGATACCGAGGATGATCCGGTAGATCACGAAGGGTTGCATGCCGATGCGCTTGATGAACACCAGGAAGTAGTGGATGCAGAGGAAGGCGCTCACGGCCGACACCAGTATCCCCAGAGCCATCGCACCCCATTCCACTGGTACCTGGGCTTCCACCAGGTCCTTGGTCTTGAGCAGACAAGCCAGCAGGATCACCGGGATCGACAGCAGGAAGGAGAAGCGCGAAGCGGCTTCACGACTCAGCCCCAGCAGCAGCGCGGCGGTAATGGTGACGCCTGCGCGGGAGGTGCCGGGGAACAACGCCAGTGCCTGGGCGCAGCCGATGATCAGCACATCCTTCCAGGTCATCTGGTTCACCAGGCGGTTGCCGCGGAAGCGCCAATCGGCCCAACCCAGCAGCAGGCCGAATACCACCAGGCCAATGGCAAGATAGAAGGGCGAGCGCAGATACAGCTCGATTTCATCCTTGAATGCCAGGCCGACCAGCCCCACCGGAATGGTGGCGAAGATCACCCCCCAGGCCAGGCGCGCGTCATCATTCAGCTTGCGGGTAGCCAGTGATTGCGTCCAACTGGTGGTCATGTTGATCAGGTCACGGCGGAAATACAGCAGCACCGCGAACAGGCTGCCGAAGTGCAGCGCGACATCGAACGCCAGACCCTGATCCGGCCAGCCGGTGAGGGCGGGAACCAGGATCAGGTGAGCTGAGCTGGAGACAGGCAGAAACTCGGTCAAGCCCTGGAGCAGGGCCAACACCACAACTTGCAACCAATCCATTTTATTACGGAGCTCCGTGGTCAGAGGAAAAACAGCGCTGGGCAAGCGCGCAAGTAAACCATGAACTGACCAACTGAGCGAATATTTACGTGGACTGTTCAGCTGTCAGTCAGCTAACCGGCAGGTAACGCAGCAGCAGCGCTTTATTCACATCGATACCGTCCGGTTTGGGAATGCGCACCATATGGCCAGTACCAGGCGCAACCTCGGTCGGCTGTCCATGGCGATCCAGCAGTGAGTGCAAAGCGAAGCTATGATTGCCGGAAGGGCTCATGAGTTCCAATTGGTCACCCAATGCGAAGCGATTTTTTACCTCGATGCTCAGCCAGTCGCCCAGATCCTCCAATACCTCGCCGACAAACTGGTGTCGCAGCATGCTGGAACTGCCCCGTTCATAGTTCTGATAGACCCCTGGCGGGTGACGGCGATAGAAGCCCTCGGTGTAGCCGCGGTTGGCCAGGCTTTCCAGGTCGTCCATCAGCCCCAGGTCGAAGGGACGTCCGGCCACGGCGTCATCGATCGCCCGCCGGTAGGTCTGCACGGTACGGGCGACATAGAAATGCGACTTGGTGCGTCCCTCGATCTTCAGCGAATGCATGCCCATGTCGACGAAGCGCTGCACGTGCTGCACGGCGCGCAGGTCCTTGGAGTTCATGATGTAGGTACCGTGCTCGTCCTCCTCGATGGCCATCTGCTCGTCCGGCTTGTCGCTCTGGTTGAGCAGATAGACCGGTTGCGGTTGCACCTCCTGGACCAGCGGTTCGACGTTGCCCTCGGCGGTCTCCTGCGCCGGCTGCAGGTCGTATTTCCAGCGGCAGGCGTTGGTACAGGCGCCCTGGTTGGCATCGCGGTGATTGAAATAGCCGGATAGCAGGCAGCGGCCGGAATAGGCGATGCACAGCGCGCCGTGCACGAACACCTCCAGCTGCATGTCCGGGCACTGGCGGCGTACTTCCTCGATCTCGTCCAGCGACAGCTCGCGGGACAGGATCACCCGCTCCAGGCCCTGTTGCTGCCAGAACTTCACCGTTGCCCAGTTGGTGGCATTGGCCTGCACCGACAGATGCACCGGCAGCTGTGGCCAGCGCTCGCGTACCAGCATGATCAGCCCGGGATCGGACATGATCAGCGCGTCCGGTCCCATCGCCACGATCTCTTCCAGGTCGCGGATGTAGGTGGCCACCTTGCTGTTGTGCGCGGCGATGTTGCTCGCCAGGTAGAACTTCCTGCCCAGCGCGTGCGCCTCGGCAATCGCTTCGGCCAGCACCGCCGGGTTGTGGAAGTCATTCTCGCGCACACGCAGACTGTAGCGCGGCTGGCCGGCATAGACCGCATCGGCGCCATAGGCGAAGGCATAACGCATGGCTTTGAGGGTGCCGGCCGGGGCCAGCAGTTCGGGGGCTTGAGGCATGGGGACGATCCTGTTTACAAGACAAGAAAGCCGCGGAGGATAGCGGCATGCGTCGGGCCAGACATTGACCGAAGTCACGCCAGCGACCAACAGCTGCCCGGGGCGACCGGCAGGAGGTCATGCCGGGTCCGAGCTGACTTGGAAGGTATCGGACAGCTGCTGCAGGCGCGTGGCTGTTTCCTGCACCTGCCTTGAGTTGTAGCGCAGGGTCTGGATGACCTCAGCCAGTGCCTGGGTAGTCTGGGCGACCTGGCCTGCCTGTCGCCCATGCTCCTTGCTATTGGTATCCATGGCCGCAATGACGCCGAACAGCGTCTCCACCGTCTGGTGCAATAGATCATTATCATCCGAGGCATTGTCGGCGCGCTGGAGTTGCTCATCGACATCGGCCACGCCTTGCTCCATCAGGGTGATCGCGCCACGGGTGGCATCGCGAATCGAGGTGATGCCCCGGCTGATCGCTTCCGCGGCACTGGCGGTACGTGAGGCGAGCGCGCGTACCTCACCGGCCACGACGGCAAAACCGCGGCCGTTCTCCCCGGCGCGCGCCGCCTCGATGGCCGCATTCAGCGCCAGCAGGTTGGTCTGCGCGGTGATATCGGTAATCAGCGACACCATGCCGACGATCTCGCTGGATCGTTGATCGAGCATTTGCACGCTGTGCGCCGAGCTTTCGACGATATCGCGGATCTTCTGCGTGCCGGCACTAACCGTTTCCAGGCGCATACGTGCCGACTCGACCACGCGCTCCATGGTCTGCTTCATCTCCCGGGCGGTACCGGAGGCATCGTTTACCGTTTGCAGCTGCGCTTCGATCATGCCGAGCATGTGCGAGATGGTCAGTGTGACTTCCTCGGCGGTAGTGCTGGCGTCCTGGTTGTGAGCGAGCATATGTTCGCTGTTGTGCACCGCATGCCGGCTGGCCTGCTTGAGCCGCCCGACGATGGTATCGAGACTGTCGATGAAGCTGTTCACCCAGCGCCCCAGCTCGCCGGTTTCATCCGGTACCAGGCGAGTGGTATCCAGGCGCTGGCACAGGTTGCCTTCGCCTTCGGCAATGTTGCGTACGATCTCGGTCATGCGCCCCACGCGCCGTGCCAGCTTCTGCGTGCCGTTACGCCAGAACCACCAGGCTGACCCTGTGATGACCGCAAGGTTGACCAGGATGGCCACAGACGGAGCGACAGCGTACCAACTGAGCCCGATCTGGGTGCCGGCGATCAGTACCATCAGCAGCAGGAACTGTTTCATCAGGGCGTAGCTGAGCGAGCGATAGCGGTAGACCTCTTCAAGATCGGCCTCGCACATCATGCCCCAGAGGTCCGGCGAGCCGGGCAGGCAGAAGGTGACGCCTTTGCCGATCACCGGTATGTGCCGGTAATCCGAGTAGCCGGGGTAGCAAACGAAGGTGTTCTCGCCCCGGCGGATGGTTTCGCGCACGCCGGGATGCAACTGGCCAGTTGCCGGGTCGGTAAAACGTATCTCGAACTCGGTATGCTCGCTGACGCTGACGGTGCCCCAGGCGGTTGGAATACCCTCCTTGAGGTTGCTGCCATGGCTGAAGGTATTGTCCTCGAAGCGTGAACGCGACAGCGCCCGACCCGGCTCGATGGTGGGATCGAAGCGCGCCTCGGCCATGAATATGTAGTTGTCACCGGACTCATGATAGATATGACCCGCTTCGCGCTGGATCAGGTCGCCCAGGACATCATTGGGAATGCGTGCACATATACATCCGCCCGCCGCCAGCGGCTGGTAGAACATCAGCGTGACAGCGTCATGGAAACTGGAGGTCGACGGTCCCAGGGTATCGGTGCGCCGGTCTATATAGGGACCGTGCAGGAATCGTTGCTGCAGGCCGGCGCGGACCGCGCGGGGATCAGGCGACCCGGGCAAGGGGCCGGGCGCACTGCTTTGGAGCACCTGCCCCTGTGCCTCAAGCACGAACAGCTCGGTGGCGTCCGGCATTTTATGCATCAGGTGTTGCAGGGTTTCGCGACTGACTTCAGCAGGGCGCTCGCCGATGGCCTGGCCGATGCCCTCCAGGATCGCCCACTGGTTGTCGCACCATTGCTGGAGCAGGCGTACCCGGGTGGATGCCAGGCTGGCGAAGATATCTTCGAGCTGGGCGTAGCGGTTCGTATTCACTTTGCAGGCCCAGCCCATGCGAAACTTTCCGGTAGCGCCGAACCAGGGCAGCCAGCCGCGCTCGGCCTGGTTCAGATCCATGTTGTGACTGAGAAGGGTCACCGGTATTTCCTTTTTGCTGAAGAAGACTTGTTGCTCAGCAAAAATTGGACCCGGTATCGCGCAGCGCAGCAGTGCTACCGGTTATCGTGGCGTTGGGAGAGGCAGGAGGTACAGTCAAGAGCCGGTTGCAGCGACTTTGTGGTGCGAAATGGCCACTATTTGGCGGTGATGCCCCTTATTGGTGCGCCGTCGACCTGGGGACATTCAACCCAGGTCAGGATGGCAGGCAATAAAAAACCCGGTCACAGGGACCGGGTTCTCATTACCGCAAGGCCAGCCTTACAGCTTGCCAGCCAGCTCCGGCACCGCCTCGAACAGGTCAGCCACCAGACCGTAGTCGGCCACCTGGAAGATCGGCGCTTCCTCGTCCTTGTTGATCGCAACAATGACCTTGGAGTCCTTCATACCCGCCAGATGCTGGATCGCGCCGGAGATACCGACGGCGATGTACAGGCTCGGGGCAACGATCTTGCCGGTCTGACCGACCTGCATGTCGTTCGGTACGAAACCGGCGTCCACTGCCGCGCGCGAGGCACCGACGGCCGCACCCAGCTTGTCGGCCAGGCCGTACAGCAGCTGGAAGTTGTCGCCGTTCTGCATGCCGCGACCACCGGAGACCACGATCTTGGCGCCTGCCAGCTCGGGACGGTCGGACTTGGCCAGTTCTTCGCCAATGAACGCCGACAGACCGGCATCCTGGGCCGACGCAACGGCTTCAATGGCAGCACTGCCACCGTCGGCGGCCGCGGCGTCAAAGCCGGTGGCACGCACGGTGATGACCTTGATCGCGGCGTCGGACTTGACGGTGGCGATGGCATTACCGGCGTAGATCGGGCGCTTGAAGGTATCGGCGCTTTCCACGGCGATGATCTCGGAGATCTGATCGACGTCCAGCAGGGCAGCGACGCGCGGCAGGTAGTTCTTGCCGTTGGTGCTGGCCGGGGCCAGGACGTGGCTGTAGCTCTTGCCGAGTTCAGCGATCAGCAGGGAGATGTTCTCCGGCAGCTGGTGGGCGTAGGCGGCGTTGTCGGCCAGCAGCACCTTGGATACACCAGCGACCTTGGCGGCGGCTTCCGCCACGGCGCCACAGCCGGCACCG
>Ga0172382_10007294_pt1 | contig 15736 bp, 15 predicted proteins | sample Leawel138RmetaG_FD_122245 | JGI IMG/M metagenome (GOLD analysis project Ga0172382, IMG submission 122245) | Leachate microbial communities from a municipal landfill in Southern Ontario, Canada - Leachate well 138R metaG | ecosystem: Engineered > Solid waste > Landfill > Unclassified | place...
GGCTGGGCTGCCGCGCATCAGGCCCACTTCGCCGAAGGCGGGCTGTTCGACCGGATCTACACGGCACCGCGATGATGCCGCCACGCCTGCCATCGCCCTGGATTCACGCATGGACACACGAAGCGTGAGCACGCCGCGTTGGCGCAGGCGCCGGGTGCTGCCCGGCTTCGGCCTGACGCTGGGTTACACGCTGACCTGGTTGGCGCTGATCGTGCTGATCCCGCTGGCGGGCGTGTTCCTGAAAGCCGCCGAGCTGGGCTGGAGCGGGTTGTGGGCGGTATGGACCGATGCACGTGTACTGGCCGCGCTGAAACTCAGCTTCGGCACCGCGCTGGCGGCAGCCGCGTTCAACGCGGTGATGGGCACGCTGGTGGCCTGGGTGCTGGTGCGTTACCGCTTCCCCGGTCGCCGTTTGCTGGATGCCATGATCGACCTGCCCTTCGCCCTGCCCACCGCCGTGGCCGGCATCGCGCTGACCGCGCTGTATTCGGGCAACGGCTGGATCGGGCGCTGGCTGGAGCCGTATGGCATCAAGGTCGCCTACGCGCCGCTGGGCATCGTGGTGGCGCTGGTGTTCATCGGGCTGCCTTTCGTGGTGCGCTCGGTGCAGCCGGTGCTCAGCGAAGCCTCGGTGGAGCTGGAAGAAGCCGCCGCCTCGCTTGGTGCCAGCCGCTGGCAGACGGCGTTGCGGGTCAACCTGCCGACGCTGGCGCCTTCGATCCTGACCGGTTTCGCGCTGGCATTCGCGCGCGCGGTGGGCGAATACGGCTCGGTGATCTTCATCGCCGGCAATATTCCGTATGTGAGCGAGATCGCGCCGCTGCTGATCGTGATCAAGCTGGAGGAATTCGATTACCCCGCCGCCACCGCCGTGGCCGCCGCGATGCTGCTGCTGGCGTTCGCGCTGCTGCTGGCGATCAACCTGCTGCAAGCCTGGAGCATGCGACACCGTGCCGCAGTCCACTGACACCCAGCCATTGCGCGTACCGCGCCCGCCCACCAGCGATCCGCCATGGGTGCGGCGCGGGCTGATCGCGTTGGCGGTGCTGTTCCTGGCCAGCTTCGTGCTGCTGCCGCTGGTGCTGGTGTTCGCCGAGGCGTTGCGCCACGGGCTGGGCGCCTTCGTGGATGCGTTGGTGGAACCGGACGCGCTGGCCGCGATCCGGCTGACGCTGCTGGTCGCGGCGATTGCGATCCCCGCGAACCTGGTGTTCGGCGTGGCGGCGGCTTGGGCGATTGCCAAGTTCCAGTTCCCCGGCAAGCAGATCCTGATAACGCTGATCGATCTGCCGTTCTCGGTGTCGCCGGTGGTGGCCGGCTTGATCTATCTGCTGATGTTCGGCGCGCAGGGCTGGCTCGGGCCGTGGCTGGACGAGCACGACATCCAGATCGTGTTCGCGGTGCCGGGCATCGTGCTGGCGACGATCTTCGTAACCTTTCCGTTCATCGCGCGCGAGCTGATTCCGCTGATGGCCGAACAGGGCAGCGACGACGAGCAGGCCGCGCTCAGCCTCGGTGCTTCGGGCTGGCGCACCTTCATCGCGGTGACGCTGCCGAATATCCGCTGGGCACTGCTGTACGGCGTGCTGCTGTGCACCGCGCGCGCGATGGGCGAATTTGGCGCGGTCAGCATCCTGTCCGGCCACATCCGCGGCCTGACCAATACCCTGCCGCTGCACGTGGAAATCCTCTACAACGAATACAACTTCGCCGCCGCCTTCGCCGTGGCCTCGCTGCTGGCGCTGCTGGCACTGGTCACGCTGGGGCTGAAATCGGCGCTGGAATGGCGCCTGGACAGCGAACGCGGCGCCGCCGGGCGCCGGGAGTAACCGCCTATGGATATCCGGATCGAAAACCTCTGCAAGCGCTTCGGCAACACGCACGCGCTGGACCAGGTGAACCTGTCGCTGCAAAGCGGCGAACTGGTCGCCCTGCTTGGCCCCTCCGGCTCGGGCAAGACCACGCTGCTGCGCAGCATCGCCGGGCTCGAATTCCCCGACAGCGGCCGCATCCTGTTCAACGGCAACGATGCGCTGCACCTGACCGTGCAGCAGCGTCGCATCGGTTTCGTATTCCAGCATTACGCGCTGTTCGCACATATGAACGTGCTCGACAACGTCGCCTTCGGCCTGCGCTGCAAGCCGCGACGCGAGCGCATGAGCCGCGCGGCGATGCGCGAACACGCGCAGGCGCTGCTGGATACCGTGCAACTTTCCGAACTGGGCCAGCGTTACCCACACCAGCTTTCCGGCGGCCAGCGCCAGCGCGTGGCATTGGCGCGCGCGATGGCCATCGACCCGACCCTGCTGCTGCTGGACGAACCCTTCGGCGCGCTCGATGCCAAGGTGCGCGGCGAACTGCGCGCCTGGCTGCGCCGCATCCACGATGAAACCGGCTACACCACGCTGTTCGTCACCCACGACCAGGAAGAAGCCATCGAACTGGCCGACCGCATCGTGGTGTTCAACCAGGGCCATATCGAACAGGTCGGCACCCCGGACGAGGTCTACGACCAGCCCTGCAACGCCTTCGTGTTCGATTTCCTCGGGCGCGGCAACCGCATCCATGGCGAGTTCTCGGCCGACGGCTTCATTCCGCGCGGCACCGAACTGCGCCTGCCGGCCCGCCATGCCGCCGGCGAAGGTCACATCCTCGTACGCCCGCACGATTACAGCCTCGCCGATGCCGGCCAAGGCTTGAATGGCCGCGTTCGCAGCCGACGCCGCATTGGCGGCCGCATCACGCTGGAACTGGATGTGGAACATCAGCCCGAAGTGATAGAGCTGGACCTTCCCTACGACCTTGGTCCCTCCGCACCGCAGAACGGCGAACACATCGGTGTGGTGCCGACGCGCTATCACGTGCTGGATTGAGGTCGCAGCATCGCGGCTGCATCATGACGTTGGGGTTCCCCCGGATTACGTCCGGGGTCATCTCCAACCCATGTGCTTCCCCGCCAACCCATGCACTTCCTTCGCACCGCGCAGATCGGCATAGGTCGGGCTGAGCAAAGCGATGCCCGACAGGCAGCCGGTTTCGATTCACCAGCCTCGCCGCCGCAGCGCGACCAGCGCCGCCAGCACGAACCAACCCAGATACACCGCCAGGATCAAACGCTGCGCATGGCCCGGCTGCCCGGCCAGCGCCGGCACCAGTTGCTGCGGCGGCTGCACCAGAAACACCAGCAGCAAGGCCGCCAGCGCCGGCCCGACGCGCGTCAACATGCGCCAGCGCGGCGCACGCCGCAGGCTGGCGGCGACGAACATGGCGCCGGCCATCAACCCCAGCAACGCGAACGCCAAGGCCGAGGCATGGCGCTGCGATGTGGCCGCATCCAGTTCGGCAGGATCGAACGCGAACACGCCCTGCGCCGCGAACGCCAGCGCCGACACCATCAGCAAACCGGTGCCCAGCCGCCCGCCGCGCGCCGCGCCATCGCGCTGCATGCCGCGTTCCAATGCGATCACGAACAGCAGCAGCACCACTCCCGTCACGATGTAGCCCAGCAGGTTGAACCACCCCGCGCCCGGCGCACCGACCGCACCCAGCATCGACAGCGACTGCGTGGCCGGCACATAAGCCTCGCGCCAGGCGCCGGCCAGCAACGCCACCAGCACGAACCACAACGGCCCGAACCAGCCGCCATGCAGCATCAGGTGCCAGAAGCCGGCGGCCGGCCGGTTCGATATCGCAGGTTCGCTCTGCATCGTTGGATGGTCCAATGCGCACTTCGATGGGGCCGCGATCTTGCCTTGCATCGGCGCCAGTCGCCACCATGTTGGGCTTCATCCCTTCAGCCAGCCGCGCACCCGCGCGAACGCAGGAACCCCGCATGCCCAGCAACTCCCCTTCCAACGCCCCCAGCCATGTATTCGATGTCACCACCGAAGGCTTCCAGACCGATGTGCTGGAAAAATCCCTGACCACCCCGGTCCTGCTGGATTTCTGGGCAGAGTGGTGCGGCCCGTGCAAGCAGTTCGGGCCGCTGCTGGAAAAGCTCGCCGCCGAATACAACGGCGCTTTCCTGCTCGCCAAGGTCGATGTCGACGCGCAGCAGCAACTGGCCGGCTACTTCCAGATCCGCTCGGTGCCCACGGTGATGCTGGTCAATGATGGACAGGTCATCGACGGTTTCCCCGGCGTCATTGCCGAAGGCCAGCTGCGCCAGTTCCTGGCCCAGCACGGCATTGAACCGGGCGCGCCGGCCGAACCGGAAGAGGCCGCCCCGCCGACCCCGGCCGAGGATGTCGCTCGACTGCGCGCCGAAAGCGCCGCCAAGCCGGACGATGACAGCCTGCGCCTGGATCTGGCATTGGCGCTGGCACGCAACGGCGATACCGGCGAAGCCTCGCAACTGCTCGATGCCCTGCCCGCCAACCTCGGCACCGACGAGCGTGCACGCAATGCTGGCGTGCTGATCGCCAACGCCGCCGCGCTGCAGGACGCACCGGCCCGCGCCGAACTGGAACGCCGTATCGCCGCCAACCCGGCCGATCTCACCGCGCGTCACCTGCTTGGCCTGCGCCTGCTCGGTGATGGCGAAGCCGAAGCGGCACTGGAGCAGTTTCTCGAAATGCTGCGGCGCGACCGCAACTTCGAGGACGGCCTGCCACGGCGCGCTCTGACCCAGGCCTTCGATGTCATCACCGACGCCGAACTGGTGGCGCGCTACCGCCGCCAGATGGCGCTGATGATGTTCTGAGCACACGCGACGGCGCTTGCCGCCGTCGTATCGCCGCCACGATCACGAGCCTGCACCGATGACACCCCGCCACCTGCGCCGCATCTTCAACCTGTGGCCGCCCTTCCTGTTCGCCGGCATCCGCGTGCACGAGATCGCGCCGGATTGGCGCCATGCGCGGGTGCAGCTGAAACTGGCCTGGTACAACCGCAATTACGTGCGCACCCAGTACGGCGGCAATCTGTTCTCGATGACCGATCCGTTCTGGATGATCCTGGTCATGCACAACCTCGGGCCGGACTACGTGGTCTGGGACAAGGCCGCCGAGATCGAATTCATCGCGCCCGGCCGCGAGGATGTCTTCGCCGATTTCCAGCTGGAGTCGGCGGTACTGGACGAACTGCGCCAGGCCGCCGCCGGCGGCGACAAGGTGCTGCGCTGGTTCGACACCGAAGTGAAAACCGCCAGTGGCGAGCTCGTGGCGCGGGTACGAAAACAACTCTACGTACGCCTCAAGCCCGGCCTGCGCCCGGGCCCGGATGGAACCGCATGACGCGCCTGCCCGGGTGATGCATTGCAGGCTAGAATTAGTCGTATGAATACCACCATCGCCGCCGCGTTCTACCACTTCGCCACCCTGCCCGACTTCGCCGAAAAGCGCGCCCCGCTGCTGTCGCTGTGCGAAGCGCACAAGGTTTCCGGCACCATCCTTCTGGCCGCCGAAGGCGTCAACGGCACCATCGCCGGCACACCGGACGATGTGCGCGCGGTGCTGGATTTCCTGCGGGCCGATCCACGTCTGGCCGCGATGGAGCACAAGGAATCCCCGGCCCGGCGCGAGCCCTTCCACCGCATGAAAGTGCGCCTGAAGCGCGAAATCGTCACGCTCGGCGTTCCCGAAGTCGATGCCTCCACGCAAGCTGGCACCTATGTGGAACCTGCGGACTGGAACGCGCTGCTGGATGATCCGGACGTGGTGCTGGTGGACACCCGCAATGATTACGAAGTGGCGATCGGCAGCTTCCCCGGCGCCTTGAATCCCGCCACCCGCAGTTTCAGTGAACTGCCCGCCTGGGTTGAACAACACCCGGAACTGCGCGGCAAGAAGATCGCGATGTTCTGCACCGGCGGCATCCGCTGCGAAAAATCCACCGCATTGATGCGCCATCACGGTTTTGACGAGGTGTATCACCTCAAGGGCGGCATCCTCAAATATCTGGAAGCCGTGCCGGCGCAGGAAAATCGCTGGCAGGGCGAGTGTTTCGTATTCGATGAGCGCGTCTCGGTCGGCCACGGCCTGGCACAAGGGCCACATACGCTGTGCCGCTCTTGCCGACATCCGCTCGGGCCGGAGGAACGCGCTTCCTCCTTGTACGAAGAAGGCATCGCCTGCCCGCACTGCCACCACACCCTGGATGAAACCCGACGCGCACGTCTGGCCGAGCGCCAGCGGCAAGTCACGCTGGCGGAAAAGCGCGGCCAGCGCCACGTCGGCGCACGCCCCGAGGACATGTAATCACTCGCTGTCGGCGATCCCGTCACCGGTTTCGACTTCGAAAATGATCCGGCCCTGGAACGGTTCGCCCAAGGGCCGTGTGACATAGCCGTGCTGCATGACAGTGCCCTGCACGTGCGCCCAGCGCTCTTGCTTGACGACGTAAATCAGACCGTGTTCCACACCGGTTTCCTTGATCTCGTCCCATAGCGTCTCGTCATCGGAAGGGTTGAAACGCGCGCGCGTGCCCGGCGCGATGGAGACTTTTTCAACCTCCACGCCCAGATGCAGGCGCAGCCCATAACGCGCCATGTCCTCGACGAAGATCACCTCGGAAACATGCGGCGCACGCTCGCGGATCGCATCGGCCCACACCGACGCATCCTTGTGCGTGGGGAAATACGCGCTCGCCAGACGCAGGCCGAGCAGTAACACCACCCACAGCAACAACCAGCGCCCGCGCGGCATGCCCACACCCTGCGCCTGCCGCGTCATCGCCACGGCAATGGCCATCGGCACGAAAAGCGGCAGCAGATATAGCGGCAAACGCGAGCGCGCCAGACAAAACACCAGCAACGGCACCAGCACCCACAGCGCAAGCAACAGCGCCGCAGCTTTGTCCACGCCATCACCTGCGGCCACGCGCGTGCGAAACAGCGCCGGCAAGGTGCGCAGCCAGCGCCACAGACTGGCCGTCCACGGCATGGTTCCGATCAGGATCGTGGGCAGATACACCGCGATCCATCCATACCACTGGCCATTGCGTTCGAAACGGTTGCTGGCAACCCGATCCACCAGTTCCGCACCGAGGAAATAATCGATCAGGCCATCATTGCGAAACGACACCAGCGCAAACCACGGCAGCGCCACGGCGAAAAACAGCACGACCCCGAGCAGATGCCAGCGCCAATGACACGATGTCGGGCGCGGCACGAGCCAGTGCAGCAATACCACCGCCAGCAACGGCATCAATGCCGGCGGCCCCTTGGTCATGAAGCCGAGCGCGAACCCCAGCCACATCAGCACAAGACCGTGCTGCGGCGGGCGCGAAAGATCGAACCGGAACAGGACAAACCCGTACATCGCCAGCGCCTGAAACGCCGCCAGCACGAAGTCGGTGGTGACCAGATGCCCGGCGCTGAAGGGCAGCAGCATCGTCGCGTACACCACCACAGCCAAGGACTCGCTGCCGCGCGCCAGATGCCGCGTGATGCGCCAAATCAGCCACATGCAGGCCAGAAACGCCAGCGCCACCGGCAGCCGCGCCGCCCACGGCGTATGTCCGAACGTCGCGGCGCTGGCGGCGATCAACCAATAGGTGAGCGGCGGCTTGGTCCAGTGCCCGGTGTGCCCGTTGCGCATCGGTTCGATCCAATTGCCGCTGTCGAGCATCGTCAGCGCGACATTGGTGTAACGCCCTTCGTCCGGGTCCCAGATGCCGCGCGTGCCGAGAAAACCGAAGGCAAGGGTCAATGCCAGCGCAATCAGAAGGAACCGATGGCGAGTTGCCATCATCGCCCGTCTCCTGCGGTGACGGTTCGGTGGTCGGAAAGCCGCAGGCGACTCAAGGTGCCTCGGCCCGGTCTGGAGGAAATCGACAGGCTCCAGCCAAGGTGGTCGCACAGGCGACCCAACAGATCCAGCCCGATGCCGCCGCCCTCGCGCCGGCCGCCACGCGCGATCTGCTTGTAGATGCGGCTGATTTCTGCCGGCGTCATGCCGTGACCAGGATCTTCGATGGTGACGGTGGCATCAGCATCCAGCGTCACCAGAATCCTGCCGCGATCACTGTTTTCGATGGCATTGCGCAACAGATTGCCAATAGCGGCCTGCACCAGATGCAAAGGCGCTTCCACCACACACGGAGCCAGATCGTCCACGACAATCTCCAGCGCCTTGTCGTGCAGCAGGTGATGGTGGGCGTCGATGATGTCCGGCAGCAGTTCGTGCAGCCGCAGCGTGTCGTTGCTGCGTGCCAGCCGCGCCGGATCTTTGGCCAGCGTCAGCAGCAGCGCGATGAGTTGTTCAACGTTGCGCGCGGCATCCAGCGCGCGGCGCATCTGTTCGCGTGCGGTCGGCGGCAGGTCGGGCTTTTCCAGTACCAGTTCGATGGCACCGGCGATCACCGCGATGGGCGTGCGCAGTTCATGGCTGGCGGTGTTGTTGAACACCCGCTCGCGCTCGACGAAGGCATCCTGCCGATACAGATAATCATTGAGTGCGTTGGCAATGACATGCAGTTCCGAACTGGCGTGGTCTTCCACCACAACGCGCTGCTCGGCCTGATCCGGTGACAAGGCGCTGATGTCGCCAGCCAGATCGGACAAGGGCTGCAACGAGCGCCGCAATCCCCTCGCCACCAGCACACCCATGACCAGCAACAAGGCAACCGCCAGCCCCAATACGGAAAGAATCAGGCCTTCTTCGAGCGCCTTCAGCTCGGTGATGTCGCGCACCAGAATGAAGTCCACGCCTTGTACCCGCTGCACCAGCACCACGTTTTCATGATCATCGAACCAGAAATCGTCGCGCACCCCGTATGGCAATGCCGACAACGCCGGCGGTGGCGGACGCCCGGGCAGGCTGTAAAGCCGCACCGATTCGGTGTCCTGCCAGCGATAGTCGGGATCGGCGGCCTTGCGTTCCAGATGCTGGGTGATTTCCTGTTCGAGAAAAAATCCCCAGATCCGTTCTTCAAGAACCTCATCGGCAAGAAACAGCGAGATCACCACCGCCAGCAAGACTGCGTACGCACGCAGCCAACGCATGATCTGCGCGTGCAGACTGCGACGCCTTCTCATCGGTTCACCTCATCCTGCGCGATGGCGAGCCGGTAGCCGACGCGCGGCAAGGTCTGGATCAATTTCACCGCAAACGGCCCATCCACGCTGCGGCGCAATTCGTAGATATGCGAGCGCAGCATGTCGCCATCGGGCGGGTCTTCGCCCCATAAGGCGTATTCCAGTTGCTGCCGCGTGACTGCCGCCGGGCTGGCCTGCATCAAGGCCTCCAGCAACTTGCGGCAGGCCGGGTACAGATGCAGCGGCTGGCCCGAGCGCGTGACGTCCAGGGTGGAAAGGTCGAATCGCAGATCGTGCACTTCCAGCACGCGGCGGCGCTGGCGGCCATGCGCACGCGCCATCAGCGCCTCCAGCCGCACTTCCAGTTCGGGCAGGGCGAAGGGCTTGGTCAGGTAATCGTCCGCGCCGGCGCGGAAACCGGCGATCTTGTCGGGCAGGTCGTCGCGCGCGGTCAGCATGATGACCGGCACCGATGAATCATGTTCCTCACGCAGCCGGCGCAGCACTTCAGGGCCATCCATGCGCGGCAGCATCCAGTCCAGCACGATGGCGTCATAGGCCTCGTTGCGCGCCAGATGCAGGCCGGTGACGCCGTCGGGCGCGGCATCCAGGGTGTGGCCGCGCGCCTCGAAATAATCGAACAGATTGGCCACGAGGCTGTGGTTGTCTTCGATGACCAGCAGGCGCATCGGTGGAGCCCGGCGGAAAGGAATGGCCTACAGCATGGCAGGGTGAACGTCGGAAAAGCGTCGGGGAAAGCCTGCCGGCGGACTCCGACGCTTCTCCGACATCGCGCTGGTGAAGATGCCGTCCCATCGCCGCAACGATGATGTGCCGCCCTGATGTCTTCCCCGTTTCCGCGTTCCGCGTCCGCTTGGCGGCTGCCGGTACTGATCGCGCTGGTGGTGCTATCGCTGGCGGCCGGCATCGGCCTGCGCGAGCCGATGCCGGCGGACGAGCCGCGTTTCGCGCTGGCGGCGCAGACGATGGTGGAAAGCGGGCAATGGCTGTTCCCGCATCGCGGCAGCGAGCTGTATGCGGAAAAACCGCCGGTATTCATGTGGATGCAGGCCGCCAGTCACCGGCTGACCGGCAACTGGCGCGTGGCCTTTCTGCTGCCTTCGCTGCTGGCGGCGCTGGCGACCCTGTGGCTGGCGGGCGATCTGACGCGCCGGCTGTGGGGCCGTTGGGCGGTGCCGTATGCGGTGTTCGGCCTGTTCGTCTGCCTGCAATTCGCCTTGCAGGCCAAGCGCGCGCAGATCGACATGGTGCTGGTCGGCCTGACCACGCTGTCGCTGTGGGCGTTGCTGCGCTATCTGCTGGAAAAACCGAGCCCGTGGTTGCTGGCGCTCGGTGCGTTTGCCGCCGGGCTGGGCACCGTCACCAAGGGCGTGGGTTTCCTGCCGCTGCTGGTGTTTTTGCCGTGGCTGTGGCTGCGGAAAAAATCACCGCGTGAACTGCCCACGCATCGTGGCGTGCATGTACTGGCCGGCATCGGTGGTTTCCTGCTCGGCGCGGGCGTGTGGCTGATCCCGATGCTGGCGACGGTGCTGGCCTCGGACGATCCCGCGCTGCACGCCTATGCCCGCGAGATGCTGCTGCGCCAGACCGGCACGCGTTATGCCGCCGCCTGGCACCACGTCCAGCCGTTCTGGTACTACCTGCAATCCATGCTGACGCTGTGGCTGCCGGGCGTGCTGCTCGCGCCGTGGTTGCTGCCGGCGTGGTGGCGACGTTTGCGTCGGGTTGATCCGCGTCAGGTATTGCTGCTGGGCTGGGCGTTGCTGGTGCTGGCGTTCTTCAGTGCCACGCCGGGCAAGCGCGAGGTCTACATCTTCCCGATGCTGCCAGCGCTGTGCGTGGCCGCCGCGCCGCTGTTGCCGGGCCTGCTGCAACGGCGCAGCGTGCGCGCGGTGGTGTGGGCGTACCTGGGCGTATTGGTGCTGGCGGCGTGCGGGTTGGGCATCGGGCTGCTATTGGCAGCACCGGAGCGGCTGCAATCGCTGGTCGAAAGGCGCGGCATGGAGGTGTCCAGCGTGAACACGCTGGGTGCGTGGCTGCTCGCGTTCGGCCTGGCTGCCCTCATCGCGATGGCGTTCTCGTGGTGGAAAACACGTGCGCAGCCAAGATTCGCGCTGGTCGTGGTCACGGCCCTGCTGTGGATCGTCTACGGCATCGGCCTGATGCCGGCGTTGAGCCCCGACAGTTCCGCACAGGCGCTGATGTGGCGCGTGGGCAAGCGCATCGGTCCGGAGGCCGAACTGGCCCTGCTCGGCTGGCGCGAACAACACCTGCTGCAAGCCGACCGCCGGGCCGTGGATTTCGGCTTCAAGCGTCCCTGGGCCGAGCAATGGCCGCCGGCACGCGACTGGCTGCTGGCCGATCCGAACCGGCGCTGGCTGTTCCTGCGCAAGGAAGCCGTCGGGCCATGCATCGACGAAACACAGGTCATCGACATCGGCACTTCCAATCGCCGTGCCTGGGCGCTGGTGCCAGGCAGTGCGTGGATCAGCGGCTGCGCGATGCCTGCCGATTGGGCCACCGACATGGAAAACGAATAACACATGGACATTCTCCTGACCGGCGCCGCCGGCTTCATCGGCTTCCACAGCGCGCAGCGCCTGCTCGCACACGGGCACCGTGTGACCGGCATCGACAACCTCAACGCCTATTACGACGTGCAACTCAAGCACGACCGGCTGACGCGGCTGCAAGGCACGCCCGGATTCACGTTCCGGAAACTCGATCTGGCCGACCGCGATGCGATGGCCGCGCTGTTCGCCACGCAGCGCTTCGACGCCATCCTGCACCTGGGCGCACAGGCCGGCGTGCGGTATTCGCTCGACGCGCCGTTCGCCTACGCGGACAGCAATCTCGTCGGCATGCTCAGCGTGCTCGAAGGCGCGCGGGCGCAGGGCGTGCGGCATCTGGTCTACGCCTCTTCGTCCTCGGTCTATGGCGCGAACGTGAAGCAGCCATTCTCGGTCGAGGACCGCACCGACAACCCGGTATCGCTGTACGCTGCCACCAAGAAGGCGAACGAGCTGATGGCGCGCGCCTATTCGCATCTCTACCGGATTCCGATGACCGGGCTGCGCCTGTTCACCGTGTACGGCCCGTGGGGTCGGCCCGACATGGCCTATTTCAAATTCACCGACGCCATCCTGCGCGGCCAGGCCATCGACCTCTACAACGGCGGGCAGATGGAACGCGATTTCACCTATGTCGACGATGTCGTGGATGGCATCGTGCGCCTGCTCGAAGCCACGCCGGCCTTCGCCGAAGACGCCGTGCCGCATCGCGTCTACAACTTCGGCAACGACCGGCCCGAACGGCTCGGCGATCTGGTCGATCACCTCGAACGCCTGCTCGGCCGCGCGGCCAGCCGCAATCTGCTGCCGATGCAGCCCGGTGACGTATTGAGCACGCGCGCCGATATTTCACTGGCCGCGCGGGAACTGGGCTACGCGCCGAAAACCACGCTGGCGCAGGGTTTGCAGCATTTTGTCATGTGGCATCGCGAGCATTACGGCCACGCCTGCGCGAGAGCCGTGGCATGAAGCGCATCACCGTCGTGGGTGCGGGTTACGTGGGGCTGGCGAACGCCATCGCGCTGGCGCAGCGTCACGCTGTGACCTTGCTCGACATCGACCCGGCGAAGATCGACGCCATCAACCGCAAGACCTCGCCCATCGCCGATCCCGACATCGAGCACCATCTCCAGCACGGCGACCTGCATCTGCACGCCACCACCGATGTGCATGAAGCCTATGCCGGTGCCGACCATGTATTCATCGCCACGCCGACCAACTATGACCCGGACACCCACCGCTTCGACACCGACTCGGTGCAGGCGGTCGCGCGTGAGGCGCTGGTGCGTGCGCAGGATGCGCTGATCGTGCTGAAGTCGACGGTGCCGGTCGGCTTCACCGAGGCACTCAAATCCCGGCTCGGCACGCAGAACCTGGTGTTCTCGCCCGAGTTCCTGCGTGAAGGCGCGGCGCTGCACGATTGCCTGCATCCTTCGCGCATCGTGGTCGGCGAGCGTTCCGAGCGCGGGCAGGAACTGGCCGATCTGTTGCGCGCTGACAGCCCGCGCCCGGGCCCGCCGGTGCTGCTGACCGGCAACACCGAAGCCGAGGCGATCAAGCTGTTCGCCAACACCTATCTCGCGATGCGTGTGGCCTTCTTCAACGAACTGGACACCTACGCCGCGATCCAGGATCTGGATACGCGCCAGATCATCGAAGGCGTCTGCCAGGATCCGCGCATCGGCGATCACTACAACAATCCGTCCTTCGGTTACGGCGGCTATTGCCTGCCCAAGGACACCCGGCAATTGCTGGCCAACTATCACCACGTGCCGCAGAACCTGATCCGCGCCATCGTCGAGGCCAACACCACGCGCAAGGATTTCATCGCCGACGACATCCTGCGCAGGAAACCGCGCGTGGTCGGCATCCATCGGCTGGTGATGAAGGCCGGCAGCGACAACTTCCGTTCCAGCAGCGTGCAGGGCGTGATGAAGCGGCTCAAGGCCAAGGGCGTGGAAGTGATAGTGCACGAGCCGCTGTTGCGCAGGCCTGACTTCTTCAATTCCGAGGTGATCGAGGATCTGGCGGCTTTCAAGCAGCGCAGCGATGTGATCCTCGCCAACCGTCACAGTCCCGAACTGGCTGACGTGGCCGACAAGGTCTACAGCCGCGACCTGTTCGGCGCCGATCATTGACTTCACCGAGCGCAGACATGCCATGAACTCCCTGTCCATCGTCATCCCTGTCTTCAATGAGCAGGACAACATCACGCCGCTGATCCACGAGGTGGTACGGCATCTGCGCGGGCACATCGTGTTCGACATCCTCTGCGTGGACGATCACTCCGACGATGCCACGCGCGATGTACTCGCCGCCCTGATGGCGCAAGTGCCCGAACTGCGCGCGTTGAGCCATCGGCAACGCTGCGGCCAGAGTGCGGCGATCCGCACCGGCGTCAAACATGCCCTCGCGCCGTGGATCGCCACGCTCGATGGCGACGGACAGAACGATCCCGCCGACATCCTGCGTCTGCTGGATGCGCGCACCAAAGCCGATGCGGCGACCCGGCTGTTCGCCGGCTGGCGCGTGGATCGCCAGGACACCGCCAGCAAGCGCTGGGCTTCACGCTGGGCCAATGCGATCCGCTCGCGTGCCCTGCGCGATGCAACGCCGGATACCGGCTGCGGCATCAAACTGTTCGAACGCGCGGCATTTCTCGATTTGCCGTATTTCGATCACATGCACCGCTACCTGCCCGCGCTGATGCAGCGCGCCGGCTGGAAAACCGTCAGCGTGCCGGTATCGCATCGCCCGCGTGAGGCCGGGCAATCCAAATACACCAACCTCGGCCGCGCCCTGGTGGGAATACGCGACCTGCTGGGCGTGGCATGGCTGATCCAGCGCAGCCATGTCGCTTCGGCCAGCGACATCAGCGCACGCCAGCCGACGGAGCGGACAAGATGAATCAGGAAATTCTCTGGTTGAGCTGGACCGGGCTGCATCTCACGCCGTGGAAACTGGTCGGGCTGACGGGCGCACTGATGTTCGGCCTGCGTTGGCTGGTGCAACTGATCGCCTCGCACCGCGCTGGCCGCCCGGTGATTCCGCGCCTGTTCTGGTACATGAGCCTGATCGGCAGCTTGATGGCACTGAGCTATTTTCTGTTATCCGCCAAACAGGACGTGGTGGGCGTGTTGCAAAACCTGCTGCCGGCATTCACGGCGGCATACAGCCTGTTTCTGGATATCCGAAACGGGCACAAGAGCCAGCCTGCTCCGTAAATGCGTTCTCGCCAGCAAGTCGCGCAGCGACACACCACATCACACGACAAACAAATGGTAAGGAATGGTGGCCAATTTGAACGATAGTAAAAAGCTATTGATTCAAGCCAAACCATCAATTTCTCATTGATGTCATGGATCGCTTACGCTGGGCACCCTCTCCACTCAGGAAGCCCGCCATGAGCAAGCCCAGCGACACTGACAAGAAGTGCCCGGTCACCCACCTGACCACCGATTTCGGCGCGCCCGTGCCGGACAACCAGAACAGCCTGACCGCCGGCCCGCGCGGCCCGCTGCTCGCGCAGGACGTGTGGCTGCATGAAAAGCTCGGCAACTTCGTGCGCGAGGTGATCCCCGAGCGCCGCATGCACGCCAAGGGCTCGGGCGCCTTCGGCACCTTCACCGTCACCAACGACATCACCAAGTACACCCGCGCGGCGATCTTCTCCCAGGTCGGCAAGAAGACCGAGATGTTCGCCCGCTTCACCACCGTGGCCGGTGAGCGCGGCGCGGCCGACGCCGAGCGCGACATCCGCGGCTTCGCGTTGAAGTTCTACACCGAGGAAGGCAACTGGGACATGGTGGGCAACAACACCCCCGTGTTCTTCATCCGCGATCCGCGCAAGTTCCCCGACCTCAACAAGGCCGTGAAGCGTGACCCGCGCACCAACCTGCGCTCGGCCACCTACAACTGGGACTGGTGGACGCTGCTACCCGAGGCCCTGCACCAGGTCACCATCGTGATGAGCGACCGCGGCATCCCGGCCAGCTACCGCCACATGCACGGTTTCTCCTCGCACACCTACAGCTTCTGGAACGAGAAGGGCGAGCGCTTCTGGGTGAAGATGCACTTCCGCACCCAGCAGGGCATCAAGAACCTCTCCGACGCCGAAGCGGCCGAGGCTATCGGCAATGACCGCGAAACCCACCAGCGCGACCTCTAC
>Ga0172382_10007295_pt1 | contig 15734 bp, 13 predicted proteins | sample Leawel138RmetaG_FD_122245 | JGI IMG/M metagenome (GOLD analysis project Ga0172382, IMG submission 122245) | Leachate microbial communities from a municipal landfill in Southern Ontario, Canada - Leachate well 138R metaG | ecosystem: Engineered > Solid waste > Landfill > Unclassified | place...
GTTTTTCGAGGTGGCCAATTTTTTTCTTTGAATTTAGTGGAGGCTGGACCCGGAATCGAACCGAGGTAAGCGGATTTGCAATCCGCGACATAACCACTCTGACATCCAGCCAATTTGGAGCGGGAAACGAGGTTCGAACTCGCGACCTCAACCTTGGCAAGGTTGCGCTCTACCAGCTGAGCTATTCCCGCAAACAGGGGCAGAATTATTCATGGATGAGGGCTTTTTGTCAATCACCCTTCGGGTGTTTCTTGGTTTTAGTAACCTGCTCCCGTCGTGTTTGTGGGGGCATGCTTCATACTGTGCTCCCTTATGGCTTGGGCCGAGTCGTTTTCGGGCCGGTTTTGAGTGGGCTTCTGGTTTTCGACGAAGCGAGACAGGTTAACCGTGTCCAAGAACAGGTAAAGCTCTCGTGAAAACTCATTCCATTTGTCCTGGGCAAAATTGCGCTTATCGGGACAGGGTTTGCCGAATGCTTCGAGGCGTTCTTCCCGGCAACGATCATCTATTGCATCGGCGATATCGGCTATGGTGATCTGTTCCGCTGGTTTGTTCAGGCGATAGCCACCACCCGGCCCGCGTGTGCCGATGACGAGTTCTGCCTGACGCATCTTGGAAAAGAGCTGTTCCAGATAGGAAATCGATACGCCTTGTATGGCAGATATTTCAGCAAGTGAGACGGTGTTTTGCTCATTGGATCGATTGGCGAGGTGGATGAGCGCGGTCACTGCATGGCGGCATTTTGTTGTGAGTCGCATGGTGGTTGTACCTCAGCTTTATATAATTGACTTGAGGGTACCTCGAAAAACCTACTGAACGCGAAGCTGGCGGCAGCCCGCTGTCCGATTGCTGCGTCGCGTGCTCGTTTACGCGCAGCTGGCGTAAGCCCGCGCCTCGCCTATCTACTTGATATGTCTCGTTGCTCACTGTGCGGCTCCTTGCACTCAAACATGCTCATGACGGTTTTTCGAGGCACCCTTGAATCAATCATAGCTGAGTAATTTACTCTGGAATAGGGGGATTTTACTCGCCAGACAGGATATTCAGTTGTTTGATCAGCCAGTTTTTAAGCAGCTGGTTGCGTTTGAACTGCAGTTCTGTGCACTTGCCGGCTTGATTCTGCAGGCATTGGTCTCTGTGAACCGAGTCGAGCAATTCGGCAGTTCGGGCATCGTGATACACCCGTACTTTAAGCTTCAATGGGCGATTCTTGTTGCCCATGACGAGTTGGTCCGTGAACTGGATATCAAGGGTAAATTTGCTCTTGGAGATGATTTTTGAAGTGACATTTGCATTCCATGGGCACTCATCGCCACTTTGAAGATGCCGCAAATCTCCGAACAGCCGCCGCATGAGGATGTAATTTTGCTCATAGGCTTCCATCAGTTGGTCGAAAGTGCCCGAACGATATAAGGGGATGGTGTTGGTATTCATGAGCGCTGTTGTGCCATACAATGCGGATAAAAGGGTCGCGGGTGTCTTGTGATCAGTGATGCGATGATTCGAGAGGTTAGGGCATGATGGATTGCCAAATCAAATTTAGTTTTAACCGACGAGTGGTGGGCGCTATTTTTTTCTTCGGTCTGCTGGCGGCAGTGACATCTTCCGCTGCGCGGGCGGATGTGTATGTGCATCGGGATGCCAATGGTGTGGCACACCTGACAAACGTGACTCCGCCGAAGCATTCAGGCTACACGTTGTTTCAAAAAAGTGCATGGACAGCGCCCAAGGCTTGGCATGATGGTTTCAAGGTGCTGCCTCGCCTAGATGTTCATACGTATGACGATGAAATCAGACATTACGCCAAGCAGTATGGCGTCGATCCCACGCTGGTGCGTGCCGTTATGCACGCAGAAAGTGCGTTCAACCCGAATGCATTGTCGTCAGCCGGCGCCGGTGGCCTGATGCAGTTGATGCCGCAAACAGCCGCTCGATTTGGTGTCGCTGATCGGTTCAATCCAAATGAAAACATCGCAGGGGGCGTCGCTTACCTCGCCTTCTTGCTGGATTTGTTTCATGGCGATCGGAAACTGGCAGTGGCGGCTTATAACGCAGGCGAAGGCGCTGTACAGAAGTATTCTGGCGTACCGCCGTATAACGAAACACAAAACTATGTGACACGCGTGCTCGATTTGCAGCAGCGTTATGTGGCCAAGGCGGAGCAGGCTCAGTAGCAGGGGCTTTGTCCGATCCTGCGGTGCAAGCGCCTTTAACCGATGAGAATAGCCCCGAAAACCGGGGCTTTTTAATGACTTTCTGGTTGTTTAGCTATGGGGCGTCGCAGGCTGTTCCAAAAGATTCGATCTGCGTGTCAGTAGCTTGTTTTTGAGCTTCCAGAATACCTGGACCGTTTTAAGTTGGACGTAGACGAACGGAGCCATCAGCAGAAAGTAGACCCATGAACGGTGGGTGATAATGTCGTTGTGGGTCAGGCCGACATTGATGAAAAACATGCCGAATACAAAGAAAGCCACACCGGGGCACACCAGGGCGAAGGTGCCCGCGTCGCCCTTTTCGCCGTGAATATACTGTTTGAAATAACCGAGATGTCGCATGACTGCGTATCCTAGCAAGCCAAACAGGATTTGTGCCGAAACCACAACCATGCTGCCGACAAACAAGCCGCTGTAGTGCAAAGAGCTATCAAAGCCATGATGTAGCCCGTGGCTCAAACGAATCCAGCTAATCCCTAACAGTGTCAAAATAGGAATCATAATCCACAGGCTTGGGCTGGCGGACTCACTGATTCCGTTGATCATCATGGATTGAAAACCGTTAACCAATTTGACGATTGCCAAAAGAACCGCAATGGTCATGAAAAATAACGAGAGCGCGATCGATATGGCGATTACTGTCGTGATTTTGGACATGGAAGCCGGTGCAGCGAAACCAACGGCGATCATGGAAAGTGCAAAGATCGAAACCATGGGGGCCAAACTGTTGTTGGTCGCGAAATCAACGTTACCGCCAACTAAGGCCCGTGAGAAGTAGCGCACCAAAATTTTCATGGCAAAGACGCCAATCACAAAAAAGGCGGAGATTGCGAGCGGGAACAACCATTCGACAATCGACCAAAGATTCGGGATCAATAAAGCACCCAGCACAAAAGACACGTTCACTGTCATGGCCAGGGTGAGCGGGATGGTCATCAATGCAATCTCTGAGTTGCTTACGAGCAACTTTTGATAGGCATCTGTTTGTTTGAACAGGCCGAATTCGCGGATGTTCCAAAAAAGCAAACGGAAATGCCAGTAGGCGAAAAATAGAATCGATGAAATAGCAAGACCGGTGAGTAATGCATTAAAGAGGCTGGGGCCGGTAAGAATTGGCCACACATCGCCGAAAGTCACCATTGCTGTGTTTGGGTGGGGAAGCAAGAACATCAAATAAATGAAAAAGGACACCGCCAAGCCGCCCGCGCCAAGTGACGCAAGAAAATACAAGGGGGTGAACTTAGATCCAATATCTCTAACCAGCATAATAAAGTCCTCGACTAATTAATTGCGGATAAACTACTTACTGGTTCGAAGCTACCTTTAGCGAACCCATCCATAACATAAACTATATTAGCATAGATTAATTTAATAAATAAATTCTGAGAAAAAATGGGATTTATTCGTCAACAGGTTTCCCGCCGGATGATGCCGAGGCTACTGTTGCTTATATTGGGGGAAACTAGAAAGCCCCCCATCCTTGGGGGTTTTCTTGGGAAACGCTTACGAATCCACCCATGACTTCGAGCAGATACGCTCGGACCGGTGGACTTGCGCCAGCTGAATACGGGCTTGCGCCTGCTGCGCATCAAGCAGGAGCAAGCCCGCGGTTACACCCGGCCAGATCTCAGAATTTCAATGATTTGCGTCATTGAGCGGCCGGGCATCCATGCCCTGTATGGGAAGGCCCGCATTCGTGCAGAGGTTCCTTAACTTCTTCTGATTAAATCAAAGCACCCTTGGGGGACAATTTTAACTTTGTCGAACGACTCAGATTTGGCATTCTGTAGCAGATGCTTTGCGCTCAACTTTTAAGGATGGTTTTATGTCTCAATCTTCGCTTGCGGGTTCGTTGCCTACCCCGGATATGCTGGTCCAAGTACCCGAACTGATCAGTGCCTATTACACGCAGCAGCCGGATTCGCGGTTGGTTCGGCAACAGGTGAGTTTCGGCACGTCCGGCCATCGTGGTTCGAGTCTGAACACGAGCTTCAATGAAGCGCATATCGCGGCCATTACAGCGGCATTGATTGAATATCGTCGAGAGCAGGGCATTACGGGCGCCATTCTGATCGGTGCGGACACGCACGCGCTTTCCTGGCCGGCATTTGTGACTACGATTGAGGTGCTTGCGGCCGCTGGTGTTCCTTTGCGTTATCAAGCCGGTTTCAAACCGACGCCCACGCCGGTTATTTCCCGGTTGATCATCGTCAAAAATTCTGCGTCCTCGGGCGCCTTGTGCGATGGGATCGTGATCACGCCATCACACAACCCCCCGACCGATGGTGGTTTCAAGTACAACCCCACGCATGGTGGCCCGGCCGATACGGATGCCACGGGCTGGATTCAGAACCGCGCGAATGAGCTGCTTGATCAATGGGAGAACATCCCCCGGATGGACTTCGCAGAAGCCCTGAAACAGTCTTCTGTGATTGCTGATGACTTCGTCACGCCTTATGTGGCGGAACTGGAGCAGGTAATCGATTTCGAAGCAATCCGCAAGGCGGGCATTTCCATCGGCGTTGATCCGATGGGGGGAGCCGGATTGCCGTACTGGAAACCGATTGCCGAGCGCTACCAGCTCGATTTGACCGTGGTGAATGACCGCATCGAGCCCGATTTTCGGTTCATGCCGCTCGATCATGACGGCAAGATCCGCATGGATTGCTCCTCGGCCTACGCCATGTCCGGATTGTTGGCCATCAAGGATCGTTTCGATATTGCGTTCGGAAACGATACCGATGCCGATCGACATGGGATTGTGACCCCGGACGGCGGTCTGCTCAATCCCAATCACTACCTCGCGGTGGCAATCGATTATCTGTTCCATCATCGGCCAGAATGGGCCGAGCATCTGGCCATTGGCAAAACGGTCGTTTCCAGCTCGATGATCGATCGCGTGGCGGCGGGTCTGGGTCGTACCGTTTTTGAAACACCCGTAGGCATCAAGTGGTTCCAGCCTGGGTTGACTGCGGGCGAGTTGGGCTTTGGTGGGGAGGAGTCCGCAGGTGCTACGTTCCTTTGTCGTGATGGGCAGGTATGGACGACCGATAAGGATGGACTGATCCTGGGGCTGCTTGCCGCTGAAATCTTGGCGGTGACGGGTAAAGATCCCTGGGAATACTACAACGATCTGGTTGATCGATACGGCCAGCCCTTTTATACCCGAGTGGATGCGCCGATCAGTGCTGAAGAGAAAGCGCGGTTCAAAGGGCTGACTGCTGATTCTGTCAGTGCCACCAACCTTGCCGGTGAATCGATTACTCGTGTGTTGACCCATGCGCCCGGCAACCAGGCCCCGTTGGGTGGCCTGAAAGTTGAAACTGCGAATGGCTGGTTTGCCGCGCGTCCATCCGGTACGGAAGATATTTACAAGATTTATGCTGAGAGTTTTATCTCAAGTGAGCATCTTGCCCGTATTCTCGAAGAAGCGAAGACTTTGGTTTCCGAGGTGTTGTCCGGCTAACCGGTCAGGCTGGCATGTTCGAGTCAGGAACGAAAGCGCCTTTTCTTTGAATTTTGCTGTGCCCTATCGTTGTTGTGCGGCTCGAATCGTTGTCAGCGTTTTTGCCGTACCCCAGAGTATGAGTAAAAAAGCGCAAGCGGTAATAAGCCACCAGATGACAATCAGCCCGAATAAGTTTGGCGCCTGCATGAATGTGGTCATCAGCGAGTCCTGATAGTAAAAAAACCACGGATGATTGGCTGGAAACACGCTGCGGTGAAAGCTGTTGAACACACGCATAGGCCCAATAGCAAAGACACTAATACCCGCGATAAGCAGGCTTAATGCCGTGCCGGTTGCAAATGAACGCAGGCTGGGCAGCGGTTTTTTTCGCCAGAGGGTGAAACCGAGCAGGATTAACCACGCCAAAAGCGCCAAACCACCAATATCTTTGCCAATATCGACTACGCGGGAAACATCGGTTAAATGAGTGACCTCGTCTACCGTTAAAAATACGCCCAGGTCGCGACCGTCGGGTGAAAAGTAATGCAGCTCGCTTAAACCGCGTCCTTCGTTGTTAATGGCTTTTGTTATCGCTGAAAACAAGCGCGCGTGTTCATTGGCATTTGTTTCGATAAAGTTTTGTTTGCCGTGACGATTTTGCGGTGCGTAGGTTTCGATTGTTGCCGGAATGTTCAACAGCCGATAATCCAGCGGATACAAAAAGTTAATCTGGGACAGCACCATCCAGGCGAGCCAAAGTACCGCAGGCCAAAGCAAGATCAGATGAAGACCAACAGGAATGGCATTTTTTACACGTATCATCGCTTGGAGTCTGGGCATAAGAGCATCTCAGATTTGAAGAGGATCAAAAATAGGGAACCTCGAAAAACCCCTTCCGTGGAATTTTTCGAGGTGCTCTATAGAGAGTGTTTACGAAATCAAGCTTAAAACGGACGTAATCAAACCCTCAACGGTCTTTAAATGGTTTTCAAGATAGGCTTGTGTTGTTTCGCCCGCCAAACGCCCCGTTCTTCGATCCACTGAGATCGCATGCGGGCGCCCCATTTCTTTGCTCGTGCAAAGAAATGGGGGAAAGAAACACGCCCCACGGGGCCGGCCCTTCGGGCATACCCTGACCTGACCTGATCCAGCCGGGTCGCCTCGAATTCGAGCGCCGTATCCGCAAGGGCTTGGGGCATGGATGCCCCAAGGGTGCGAGAACAGGATGAGTGACTTCCTGTCACGACGAGGCTGAATGGGCCATCCATGGCCCATTCCCCCGGCCTCCACAGGTCAGTTCAGGGCGGCCCCAAAGGGGATTTTCCCACTTCGTTTAGCATGGTGTTGTCCGGAAAACTTTTGATTTTTTTAACACCTTCTGATGTCAAGCATATCAGTCCTTATGCTGTTTAATCGCTTCGGCTTCGATTTGCGCCCGCTCTTTGAGCACCAGAATCAAAAACAAGGCAAGCATCAGTAAACTCATGGTGCCTGCAGACCACCATAGCGCGGTGGGTAAGCCAAAAATCAAATCAACCAGAACAATACCGGCAGCAGGTCCCAGCATAAATAATGACAACACCCTTAATCGCCATAAGGCGACCAAGGTGGGTTGTCTTTTCCACCATTGGAACATGGCGTTATCGAAAACGCTGATACGATTAGTGCGCGTAGCCTACCAGTTTGTGCAAACGGGCACGAAAAACCCATGCTTGATAAAAATTGTAGGACAACATGACAGGCACAAAACCGAGCATGGCGTAACTGAATGCAGCCAAGGAGTTGGACGGGTTGGCCGCATCGAAAATCGTCATTGTGCCCGGAACAAACCAGGGGTAGAGCGTAGCCATCATCGTGCCAAAATTAATGAACACGATACTGGCAAGCCAGAGCATGGCAGTTATGTCGCGCTGCTCACGAGACGCTTTGCGCATAGACCAGGTTGCATAAAGAACAATGGCACCGGCAATGACATATGCCCACCAATAAGTACCAATCCATTTATCCCTTGCCCATGGGAATTGGATAAAGGTCCAGGCAACTGTGACTAAAATAGCGACCAGTGCAAGGTAGAACATGAGGTCAGTCCATTTTAAGGCCTTGGCATAGATTTCCGTATCGCGGTTGAAGCGGGCGCGCAAGTAGGTGCCACCGGCTAACGAGGCCGCTATGACCGCGGTCACACCGGTCAGCAGGCTAAAGGGAGTCAGAAAATCCATCGCACCACCATTGAAGGTGGGTACTTGGCCGGTTGACATACTAAAGCCCTGCAAGAACGCCCCCAACGAAACACCGGCAGCGAAAGTGGTTGCCAGGCTGCCGATCCCAAAGCCCCAATCCCAAATTTTACGGCTTCGCTTGGAATAATGGTGAAACTCGAGGGAAACGGCCCGGATAATAATGCCCCAGAGCACAACCATCAGTGGAATCATCAGGTAATGAAACAAGGAGCCATAAGCCAGGGGGAAAGTGCCGAAAATTGCGCCACCGGCGACCACCAGCCAGGTTTCATTGGCGTCCCAGGTTCCCGCCATCGAAGCCATGATCGCACCACGTTCTTCACTATCTGAATTAAATAGTGAGTAAATCCCGGAACCCAGATCCGCGCCATCCAGAATGATGTATAAAACCACGAATAAGCCAATCAACAGCCACCAGATAACGGTGAGCCATTGGTAGCCGTGGGTGATGTCCATAATATGCTGCATAGTTTTTCTCTTCGTATGGGTTCAAACGGTAGGGCGTTCAATCAGTGGTTTCCCTTCTGGCGGATGTTTTTTGGGCATTTGCCCTAAACTGAGGGCATCATCCTGTACGCCATGCATGATTTCTTCGTTCATGTCCGGACCTGTGCGAATTACCTTTGAGAAGAAATACCAGGCTCCGATCCAAACCACCAGATCAAAGAACACAAAGCCGATAAACCATGCGATTTCTGCGGCAATGCTCATTTGGCTTACGCCTTCCGAGGTGCGCATTAAACCGTGGACAAGCCAGGGTTGGCGGGCAATTTCACGCGTCCACCAACCTGTCCAGATGGCGATATAGGGCAGTATGGCGCTGAAGATGATGGCGCGTAAAAACCACGGACGGCGTTGGAGTTCCTCTGCGCTAAATTTTCCCTTGTAGCGAAGATACAGTGCCCAGAATGCAACCAGCATGAGAATACCGCCGGCGGCCACCATAATGCGGAAGGCATAAAACGGGGCGAGCACAGGCGGGCGATCTTCGGGTTTGAACTGATCAAGGCCTTTGACCGTGCTGACCCATTTATGGTCTTCCAGCAGGCTCAGTACGTGGGGGATGCCAATCTGGAACGTATTGGTGCCTTTTTCTTCATCGGGCCATGCAATCAAATTCCAGCTTGTATTTGGTGTGCCATCGGCATTGTAGGTATGCCAGTGACCTTCCATGGCGGCGAGTGCGGCAGGATCATGTTCGGCAACCGTGCGGCCCAATTCGTCACCTATATAAACCTGTAGAGGCGCAACAATCACCAAGGCCATTAAAGAAGCGGTCAAGGTGCGCATAAACATCTGCGCATGGCGATTTTTATAAATCATCCAGGCTGAGATACCCGCCACGAAGAACAGTCCGATTTCGATGGACGCAATGAACATGTGCGGAAATGCGGTGAGGAAATTCGGATTGAAAATGGCGGCCGTCCAGTCGTCCACCAAAAACAGACCTTTCTCCAGATGAACCCCTGTAGGCGATTGCATCCAGGAATTAGCCACCAAAATCCACATGGCCGACAGCATGGATGAAAACGCGACGTTAAATGTGGCGAAGATGTGCATCTTCTTGCTGATTTTGCCCCAGCCGAAAATCATTAAACCAATGAAACCGGCTTCATACATGAAGGCCGTGATGGTTTCATATCCTAGGATGTTGCCGAAAAATGGCCCGGCCGCTTGTGAGAAGGGGCCGAATAATATGCCAAACGACATTTCCATGGTGACGCCGGTGGCTACTCCAGCGCCAAAGTTGATGATGAATAGCTTCTCGAAAAAACGTGTCAGGCGATACCACTCGTCGTTGTCGGTTTTAAGCCAGCGCCATTCGCTGTACAGCAAAAACGAGGCCAGACCGATGGTCAGCGGTGGGTAGAGAATGTGCATGGTTGTTATCCACGCAAAATCAAGTCTTGCAAGATCGGTCATTAGCGTCGGATCTGTCATTTTTTTCTCCCGATAATAGATGGCGCGGCGGGCGCCAAATAGGGTGATCTGTGTGCTGAATTGCGGTTGGCCGACCTCAGCGCGTATCAATCCGATCCTGACATTGAAAATAGTAAGGAGATCGGTATCTGTAGCATTAAGAGTAGATTACTTTTCCAGTATTTTTAAAATTTATTAGCAGATTAAACTAAAAATATAACCATCTGATTTGAATGGGATAATGAGTTATATTTTGCAAATCAGATGTTTATTGCATCCGTGTTCAGCCGAGTGCCGGTGACATGTCCGGCATCCATCAAAATGATCTGATCGGCCAAGGTGAGTAGGTGAGGGCGATGAGTGATGATCAGAGCCGTGCGTCCCGACAACAGTCGCTCAAGTGCATGGGTGACTTCTCGTTCGGTGGCTGCATCCAGCCCTTCTGTGGGTTCGTCAAGAATGACGATGGGGGCATCCTTCAATAAAGCGCGGGCAATGCCGATGCGCCGAATCTGTCCACCTGACAGCCGGGCTGCGGCTTCACCAACCTCCGTTTCAAAGCCATCGGGCAGGGCGAGTATATCGTCGAGAATAGCGGCCGCCCGGCAGGCATTCAGAAGTTCTTCCTCTGTGGCATCGGGTTTGGCGAGGTATAAATTGGCGGCCAGCGTCGTGTTGAACAGATGGACTTGCTGGCTGACAACGGCGCAAAGCGCGCGAACGGTGTCGCCGCTTAAATCATTCAGATTAGTGTCGCCAATGGTGATCTGGCCGGAGTCGGGCGCCCAGAACTTGAGCAGCAGTTGGGTCAAACTGGTTTTGCCGGAGCCACTGGCACCCCGGATGGCGAGTTTCTGTCCTTGCGCCAAGCGGAAGGTAACATCGCTCAGTGCCGGTTGCTTGTTACCTGGATAGGTGAGGCACACCTTGTCGAATCTTATGTCGAAATGCTGTGGCGCGGCAGCAGGGTTGATCGGTTCGATCACCGCAGGTTCAGCATCGACCAGATCCAGAATCCGGCGGGCGGCGCTGCGTGTTTCCCCGAGGGCGCGAAAGGCAATGGGCAGGGCGGCGACTGCCTCAAAACTGGCCATGCCGAAAAACGCCAGCATCACGAGTTCCGGCCCATCGAGCATTCCGCTTTGAACCAGGCCAATGGCAATGACGATCATGCCAAGCCAGGTGAGTTGGCTGAACAGACCCGTAAGGGCCGTGCTGCCAGCATCGATGCGGTTTTGCTGTCTCTGGGGCACGACCAGCGCGCTGTTCTCCGCGTGTATGGTATCCATGCGTTGTTGCGGATCGCCGTAGAGCGTGATTTCGGCCAGACCGCGCACGGTTTCACTGGTTCGTTGGCGCAAGGCCGCACGCGCCTCGACAATCTGTTTGCCGCTGTTCATACCCAGATGCAGCGCCAGCCAAGGCAGAATCAGGCCGACGATCATCAGGCCAATAAGGTTCGTCAGTGCGATGGCAGGGCTCCACCACAACAGGAACAGAATCATCAGCACGGTGGAGAGCAGGGCGGCAAGTGTCGGTGTCACGATGCGCAAATACGCATTTTCGAGGCTATCGATGTCGGCACGAATCCGGCTCAGCAAATCCCCGCCTTGATAATACTGAAGGCGAGCCGGTGCCAACGGTTCCAGACGTTCGAAGAACCATTGACGCAGTCCGGCGAGGAGCCTGAATGTGGCCTCGTGGGTGATCAATCGTTCGAGATATCTGCCCACGGTACGCAGAATCGCCAAACCGCGGATGGCCGCAGCCGGCGTAAAGTAGTTGATGACGGCGCCAGTTAGTCCGCTGATGGCCATGGCGGTAATGAACCAGCCAGATACAGAAAGTAACGCCACATTGGCGAGAATGACCGTGGTGGCGAGCAAGACGCCCGCAAGCATCCAGCCGAGGTAGGGGCGGCTGATTTCATAAAGCCAGCGCAATTCGTTCTGCTTTGGCGTGTGAATTTGTTTGCGACTCATAGCCCGGCGCTCCGATATTGCCGGTAGCGTTCGGCATAGGCACCATTTGCGTGGAGCAATGCCTCGTGGGTACCTTGCTCGATGATTTTCCCACCGTCGAGTACCACGATCTGATCGCTTCGCTCGATCGTGGTCAAGCGGTGCGCGATGGTCAGCATGGTTCTGCCTGAGGAAAGTCTGGCGATGGCGTCCGTGATCAGGCGCTCACTTTCCGGGTCAAGGCTGGCGGACGGTTCGTCCAGCAGTACGACGGGTGCATCCTTATAAAATGCGCGCGCCAAGGCGATGCGCTGTATTTCACCGCCCGAAAGCCCCTGGCCCCGATCTCCGACAATCGTCTGGAACCCGTTTGGCAGGCGGTTAATGAAGTCGAGTGCATGTGCATTCTGTGCTGCCTGGTGCAACGCATCAACGTGTCCGTTCGAACGACGATTCAGCGCAATGTTATCTTCGATGGTGCCGTGAAACAGCGTTGGATTCTGCGGTAACCAGGCCACCCGTTTGTGCCAGCTGCGTGGCGAAATCTTAGTGAGTGGCGTGTCATTGATCAGGATTTCGCCATCGGTAGGTGTTAAAAACCCAAGCAGTAATTGACCCACGGTCGATTTTCCCGCCCCACTGGCACCGATCAGAGCCGTGTGCGTGCCCGCTGGCAAATCGAGGTTGAGACCGCGTATGACTGCCTCCCGGTTCGGGTAGGCAAAGTCGAGACGGGAAAAGGTAATCTGCGGCGCATGTTCCAGTTGCAGTGCAATTGCACCAGTCGGCTGGGTGGATGGTTCCGTATTCAAGAGTTCAATGATCGGTTCCACGGCGCCCAGTGCATCCATTCGCGCGTGAAATTGCGTCCCCATGCTGCGCAAGGGGAGATAGAACTCCGGCGCAAGTAACAGCACAAAAATGCCGTTGAGATAATGTATGTCGCCATACATCAATCGAAAACCGACATAAACAGCCACCATGGCAATGCTGATGGCAGCCAGAAACTCAAGCACCATCGAAGAGAGAAAGGCGACGCGCAACACTTTCATGGTTTGCAGGCGGTAGTCTTCTGCGATCTGGCCGATGAAGCGGGCTTCTCGTTGGGCTGCATTGAATAGCTTGAGTGTCGTCAGTCCTTCGATCATGTCGAAAAAATGCGCGCCCATTCTGGACAGGCTGCGCCACTGTGCACGGTTCAGTTTCTCCGTCTGGTTGCCGATGATGATCATGAATACGGGAAGCAATGGCGCCGTGATGGCGAGAACCAGACCGGATATCCAATCAAACGGAAAAACGAAAATCAGGATGGCGGCGGGGATGATAATGGCGAGCTGCATCTGTGGCAGATAGAGACTGAAATACTTATCCAGTGCTTCTACGCCGTCCACCACCTCGGTTGCGCGCGCGCCAGAACGCTGGTTTCTACTCCATGCCGGACCGAGCGCATGGATGTGATCGAAGAGACGGGCTCTGAGTTCGGTGCGAAGGCGGGCGCCGGCTTCGAAGGTAAACCGCTGGCTGCCGTAATTTACGCCGGCACGCAGCAGGAAGAGCCCGATCATGCCCGCCAGATAACCCCAGACGGTAGTAATCGGTTGGTGACCGATCGCTGTTGCATTCAGCACCTGAGCCAGCATCCAGCATTGGGCAATCAGTAAAAAACCATTCACGCTGCCGAGCATGACGGCTGTATTCAGGGGGCGTTTTACCGTTTTTGCCTGACTTCTCAGCCATCGATCCAGCTGGCGGGTTTGTTCCTTGTCTTGCAGCGCAGCAGGATTGGCCATGGGTTTGATGATTTCCGAGGCTTGGAGTGTTTTAGTTAGGCGCGAACATGTTTGGCGCAACCACGTAGCTGCGGTCTGTGGATTATAGGCTCATTGGTCCGGGCTTGCCGTGGTTCCTTAAGGAAATGTGCAGCGCAGATACGGTTCGAGGGCGGACTCCGGGTGTCGGGCGACTCCAGTCACCGCCTTTTTGAGGATGTCGTGCTCGTAGTGATTACACGCGTTGTGATAAGACAAGCTGGCTCAGATCTTTATAGCCTTTTCGTTGAACCAGTTTGCACAAGACATCGTGTGCGGGCTTGAATCGGCGTTCGTCATTGAAGCCGCTATCGTTTTCGGCTTCCCGCATCTTCGCAAACAATTCTTCCCACATGGGGATGAGTTCAGTACGTGGCGTGAATCGAGCCGATGTGTAGCCCACGGGAACACCATTCTCGATGACAGGCGCCACACGTGTCATCACCCAGTAATGGTCACCATTCTTGCAGCGGTTTTTCACGATACCGTAGAACTCTTCACCCTTCTGGATTGTTTGCCACATCAAGTAGTAAACGGCGTCGGGCATGTCCGGATGACGCAAAATGTTATGGGGTTGGCCGATCAGTTCATCCACGGTAAAACCGGAGATGTCAGCCAGAGAGCGACTTGCGTGCGTGATGATGCCCTGAAGGTCGGTCTTTGATTGCAGCGCGCGATGTGAACCAAGTTCAATGGCTTTATTGGTGACTTGTCTGACGTCGATGGACGGTTTGAATCCCATGGATAACATTTGAAGCGTACCTGTTGATAAAGCAATTCATCCTTGAGCGGTATTCCATACCAATACGGATATTCGTAGTGTGACCGGAAATCATGCCGCTAAATAGAATTCATTCAACCAAGTGGCATGGTCAGGATTCAGATCAATGTGCGGCGTGCCTGAGTATCAAAGCATCTCAGGCGCGTCGCCGGTGGGTTTTTCCGAAGGCAAGCCCACCACGCGGTCACGGCCCTCCGCCTTGGCTTTGAGTAAGGCATCATCCGCGCGGCGCAAGAGGGAATCGGGGGTGTCATCGGCGTGTACGGCTGCCACACCGAGGGAGATGGTGAGTCCGCCCAGATCACGGCCGCTCTCCGCCAATCGGAGTCGCGATGAGGCAATTTTCTGTCTCAGATGTTGAGCAACGACAATGCCCCCCTCGTATTGCGTATAGGGCAGAATAATCGCAAATTCCTCCCCACCGAATCGGATGACGCTGTCCTGGCCCTTGATGTTGGCCATCAGCGTGCGCGCCACGAAGCGCAATATCTTGTCGCCAACCAGGTGGCCATAAGCGTCATTGATGCGTTTGAAGTGGTCGATGTCTGCCAGGATCACGCAGAACGGTGTTTTTTCCTGCAAGAACAAATTGATACGTTGCAGCAGCATTTCGTTGAGACCGCGTCGATTGGCCAGACCGGTCAGCGGGTCGGTGCGTGCGTCCCTTCGGGCCGCTTCAAGTTCTTCTTTCAGACGGGTGATCTGCTCGCCCGCATCATTCAACTGGGACGATGTTTCTTTGGACGTGCGCTCAAGCTGGCGTGAATCTTCGATTACTTCGGCTGTGAGCATGCGGATGTCCTGAACCGAATCCGTGCGATCGATTTTGCGCACAAAGTCACCGAGCGATGACGCATAGTTCGAAAACTCATTGCCTGTGTTGAGCATTTGCATCATGACGTTTCGAATAACGCGGAGCAGTGCGCTTTGTGCTTTGCTCATCTCCTTGATGGCACCGTTCAGAACATGGGTATCGAAAATTTCCTGAGCGATATCAACGGTAAGCCCTTTGTCACTATTGATGGCGTCGTCTATGTCTTTGTTCAGACTGGCATCTCGTTTGAGTGCACGTTCGTAGAATAAAGTGAAAAAGATGGGGTTGGGCGGTAAATTCAACGCCTGTAGCTCAACGAGCACCAGACGCAGGATCTCTTGGGATTGGGCGTGATCGTGCGTGTAATCAAACATGGCTGCAAAATCCTTTTGACGGCATGGGAGAGCATACGCCTGAAGTCCAGAGGTATTTAGGCCGGTCGGAATAGTTCAAAAAGGTCACGTTCAATAAGCTCTTCATTCGCAAGATTGGCCACAAGTATTTCACGTAACTGGGTTAAGTTGTCCAGATCAATAGTGGGCCAAGTCA
>Ga0172382_10007296_pt1 | contig 15733 bp, 11 predicted proteins | sample Leawel138RmetaG_FD_122245 | JGI IMG/M metagenome (GOLD analysis project Ga0172382, IMG submission 122245) | Leachate microbial communities from a municipal landfill in Southern Ontario, Canada - Leachate well 138R metaG | ecosystem: Engineered > Solid waste > Landfill > Unclassified | place...
AAGCAGCATTTAATTCCTGCCCATCAACCACAGACAGACGGTTATCGCAGTGCACGCCGTAAAAACTCAACACCAGCAAAAGGCGAAAAAGCAGCGCGCCCACTGTTGACTCAAAACACGGGCTTACCCCCAAGAGCAACAGGCGCGACAGATGACAAACCGCAATGGCATAAACGCGAACAAGCCAAAGCAGCTGCTGAAGCCAAACTGCGTGCAGAAAGAGGCAAAAAGCCTGCGGCAAAAAACGGTAAACGCAAGTCGCCCGCTAAACCGCGTTAATCATAAATACCAACGGGTCTGATCCTGCAGTTACACAGTAAGCCTGTGAGCTGCTCTATCTGGAATATTAGTGTGATATGTGACGTGCTTGAGTGCGGTGTCTGCCGTACTGCGAGGCAGGTGTTTGTCCGTCGACGGGAGGATAATTGACTTAGCGCAGCACGCAATACGCTCACTATCCCCATAGTTATGTTGTTGTTTTATCTGATATCTACGTGTTGGGTGCATAGCGTAGTTGAGTGCAGTGTATGCCGTACTCCGGGGCAGGTGTTTGTCCGTCGATGAACCCATCTAGGGTTCAACTCCGGCGCTACGCACCCCTGCTTCGCTTATCACACCAACCCCGAAGTACTCGTTGATCAGCGGCGTTGTTTTCATGTCTTCTATAGACTCAAAGCAAGCTAAGCTCTAGTTTTTATGCACTACTCATACCTGTTTGGCCAATGCCTGTTAAGCATGGCCAGTAAAGTCACCAACGCTCGAAAAAGAGACTTACGCAAATCTAGACAGCAGTACGAATAGTCACAACGTGTGCTGCGCTGGGTCTGTGGCAAGCGTAGCCATGGATGGCGCAGCGCCCGCATCGAGCCCCGGACGGGCTCGTTGAGGGATAAACAGACTTAGCGCAGTGCGCAATACACCTAAGCCCTAATCAGCCATACGAGTAAAACACCGATACGCCTAGAAACAAGAGTCCGACTATTATTGCAATTCAGCCAAAATCTCAAATGAGCGCAAACGGTCTGTATGTTCATACAGATCACAAGTAAAAATTAACTCATCCGCTTGGGTATGCTGCAGCAACACCTCTAGTTTTTGCTTAATGGTTTGCGCACTACCAATCATCCCCATGCTTAAAAACTCATTCACCGTCTGCTCTTCGTGCGGCTGCCAGAGGCCTTGCATGCTCTTAACAGGTGGACGCATCAGCATGCTTTGCCCACGAATCAAGGCTAAAATACGCTGGTAGGTCGTCGTTGCTAAATAATCAGCTCGCTCATCAGTATCTGCTGCTGCAAGCGGTATACCCAGCATCACATAAGGCTTATCCAATACTGCCGACGGCTTAAAGTGACGACGGTAGATTTCAATGGCCTGCATCATCATACGCGGGGCAAAGTGTGACGCGAAAGAATACGGCAAACCCTTTTCTGCCGCTAATTGCGCACTGAATAGACTTGAGCCTAACAGCCAAATCGGTACGTTACTGTCCACACCGGGCATCGCGATGACGTTCTGTCCGGTGCCTCGCGGACCTAAAAATCGTTGCAGTTCAGCCACATCTTCAGGGAAGTCATCAGAACTACCACTACGATGCTTACGTAAAGCCCTTGCTGTAACAGGATCAGTACCCGGCGCCCGGCCAAGTCCCAAATCAATACGTCCAGGATACAGCGCTTCCAAGGTACCAAACTGCTCAGCAATCACTAACGGCGCATGATTAGGTAACATCACCCCACCGGCACCCACTCGAATGCGTTGCGTACCTGCCGCAAGATAACCAATCAGCACCGCAGTGGCTGAGCTGACAATAGCATCCATATTATGATGCTCTGCCACCCAAAAACGGGTAAAACCTAAACGCTCAACGTGCTGAGCTAAAGCTAACGAGCGTTGTAAAGCTGGCGCAGGACCTTGGTCTGTATCTTTACGTGAAGCTAAATCCAATACTGAAAAAGCCACTTTTTGTTTATTACTCATAGCATTGTTCCCCTTGCATATGCTGATTTGAAGGCATTGTAACAGCATCACATTAAGCCCATATGAGTGCTACCATAGCCACCCAATCGCCAACATCCAGTCTTTACAACAGCCATGCAAAAAAAATACTTAGCAGATCAATCATTACCACGCGTTTTATTTAGTATGACGTGGCCAATGCTGTTTGGCGCCGTGGCATTGATGAGTTTTCAACTGGTTGATAGTATTTTTATCAGTATGCTCGGCATGCAGCCGCTTGCAGCCTTGGGCTTTTCACTGCCGCTGCAACAACTACTGATCGGCGTACAAATTGGTATTGGTATTGCCGCAACCGCACTCATTTCTCGAGCGATTGGCGCAGATAACCCAGAGCGTGCCAAGCATATGGGCGGGCTTGTGGTACTCACGGGCTGCTGCGTCTCGTTCATTTTATGTACGCTGATTTGGCTGCTGCGCATACCCTTACTCAACGCTCTGGGCGCTGGCGCAGAATTGTTACCCTATACCGAAAGCTATTGGCTGCCTTGGCTGACCAGCGCTTGGCTGGGCGCTTTTTTATATTTCGCTAACAGCATTTCACGCGCCAACGGTGACACTCGCTTGCCGGGCTTAATGATGGTGGTCACCAGTGTCCTCAATATGCTGCTTGATCCCTTATTTATCTTCACCTTTGGCTTGGGTTTACCTGGCGCTGCTTATGCCACTATTGTTGCCTGTTTGATTGGCGCAACAATTATGTATTCACGGATCTTAAAACGCCATTGGCTGGCTTTCGATCCTAGCAAATTACCAGTGGCCTGCGCATTACGTGATATTGCCAAAACCAGCGCCCCAGCAATGCTTAGTCAACTGATGCCGGGCACGGCCTCATTACTGGCCACGCGCTTAGTCGCGGGCTTTGGTGGCTCAGCCATTGCTGCTTGGACTCTGGGCAGCCGCTTAGAGCTGTTTTCTATTGTCATAGTACTAGCGCTAACCATGGCCTTACCACCAATGGTGGGCCGTTTATTTGGCTCGAAGCAACTCGAGCGCGTACATAGCCTCGTATTAATAGCAGTACGTTTTGTCATCGGCTTGCAACTAGCCATTGCCTTATTTTGGATCGCCAGTCGCGGGCTGATTGCCCCGGCCCTAGCGCCCGATCCAGATTCTGAAGTGTATTTGCTGAGTTACATGTTGTGGGTACCGATCAGCTATGCCGCGCTGGGCGTGTGCATGCTGATGGTATCAGTGTGCAATGCGCTGGGCATGCCGATGCGTGCGGTTTGGATTTCCACCTTGCGCTTGTTTGTTTGCTATCTACCGGCACTTTGGGTCGGCGCAAGTATTGCAGAAATGAGCGGCCTGTATATAGGCGTGCTGCTGGGTAACGTGGCTGCGGGCTTATTGGCTTGGAACCTGTACAAAAAAGGCTTACAGCACATTCAACAGGTTTAAGCACCTCTGTCAGTAGCGGAAATACAGTAGATAAAACCCGCTAAACAGCGGGTTTTATCAAGCAATATGCATAAAGCGTGACTACAGTGCGTTTAATCCACGCTGCACATCGGCTTGGATGTCAGCGAATTCTTCTAGTCCCACAGCAATACGAATCAAACCGTCGTGGATGCCGGCTTTTGCACGCTCTTCAGCTGGCAAACGGCCGTGTGTGGTTGTGCTAGGATGGGTGATGGTGGTTTTTGTATCACCTAAATTCGCAGTAATAGAGATCATCTGCGTGGCATCAATACAACGCCATGCTGCTTCTTTACCGCCTTCAACTTCAAAGCTGACGACCGCACCAAAACCGCTTTGCTGTTGCTTGGCTAACTCATGCTGTGGATGACTGGGCAAACCGGAATAATAAACTTTCTGCACCTTTGGTTGTTGTTCAAGCCACTGCGCCAATTGCTGAGCACTTTGGCAGTGGGCGTTCATACGTAAACGTAAAGTTTCTAAACCCTTTAAAAACACCCATGCATTGAACGGACTCATGGTTGGTCCAGCAGTACGTAAAAATCCCACCACTTCTTTCATCAACTCAGCGCTACCCAATACCGCACCACCTAGGCAGCGTCCCTGACCATCAATATATTTGGTGGCAGAATGGACAACAATATCAGCGCCGAGAGCCAAAGGTTTTTGTAAAACAGGGGTACAAAAGCAATTATCTACCACCAGCAATGCGTTCGCAGCGTGAGCAATCTGGCTTAATCTGCGAATATCAGCGAGCTCTGCAAGCGGATTGGATGGTGATTCAATAAACAGTAATTTGGTTTTTTCTGTGCAAGCGGCTTGCCACGCAGCAAGATCATCAATCTGCACATAGGTGATTTCAATGCCAAAACGCGCACAGTACTTATCAAACAGACTTACTGTCGCGCCGAAGATACTGCGCGACACCAAAATCTGATCGCCCATGCTGCACAAGCTCATAACTGTCGCCAATATCGCAGACATGCCTGACGCGGTCGCTACACACTTTTCCGCGCCTTCTAAAGCGGCAAGGCGCTCTTCAAAGGTACGTACAGTAGGATTAGTATAGCGTGAGTAAACGTTACCTGCGCGCTCGCCAGCAAAGCTCGCAGCAGCATCCGCCGCACTGCGAAACACGTAACTGGAGGTGGTGAATATCGCCTCGCTGTGCTCGGCTTCAAAACTGCGCTGCTGCCCAGCGCGCACCGCTAAGGTATCGAAACCCGCATCAGTTAACTCACTATTGAGTCGACCCGCCTGCCAATCCGTCGTCATGACTTGCACCTTATATACGTCTAATAGATAACAGGCTAGGCTGCCCAAGCCTGTTTTTAAATACCACGATACGGCCTCTTAGCCGCATCGTTTAGAGAACTAATCTGCTTCGTTGTTATACAGACCAATTGTCGCTTGACTGACTTGTTCAGCAATCAGCCCAACATCATTACGCTCGTTTTCGATGCGCTGTAAATACTCAGCATCGATATCACCAGTGACATACACACCATCAAAAACAGCGCAGTCAAATTGATCAATCTGAATTTTGCCACCCTGTACCGATTCAACCAAGTCTTCTAAGTCTTGATAAAGTAGCCAGTCAGCACCAATTAACTGTGCCACTTCTTCGGTGCTACGATTATGCGCAATCAGCTCATATACGCTTGGCATATCAATGCCATACACATTCGGGTAGCGCACTGCTGGGGCTGCTGAACAGAAATAGACATTTTTGGCACCGGCTTCACGGGCCATCTGAATAATTTGTTTACAGGTCGTCCCGCGCACGATGGAGTCATCGACTAACATCACGTTTTTGCCATGGAATTCTAATTCAATGGCGTTAAGCTTTTGCCGAACTGATTTTTTGCGCTCGGCTTGTCCTGGCATGATAAAGGTACGGCCGATATAGCGGTTTTTCACAAAGCCTTCGCGGTACTTTATACCAAGGCGGTTTGCCAACTCTAAAGCTGAAGTGCGACTGGTATCAGGAATCGGAATAACCACATCAATGTCGTGATCTGGACGCTCACGCAAAATTTTATCAGCGAGCTTTTCACCCATCCGCAAACGTGCTTTGTAGACGGAGATACCATCAATAATAGAGTCTGGACGAGCCAAGTAAACATGCTCAAAAATACATGGGCTCAGTACTGGATTGGCAGCACATTGACGGGTATGCAACTGACCATCTTCAGTAATGTAGACAGCTTCGCCCGGGGCCAAATCACGAATTAAAGTAAAACCCAAAACATCAAGCGCAACACTTTCTGAGGCGATCATATACTCAACACCATCATCAGTATGACGTTGCCCAAAAACAATCGGACGAATACCGTTGGGGTCACGAAAACCTAGCACACCGTAGCCAGTAATCATCGAAACAACCGCATAACCACCACGACAACGCTCATGCACACGAGCGACCGCAGCAAAAACATCTTCTTCCGTTGGCTGTAATTTGCCCCGCTGGCTGAGCTCATGAGCAAACACATTGAGCAGCACTTCTGAGTCCGAGTTGGTGTTGACATGGCGCAGATCAGACTGGTAAATTTCTTTAGCCAACTGCTCAACATTGGTCAAGTTACCATTGTGCGCCAAAGTAATACCATAAGGTGAATTGACATAAAATGGTTGCGCTTCAGCACTGCTGGAGCTGCCGGCGGTAGGATAGCGGACATGGCCAATCCCTACGTTGCCGATCAACTCTTTCATATGTCGAGTGCGAAAGACATCGCGCACTAAGCCATTGTCTTTACGCAGAAACAAACGTCCATTCTTTGATGTCACCATTCCAGCGGCGTCCTGGCCACGGTGTTGAAGTACGGTAAGCGCATCATACAGCGCTTGATTAATGTTTGATTTCCCGACAATACCGACAATGCCACACATGAAACGCGACCCCTGCTATGTCATTCAAATGAAAGGCAATTATAAGTTACTTAATGGCCTAATGTGTTTTTCAATTCTGAATAGTTTGAGCTGCCGAAATCCATTCACCCGACAACCCTAAAATAAGGTTTTTTGACCAATCAGCAATCAGTAGAAAATGCGGAATTAAAGTTGATTGCCGCCACCATGCATCTTGCTCAAGTGGAGCTAAGCTCAACAATCCAACTAAAATAACAACCAGCACTAAACCACGCGCAGCACCAAAAACCATACCTAATAAACGGTCAGTCCCAGTTAAGCCGGTAGCACGAATCAACTGTGTTAGTAAAAAATTGACTAAGGCGCCGACCAGTAAAGTCAGCAAAAACAATATCCCACATGCCACAATCACGCGCACTGAATGCGTATCGATATAAGGCTGCAAATGATGCGCCAAGCTGCCACCGAACAGCCAAGCAATAACTGCGGCAACAATCCACGTCACTAAGGATAGCGCTTCTTTAACAAATCCACGACTTAAGCTGATAAGTGATGAAATGACTATAACGCTAAGAATCAGGGCATCAGCCCAATTGAAAGACACTGATAAGTATTCCGCTATGTAAAGTCAGTATTTTAACAGAGCTGTTAGGTACTGATAAGCGCTTGTTGCTGTTTTAGCGATGATTATGCGCTTAAGGCTCGTAGCGCACGACAAAACAATCTTGGCCTTCACGACTTTTCAAGCGCTTACACATAGCCTGCGCTTCTGTTTGCTGGACTAACGGGCCGATAAACACCCGATGCGTACCCTCGGCACTGCGCACATATGCATTGTACTGCTTCTTGCGGTAGCTATCGCGTAGCGCTTGCGCATTATCCTTATTGGTTAAACTGGCCAATTGCACTGACCAAGATACGGGTAAATTATTTTTATCAATGCCGGGGGCTACCGGCTCTGGTGCAGGTTTTTGTACCACAGGCTGAGACTCTTGAATCTCCGGCTGAGCTGGCACAGGCTGAACGTCAGCAATAGGCGCTGTAATAGCTACAGATGTATCTGGCAAACTATCGAGCGGAGCAGGCGCTTCTGTTATCAGCGGCTCATCCCACGAGTCCTCGGCCACAGGCTCAGGTACAGCTACCTCTGTAACAGGAAACTGCGGAACAGCGGGTGTCTCAGGCATCGGCGGTGCTTGCACAACAACTTCGCGAACTGAGTCTTCTTGCTTAAACAGCATTGGCAAAAAAATTACCGCTAGGGCAACTAATACTATCGCACCAACAATGCGTTGCTTGAGCTTACCTTCTGCTGCAGCCATACCCACCTCGTTCATTGAACAGTTCTAAAATATAAAGCATGCATACAAAACGCACTTAAACATAACTGTTATTGATTAACAATATGCCAAGCCAACAAGGGTGTATTTATACCCTTGACTCAAGCCAAAGTAACGCTTGGGCAACCGTATAAAAAGAGCCAAAGATAATAATTTGATCATCTTCTGTTGCTTGCGCGCATTGCGCCTCGATCGCTTGAGCAATATCTGCATAACCGGCCACTACAGCCTGTCTGGATTCTAAGGTCTGCTGTAAATGCTCAACACTACAGGAGCGTGCTGTGGGTAATACAGCAACCGCCCAGTCAGTAATCTGCTCTTGTATGCAGTCCAGCACACCGACTAAGTCTTTATCATCTAGCATACCTAAAACAGCTAAGCGTCGGCCCTGTGCGGACTGAGATTTAAGCCGCTGGGCAAGATAGCTGGCCGCATGTGGATTGTGCGCAACATCAAGCATCATATGCAACGTGCGACCTTGATAGTCAAGCTGCAACTCTTGCAGGCGTCCGGCAATATGCGTAGCACATAACCCTCGTACTAAAACATCTGACTGCCAAGACAACTTCAGCAATGCGTAGGCCTGCAATGCCAATGCAGCATTTTCAATTGGCAAGCTTAACAGCGGGATATCTTGCAATTGCACGGGCTGGCCTTGTGCATCAACACCACGCCAATGCCAGCTATTAGGGCAAACAGCCAGATCAAAATCGCGACCTCGCAGTAACAGCGGTGTATCTAAGAGTGCAGCCTGTGTCAGCAATCGCTCTGGGGGAAACAAATCACCACATAGCGCCGGATGCCTTGTGCGAAAAATACCTGATTTCTCATAAGCCACAGAATCGCGCGTATCGCCCAACCAATCCGAGTGATCCAAACCAATATTAGTCACTACAGCAATATCAGCATCGACAATATTGACCGCATCAAGACGCCCGCCAAGCCCAACTTCGAGAATCACAACATCCAAAGACGCCTGTGCAAACAACCAAAACGCAGCCAAAGTACCCATTTCAAAATAGGTTAAACTGGTGTCTGATCGTGCCTGTTCAACGGCTGTAAACGCAGCGCACAGCTGCTGATCACTGACATTTTCACCATTAATACGCACTCGCTCATTGTAACGAAGTAAATGTGGCGAGCTATACACTCCAACTTTAAGCCCTTGCTGCGCAACTAAGCTGGCTAAAAAAGCGCAGGTTGAACCTTTACCGTTGGTGCCCGTCACCGTGACAATTTTACTTGCAATACGCTGCAATCCTAAGCGCTGCGCAACATCCTGTACACGCTCCAGCCCCATATCAATCTCACTGGGGTGTAACTGCTCTAAATAGCTCAGCCATTGCTGAAGATTGCGCGCTTGCATGATTTACACTCGAGCTTCTGAGTCACTCGCCACTGCAGAGCCGGCAGCATCAGCCTCGACAGCGGCATCAGCGGCAACTACAGGTATAGTTGGCATGTTCATCAGCTGACGCAGTACGCTGGCTACGCGCGGACGCAACTCTGCACGCGGAATAATCATATCAATGGCGCCATGTTCTAATAAAAACTCACTGCGCTGGAAGCCTTCAGGCAATTTTTCACGTACAGTTTGCTCGATAACCCGTGGACCAGCAAAGCCAATCAGTGCATTAGGTTCAGCAACAATCACATCACCCAACATTGCCAAACTGGCTGATACACCACCGTACACAGGGTCAGTTAACGCAGAGATAAAGGGAATACCTTCTTCACGTAAGCGAGCAATCACAGCTGCAGTCTTGGCCATTTGCATCAAGGAAATTAACGCTTCTTGCATGCGTGCGCCACCTGAAGCAGAGAAACAAATCAATGGGCAACGTTGCTCAAGCGCAACATTAGCAGCTCGAACAAAACGCTCACCAACAATAGCACCCATTGAGCCGCCCATAAAAGCAAACTCAAACGCAGCCGCAACAACCGGCATACCTTCTAAGGCGCCGCTCATGGCAATCAGTGCATCTTTTTCACCCGTTTGTTTTTGCGCTGCGATGATTCTGTCTCTGTATCTTTTGGTGTCACGAAACTTAATCCGATCAACAGGTTCCAGATCCGCCGCAATTTCTTCACGCCCTTCTTTATCTAAGAAGATATCCAAACGAGTGCGCGCGTTAATACGCATATGATGTCCACACTTAGGGCAAACATCCAAAGTTTTTTCTAATTCTGGCTTATATAGAACCGCTTCACAGGATGAGCACTTATGCCACAAACCTTCTGGCACTGAACTTTTCTTAATCTCAGAGCGCATAATTGAGGGAATTAGTTTATCGACTAACCAGTTGTTCATCAGTTGTCTACTCCGCCTTCGGCCAGTGACGCTGCACTGTGCCTTTTATATAGGGTTAATAATTAGGTTACTGACGATTTCTCAAAGCGAACCGTCACATTGCTGTGTATTTTTCATGTACACAGCATATAAGAATTTGCGAATCTTTTCTGCGTCTTTAATCCCAGGGCTCGCTTCAACCCCGCCGCTGACATCCACCGCCCAAGGCTGAACCTGCTGCACAGCTTGTCCGACATTATCCGCGTTTAGTCCACCCGCGAGGATTAGCGGTTTGGCTAAGTTTTCAGGTATGCTCACCCAATCAAAGCGTTCGCCTGTGCCGCCATGTATTCCAGGCACCCATGCATCTAATAAAACACCTTGCGCGCTGGTGTACTGAGCGGCAAGTGCAGCAATATCAAGGCCAGGTTGCATGCGCAGCGCCTTAAAATAGGGCCTAGAAAAACCTACACATTCAGCTGGTGTTTCATCACCATGGAACTGCAATACATCCAACGCCACGCTCTCCAGCACAGCATTCACTTCGTCACGGGAGGCATTAACAAACAAGCCAACAACAGTCACAAAAGGCGGTAAAGCCGCAACAATCTGTTGCGCTTGCGCCACACTCACCGCGCGCGGACTTTTTGCATAAAACACCAAGCCAATCGCATCCACACCAGCTTGCGCAGCAACTAAGGCATCTTCTACACGGGTGATACCGCAAATTTTAGTTCGTACTCGCACCAAGATTCTCTTTATTAGTCAACAAATGTATCAGGCAGACCCGATAAAAAATGTGGGCCAAGGTAACGTTCAGGTAATTTGAATTGCTCAGGGTATTCAACCTGCACCATGTATAGGCCGTGCGGCAGCGCAGTCACACCACCCGCTTTACGATCACAACTTTCAAGTACAGCCTGAGCCCACTCGACTGGGCGCTCACCGGCACCAACCATCATTAAAATACCGGCTAAATTACGCACCATATGATGCAAAAAAGCATTAGCACGCACATCAATAATGATCAGCTTACCAAACTCAAGTAAGCGCAAATGATGAATGGTACGCACTGGCGAGCGTGCTTGACAACCACTGGCGCGCAGCGCATTGAAATCATGGGTACCGACAAAACAACGAGCAGCGGCACGCATTTTTTCAATATCAAGCGTTTGGTGCGTCCAGGTTACCTCTTCAGCCAAATGCGCAGGACGCACTTCATCACTATAAATAACGTAACGATAGCGTCGTGCTACAGCACTAAAGCGCGAATGGAAATCCAGCGGCATAGGTTGCGCCCAAACTACACTGATATCTTTAGGAAGGTAACGGTTAGCTCCCATAACCCAAGAACGCATCGGTCGCTCAATAACTGTATCAAAGTGAATGACCTGACTGCAGGCATGCACCATCGCATCCGTACGTCCAGCGCAACTTAGGCGCACAGGTAGACCAGCGTTAATATGCTGTAATGCCGCCTCTAAATGGCCTTGAATACTTGGCGTGCCAGCGGCTTGCAGTTGAAAGCCATGGTAATTAGAACCTTTATATTCGACCCCTAAGGCAATTCTAAAAACGCCAACGGCAGCCTCAAGAGCTGCCGTTGGCGTTGACGTTGTTTCGCTTAACATCAATTATCCTAACTGGCTGATAAGATCACGCGCTTCATCTTGTTGCGCCGCAGTACCTTCACTAATAACTTCATCGAGAATGTCTCGCGCACCCTCCGCATCACCCATATCAATATAGGCTCGCGCCAAATCAAGCTTAGTGGCTGTTTCATCTGTACCTGATAAGAAACTAAAGTCGTCTTCAATATCACCCAAGTCTTCAAGGTCATTTAACTGCAGCTCTGCTGGCGATTCGACGACAGGTTTTTCCTCAAGGTCAGCTAAGTCATCAAGATCAAACTCACTGAAACCTGCTCCAGTCAAAGTATCGTCTGCCAGACTATCGGCATCCAAGTTTGCGCTCAGCGATTCGAGCTCAGCACTCACTTCATCTAACTGCAGATCAAAATCTGCTGGCTTAGACTTATCCTGCTCTGCTAATGAAAACTCTTCTGACAGATCAAAGCTTGGTGTTTCTGCAGCCGCAGTATCAGCCAATTCAAGTGCTAGATCATCTAAAGAGAACTCATCCTCCGCTGCCGCCTTCTGCGTCTCATCCACGCTATCTAGATCAAAACTAAATGAATCAATGTCTAGATCCAAGTTATCTTTATCTTCAGCATCGAAGTCACCGTCAACTGCTAAAGCCGCTGCGGATGCAGGTGCATCAGGTTCAGACAGGTCAAGATCAAGATCAAGGCTGAACTCTGTATCTTCAGGTTTGTCGGTAGATTCGGAATCAGCCAATAAAGCAGATAAGTCATCAAGCTCAGCATCAAGCTGTTTTGTAGAACTTAGCTGTGCTGGCGAGTCAAGTGTGATGTCATCCAAGCTCAAGTCAGCAAAACCATCATCACTCACATCATCTGCAATACTGGCAACCTGCTCAGCACCCAACATTTGCGGATAACGAGCTTTGATCTGCTCTAACTCTGCGTCAGCTCCACCGATCTCACCAATTTCAGTGATCTGTCGAGAGAAACCAGCATGATCCTCAAGATCCGCACAGACATCAAGAAGCTTGAAGCGTAAATCAACACGCTGTGGCTCTTGCTCAATAGCACGATGCAGTACATCAGCTGCTTGGTTAAAGCGCCCAAAACTGATGTAGTTGTTGGCCTCAGCAATAGGATCTGTTGTTTCTTGTTTAAACTGAGCATCAGCCACAGGCTCTTCAAACGCAAAACCTTCATCAAAAACATCTTCTTCTGCTACTACAGCTGAGCTGCTTGCGCCTAAAATATCCGTTTTTGCCGCCTCTGCCGGAATATCCTTAGGCGTCAGCTTCTCACTCAGCTGCTCATCATATAGCGCTGCTTCTTTACGCGCCTTGCTACGCGATATAGCCATCAGCAATAACAACAACGCCAATACAGCAGCACCACCCGCGGCAGCTAGCAACATAGGATCACCCATCACTGTATCAACAATACTTTTCTCTTCAGCAGTTTCTGCTTCAGGTTGAATTGCTACTGTGGCTTGTTCTGGTTCCGCTGTTTTTACTGCTTCTTTTGTCTCTACCGCTTCTGACTCTGGCCCCACGTCCATTGCAGACTCTGGCTGAGCTTCAGCCACAACAGGATCTTGCTCTGCATCTAATGTTTCAATAGTGTCTACAACTGGAGCCGCAGTTTGTTCCAAGCGCTCGGCATTCGCCTCTGAGGCAGCTAACACATTGGCTGTTTCAAGGCTGCCCTCAGCCACAGCAGGCTGGAGTTGTGCATTGATACTATTTTGTAACTGAGCTAATTGTTCGTCTTTTAGCTCGACAAGACGCTTTAGTTTCTCAAGCTGGCTGTTGAGGTCGTCAAGACGGCTGCTTATTTCTTCATTTTCCAGCATCGTTGAATCTAGACGTTCTTTACTAGACGCCAGCTGATCCTCTAAGCCCTGCAAACCCGTTACTAAACCTTGATCTGCTGCTTGCTTAGCTTGACCAGGCGCATCAGCCACCAGTCGTAAATTATCAGTTTTCTCAATCTGTGCTGGAGCAACACCCGCTTCACTACGGTACGTTGCATCTAACTGACGCTCAGCAGGTGCAGGTGCTGTACGACCTATTTTCCAATTAGTATTTTGCTGATTAACTTGTGCGACGGCGTCTGCACGATTACGACGTTGAATATCTTGCTCTGTCGGTAAGCGCAGTACTTGACCGCTCTTCATGCGGTTGATATTGCCATCGATAAACGCATTAGGATTCAAATCTTGAATGGCTAACATGGTTTGGTGAACGGACGCATTACCACCGGTACGCTGTGCGATGACCCACAAGGTGTCATTTTTTTGCACACGGTACTCTGACCCTTGCAACGCAGTGCCTGCAGTTACTGCTGCTTGCGCTACAGGCTGGGGCTGGCGCACTTGTCGAGGAACGGGTTGCACGGCACGTGGTGCTGTAGCTGTAGCTGTAGCTGTAACAGCAGGTTGCGCCGCATAAATCACTTGCTGAGGTCGATACAATGGTGGGTCTAATAGCAGCGTGTATTCACGCAGCAATCGACCATTGGGCCATAACACCTCAACTAGAAAATTCAGATAAGGTTCTTTAACCGGCTTATTGCTGGTGACGCGAATAAATGGCTTGCCATTAGCACCAATGACTGGAGTGAATTTTAAACCGGTTAAGAAAAACTGGCGATCGATGCCCGCTTTACTGAAGTCTTCTGGCGACGCCAACTGACTTTTAATCTCGATCGTGGTGAGATCCCGCACCTCTAGTAAAGATATCTCAGCTTCAAGTGGCTGATTTAAAGATGACTTAACAGCTAAATCACCCAAACCTAGCGCATGGGTAAAACTGGATGAAAACGCTGTAGCAGCTGCAACTGCTAACACCAATTTGCGAACTTGAAGCATATAGAGTTATCCCTTTTTTTCGTTCCGGATACCCCGGAGGGTTTTGAATGCTCTGTTCTCAATCGTCAAGGTATGACGGCCCCACCAACAGCACTCAACCTGATCCAGCTTTTACAACTATAAATAGTCTTCAGTCTAGGCGCTAAGTATCTTTCACGGCTAGAGTTTTATCGATCATTCAATCGACTTACTCAAAGTATATCAAGACCGTTTTGGTTTTATTATCAGACGCACTGCTCATTTTTTAAATCTGGCACAGTATTTTAACTCTAACACAAAGGCGCGCAAACTCATGTCACTGAAATTTGCGCGCCTTTTATTGCCATTGTACTGTTTAACGTTCTAACAAAATACGCAACATTCTACGTAGCGGCTCTGCAGCACCCCACAACAATTGGTCGCCCACTGTAAACGCGCCCAAGTAATGTGAACCCATATTCAGTTTACGCAAACGTCCAACGGGAACACTTAAAGTGCCGGTTACAGCAGTTGGCGTCAGCTCTTGCATAGTGCTGTCGCGCTCATTGGGAATTAAGCGTACCCATGGGTTATGCTGGCTAATTAAACTCTCAACGTCCGCCAAAGGCACATCTTTATTCAGTTTAATGGTCAGTGCTTGACTGTGGCAGCGCATCGCGCCAATACGAACACATAAGCCGTCCACTGGAATGGGGTTTTTAAAGCGAGCTAAAATCTTATTGGTTTCAGCCTGCGCCTTCCACTCTTCACGGCTTTGACCATTAGGCAATGCTGTATCGATCCAAGGGATTAAACTGCCGGCCAGCGGCACGCCAAAGTGATCAGTTGGGCACTCATCACTGCGTTGAAATGCAGCAACCTTACGATCAATATCTAAAATAGCGCTAGCTGGGTCTTGTAACTCACTGGCAACACTGGCGTGGATGCCGCCCATCTGACGAATCAGTTCGCGCATATTTTGCGCGCCGGAACCACTGGCCGCCTGATAGGTCATGGCGCTCATCCACTCAACCACTCCGGCCTCAAACAAGCCACCTAAGCCCATCAGCATTAAGCTAACAGTGCAGTTGCCGCCAACATAATCTTTAACACCGGTATCCAAGGACTGATCAATCACCTTACGGTTAACTGGGTCCAAGACAATCACTGAATGATCTTTCATGCGCAATGCAGACGCTGCGTCAATCCAGTAACCGTCCCAGCCTGCTTCGCGCAGTTTAGGAAAGACTTCATTGGTGTAGTCGCCACCTTGGCAAGTCAAGATCACATCCAGCGCTTTGAGCTCATTAATATCATAAGCATCTTTTAGCGCTGGCGTATCTTTACCAATAGCAGGCCCTTGCCCACCCACG
>Ga0172382_10007302_pt1 | contig 15726 bp, 17 predicted proteins | sample Leawel138RmetaG_FD_122245 | JGI IMG/M metagenome (GOLD analysis project Ga0172382, IMG submission 122245) | Leachate microbial communities from a municipal landfill in Southern Ontario, Canada - Leachate well 138R metaG | ecosystem: Engineered > Solid waste > Landfill > Unclassified | place...
CAATCCGGCGCATCTGCGCCTCACTCAACAACCAAAGCTCAGACACTCGCAGCACCTCCTCAGTGCCGCTATTGAATCAATTCGTCATCGCCAGCGCAAGCGATTTAATGGGTCCTGAGCCTAAGGCGAAGTGCGGCGTCAGCGCGGTTGATGCGGATAAAGCAACTGCGTATATTCTACCAACTTTCATTTTTCCCTCCCAAGTTTTATTTTACTATTAAAGATTTTTAATCGTTTCTGTACAAATATTCAGCAAGAAAATCCAACCTATCATTGCCCCAAAAAATCTGGTCATCGACAAACATAAGGGGCGCACCAAACACGCCACGCTGGATCGCCTGGGTCCGTGCTTTGCGATACTCGGTCTGGCCGACCGGAGATTCGACGAAAGCGATGAGCGCGCCTGCATCGAGGCCAGCTGCCGTGGCGCACGCCGCAAGCTCGTTGCGACCGCGTGGGTCGATTCCATGGCCCCAAATCCGGCGGTAGGCGTCGGTCACGAAGGGTTCGGCCTTGCCGTGCTGGCGGGCGAAGAGCACGGCGCAGTTCCAATCCGCGCAATCGAAGCTCGCCGGGAAAGTCAGAGGGACGCCATAGCGTTCAGCCCAGCGTTCCAAGTCGGCCTTCATGACCTTGATCTTCGGCAAAACCTCGCGATTGGACGGGCCATAGTTGCCCGCGGCAATCTTAGCTTCGGGGATGTCGATCGGCCAGTATTCGACCGTGCATTCCGTTGCCCTCGCGATCTCCGGCAGCTTGAGCTGCGCAAGGTAGCTGAACGGGCTGATGAAATCGAAATAGAAGTCGATCGTTCGGGTCATGCTGGCTCCACTTCAAAGCCAACCATTTCGCGATAATTGTCCCAAAAGCCGATGATCGCGCCCTCGGTAACAAGATGGTCCGCATCCTCGGCCCGGCCGCCGCCCATCGCAATGTAGGAAGTGGCACAATCTTCGCCCACGATGGCGTTCTGGACGATCTCCACCGCCTCGCCGTCTTCCATCGAGATCAGCCCGGCAGGCCCGATCAGGTTGGCCTGCTTGAGGCGGATCGACTGCATCTCCTCATCGTCATCCTGGTAGCCGAAATGGGTCCAGACGAGTTCGAATTCATCCGGCCCGTAGGTCACCGTCTGTCGCACCGCGAGAGTGTTCTGGATCTGCTGGAGGACCAGGTTGGGGTAGACCGCCAGGATGACCAGCGTAATATTATCATCGAATTCCTGGCGGCCCTTCAGCAGCGACATGTCCTGGAGCTTGAACTCGGTGTCGAAGGTCCGTGAATCGCCGTAGGCCTGCTTGTCGGCGGCATCGTCGTTGCTCGCGGCGATCGAATAGAGCAGCGAATGGCGCTTGCTCGAATCCATCAGCGCCTTGCCGGTCTGGGTAGAGCGGTAGAGACCGAATGTGTTGTGGAACAGGTGCAGCAGGCTCGCATGATAGGGATCGCGGGTGTTTTCGGCATAGAGCTTCCAATTGCCGTGGATCCGCTGGCGTTGGTCGCCCAGCACGGTGATCGGCTTGCACATGATCCGCTCGATCTGCTCAATCACGATTGGGCCTAGGAAATCGCGGCAGGATTCGACAGTTTCGGAGAACGAGGCAAACACCAGGCCGCCAACGGATTCGGTGCGCAACTGGCGAAGATTGTGCTGAGACATGTCGAAATCGCTCGGCATCCCTCCTTGCCCCTTGATGCCGCGGCGGAAGGGAACCCCAATCAGGTTCCCCTTCAGATCGTAGGCCCATTGGTGGTAGACGCATTCCAGGCTTGCGCGGTTGCCGCGCATTTCGCGGCAGACCAGGGCGCCGCGATGGGCGCAGCGATTGACCACGACATGGACCCCACCATCGCTGCCGCGCGTCAGGATGACCGGCGTTTCGCCCACAAATGTCGACTTGAAGTCGCCTGCCTGCGGAACTTCGGCCTCAAGCCCAACGAAGGACCAGCATTCGCCCTTGAAGATGTTTTCCTGCTCGCGTTCGTAGTATTGGCGATCGGTGAAAACACGGTACGGCACCCGGCATCCGGCAGCCGACGTATCTTGCTTCACATTGTCTGTTTGCTGGGCAGTGGCCATCTTCCGGTGCTTTCAATTTTTTCTAGATCGGCCGGACCATCATCGTATCGATGAGGTGCGTGTCGAAAATTGCGAACTTGGAAACGAAGCGCGGCGCATCACCGGAAAAGTCGATTTCATCGATGTATTTTCCGGAATTGTAGATCGAGGTCTGGCCATCATTGCGCGTCATCAGGACGACGTAATTCGTCTGCGCGGAGACGATCTTCTGGTTCGAGGAAACAACGCGGGTCGGACCAAGAATGTGCCGATAGGCGTGCGCCGGGAAAATGTTGGCGCGGCGCAGCGAGACGACACGATCGACCAGCATGCCGCGGCTGTCGCAGAACACAGCGGCGAGATTGAGCGAACGATTGTGATTCTCCGCCGAGATTACGCTGTACCGGCACTTTTCCTCGAACAGATCGGGCCACTCCTCCAGCCGGTCGTCGTCAATCAGTTCGACGTGCAACGCATTGAGCTGCCCCGCGACGTGCTGGAGCTGCATCTGTTCGAGGGAGGGAAGCCCCATCAGGCTGTTCCTTCCGGTTTCGTGATGCAGACCCAGCCGCCGTCGATCTCTACTGGATAGGACGTGACTGCAACCTGGCAGGGGAAAGCCTTGGCCGCGCCGGTCTTGATGTCGAACGAGCCGCCATGGAACGGACACTCGATGATGGCACCATCCTGATATCCGTCGGTCAGCATGGCATTGCCGTGGGTGCAAAGATTGTCGGTAACGAAAATCTCGCCATCGACATTGTAGACGGCCAGCGCGGGCATCCCCTCGGCGAATGCCGCAACCGGCTCACCGTCCTTCACGCTGGCGGCTTCGCAAAGGCGTAACTTGTTTGACATAGTTGACTTGTGTTCCTGTCCGTAATCGAGCAAAAGGGGTGATTGTCAGAGCAGCGGGATGTCCATCCCGTAGCCCGCAGCTTCATTCCCATGACCGAAGATGTCGCGGGTGTAGTATTCCTGCTGCCCAGTTGAGGGGCGAGCTCCCCACCCGAACTCCCACAGCCAACCAGAAGGATTGGCGCAGTAGAAGGTTAGAGCCTGGTCGTTGGCGTGCTTTCCGAGCTGGAGCGCCACATCTATCTTCTTGGCGCGTACAATGTCATGCGCCATGCCGAGGTCATCGAGCTCTGTGAATTCAAACATCAAGTGGTTGATGCGCTTTTCCATCGGGCCAAGGCCGAAGGCGACCGAGTGCTGGCGCTCATTGCAATGCATGAAATAGGGCTGGGCGACCATGCCATTGGGCAGCTGGAGATTGTATTCGACCGACCCACGCAGACCTAGTAGCTCATAGAACCGTGCCGCCGCTTCGACATCTTGCTGCCGCAATATGCAGTGGCCAATACCCTGAGAGCCAGTAAGGAACTTTCCGAACATCGGTCGACCGGGATGGAACGGCTTATGCGTATCGACTTGCGGCCCGAAGAAAATTTCGGTCGAGTTGCCGCCCGGATCGGCGAGCTTAAGCAATCCGAGAACCCGGCGCTCGAATGCCTCAGCCTCGCTACCTACGGTGAAAGGGATACTCGCTGCGCTCAGCTTTTCCTGCATCGCAGCGAATTCCTGCGGCCCCGCCACGCGCCAGCCCATATAGGCTAGGTCATCATTCCCATTGGCGTGCAAGACGATCCGATGATGCCAAAGATCCATTCGCAGATAGACCCGATCTCCTTCGCCTTCATCGACGACCTCCATGCCGGCGACTTCGGCTGCGTAGGCGCGCCAGGCTGCGAGATCGGAAACGGAAAGGCCAAGATAGCCGAGCTCGGTGACAACCGACATGATTCAAACTCTCCCAACTCACCCCAATGCAGGGCCGTTTGGCGATTTGCTCGCCGCCGCGCTTCGATCTGCCGACTGCAGCCCTTTCGATCCCACCACCTACCAGAACGTTTTGCATTGTGCAATACGTTGCACGCAACGGAGGGATGAGGTATTTGCAGTATCGTATCCGCGCTTGATTCGCGGAGGCACGGGTGACCGGCGCAAAGAATGTGGAGAGGACTGATGGAGCTCGCTGAGAAGATTGGCGGAAGGATTGCCGATTTGCAGGGCCTGAAGGGGCGCATGCGCTCATGGCTCAAAAAGGATCATGAACGCGGCATTTTCAAGCTTGATCGCGCCGCATTCACCGAGGTTGCGCTGTTCGACCTCGAAATGAAATACATCTTCGAGCGTAACTGGGTCTATCTCGCGCACACCAGCCAGATTGCCAAGCCGAACGATTTCATCACAACCAAGATCGGTCGAGTTCCGATCCTCGTCACCCGAGACAAGTCCGGTGAGGTCCGAGCCTTCGTGAACGCATGTTCGCACCGCGGCGCTCGGGTCTGTCGAGAGAGGGCTGGTAACAAGCGGAATCACATGTGTCCGTTCCACGGGTGGACGTTCTCGTCCGGGGGCGACCTGTTGGACGTCACCGATGAGAGCATCGGAGGCTATCCGGAGGCATTCAATCGCGCCGATTTCGGGCTTCAACCGGTCGCCCGGGTGGAAAGCTACCGCGGCTTCATTTTTGCCAGCCTCTCCGCCGATGTCGTTCCGCTGATCGATCACCTCGCCGGCGCGCGGGACTTCATCGATATCCTGGTTGATCAGTCGCAGACCGGGGAAATGGAGGTTCTGCCGGGAACCAACCGCTACCGCTATCACGGCAACTGGAAGATGCAGGTCGAGAACGGCCTGGACGGCTATCACGTCATGACCACGCACGCCAACTACTTCATGACCGTCCAGCGCCGTGTCGATGGGACTTCGAGCAACGATACCAAGGCGATCAGCTTCGAGGGTTTCACTGCACGCGATGGCGGCTCGTTCTCGTTCCACAACGGCCATACGGTGCTGTGGGCAGACTACGCCAATTTCGCCGATCGGCCGAATTTCGAGATCATCGACTGGCTCGAAGAAAGCCACGGCGCCGAAACGGCCAAGTGGATGAACAAGCGCATCCGCAACCTGCAGCTGTTTCCCAACGTCTTCCTGATGGATCAGACCAGCACGCAGATTCGCATTATCCAGCCGCTTGCCGTGGATGAAACCGAAGTCAGCACGGTGTGCGTCGCCCCGGTCGGCGAAAGCGCGGAGGCGCGGGCCCTGCGGCTGCGCCAGTATGAGGATTTCTTCAATTCGACCGGAATGGCGACCCCTGACGACCTGACCGAATTCAACAACTGCCAGACCGGCTATGGCGCTGGCGAAGGCCGCTTCAACGAGATGTCGCGCGGTTCGACGCGCTGGGACACCGGCCCAGGCAAGTTCGGCGAGCCGCTCGATTTTAACGTGGTCTTGAGCAGCCCTGCGGTTGCCGACGAAGGGCTATACGTGGCGATCCATGACGAGTGGGTCTCGCTAATGGAGAAGGCGATAGACAGCGAGTGCAGCGAGCTTGCCGCCTTCCTCGAGCGTTCGTTGGAGAAGGCGCGATGACCGCGTTTCATTCGCGTTGGTTGGCGGTTTCGCGGTTCATTGGCCAAGAGGCCATGGCGCTGGATGACAAGGATTGGGATACTTGGCTGGCGCTCTATCACGAAGAGGCGGAATACTGGGTTCCAGCCTGGGACGATCACGAACGTCCGACCGCAGATCCGCTGAACGAAATCTCGCTGATCTATTACCCCAACCGCGGGGGTCTCGAGGATCGGGTGTTCCGGATCAGGACCCGGCGCTCGGCTGCCAGCACTCCCGGGCCGCGCACCGTGCACATGTTTACCGTAGTGTCTGCCGATGAAGGCGAGGGTCTGGTGCACGCTAGAACCTCTTGGACCACGACTTCGGTTTTGGAAGGCAAGGCGTCCACGCTGAGTGGATGGGCGTATTACGATCTTGAGCCGAGGGATGACACGTTCGTGATCCGGCGCAAGAAAACGATCGTTGTGACCGACCTGTTCCATGAGATCGCCGATGTCTACAGCATCTAGCCAAGCGCGCCCGGTTGTCGGCACCATGATCGGCGATCCCGCCGGTATCGGGCCCGAAGTGGCGGTCAGGGCGCTGGCCGGCGGCGCCGTCCACGCGGATTCGATCCCCGTGCTGGTTGGGTCTGCTGCGGCGGTAGAGCGCGCGCTGGACTTCACCGGCACCAAGGCCCGGCTGCGGGTCATGCGCGGCTTCGAAAAACTTAGCGACGATCCCGCGATCATCGACGTCATCGATACCGGCGCGCTGCCGACCGGCGTGTTGCCCCTGGGCGAGGACACCGAAGCCGCCGGACACGCCACCGCGCAATGGCTTGATGAACTCGATGCGCTGGCGCGCGATGGTTCTTTCGCCGCCACGATCATGGGGCCGATCAGCACCGGCTCGCTGAAACTGGCCAAGAAGCTCGACAAGGTCATAAGCCCGACCCCCGGCGAAAGCTATCTGGTGCTGCTCACCGGGCCGCTCCGGGTTGCGCACCTGACCGATCACATGTCGCTGCGGCAAGTGATCGACGTCATTTCGGCAGACCTCGTCGCCACGGCGGTGGTACAATTGCACGAGGCTATGCAATCGTGGGGCATCGCCCAACCCCGGATCGCGGTTGCCGGTCTCAACCCCCATGCCATGGGTGACGAGGATCGCCTTGAAATTGCGCCTGGGATTGAAGCCGCGCGGGCCAGGGGTATTGATGTCGAGGGGCCGATCGCACCCGATTCGGTCTTCCGCCACTGCATTGAGGGCCGCTACGACATGGTCCTGGCGATGTTCCACGATCAGGGCCACATCGCGGTCAAGACCTGGGGCTTTTCGGGCAACAGCGTGATCATGATGGGGCCTCCGTACCTGCACATGTCGGTGGCGCATGGCACCGCCTACGACATCGTCGGTACCGGCAAAGCCGATGCCGCGATGATGCTGAGCGCTATGCGCACTTGCGGACGGCTCGCCTCGGGTCGCGGCTTCGAGCAAGCTTAGGGGGAAGACCTTGAACGCCGAAACCATGCCCGTCGCCGCCGGGTCGGAGCCGACTGCGGTCGATTACGCAGTCTATCACAGCGAGGCGATCTTCACTGCCGAACAGGAAAACATCTTTCGCGGACAGACCTGGTGCTATCTTGGCCTCGAAGCCGAGCTGGCCAACAGCGGCGATTTCCGTTCGACCCATGTTGGCAAAACCCCCGTGGTGGTTACGCGGGCGGCGGATGGCGCGATCCACGCCTGGGTCAATCGCTGCGCCCACAAGGGCGCGACCGTGTGCCGCTCGCTGCGTGGCAACCAGCCCGACGGGGCGTTCGTCTGCGTCTATCACCAGTGGGCCTACGACGCGACCGGTGCGCTTGTCGGCGTGCCGTTCCGGCGGGGGCTGAAAGGCGTGGGGGGCTATTCGAAGGATTTCAATCCCGCCGGGCATTCGCTGGAGCGGTTGCGGGTCGAGACATATTGCGGCCTCGTGTTCGGTACCTTCAACCCGTCCATCGCCCCGCTCGAGGACTTTCTGGGTCCAGTGATGCGCAAATACATTCAGCGCGTCTTCCAACGCCCAGTCAAGGTGCTCGGCTACGCGCGGCAGTTCATGGCCGGCAACTGGAAGCTCTATTCGGAAAACAGCCGCGACAGCTACCACGGCGGGCTGTTGCACCTATTCTATCCGACTTTCGGCATCTACCGCCAGAGCCAGGAAAGCGCAGGTCTGGTTTCGGACGAGGGCTATCACACCGTCTTTACCGTGTCTAAGCCCAAGGGCGATGTCGACTACGGTTCGTTCGGTGACGAGGCCAACCGCGAGATGCAGGGTGAGGCCAAGCTGCAGGACGAGCGCCTGCTGGCATTCCTCCCTGAAATCGCTGACGATGTCGGACTGCACATCCAGTCGATCTTCCCGTCGGTCGTCGTTCAGCAGATTCAGAACACACTCGCGACAAGGCAGATCGTGCCCCACGGGACCGACAAGACCGAGCTGGTCTGGACCTATTTCGGCTATGCCGACGATGACGAGGAAACGACCCGCCACCGCCTTCGCAACCTTAATCTGGTGGGACCGTCCGGGCTGATTTCGATGGAAGACGGCGAAGCGGTCGAGCTGTGCCAGCAGGGCACGATCGGTGCCGAAGGCAAGCGCAGTTTCGTCGAGATGGGCGGGGACGACGTCCGACCTTCCTACGCGCCGATGGGCATGGATGAAAATTCCGTGCGCGGGTTCTGGAAGGGCTATCTCGGGCTGATGGGCAGTGCCCTGGCCGATCTCGCGGCGGATGGCCGGGCATGAGCGTTGCAGCCGGAGTAACACAAAGTGCGATCGACGATTTCAACGCGGCTTACGGGCTTTGCCTTGATGATGACCGGCTCGAGCATTGGCCCAACCTGTTCGTTGAAGATTGCCTGTACCAGGTTATTGCGCGCGAAAATGTCGACAACGGCTTGCCGGCAGCAGTCATGTATTGCGACAGCAAAGGGATGCTGGTCGACCGCGTGGTCGCGCTGCGCAAGGCCAACGTATTTCCCGAACATTTCAACCGCCACCTGATCGGGCGCGCGGTGATCACCGGTGTAGAAGGCGACGAGGTCTCCGCGGAAGCCAGCTACGTCGTTTTCCAGACCCGTAACGATGGTGAAACCCGCATCTACAATGCTGGCAAATACGTCGACCGGTTCGATCTGAGCGGCGGACAGGTCCGTCTGAAAAGCCGGAGCTGCATCTACGACACGCTGCGCATAGCGACCTTGCTCGCAACCCCGATCTGACCGGTTATCGAACTCCAGTAACGCCCCCGAAGGAGACTATTCATGAAGCTGTTCATTAGCCCCGGCGCCTGCTCACTGGCCCCGCACATCGCGCTCAATGAAACTGGCGCCGACTTCGACGCCGTCAAGGTCGATCTCGCGACCCGCAAGGTCGAAACAGGCGATGACTTCCTGAAGGTCAATCCGTCTGGAAAGGTGCCGGCGCTGACTCTCGACAGCGGCGAAACCCTGACCGAGAATCCCGCAATCCTGCTCTACATCGCCGACCAGAATCCGGATGCAGGGCTGGCGCCGCGCGACGGAACCATGGAGCGTTACCGCCTGCTCAGCCGCCTGAGCTTCCTGGGTTCGGAGTTCCACAAGGCCTTCGTGCCCCTGTTTACGCCCGGCACCAGCGACGACGCCAAGGCAGCCGCTATGACAGCGGTCAAGAACCACCTGGCGGCACTGGACAAGGAACTTGCAGGCAAGGATCATTACGCCGGTGATTTCAGCGTTGCCGATATCTACCTTTTTGTGATGCTGGGCTGGCCGGCTCATGTCGGGATCGACATGAGCGCCTATCCCGCACTTGGCGCATATTGCGCCCGTATTGCACAACGCCCGGCTGTTGGTTCTGCGCTCAAGGCTGAAGGACTCATCTGACGAGACCAAGGGGCGGCGACAGGCCCCGCCGCCCCATAGGCGTTCTTCATTTGCAAATGCGTTTGAAATAGTGCAACGATCGACATCGTTGGCAATGAACTCTTCGATTCGGGTTCGACCGCCGCACGAAATTAGAAACAAAAAGCGGGAAAGGATCGGTTGGCTATCATGGCAAACACGACTTTGGACACGACGCGTCCGGAAATCGGCCAGTCGCTTGTTGTGGGCGGAAGCTCGACCAATTATCATGATGTGGGCGACGGCGCCCCGGTGCTGCTGGTCCATGGTTCGGGCCCGGGCGTGACTGCCTGGGCCAACTGGCGGCTGAATATGCCGGTCCTTGCTCAGGATTTCCGGGTGATAGCGCCCGACATGTTCGGATTCGGCTATTCAGACAGCAAGGGCCGGATCGAGGACAAGCAAGTCTGGGTCGATCAGCTGGCGGGTTTTCTCGACGGGTTGCGCATCGACAAGGTCTCGATGGTCGGCAATTCGTTTGGTGGCGGCATCACGCTGGCGTTCATGATCGCTCATCCCGATCGAGTCGAACGCACGGTGCTGATGGGCCCGGCCGGGCTCAATTTCCCGATTACTCCGGCGCTCGACAAGGTCTGGGGCTATGAACCCTCGGTCGAGGCGATGCGCGATTCGCTCAAGTACCTTGCTTGGGATCACAGCCGCCTAACCGAGGATCTGATCCAGTCTCGCTATGTAGCCAGCGCCCGGCCCGAAGCGCATGAGCCCTACAATGCCACGTTCGGTGGCCCCGACCGTCAGCGCAATGTAGCGATGCTTGCCAGCAGCGAAGAAGACATCGCCGCACTCGAGCACGAGACGCTGATCCTGCATGGCATCGCTGATCAGGTGATCCCGTTGGCTTCGACCGTGAAACTTGCCGGTTTGATGAAGCGGGCGGATTTGCACCTCTTCGCCGAATGCGGCCACTGGGTGCAGATCGAACGGATGGCAAGCTTCAACCGCATGGTTGCCGAGTTTTTTAAGAATGGCCTCAAGGCTTGATCGGAGAGGTGAATCGTCATGGCTCTAACTGGTGTAATTCGTCCTGGTTACGTGCAACTCAGGGTTCTCGACCTTGATGAGGCCATTACCCATTATCGCGACCGGATTGGCCTGAACTTCGTTAATCGCGACGGCGACCGCGCCTTCTTCCAGGCGTTCGACGAATTTGATCGTCATAGCATCATCCTACGCGAGGCCGATCAAGCCGGCATGGACGTGATGGGCTTCAAAGTCGCCAAGGATGCTGACCTCGATCATTTTGCCGACCGCCTGCTCGATATTGGCGTCCATGTCGATGTGATCCCGGCCGCATCGGACCCCGGTGTGGGTCGCAAGATCCGCTTCAACACGCCGACCCAGCACGTGTTCGAACTCTACGCAGAAATGGAACTGTCGGCCACCGGCCCGGCGGTCAAGAACCCCGATGTCTGGGTGGTCGAACCGCGCGGCATGCGCGCTACCCGTTTTGATCATTGCGCACTGAATGGCGTGGACATCTCCGCTTCCGCAAAGATCTTCGTCGATGCACTCGACTTTGCGGTTACCGAAGAACTGGTCGATGAAGGCAGTGGCACGCGCCTCGGCATATTCCTGAGCTGCAGCAACAAGGCGCATGATGTTGCCTTCCTCGGCTATCCCGAAGACGGCAAGATCCACCACACCTCGTTCAATCTCGAATCCTGGCACGATGTCGGCCATGCTGCCGATATCATCAGCCGTTACGACATCTCGCTCGATATCGGACCGACGCGTCACGGAATCACCCGCGGCCAGACGATCTATTTCTTCGACTCGTCGGGCAACCGCAACGAGACTTTCAGCGGCGGTTACATCTACTACCCGGACAATCCGCGGCGGATGTGGCAGGCGGAGAGCGCCGGCAAGGCAATCTTCTACTACGAGAAAGCGCTCAACGACCGCTTCATGAAGGTGAACACCTGATCATGGACGGGGTGGTTACGGTCCGGACAGTCGATCACGAACTGGCGCTCAAGGCAGCGGCTGCCGCCGTTGCGAAGGGTGCCGCTATGGGCTGTCCGGTCACCGCCGCCGTGGTCGGTGCCGGGGGGGATCTCGTTGCGTTTCTGCGCGCCAGCGGCTCCCCTTCACCGTCCGCGAAGATCGCGCAGGACAAGGCCTACAGCGCCGCCAGCTTCCGCGTCCCGACGCCGGAGCTCTACGCGATGGTCTTGGGCAATCCCGCCTTGCGCGACGGGATCGCCGCGCAGCCGGGCATCGCGATGTTCGGCGGGGGTTTGCCGATCGAAATCGCCGGTGAATTCGTCGGTGCGATCGGTGTTTCTGGCGGAAGCGAAGCGATGGACGTCGAATTCGCTAATGCCGGTCTGGCCGCAGTCGGCGCAAAGAAATTTTAATCCAAACATGGCCCTCTGGCCAACTTAGGTAGTCGTGCACCAATGATCTCACCTGCCCCGCCTTCTGTCACGGAAACCATCCTGAACTTCATTGACGGTTCCTATCGCCAGGGAAGCGATGGCAAGTCGTTCCCCAATGTCGATCCGGCCACCGGATTGCAGATCGGAGTTGTTCACGAAGCGAGCGAAGTTGACGTCGCCGACGCCGTTGCGGCGGCCAAGGCCGCGCTCAAGGGGCCGTGGGGCAAGATGACCACGGCCGAACGGGTCAAGCTGATCACCGCCGTCGCGACCGAGATCGAACGCCGTGCCGACGATTTCCTGGCGGCCGAAGTTGCTGACACCGGCAAGCCGCGCCAGGTTGCGTCGCATATCGATATTCCGCGTGGTGCCGCCAACTTCCGCATGTTCGCCGATGTCATCTCGACCATGCCGGGCGAGAGCTTCAACACGCCTACGCCCGATGGCGGGCAGGCGCTGAATTACACCGTGCGCAAGCCCAAGGGCGTGGTCGCGGTGGTCTGCCCGTGGAACTTCCCACTGCTGCTGATGACCTGGAAGGTCGGTCCGGCCCTCGCCTGCGGCAACACAGTGGTGGTCAAGCCTTCGGAGGAAACCCCGCGCACCGCCGCCTTGTTGGGCGAAGTGATGAACGCCGTAGGCATGCCCAAAGGCGTCTACAATGTGGTCCATGGTTTCGGATCCGGATCGGCGGGCGAATTCCTCACGTCCAATCCCGATGTCGATGCTATCACCTTCACCGGCGAGACCGGGACCGGCCAGGCGATCATGCAGAAGGCCGCGGTTGGCGTGCGCGACATATCGTTCGAACTGGGTGGCAAGAACCCGGCAATCGTTTTCGCCGATGCCGACCTCGACAAGGCCGTCGAAGGGCTGTCGCGTTCGATCTTCCTCAATACCGGCCAGGTTTGCCTGGGGACCGAGCGGGTCTATGTAGAACGTCCGATCTTCGATGCGTTCGTGGCTCGGATGGTCGCAGCGGCCCAGAGCTTCAAGCCGGGCGCAACCCGTGATTCTGCATATCTTGGTCCATTGATCAGCGCCGAGCACCGCGACAAGGTGCTCGGCTATTATCGTCGCGCTGTCGAAGACGGGGCGACTGTGGTTACGGGCGGCGGTGTTCCGGAAGTGTCAGGAGCCGAGGCCGATGGCTTCTTCGTGGAACCCACGATTTGGACTGGCCTGGCCCATGGCGATCTCGTTATGCGCGAAGAAATCTTCGGACCATGCTGCGGGATTGTGCCGTTCGACAACGAAGACGAGGTGATCGAACTCGCCAACGACACCCCCTATGGCTTGTGCGCCACGGTATGGACGGAAAGCCTGTCGCGCGGGCACCGCGTGGCGGCGGCGATGGACGTGGGCGTCTGCTGGGTCAATGCCTGGTTCCTGCGCGACCTGCGCACCGCCTTCGGTGGGTCGGGCCATTCCGGGATAGGCCGTGAGGGCGGGGTGCATAGCCTCGAATTCTACACCGAAATCACCAACATTTGCGTGAAGTTGTGAGACGATGACAATCGATCCCAAGACAATTGAACAAGCAGCGCTGGCGCTGCGCGGCGCCGCCGAAAGCGGAACGCCAATCGCACCGATCCGCGACTTAATTTCCGCTGGCGGCGTAAAGGCTGCCTATGCGGTGCAGGAAACCAACACCACGCACTATGTCGCCAATGGTCGGCGCTTGGTCGGCCGCAAGATCGGGCTGACTTCGCTTGCTGTCCAGCGCCAGCTTGGAGTCGATCAGCCTGATTACGGTATGCTGTTCGCCGACATGGACGTGCCCGAAGGCATTCCGGTGTCGCTCGACCAGGTGATCCAGCCCAAGGTCGAGGCCGAGATTGCTATCGTGGTCGGCCGCGATCTGCCGCACCCCGACGTGACGACCGCGGAGATGATCCGGGCAGTTGAATATGTCGTCCCCGCGATCGAAATCGTCGATAGCCGGGTGGCAAACTGGGACATCAAGATTTGGGACACGATCGCCGACAACGCATCGAGCGGGCTGTTCGTGCTCGGCGCGGTGCCGCGCAAGCTTGACGGGCTTGATCTGCGCAGCTGCGGAATGGTCATGGAAGTGAAGGGCGAGCCGATTTCGGTTGGCGCTGGAATTGCATGTCTCGGCAGTCCGATTACTGCATCGCTTTGGCTGGCGCGGGTGATGGCCCGGGCCGGTCGTCCCCTGCTGGAAGGCGATGTGATCCTGTCGGGCGCGCTCGGGCCAATGGCCGGGGTTTCGCGCGGCGATGTGGTCGAAGCCCGGATCAACGGACTCGGAACGGTCCGCGCCGCGTTCGCCGCTGACTGAATTCAAATTGGAGGCTGGTCAAATGGCCAAGATGAAGTGCGCAATTATCGGCTCCGGCAATATCGGCACCGACCTGATGATCAAGCTGCTCAAGGGTTCGGATACACTGGAGCTAGCGGCCGTGGTCGGGATCGATCCGGCCTCCGAAGGGCTGGCGATGGCCCGCGAACGCGGCGTCCCGACGACCCACGAAGGAATCGAGGGGCTGTGCAAGATGCCGCAATATGCCGACATCGGGATCGCCTTCGATGCGACCTCGGCCTATGCGCACAAGGCGCATGATGAAGTGCTTGCCCGCGACGGCAAGCTGATGGTCGATCTGACACCCGCAGCGATCGGGCCGGCCACTATCCCCCCGGTCAACCCGGCGGTCGACCGGACTGTGCGCAACATAAACATGGTGACCTGCGGCGGCCAGGCGACGATTCCGATCGTCGCGGCGGTGTCGCAGGTGGCCAAGGTACATTACGCCGAAATCGTGGCTTCGGTCTCGTCGCGATCGGCCGGCCCTGGCACACGCGCCAACATCGACGAATTTACCCGCACGACTGCCCGGGCAATCGAGACCGTAGGTGGCGCGGCGAAGGGCAGGGCGGTGATCATTCTCAACCCCGCTGAACCTCCGATGATTATGCGCGACACGATCTTCGCGCTGTCGGAAATGGTCGATGAGGGTAAGGTTCGCGATTCAGTCTTGGCGATGATCGCCAAGGTGCAGTCATATGTGCCGGGCTACCGGCTCAAGCAGGAAGTGCAGTTCGAACGGTTCGGATCGAATCGCCCCCTCAAAATTCCTGGCTATGGCGAGTTCGAGGGCCTCAAGACCAGCGTGTTTCTCGAGGTGGAGGGCGCGGGCGATTATCTGCCCAACTATTCCGGCAATCTCGACATCATGACCGCCGCAGCCAAGGCCGCGGGCGAGAGCCTTGCCAAGACTCATATGGAAAGATCCCGGCATGACCTTCAATCCAACATCTGATCGGCTCTACATCCAGGACGTCACCCTGCGCGACGGAATGCACGCCATCCTGCACATGTACGGCACCGACAGCGTACGTACCATCGCCAAAGCGCTGGATGACGCGGGCGTCGATGCGATCGAAGTCTCGCACGGCGACGGCCTCAATGGCTCCACCTTCAACTATGGCTTCGGCGCCCACACCGACTGGGACTGGATCGAAGCCGCTGCCGACGTGATCAAGAACGCGGTGCTGACCACTTTGCTGGTGCCCGGCATCGGCACCGCAGAAGAACTCAAGCGCGCCTACTCGATGGGTGTCCGCTCGGTTCGGGTCGCGACCCATTGCACCGAGGCCGATGTCGGCAAGCAGCACATTGGCATTGCTCGCGATCTGGGCATGGACGTTTCGGGCTTCCTGATGATGAGCCACATGATCGAGCCCGAAGCGCTCGCCCAGCAGGCCTTGCTGATGGAGAGCTATGGCGCGCAGTGCGTCTATGTCACCGACAGCGGCGGCGCGCTCGACATGGACGGTGTCACCGCGCGGCTCCAGGCCTATGACCGGGTGCTTAAGCCCGAGACGCAGCGCGGCATACACGCCCACCACAACCTGTCGCTGGGTGTGGCGAATTCAATCGTTGCGGCGCAGGCTGGCGCC
>Ga0172382_10007303_pt1 | contig 15725 bp, 12 predicted proteins | sample Leawel138RmetaG_FD_122245 | JGI IMG/M metagenome (GOLD analysis project Ga0172382, IMG submission 122245) | Leachate microbial communities from a municipal landfill in Southern Ontario, Canada - Leachate well 138R metaG | ecosystem: Engineered > Solid waste > Landfill > Unclassified | place...
GCCATGACGGGTAGTCGGAGGGGCGTAGGTCAAGGCCAGACCAGGCGGCCAGGTCGCGGATCAGCTGCGCGCGGTTAGCTTCGGGCGTGACCCGGGCCGCGGTGAAGAGGAAGTAGTCCTCAGACGGCCAACTGTTGGTGAGTAAGAACGTCTTTCCTACCCTGCGCCGACCCGTAAGGAGCGCAAGTTGGGGAGTTGGCCTCTGCGCCAACTCGCGAAGTTTCGCGAGTTCGTAACCGCGGTCGATGATGGGCTCACGGGACAGCACCATGTCTGTAAGTGTACATCCATGGATTCATAGTTCCATGTACACATGATTACAGGCGAGATCACTTTGGCATGGCCTGATCCTTCGCGCTTCAGTGTCCCGCCTCACCGACCAGCCGGCCCTGAACGCTCGTGCGAGCAACTTCTGCGGGCCCAAGGTCCGATTCACAACGGTGAAGGAAATCGGCCATGTCGGAGTACGCTTCGAACACCTTCAACACTCCTGCGCCGACCTGATGAAGGTGAACCTGCCGCTGGCCGTCCCTGAACACGACCCTCACTATGTAACTCGCTAGAACCCGCTCGGCTGCCATGAGTAAAGGCTACTTTGCGGCCGTTACACCTGCGTTACAGTCGCGGCGACTTACGCAGCGTCTATCTCACCCAGCGCGGCTAGGGTCCTCGCCAGGTACTCGCTGGTGGTGGCCATGGCGGGGTGCTGCTGCAGCGCTTCGCTGATGCTGAGCGACTCCCTGAACCCGGCCGCGGCGTCCTCGTAACGCTCCTGTTCGAACGCTAGCCTGGCCAGGTTGCGAAGCACGGTGGCCTCGCCCGAGCGGTCAGAGAGCCGGCGCCTAAGGAGGAGACTGCGTTCGTAATGCTCGGCGGCGGCCGCGGTGTTCGCCTGGGCTTCTGCCAGAGCGCCGAGGTTGTTGTGCAGCACCGCCTCGCGCTGCACGTAACCGAGTCGCTCGGCGATAGCGGCAGCCTCGCGCCACTTGCTGGCGGCGCCCGCCAGGTCGCCGGCGTCGTAGCGTGCCGCTCCGATGTTAATGAGGGCGCCGTTCACCCCCTCCAGGTTGCCGATCGAGGAGTGCGCCGCGAGGCTGTTGCTGTAGTACTCCTCGACCAGCGGCAGCTCGCCCCCCGTGTAGGCGGTCACGTTGCCCAGGCCGTTCCAGGCGGCACCTTGCAGGTAGGCGTCGCTGAGCTCCTGCCCTGCGGTCAGCGCCTGCCGGAACGCGGCTGTGGCCTGCTCGTAATCGCCAGCTAAAACCGCGCCGGAGGCGATCTCGAGGTGAGCGTGGGCCACGTCGGCGGCGGATCCGTACTGCAGCAGGCTAGCCAGTCCGGCGTGGGCGTGCTCCCTAGCCCCCGGCGCTCCCATGGCGCGTTCGTACTGCGCGAGGTGAACCAGCAGCCGACCGTGCAGCCTTGCCGCCTGCTGTCCGCCGGCCATGGCTTCTGCCTCGATGGCGCTAGCCGCTTGGCCGTAGGCGGCCACTGCCGCGCCCCACAGGCCGCGGTAGTGCCAGTAGTAGTCGAGCGCGTCGCGCGCGTCGTCCAGCAGCGCCAGGTCGGCACGGTGCACAGCGTAGTACCAGGCCGCCTCGAAGTTCGCAGCGTCGGCCTCCACCTGCGCCAGGGCGCCCACCGGATCCGTTCCTTGCAGGTCGCCCTTCAGTGCGCTCAGTCGCGAGGCGAAGTAAGCGGCGTGTTTCCGCTCCTGGTCTTGGGCGGTTCTCTCGTCGTTCCGGGCGGCGGCGTACTGCCGAACGAGTTCGTGCAGCCGGAACCGGCCCTCGCCCCAGCGCCGCACCAGCGTGCGGTTCATGAGGTTCAAAAGCACCGGTAACGAGGCGCCCGCCACCTGCACCGCCGCCTCCAGCGAGAAATCGCCGCGGAAGACGGTCAGGCCAGACACCGCGCTGCGCTCGGCGGGGGTGAGCCGCTCCCAGCAGTAATCGAGCACCGTCCAGAGGCTGCGGTGCCGTTCGGGAACGTCGCGCAGCGTGGTGGTCAGCAGGTCTGCGTTGCGCCTCAGTTCGTCACGCAGCGCCAGGCAGCCTAGGGCCCTGACCCAGGTGGCCACCAGTTCGATCGCCAGTGGCAGCCCGCCAAGCCAGCGGCACATGTCGGCTATGGCCGCGAGGTTCTTGGCGGTGGGAGTGAAGTCGGGGTCTATCCTGGCCGCACGCTTAACGAACAGCTGCACGGCGTCGAAGTCGCTGGCCTCTAACTCGGCGCCGGGCTCCGGGGCCGTCAGGCCGCTCAGGTCGAGGAGCGTTTCGCCCGTTACGTGCAGGGCCTCGCGCGAGGTAACCAGAACCCGGAGGCCCGCCGCTGCCTCCAGCAACCGCGCTACGAGCGCCGCCGCCTCGACTACTCCCTCGAAGCCGTCGAGTACGAGCAGCAACTGGCGGGAGCGTAAGCCAAGGGTGAGCGACGCCTCGGTCTCTCCCGCCCAACTCAGGCCCAGCGAGTCGAGTAGCGTGGGCGCCAGCGCGGCTGGCCCGGGCACGCCCTCGAGCGTAACGAAGGCCACGCCATCCTTGAAGCCGTTCTTGAGGAGGTTCGCCGCCTCCACGGCCAGGCGCGTCTTGCCTGCACCGCCCAGTCCCACGATGGTCACGAGCCTCGCATCGCCCGCGAAGAGCGCCCGTAGCCGCTCCAACTCTGGCTGCCGGCCGACGAAGCTCGTGACCGGCACCGGCAGCTCAGCTGAATGCGTGTGGGGCCCAACCGGCGCGGTCGGTTCGGCTGGCTGGCTGCGGATGTCGTCCGCCAACGCCAAGGTCGTTTCTAGCGGCTCGACCCCTAGTTCCTCGGCGAGCAGCGCCCTGAAGTCGTCGAAGGCGTGCAGGGCGTCGCGCCGGCGGCCTGAGGCTGCCTGCAGGCGCATGAGCGCGACCACCGAATCCTCGTCTAGCGGGTCCACGGCCAGCAGCTTCGTCAGCAGCTCCGTGGCGCCAACGTGGTCTCCCGCCTGCTCGAGGGCGGCTGCGTGGGCGGCGGCAACGCTCATCCATTCGCGCTGCAAGACCTCGCGCTCCTGCAGCAGCCAGGCGTTAATGCCCTCGGCGTCACGGATGGAGGCGCCCTCCAGCAGCGGGCCGCCGTACTCGGCCAAGGCCGCCGCGTGGTTACCGGCGCGGGCCGCTTGGCGGAACCGGCGCACGTCGCTGTCGATATCGAGCTCGAGCGCCGTTTCGGTGACAACTATGCCAGTGCCAGCCGGGTGCCGGCGGGCGCGGAACACGAGCTGGCGCAAGAAGGCCAGCGCCTGCACCTCGGCCTCGTCGGGTCGGTACAGCACCGCCAGCTCGGCGCGGCTCACTTTGGTGCCGCGCACCGCCAGGTAGGCGATGAGCGAACCCGGCCGGTCGAGCCGAAAGCCTGTGGCCGAGCCGTCCTGCAAGAACGCAGGCGGGCCCAGCAGGCGCAAACTCATTCGCCGATTCTATTTGCTGTGCAGGGGCGGTCGCTCCCATTGGGGGAGCGACCATGTACGAATGTGGGTCAGTTCACAAGCGCGCAGCTGCTTGGCATGCCCGACCAGAAGTGCGTGAGCCTAGTCACCGCTATCGGCGCGCTGTCTCCCAGCAGTTCGATCAGTTCCCGAAGTTGCGCCGCCGTACTTATGCCTTCCCAGAAGTCCTCTTCGAACTGCAGCGCACCCCCGGTGGCGCTGATGTCTTCGAAAGTGATCAGCGGCCCGGCCGTTAGCGGTATGCCCAGGTAGCAGTTGCGTTCGGAGAAGACTTGCAGGCTCTGGGTTTCGCCCTCTTGCAGCGGATGGCCTAGCAGGTGGAGTTGCCGACCGAAGTCGCTGACGGCGTTCTCCGTCAGGTAGACGTACACGTTAGGGGTGCCGCTGGCGGGCGCTGTTACTCCGAAGCGAAGCGTGATCGCCGTGCCAGATTGGTCTGCGCCGGTGTTGGCGAGGTCATTGCCGCGCACCGTTACCCTGGCGTGCTCTGGGTAGGGGGGCCACTCGCGGCTGACCGCCAGGCCCGGGCTGGATAGCTCGAGCGTGTTGTTCTCGACGTAGTACTCGTTAGCTCGCTGCGGCACCACGAAGTTGGCGCCCGCAGCCACCAGGTGGTTGCTCGCGAAGTAGGTATCGGCCGTGTTGCCGTAAAGCTCGAAGCTCTGGCCTGGTGGCTGCTCGCCCCAGAGCTGCACCTCCACCTCGTTCCAGCTCATGCTAAGCATCGATTCGCCACTGTCCTCTGCGGCTACGCACTCGACCCGGAAGGTTTCTTCGACGCTGAGCCTGAAGGTGTTCTCGTAGACATCACAGTAGTCGGCCGCTAGCGAAAGGGTCGCGTGTTCAAGGTGCGGCCAGCTCTGGGTGGGGTCCGCCGGCGCGAACGTGTTGCCCTTCAGCGTGGCGGTGTTGCCTTGGCCCACGTCGCTCGCCTCTATTTGGAACACGCCAAGGAACGCGTCGGTAGCGTGACCGAAAGCGAAGCTGTTGTCACTCAGCTCGAGGTCTCCGCCCCGGGTCGAGACCTGGGTTCCTGCTACGAACGCGTCGTTGTTGTCCATGAGCAGGGCGTAAGCACGCAGAATCACCCAAGATGAGTCGAGACGGCTATCAGCAATATGAACCGGCGCTGTGACCGCGTCCACGTTCACGCGGCCGGGCCACTCCGGGGTTCCTGAGGTAGACAGATCACTGTTTAGCACCGTAACGGACGTGGTGCTGCCGGGTTCGCAATCACTCGGGTTTGCGCACGAAGCCCATAGACGCACGGTGCTAACGGCCTGCACCACCGAGCTGGTGACGCTAACGTCTGTGTTGCTGCCCAGGGTCACTGTCCCGCCGGTGAGCGTTGAGTTCGAGACGTCGACGCCGCGCATGCTGATGATCTCCACCAGGTACCCGTCTACGACTTGGCTGTCTCTCACTTGGGCGCCGTACTGGAACCAGGGAGCGAACCCGGCGCCGGGCACGTTCACAATTACGTCGTCCAGCACCAGCGCCGCCGGAACGACCTCGTCCTCGGAGTTGCCGAGGTGACTGCCGGCTGGCGCCTCCAGGTTCATGCTTCTGAGGGTCAGCGCTGGGGCCTCTTCGGGTTCGACCGGTGGCAGGGAGGTGGGCCCGAAGTCCAGTTCGGTTGTACGCAGAGTGAGGTTGGTAAGCAGCACACCGTAGTCGGCGGCATGAACCGAGGCGCCCGGCGGTACGGAAGGCGCGCCGGTCAGGCCGGTGGTCCACGCCAGCCGCACGCCATGCGCTGTGATGGTGGTCCCGTCCCTGTCCTCATCCCAGATGCTTACGTCGGCTAGCTCCAGCCAGCCGTCCGGGTTCAGGTCGTACTCTCCGGCTGCAAGCAAGAGATGCGCGCCGGCGGGAAGGCCCTCAACGAACGCTGGCAACCCGCCGCCCGGGCCGTCATAGAACGCGCCGACGAAGAAGTCCGCCTGGTAAGGGTCCTCGTTCCGGGGAGTGAACACCAGCGTTTGCGGCCCACCGTGCGCAGCTGCGGCTACCTCGGCGGTGACCAGCTCGTTCGTCCACGAGGTAATGGTCGCGGCGGCGCCGCCGATGTTAAGGGTGCCCGCCTGGGCGCCGAAGCCGGTGCCGGTTATCTGCACGACCTCGCCGGTGCGCGCGGCGGAAGGCGAGATGGCGGCAACGTTGAACGCGCCCGGTTCGTCGTCCTCGGCGAAGGTGGCCCGCACGGTGGTGTTGGCCTGAACCGTGAACTCACAGCTTTCGGTGAGAGACTCGCTGCACGCGCCGCCCCAGCTGGACAAGTGCCAGCCTTCCCCGGGAGCCGCAGTTAGCACCACGGCCGCGCCGCCGAGCAAAGTGGCGCGAAAGGTAGGGGTCTCAGCTCCGGCGTCAGGTTGCAGGGTCACGGCGTTGCCGTTAGCAACAGCTGTCACCTGCCCCGCACCAAGTACCTCGACCGTGAGTACGTGCGTGACCGGACCCGGCTCACCCGCCGGGCTGGAGCACGCTGCCAGCAGCGCTACGGCGGCGGCCGCAACGATTCCCGCAAGGCGCCTCTTCATGACATAACCTCCAAGGGTTACGCAGCGCACGAACGGAGCAGAACGCCAGCGCCGTGAGCTGCGAACGGTGTTGAGGCAACATAGAGGCGAGGCGTTCCAAACGCGTTACAAACGCGAATTGCTGTGCGTAACGAGAGCCGACGGGCACGGCTAGAAAGGCACCACTGCAATAGTGGCCACATGATTCACTACACCGACGACCTCGCAGCCGTAACGGCCGACCGACTCCAAGGCTTCTTCGTGGGCTGGCCGAACCCACCTACACCCGATACCCACCTGCGCCTGCTGCACGGCAGCGACCTGGTTGAACTCGCGATTCACGAGGACACAGGCCAGGTCGTTGGCTTTGCGACGGCGATAACCGACGGCGTGCTTAGCGCCTACATCCCGCTGCTCGAGGTCATACCCAAGTATCAGGGGCAAGGCATCGCATCCGAACTAGTCCGCCGCCTGCTGAAGAGGCTCGATCACCTCTACATGGTCGACCTGCTCTGCGACGAAGACCTCCAACCCTTCTACGAGAGGCAAGGCATGTGGCCGGCTGGTGGGATGATGATTAGGAACTACGCGCGGCAGTCGGGGGGTTCGCTGCCGTCAACCGAGGCGATTAGAGGCTGAAGCGGGCATCAAGACCGTGGACGTTCTGACCAAGAATGCGGGAAGGTAGCTATACCCCAACTGCGGGAGACTAAGGGTCCAATGGCAAGGAACTCAGGCGCATGTACGACACCGGCGAGTACTGTCAGTGACCTGGCGGAGCTCTTCACCGGCTCAATGCCAACGGTCTACAACACTCTCGTCCGCCAAGCCCACGAAACCACAGTGGAAACGAAACAAGTCTTCGGCGTCGGGCCATTGTTGCCAACCTCGGTGACCCCAATAGGTGGGAGGCCGACCGGTTACCACCCAAAGTGCCAGCAGCCCGACCCGACTACTCGCTCGCCGCGCAAAATCGGACTGCGTTCCGCATCGTGTAAGACGGCATTGCTTGACGCGGGCGTCGTTGTATGCGGGTTTTCTTCCTTGGGACCGCTAAATACTAGAAAACCCTCGTGGTGACAACATCATCCGTCACCTCACAGAATGCTTGGTTCTCAACGGTCTGCCCGAGAAGGTTCTTACTGTCAATTCGGAGATAAAATCCCCACCCACCGCGCTCCATAGGTTCAGGTCCCTCCATCTCACGCACCCGAAGCGAACCAGGATTCTGGGCACGCTCCAATAGGGCCGCCACGCAAAGCGCCTCCAAATCAACTTTTTCTCGCCCAGTCGGCACGCTTATTCTTGGGGTCCCAGGACTCGGCCCTGTACTACCAGGAGTTGCTACATCAATTAACCAGTTAATACCAGCGGCACCCAGCCAAAGGACAAGGAGGAACCCGAGACAGCCCATCGCCTGAACTACCGGCTGTTTCGATAGCGACTCCTTGCTGGGCACTGTTGGCGGCTGCAATTCAGGCGGCATAGGCCGTGAGGCATCCCGCTGCGTATCGGCCTTCGGAACTCCACGCTCATCCGTACCGCGCCCGAAGGGTGCTTCTGGATTACCCATTGAACTCGATCCCCTCAAGAGTTGGTCGCTAACGATTAGGACGCCCTCATTCTAGCGCGCGCTTGTCGCCTATGAGCCACACTCCGCTGGATCGAAACCCATAACGAAACCTATGTCGCGAATACACCGGCGCTACGCCTTTCGGAGCACTGTGTCCAACCACCTCCATGTCAACCCCGCTGCACACGTGGTTTATCCAATGAGCGGCGACGCCACTCTCCGCCCTCTAGTAATCGTGACGCCATACTAAGGTGTACATAGCCCTAGCCAGAACGGTATAAAGCGTCCATTCGTGATTCAAAAGAAGGACCGTTTTCCTACCACCTGCAGGATTGCCAGAGCATAATGGACGAGGCCAGATACTGGCCTCGTCGATTCATCATGAAATGCGGCGTGTGTTTGGTGGGCTTCACAGGGATTGAACCTGTGACCCTCGCGCGTGAAGCGAGTGCTCTACCTTGCACCGGTCACTTACCGCGACGTAGCGATTCCTCTAAAAGTCGCACCAACTGCGCACGCCTTGCTGCGCCTGCCCTACTTAGATTGAGTTGCCGCCAGCGCACGGCAGGTAAGTCGGCTATGTGACTCAGCTCCAGAAGGGACCACTCCGGCTCGCCACGCTCGAAGCCGATTAGGAACTCACGGTGGCGGTCCGGCATGCCACCAATCAGTTCACCGATCAGTTGCGCCTGCGTTCTGACCAGTTCCTCGATCGGTACGGCGACTGCCGTCATGCCCTCAAAGCTGTCGCGGTACTCAGCCCTAAGGTCCTTTACGCGACCGGATAGAACCTCCCCCATCGGACGATTGTGGCTGAGCAGGTAGACAAGGAAAACCTCTCGTAGGTCATCAGTTAGGCCCTCATTTGCAAGTAGCTCGCGCACATCAAACAGGTCGCGCGGATGTTGACGATCAAGCGCCGCAACAAGTTTGCCTGCATATAGGTCCTCGAAGGAAACGAGCTGTGCCTCTGCAAAGCCAAAGGACTCCTCCACAATTGCGACAACTGCGCGCACCACAGGTTCATGCACCACACCGCGTAGAACTGGAGAGATCTCGAGCTTTACCTGCGCCTGCTCGGCGCTGACTAGCAACCGCAGAACTGCATCCTCGTTAACCTGCTCAGACACGTTTGCGCCCGGAATCTCAGTTCGCACTGAAGCAGCGATTCTCCTCATCGCAGCATCGATTGCGGCCAGCGCCTCAGGCCTGTCTAGCCTGGGCAGGAACACGAGATCGATGTCTACAGACAGCCTCGGTAGATCGCGAAGGAACAGGTTTATGGCAGTGCCGCCCTTGAGCGCAAATTCTGGCTCCCGTGCCACCATCGGAAGCAGCCGCACCAGTAGCCTGACCTGCCCCGTGTACCGATCACGAAGCGCCATACAGCTCCTTAGGTACCGTTATCAGATAGTCAGGGTCGAGTCTGCCACCGCGAACGAGCATGCGCTTGCCAGACCCCAAGTCGACACTCGCCTTGTCTAGGTGCCTCAGCCAAGCGTGCTGGTGGCGGTCGGCGAAGAAGAAGAACAGGCGCTTTACCTTCACGCTGAGACACCTATCCAACAACACCTGAAGGCGCTTGGGACTAAGGGTCGCCGCGCCCTGCATGATTACGTCGGCTTGGTGGAAACTCTCTCGACCCGGCAGCTCGTCGAGTAGCTCCAAGATCGCCCGCTCGGGCCGCGAGATGATCAACGGCCAATCCCATTGCCCCCAGTGGAGCGTCCTCAGGCTTGTTTCCTGTAGCCCGTTAGTGGCGCCCGTTCCGGATTCTTCGGACGCGACTCCTTCGGCGCCGGTCGCGGCCCCCTCTTGAAACAGCCTGCGGCTGTTGTGGAACACAAATCGTTGCGGCAGCTCCAGCTTTAGTATCCAACTGGGAGGGCTTTCCGGACCGTACAGATGAACGGTCGCAACCTCGTCCAACAGGTAGTGCTCATACCCTTCCAACGCGAGCGCGGTGCGCCCGCCAACAACTAGTTTCTTCTGGCCCAGGATTGTCTGCAACGATATGACCGCTTGCTCCCAGCTCAATGGACCGCGGGGACGGCGATACACGCCCCGGACCGGCTGCTCCAACCAACCGCTCTTCACGTAGTACGCACGGAGCCCACTCGATACGCCGCGCTGCGCCAGCCAGGCCGAGTCGACAACCAACCCTTCCGGCAACTCCGTTATCAGCTGGTTTAGGATTGATGCAGAACGCTTAGTCACACTAAGCATTATGAAGACTATTCAAACCACTTGTCCAGTTTGATAACCCACTCGGAAACTCAACCACATTGAGCATTTACCGTAATTCTCAAACCAAATGATCATTGTGTAGTAACCCGACAGCCCACTCGGGCGCCGGAAGGCGAACCCCATCGAGCCACATGTGAACCAACCGGGCTCCGAAACTAAACGCAAGTCTGTATTGTTCAGCTAGGACACGGTGGAGGCTCCAAGGCTCGGCACTAGCATTAGCTCCGAAGCTAGATCATAAAGCCGTGATTGCGTTTGTGACATAAATTTGCTACCACAATGCTCCTCGCCCTTGGTACCAACTTCGGCGAAGAGGGGGAAAAGATGAGTAACGACTTCCAGACAAAAGTAGTCGAGTTCGCGAAGACCGCTGTCGCCCGTGCGGATCGCGTCGCGAGCGAGGAAGCTACGAAGCAGTACCTTGTCCTTCCGTTTTTCCAGTTGCTTGGTTACGACCCGCTGAACCCGGACGAGGTCATACCTGAAAGCCATGCCTCGTTCGCCGACAAATTCCGGAATCGCGTAGACTACGCGATTTGCCACGACGGAAGTCCCGTCATCGCCGTGGAGTGCAAGAGGACGGGAGCACTAAACGACGGCCATCGCGGAGAACTGAAGGGCTACTTCAACGCTGTTCCTTCCACAAAACTCGGCATACTGACAGACGGACTCCTGTTCGAACTCTACTCCGACACAAATGCCGAAAATATGATGGACGATGAGCCCTACGTCACGATTGACCTGTCTGCTGTGGCAACCGGCGACATCGACGAGAACAGCCTAGATGCCTTATCTCGGCTTCGGAAGGGCACTTTCGATCCGCAGAATGTTGGCGCCGAGGCCAAGCGCAAGATTTTCATAGCTCGTTACATAGAAGCACTGGACGCCCTCTTGAAAGAACCTACCGAGGACTTCACGCGCTTCCTCTTAGACGCCGCTAAGGTTGACGGCCGTCGAACCGCAAAGCTGGTCGAAGAGCACCTCCCAATCATTCGCGATTCGGTTTCCCTACTTGTCGACAAGATAATCCTCGACCGGGTCGGCTTCGCGCACCGCGCAGACCTAGTGCGGGTCTCTACTTCACCCCAGCTGCCTGTACAGGCGTCACAAGAGAGCAGGCCGGATGAAGGCGGCGAAGTCGTTGCAGTCGACGATGGAATCATCACAACGGAAACAGAGATGCGCGTCTTCGACCACGTCCAGAAGCGTCTTTCGTTCTTAGTAAGAGACGAGAGTCAGTATCAGGAACTCGCGAACCTCGAGTGGCGGGATTTCAAGACAACTTTCGTCGTCTTCTACAAGCAAGAGCGCCGAGGGAAACTGTTCACCTTCCGAGAAGGACCTAATGGCGAGTATCGCTTTGAGTTCTCACCAGGAGGGACACAAGTTGAAACCACTGACTTTCTGAGCGTCGACGAATTGCTTTTGTCGTCCTACTTGTCCGCGCTCGAGGCGTACGCTTAGGGCCCCAACAGCCTTATCTCGGCCGGACACTCCGCGGCCACCTAAATCACTGCCCAAGCGACCATTTCACTGTCGTTCGACAGTCCCCAGCTCCAAGACTGCGTGAGTCCATCAGACCGCGCTCAGCCCTACCCGATACGAGGTTCCTACCGGGCCCTCTAGCAACCGTGCGGGCTCCGTTTGGAGGACACTCACTAGGCGACCCAGCTCCAATACGGCGTCCAGCACCAAGGAATTACCGATGTACCGCTTGAGCGCCCGGGGCCAACACAAAAGAACCACTAACTGCATTAGTGAGCCAAAACTGCACCCATGGGCAAGATTGCACGGCACGTAGTTCCAACTTGGCAGGTGAATGGCAGACGCGGCGTCTTCACCTGCCGTAAGAGAACACGACCCCAGTCGCGTGGGCCGGGGTTATCTCGTGCCTGGGGTGCTTTCTTGTGGTGGGCGGCACAGGGATTGAATGCCACGTTGTGTTGTGGAATACGCTAATCGTCTATACCTAAAGTAGTTACGAAATGTAACGCCGGTATGCGCGTGGCAAGCCTGATTTGCCTCTCCTGGATTCCCTTACACTTCGACTCGAACCACCCTGGCTTTCACAGAGGCTGTTCATTCCTCAGGCTGGCGCCACCACGGTGGCATACCCGGTAGCGTGTACGCATGGGGCTCGCCTTCACATTGTTGGTCTTGGTTGGCGCAGGATGGATTGCGCTCTGGGCTTCACGCCGCGGTAACAACCGCGGAGCAACGAGTGAAGTCACAATGCCACAGCGTCCGGAGGTTGGGGCTCCGACGCCAAGCGCGCCAGATCAGCGCCCCGGGCGGGAGATGGGAAGCACTGAGCAGGAGAGGCGTACTCTCAGCCGGATTTTGCAGGAGCTCACTGGGGAGTATCTAGTGAACACTCGGCGCTCGCCGGACGGCAGGTACCTTACGGGCTCGTCAGGAGGGTTCCACGGTCCGGGCCCACTGGCGCTGGTGGACCTTCAGAAGCGACGAAAACTATTTGTTACGAAGCTTCGCCGTCCGCATTACCCCTCGGTCTCGAACACCGGCGTTGTCGTAGTGCAGAGTTGGGGCGCGGGCGAGAAGCTCGCGAGCGACGTGCATGCCTTCACCCACCGCGGTGAGCCGCTCTGGGTTTTCCACCTGAAGGCGAACGTGGATAGGAGCGGCGTTTCCCCCGCCGGCACGCGAGCTTTCTGCACTACTTACGCCTCCCCGGACGACCCGGACTTCAGCCGCCGGCTGTTCTTGCTAGAGGGAGCGACGGGAGCCGTTCTCTGGGCGCGGGACTTCGATGAGGGACTGGAGTTGCGCTTCGATGGCGAGGAGCTCGTGGCCGAGGTCGTCTCGGGTGAGGGGTCGGGTTTCACGTTCCGGTACGGCGAGGGCGGCGCGATTGGCGAAGAGGCCGACAGGGCGCTGCTGGTTCGGGAGGTCGCGTGGTTTGGTGCGGACCGCGTGCTGGCGCCTAGGGTGCGTGAGGCGCTGCAGGCGTCACCTCCTCAACTAGAGGAAGCTGCCCGGCTATTGGAGTTGGTGAGGGTGTCGGAGTTGGAGGCAGTGCCGCGGGCGAAGCTGCTGCGAGTGCGCGGGGAGTTGCATGAGGCGCGTGGAGAGCTTGCCGAGGCGGTGGCGGCTTACCGGGAGGCGATCGAGTTGTACCCCAGGGTGGGTGTGAAGGGACGGATGCAGGCGCTGGAAAGGCGTTTACGGTGATCCCGAAGGAGTTCCTCATGGGGAGAGATATGAATGAGGAGCTCGAGTTGTCGTTGCTGCGTTTGTTGGTGTCGAGTTGGGGCGGCGCCGAGGAGGACGTTGCGTTGGCGGCGGAGTTCTCGCGCGTCACGCGGGTGCGACCTGGCTGGCTTAGCGCATCGCCTAACGGGCGATTCGTGGTGACCTGGAGACAGGGGATGGGCCGTATGGGAGTCGAGCGGCCGCCGGCCATCGTCGTCGTGGCAGACATGGTGGAAGAGGTCGTTCACTACGACCTGACCGTGATGAGGCCGATGATGGCTGTGGTCTCTAACGAGGGAAGGTTCTTGGTGGGGGACTCTACGTGGGAGGATTTCAACTCTACGGTCGTTTGCCGTTCCTCCTCAGGAAGGCTGCTGTGGCAGCAGGCATTCGATGCAAACCTCGGCGAGATCGGGCTTTCAGCGTCGGGTGAATTGGCGTGTGTGACGACGCTGATTAACCCGAGGGTGCGTTGGTCGTCACCGGCGCTACTGTTGCTAAATGGTGAGACGGGGGCGGTGGTCAGAGCGCGGGAATGGTGGCCTGGTGGCGCTCATCGGCTGGAGTTCCGGGATGCGGAACTTTTCGTAGTGTTCCCGTCGGGAGAAGCTGGTGCGGTGCTCTGGACCGAGTAGCTGGTCTGCTGGGTGCTTCGGATGCTTAAACGCGGCGGCCCCCCCGGCTCTCGTGCACTAGGTTGCTGACCCAGGCGAGTTTTAGGTTGCCTAGAGGTAGTCCCCGTTCTACGACAGGCTTCCCTTGATATGTGAAGTCCGACGCCCTCACCCTATCGGGCGCATCGAGGCTCCCGTTGCGCTGCACCTGGTCCAGTGAGCGGGCAGCGCCAACGTCCGGGTAGGTTTTCTTCAGGCGTGTGACCCCGGTGGCCCGCTTGAACCGTCCTAGATCTGGTGGTCACTCTTTCTTCACGCAGTCTGCCCTCTTACCTCGGCACCCGGCAGCCTACGGCACGCCAAGCACGCAATATATTCCAAAACCACCCTCACCCCGGGAGAGTGGCCGTAATCCCGTGGAATCAGTGGCCAATCGCCCCCGGTACATGTGGCCGAAATCGCGTGGAATCACCGGCCGAATACTCGTGGAATACCCGGGCGTAGCGGAGTTCCACCCGATCGATGGCGGCGTTCACTAGGGCCTGGTCGACTTTCATGCTCATCGAGGATTGGGGACCGATTGCTAGTGCGGAACTGTGTCGGGGGGTGTCCCCACATCCGAACGCTGATTCTTTCGCGACTGGGAACCCATTTTTGATCCGTAATCGCAACTTGATGCCAGAGTACACTTCGCTGCTTAGCCTCTGGCAGGCTGCTCATCCTATGCAGGACCAACCTTCCTCCAATGCCCCAATCGGGTCGTCAGATATCTGACACCGCCTCCCAGCTTTGGATGATCTTGAGTACCAATTACACCAGGTTCTCTCTTGTCTCACCATGTTGGCGGAGCTGGGGTTACAGCGTTTACGTCTTCTTGCGTGACGCTAACTGCTTGACTGCTAGCGCACCCCGCGTAACGGCCTCAATAGCCATTTGCGGCTTAGGCAAGGAACGTCGTGGCTGCGATTGCTCAGCTACACGAACCGCTAGGTTGCTCAAATGCGCCACCACTTCTAGCGCCCTCGTTGGCAAGAACAACCCGACCTGCTTTCCTTTTGGTCGCGAGAACGTCATGATTACCAAGCAACGCCGAACCGCAGTCACGCTCGTGACACCCCTCGTCGGCAGCTCTATTACGGATCCATCATCACCAAAGAGGCAAGCATTGACGTCGCCAACGTGCAAATGCCCCATCTGTACAAGGTGCCAACCATTGCTACGCTTCTGAACACGCCCCGCCCGCACAACAAGGTACGAGTCCCACTCCTTCTCTACCGACGGCGTAGCCAGCTTCTCATAACCCTGCAGCCCGAAAGTACGCAGTTGCGCGGAGACCTTTTGGGCATAGTTAGCGTCTGCCGCCACTTCGCGCTCAACTCGGCCCCGCAAGGACTCAAGGTATTCAATCAACCCCAGGCGGTAATGCCTATTACGTCGTTCATCGGAACTCGGCGCAACCAAGTTTGTCGCCACGCCCGCTAAAAACAACGGCGCAGCAAGCACCCAGATGGGCGCCATCAACAAGGCACCCAGCATGTAGCCAGCGCCAGACTCACCCTTAAGGCGATGCGGAACTTCTAGGTTGGGTGGAGATCGCAGGAACGCATACGCTTCTCCGTAGCTGTGGGTGCGCACGTATTCCAGAATCCGCTCAATTTCAGAAATCGGATCCTCTATAGGCATCGAACGCATTCGCTTTCGCGTTGTAACGCTAAGCGCATGCGCCTCCTCAAGGGCAGAACCCTGCATAGGTATGGCGATACTAGCACTCCAACTAATGAATCCTTGAAAGCTCCATCATGTCGTTGACGGTTGACCGCAGCCTTACGAGCACGCGCCCGCTACCCTCACTGGTCAACTTGGCAGACCAATGGCAGTTTTAACAGAATCGTGATATCCAAAAAGACGGCACCCCGGCCCAGGAGGCCGGGGTCTTCTCGTGCCTGACGTGCTTTCTTGTGGTGGGCGGCACAGGGATTGAACCTGTGACCCCTCGCGTGTGAAGCGAGTGCTCTCCCGCTGAGCTAGCCGCCCTTACTACTAGCGCCCAACAGCTTATGCCGGGTTCTGGTGGAGCGTCA